>Ga0209400_1000370_pt1 | contig 38794 bp, 56 predicted proteins | sample M_130807_EF_Meta_FD_187313 | JGI IMG/M metagenome (GOLD analysis project Ga0209400, IMG submission 187313) | Freshwater microbial communities from Lake Montjoie, Canada to study carbon cycling - M_130807_EF_MetaG (SPAdes) (version 2) | ecosystem: Environmental > Aquatic > Freshwater > Lake... | reverse complement strand
TGAAACGGAAGCCTCATACGCGAGCTTGCCATATTTGTGATGTTTTTTAGCCACGGGGGCCGCCTTGGTCCGCTCTGACCAGAAAGACCGCCAAGACGCAGCCAAACGTCGCTACGACGACATCAAGCGGCGTACCGGTGAGCGGTCTCGTCAGGTCGGTGCAGCTGGCAGAGACATCGGTAGCGTTCCGCCGGTCAAGGACGCCAAGCGACGCGACGCCTGCCGGTCAGACTTCCGCCAGTTCTGCGAGGTGTACGGTGCCGAGTCGTTTCCACTCGCATGGTCTCCTGACCACCTGACAGCCATCAGCAAGATTGAGGCCGCTGTGCTGCGTGGCGAGCTCTTCGCGTTTGCGATGCCGCGTGGCTCTGGCAAGTCCACGCTGTCTATCTGGGCGTGCATGTGGGCCATGCTCTACGGGCATCGCTCATTCGTCATGCTCATCGGCTCGGACCAGGCTATCGCCTGCCAGATGCTTGACACGCTCAAGAGCCACCTTGAGCAGAACGACTTGCTGGCCGAGGACTTCCCGGCAGCGTGCTATCCGGTGCGAGCACTGGAGGGCATCACGGCTCGCGTGCGTGGGCAAACGTGCGAAGGCGAGCCGACGCACATGGGCTGGACGGCAGACAAAGTCACGTTGCCATGGATAGCCGGTGCCGAGTGTGCTGGTGCTGCTGTGCGTGTCGCTGGCATCACTGGCCGCATCCGAGGCGTGAGCCACACCCGACCAGACGGCAAAACCATCCGGCCCAATCTTTGTCTGATTGATGACCCGCAGACGGACGAGTCGTCTGCATCGCCGTCTCAGGTGGCAACCCGTGAACGCATCCTCTCCGGTGCCATCCTCGGGCTGGCCGGGCCGGGAGCAAAGATTGCCGGGCTGGCAACCATCACGGTGATCCGGCCTGACGACCTGGCTGACCGTTTGCTTGACCGCATGCGGCATCCATCGTGGCAGGGCGAGCGGACCAAGCTTGTCTACGAGTGGCCTACTGCTGACGAGCTCTGGGGCCAATACGCTGAGATCCGAAGGGAAGGGCAGCGCAGCGGGCAAGGCACAGCAGCTGCCGACGAGTTCTACAAGAAGAACAGGAAGGCGATGGACGCCGGGTCTCGCGTGGCGTGGCCCGAGCGAAAGCACGACGACGAGCTCACGGCTATCCAGCATGCGTGGAACCTACGGATTGACCGTGGTGAGTCTGCGTTCATGGCCGAGTATCAGAATCAGCCGCTCGCGGACGACATCGCCAGTGACAAGCTAGACAAGCGTGCTCTCTCTGCTCGAGCTCTGACGCTCCCGCGTGGGACTGTGCCGCTGGCACATCAGACGCTGACGGCATTCATTGACGTTCAGGACAAGCTGCTGTACTGGCTCGTCTGCTCGTGGGGCGAGTCGTTCGGCGGTCACGTCGTGGCCTACGGCACGTACCCTGACCAAGCCAGCACGTTCTTTGAGGCGAAGAACGCGAAGAAAACGCTGGCACTAGCCGCCAAGGGTGCCGGGTTTGAAGGTGCTCTATCTGCTGGCCTTGAGTCACTAACGCAGATCTTGCTCGGCAAGGATTGGAACCGCGAGGACGGCGTGCCGATGCGAGTGCGTCAGGTGCTCATTGACGCAGGCTGGGGACAGTCTACGGAAGTCGTGCGGACGTTCTGCCGCCGCTCCACGTTTGCGGCAATGCTACTGCCCAGTCACGGCAAAGGCATCGGAGCCTCGGGCGGGAGCCTGACGGAGAAGAAGGGTCGCGGCGAGCGGCTCGGGCTCAACTGGGTGATGCGGCAGACCGCTACCAATCAACGCTACGGCGTGTACGAAACAAACTTCTGGAAGACGTTTGCGGCGGCGCGGCTCCGTCTGGCGATGGGCGATCCCGAGGCTATCACGCTCCACGCAGGCGACCACGACATGCTTGTGGAACATCTGACAAGCGAGTATCCGGTTCGCACCGAGGCTCGCGGGCGAGTCGTGGACGAGTGGAAGCTGGACAACCGGCGAGAGAATCACTGGTGGGACTGCTTGGTCGGATCTGCCGTGGCAGCGTCAATCGCTGGTGTGCATCCCGTGGCGACAGAGGCGGGAGGCAGGCAGCGCAAGAAGGTGACAATCCCGAGCGGCCCAGGCGGGAAACGTGTCATCCAACTCAAGCGGCTCAAATGAACCAGATCACCTTGACCACGGTGGACGGTCTAGACCCTCGGGACATGGTGGCGATCACGACCAGGCTGACCAAGCCTGAGTCAGAGTTTCAGCAGGAAGTGTCTGGCGTGCTGGCAGGTGAGTCCAGCAGCTGCACGCCGCTGGCAGTCTGGCACTGTGACGGTTCAATGGTCGGCTGGTGCTGCTCTCACATCTGGCGTGGCATGCAGACGCTCGAGCAGTTCGTTGAGGATCGCTACCGCAACACTGGCAAGGCCACGGCACTCACTGCGTTCCTGTTGTCCACTGGCGTCATCAACGCTGGAAAGGTTGTCGCCGTGTTCTCTCCATACACGGCAGACATCGCCCGCAAGTTGGGCTGCGCTGAAGTCGTTCTCTTTGAGCGACGCGGCGAGGATTGGGCCGAAGTCTAACGGCACACCCGGTCTGGAAAGGCAGCTGTCTGCCGTAGCGTTGCTCGCATGAGCGACGAACTGCGCAACAAGCTTGCCGAGACAGCCACCGGACCCAAGCGGGTTCGCACCGATGCCGGTGAAGTCGAGGCACAAGATGTCGCCTCAATCATTGAAGCGGACAAGTATTTGTCGGCAAAGGCCGCAGTGCAGTCCAAGTCTCGCGGGCTTCGGTTCAACAAACTCCTGCCGCCGGGCACTTTCTAAATGGGCTTGCTCTCCAACTGGTTTGGGCGAACGCAGCCGACGCGGCAGATGCCAACGTCGTCAAAGGTTGTGCGTGCACGCTTTGACGCAGCCGAGAGCATGGACGACCGGCGGCATTGGGCCAACGCCGACTGGTTCAGCATGGACGGGGCTCTCACGCCCGTCGTCCGTCGCACCATGCGGAATCGTGCTCGGTACGAGCGGAATAACAACTCATACCTCGCTGGCATCTGCGAGACGCTCGCAACCGATTTGGTCGGCACCGGGCCTCGCTTGCAACTCAACACGGGCGACGCAGACGCCGATCGGCAGATTGAGCGTGCGTGGTTTGATTGGTCGTGGCACGTCAATCTGGCTGAAAAGCTGCGGACGATGCGTCAGTCGAAACTCATCGACGGCGAATCGTTTGCGATGTATTTCACCAACCCGCGACTTGATGGAGTGCAGCTTGATATCCGCCTGGTCGAAGCGGAAATGATTGCCACGCCTGTCGGGCTCTACATCCCAGACACGACGCCGGAAGGCTCAATCGTTGACGGGTTGGAGTTTGACGATGTTGGCAACGTCATCGCCTACAAGGTGCTCAAGTACCACCCCGGCAGCAACTGGCAGGTCAGTAACTTTGAGTTCAACCGCATCCCTGCGGAGCTCGTAGTGCACTGGTTCTCGCGTCAGCGACCGGCGCAGCATCGCGGCGTTTCGGAGGTTGCTCCTGCCATTCGTCTCTTTGCACAGCTGCGACGGTACACAGATGCCGTGATCGCAGCGGCTGAGACTGCTGCCGACTTTGCAGCATTCCTGCACAGCAATTCGCCTGCTGCCGAAGTGGACGACGTTGACGCTTTCGCAGAGATGCCCATCGAAAAAAGAACGATGGTGACGCTGCCCGAGGGCTGGAACGTCTCGCAGCTGAAGGCCGAGCAACCGACCAGCACCTACGCAATGTTCAAGCGGGAGATCCTGAACGAGATCGCTCGCTGCATGCAGATTCCCTACAACATCGCCGCGCTAGATTCGTCGTCTTACAACTACGCATCTGGACGGATGGACCACCAAATCTATTCGTCCAATCAGCGAGTCATGCGTGATGAGCTTGAGCGGCAAATGCTTGACCGCACGCTCCGCATGTGGCTGGACGAAGCCGTGCCGCTCGGCCTTGTGCCCGGCGGTCTGCCACCGATGAGCGAGTGGAATTGGGTCTGGGTATGGGACGGCAAAGAACACGTTGACCCGTCCAAGGAAGCGTCTGCCGCTGAGACAAGGCTGCGGACGCACACCACGACGCTGGCTCACGAATACGCCAAGCAAGGCAAGAACTGGGAAGCCGAGTTGCGTCAGCGATCCGCAGAAGTGGCGCTGATGAAAGAGCTTGGACTGTCCGTTGAACCAGCACAACAAGGCAACTTCCAGCAAGCACCTCAACAGGACATGGCAGACGTATGAACAAGCTGAACCTCGAGACGCCGGTTGAGTTCGTGTCCGCAGCTGCCGCCGATGGCATGCCTGCTGGCCCGCGCAAGTTTTCGATTGAGGCTTACACGGGCACAGCCATCCGGCAGGGCTGGTCGGCCGAGCCAATCGTCATTGACTTGGCTGGCATGAAGTTCAACCAGCGTATCCCGATTGTGATGGGCCATGACTACACGATGGCTTCCATCCTCGGGCAAGCCACGAGCGTGCGTGCCGAGAACGGACGCCTCTACGTCGAGGGCGAGATTCTCGCTGAGTCGGAACTGGCCCGGCAGGTGACTGCACTGGCTGAGAAGGGATTCGCCTGGCAGGCATCTGTGGGTGCCGACGTGATGCGGCACCAAAAGGTCGCCGCTGGTGAATCCGTAACCGTCAACGGACAGACCTTCATGGGTCCAGTCCGCATCGTCAAGGCTTCCAAGTTGCGGGAAGTCTCGTTTGTCACTTTGGGCGCGGATGACGCAACGTCCGCCCGCATCGCTGCCGAAGAGGCAGAGGAGCTACTCATGGCGGATCACGCCAACGAAACGCCCGCCGAGGTCATTGAGACCAAGGTGGAAGCCACGGCGGCTGTCGTCGTGGAGCCCAAGGTTGAGGCCAGCTTGGACGTGTCAGCGTTCAAGGCCGAGATCGAATCCCTCAAGCAGGAAGTTGCCAACATGCAGAAAGTTCAAGCGACCCGTGAAAGCCGCGCCCCGGCTGTTCACGTCGTTGAGGAAATCAAGAACGACAAGGTCATCGAAGCGGCTCTTTGCCTCCAGGGCGGTCTGCCGAATGCCGACAAGGCGTTCGACGCTCGCACGCTGGAAGCCGCCGACAAGCTGAAGCGGACGACCTCGATCGGCGAAGTGCTGATTGAGGCCGCCCGTGCCAACGGCTACACCGGCCCAAGCCGGATTTCCGCTGGCAACGCCGAGCCGGTGATCAAGGCGGCGTTTGCGACCCACGACATCAGCAACTTGCTTGGCGCTCTCGTTAACAAGTTCCTGCTCAACGGTTTCAACGCCGTCGAGTCGTCGTGGCAGGAAGTCAGTGCCGTGCGGTCGGTCAACGACTTCAAGGCAATCAACCTCCTGCGTCTCAACGGTGACATGAAGTTCAAGAAGGTCGGCAACGCTGGTGAGCTCAAGGTCGCTCAGGCGTCCGACACCAAGCGGTCGGTCGCTGCTGACACCTACGGCATCAGCACTCAGCTGACCCGTCAGGACATGATCAACGACGACCTCAACGCGCTGTCGCAGATCCCGCAGCGTATGGGTCGTGGTGCGGCTCTCGCCATGAACGAATCCATCTGGTCGGAGTTCTTGAGCAGCAACAGCAGCTACTACCAGGCGGCGACCGCTGCCGCTGGCAATGCTCTGTCGTTGTCCTCGCTGAAGACGGCCACGACCGCCTTCCGCAAGCTCACCGACCCGGACGGCAACCCGCTGGGCATCCAGCCCCGTGTGCTGCTTGTCCCGCCGGAGCTCGAGATCACCGCTGCGGAGCTCATGACCTCGGCGTTGCTCGTCTCGGGCAACACGACCAAGGAGCCCTCGGCGAACGTGCTGCAGGGTCGGTATCGCGTTGTGGTGTCGAACTACCTCACGTCGGCCACGACGTGGTGGCTCGCCGCCGACGCTGCGGACCTCCCAGCGCTTGACGTGGTGTTCTTGAACGGCCAGCAGGCTCCGACCATCGAACAGGTGGCACCGGATTACCAGCTGCTCGGCGTGGCAATGCGTGGCTTCTTTGACTTTGGTGTGACCAAGTCCGAGAGCCTGTCGTGCTACCGCATGGCCACCGCTTGATCCTGACAACTGCAAACCGTGTCCGCCGGGCGGGAGCCAAAGCCCGCCCGGCGGCATAACCAAAAACGAAAACTAACTTTCAAAGAAAGAGGTGATCCTCATGGCCGATTACTATCAGGATGGCGACCTTATCAACTACACGCCGAGCTCGGCTGTGGTTGCCGGTGCCGTCGTTGTTCTCAATGACCTGGTGACCGTTGCTCCTCGCCCGATTGCTGCGAATGCTCTCGGTGCCGTGGCTGTTGAGGGTGTCTTTAAGCTGCCGAAGGCTTCCGGTGCGATCGGTCAGGGTGCCATCGTTTACTGGGACTCGACGAACAGCAACGTGACCACCACGAGCAGCGGCAACAAGCGTGCTGGCAAGGCTGCGGAAGCAGCTCTGTCCGGCGACGCCACCGTGCCTGTGTTGCTCAACATCGGCTGAGTTCTGTCCCACCTGCAAGCCGCTGGCGGCCGCGTCATCCTTTCCGCGCCGCCGGCGGTCTTGTAGCTCGAGGTGCCAATGTCCGACCTACTCGCCAGCGGTGCGGCTTGGCTTGCTGACCAGTTGGCAGCGGGTGCGGCGAGGCCGTGTCGCTACTACCGGGCCGCGAACTACGGCGTCGTAAATGCCACGGTAGGCACAAGCCGTTTTGAGTCGCAGGGCACAAGCGGCGTCCTTGAGATGTGGGAGTCACGGGACTTTGTCATCAAGGCCGGGACGCTTCCATTCGGCGAGCCTCTGCGGCACGACAAGATCGTGGAGACTGTGAACGGCGTGGATGTCACGTATGAGGTGACGAGCCCGCGTGGCGTTCCTGTGTTCCATTACGGCGACGCATTCCGGCAGACGGTGCGAGTCCACACTATTGCCACGGCAGAGTCCTCGCAGGTCGTTCCGACGCTCAAGGCTCGCTTCTGGGGCTCGTTTGCTTCGGCAACGATTACGGACGCCCAGATCGTTGCCAGCCTCTCCAGCGACCTAGGAGGCTCTCTATCGCAGTCCCGCACGGTGGTGGCTGCTACGGCGTATCTGTACGTCGTCCTACCTACGTCTTTTGGCACGCCGACGTTCGCTGTCAGCGGCCTGACGTCGTCGGCATGGGAGACGACGCAGCGGACGATCACGTTCTCTGGGCAGGCGGCCACAAGTTACGGCATCTACCGATCCACGTACCCCATCACCGGCACTGTCAATCTGACTGTGAGTTGACGTATGTCAAGCATCAAAGGCACGAACGTGCTCGCCCCAGTCGTGCCATTTGACACGACTGACTCTCACGCATCGCACGAGGCAAAGTACGGCAAGGGCGGGTATCGGAGCGTGACCGACACGACCGAAAGAAACGCCATACCGGCCCTGCGTCGTGAGGCAGGGATGGCTGTGTGGGTCACGTCGCTGCAAAAGCAATACAGACTTGAATCGGACTTGACGACGTGGACTGAGGTAGTCACGTCAATTGACGCACAAACTCTTGATGGGGGTAACTTCTGATGGCAAACACTTTACGAATCAAACGGCGAGCGCTCGGCGGTGCAAGCGGCGCTCCGTCGTCTCTGGCACAATCTGAACTTGCTTATTCGGAAGTCGATGGCGTGCTTCATATCGGCGTTGGCACCGGCGGATCTGCCACCGTCGTGGCGATTGGCGGGCCGGGTGCGTACTTGACGAGTGCCACGGCGTCGTCCACTTATCTGCCGCTGACGGGCGGCACGATCTCGCAGAATCTGACAATCACAGGCAACCTGACGGTAAACGGATCCACGACCACAATTTCCAGCAGCACGCTGTCTATCGCTGACAAAAACATTGAGCTTGCGAAGAGCTCAACCACGGACGCAGCTGCAGACGGTGGCGGCATCACGATTCACGCCGCTGCGGACTACACGCTCAATTGGGTCGCAGCCACGTCGGCCTGGACGAGCTCGACGCATTTTGATTTGGCTACCGGCAAGTCATACAAGATTGCTGGCACGAACGTCTTGAGCGCCACGGCCCTCGGTTCTGGCGTCGTCTCCTCGAGCCTGACGAGCGTGGGCACGATCGGCACCGGTACTTGGCAGGGCACCACAGTCGCCGTGGGCTACGGTGGCACTGGACTGTCGTCAGCCGTCTCTGGCCTTCTCAAAGGCAACGGCTCGGCATATTCGGCGGCTGTCGCTGGCACCGATTACCTGGACGGCAACAGTACGATTGATGCCGGGACGTTCTGAGCATGGCAAATGTCATCAAGATCCTGCGTTCAACTACACCGTCTGCGGTGCCGTCTGCGCTTGCGTCTGGACAGATTGCCATCAACGAGGCGGATGGGAAAATCTTCTACCGCAACGGGTTTGGTGTAGTGACGTCGTTTTCGCCAGCAGCAACGATTGCTGACGGCTACGCCTACGATTGCGGAGCATATTCCGCCATCGCCCCTGCCGTGCCAACCGGGCTGACTGTCACTCCATCCACAGGGCAGGCAGCGCTGTCTTGGGTGGCACCCGCAAACAACGGCGGCGCTGCTGTCACCGACTACAGCATCCAGTACAGCAATGACTCTGGGTCTACCTACACCTCGTTCTCACACACGGCCTCCAGCAATGCCACGGCCTCTTGCGTTCAGGCATAGCCGGTCTATGGCTGGCAATCTGCAGCGACAATCGCGGACCGAGGTGCTGCGATGTCAAACACGTTCTCACTGCTGCCAGGCCAGCTTGACGTTACGTTCGTGGTCGGCGACGAAGTAAATGTCGCCATAAACCTCGGGCAAAACATCACCGGGTACACATTGCAGTCGGCCGTCTACGTTGCGTCCGCCTCTGGTTTTTCTGGCGGTGGCGGCGGCACTGTCACCACAGTTGGGGCAACGGCTGCCACGCCTACGATTCAAGTGGTGACGGCCAGCAGCGGATCAATTATCTGGTCTCTGACAGAAACGCAGACATCTGCGCTGACGCCAGGCATTACCTATCGTTGGTATTTGCGATGGATCACCCCTAGCACCTCAATGACCAGAACAATACTTGCTGGAAATTGCGTCCCTAGGGCACCCGGCGCATGAATGACATTGCGGTAAGCGTTGCGGACGGTGGCGTAATTACGCCAAGCGTCACAAATGGCGACACAGTCAACGTAACCATAGGCGCGACCAGCACTTTGGTCGGCGTGACGATTTCAGCCACTGGCGAAAGAGGCCCGACCGGTCAAGCTGGGCCAGCAAACTCTCTCTCAATCGGAACTGTAGTAGGTGGATCGTTGGCCTCGGCAACGATTACCGGAAGCGCTCCAAGTCAAACGCTGAATCTTGTTTTGCCGAAAGGCGACACTGGTTCGCAGGGTCCGCAAGGGCCGCAAGGCCCAGCTGGCAGCAACGGTGGCGTGAGTTTGTCTGACTCCACGCCGCAGTCGCTTGGAACGGCATCTGCAGGAACATCCACAACAGCGTCACGAAGCGATCACGTTCACTCGTCGCCAACGATTTCAGGAATTTCTGGCTTGCAGGCTGCTTTAGACGGCAAGTCAGGAATTTCTCACACGCATACTGCGAGCCAAATAACAGACCGCAGCACTGCGTTGGTCACTAGCGTCAACGGCCAGACTGGTGACGTGACCGTTAGCGGCGGATCTGGAAGCTCCTACACGTTGCCGACTGCTTCATCGACAACGCTTGGCGGCGTCAAGGTTTCTGGTGGAGGTATTTCGATTTCTTCCGGTGTGCTCGCTGCTGACGTGACGAGCGTGGCAGGTCGCACTGGTTCTGTGACTCTAGCAATTTCAGACGTGAGTGGATTACAGAGCGCCTTGGACGGCAAGCAGGCCAGTGGAACGTATGCCACGCTTGTCAGTGGAACTGTCCCAAGCGCTCAGCTGCCGTCCTACGTGGACGACGTGCTCGAGTACGCAAACGCTGCAGCGTTTCCTTCGTCGGGCGACACCGGAAAGATTTACGTTGCTCTTGATACAAACAAGATTTCAAGGTGGTCTGGCAGCACGTACATTGAGATTAGTCCATCGCCTGGCTCAACCGACTCTGTGCCAGAAGGCTCAACTAATCTATATTTCACCACAGCGCGAGCAGCGGCAGCCGCAACAAACGCCAGCAACCTTTCAGCAGGCACGCTACCGGCGGCACGACTTCCATCCACGGCAGTCACTGCTGGAAGCTACGGATCTGCGTCTGCTGTATCCACATTCACGGTTGATGCCTCGGGACGATTGACTGCTGCAAGCTCAACAGCTGTTGCGATTGGGTCGGGTGCAGTTTCAGGTCTTGCTGCAAGCGCGACGACTGACACAACAAACGCCTCAAACATTTCCTCCGGCGTTCTGCCTGCGGCAAGGCTACCGGCTGCAACGCAAACAACTCTTGGAGCAGTTGTTGTCGGCGATGGCCTCGCCGTTTCTAGCGGGCTTGTTTCTTCTACTGGCATCGTTGGCGAGAACGAGGCCATAGACGGCGGAATGTGGGATGCTTTTTGGCGCACGATCACGATTACGCAGCAACCGTCGACACAGACTGCAGCCAGCGGAGCAGCTTCATTTTCTTCTGTGGCAACAGTCAGCCCAAGGGGAAGGCCGCATTATCAATGGCAGAAGTCTGAACCAGGTAACATAAGTTGGACGGAAAGTCTTTCATCGACCCACCCGTTCTATTCCGCTGCATCTTTTGGAGCCAATAAGTTTGTTGTCATAGCAAATGACACAATCAGTACAAGCGCCGATGGAACGACGTGGACAACAACTAGTTTCTCTGGTGCGTCTTACGCCAGCGATCTTTTTTTTGCGAGCCCACGGTATTTAGGGTCTAAGTTTGTAGCGGTTCTGTCTGGTTCGTCGTCGTATATTGGCATCAGCGACGACGGTGTGTCGTGGTCGCTGAAGAATCTCCCGGGCCAAAAGGCTTGGAAAGACGTTGCTTACGGAAATGGTATTTATGTTGCGGTCTGTGGAGATATTAGCACAGGTAATGCTGCGACAAGCTCTGATGGCGGCGATTCATGGCAGTCAGGAACCATATCGGCGCTTACCTCATTTGGCGTATATGCCGTGGAATACGGGGCCGGTGTTTTTGTTGCTTTAGGCGAAGGAAAAATCGCCACAAGCTCTAACGGCACAAGCTGGACAGAGCGATCGGTTCCGTCTCCATACGGTGGTTATGCCAGGAGAGATATTGCCTATGGAAACGGTGTTTTTGCGGCGGTGGGGTGGTACACGGTTGGCAGCAGCGTTGTCGGAGTAGCGGTGACGAGTCCGGATGGCATTACATGGACAGTCCGATCAATGCCTGCGCTAAAGTGGGTGCAAGTATCTTTTGGTAATGGCTTGTTCATTGCGGTGGCAACAAATGACAATGTGAACACAATAGCTACCAGCCCAGACGGAATAAACTGGACGCAGCGAACAGTGTATAGATCGGCGTTCTGGAATCCGCCAGTTTACGGTAACGGCGTGTTTATTATGACTTCACGCTTTGATGGGGTAACCGCGTCTGGCGTCGCGGCGGTAGGCGCGCAGGCGTGGAGCAACGTAAGCGGCGGAACATCGGCGACACTTTCTCTTTCAAACGTAACGAACAGCGACAACGGGAATCAGTATCGAGTATCTGTGTCTGCAGACGGTGCTAACAGCCTAGCAAGCAACGCAGTCACTCTTTTGGTTTCCTAGAAAAAATACGCCATGCCAAACCCAATTTTGCCTCGCCGATCTTTTACGGCTTCAAGCACGCCGCAAACTACCGACGCAGCGGTCGGAGAGTTGCTAATCAACTACGCCGACGGAAAGATTTTTACCAAGAACCCGAGCGGCTCTATAGTGTCGTTCACGCTTGGCGGCACAGTGTCGGCATCAGTCACGAGCGTAGCTGGCAGGACTGGGGCTGTCACGCTAACAGCCTCCGATGTGTCTGGCGTCGTTCCAAGCACAACGACTGGGATCACCGGCGCTGCCGCGATCACCAACATGGTTTCTTTGACAGCGGCTCAGTATGCAGCACTCGGCACCAAGTCGTCCACGACTCTTTACATCATCTCTGGGTGAGCCGTGGCCGTTTACATTGGGACCGCAACGCCTTCCGACTACAAGCTTGGCAGCAATGCCGTGAGCAAGATATACCTCGGGTCAACGCAGGTGTGGCCTGTGGCGGCAACCGCGCTGCTTGAAATACTGAGAGACAACGGAGCCACCAGCTCTTTTTCTGGTGTTGGAACGTCGGCCTCCCGCTACAGTCGAGCAACGGATTATTACTACAACGATGCCAATGGCGTGTTGCATTATTCATGGCGGCTTTCCGGCCCCGGTACGGTTTATATGTCATGCAACTGCGTAGACGAAAACGACAGCGGGCAGACGTTTTCGTTCAAGAAAAACGGCAGCGCATTCGCCACAAGCTCCAACGGCGGACAGAACGGTTTTGCTTCTAGTGCCTCTGGGCAGAATGGCGACGTTTTTACGATCGTCTCGAACGCTGGCAGTGGCAATTGGAGCGTGCAACTCATCGGCGCAGTTAGCGTTTACGCAACCTGAGAAAGAACAATGAGCAACCGTCTCCGCACTATCGCCGACAGTCTTGCCACCGGCCTTCAGTCCGTGTCGTGGGCGATTTCCTCTACTGTCGTCCAGCGTAAAAATTGGGCAAACATAGACGCCGAGAACATGTCGGTGCCGTATGTCATCGTCGTGCCTGCCGGTGCGGACATTACTCGAGCTAGCCGCATGAATATGCAGGCGGACTACACGGTCACGGTGTTTGTGGGCCGTCAAGTACGTACTGACGGCGACGTTGACGCCATGCTTGATCTTACTGATGCCGTAATGCTGCAAGTGCGTGCACACGCCTTCGCTGGCGTTACGTGGCCGACAGGCGTGACGAGTCCGCAGACTGTCACGGTAGACATAAACCCAGACGACGCGCTGACCGAGAGGAATATCTGGCGTGCCGTCATCACGGCTACCTATCGGGTGTTTGAGCCAAACTACCTCTGAGGTGAGCTATGCCGTCAATGCTTTCTGGCATGAGCCGGGCATTCATCCGCCCCGGCATGATTGGTGGCAATCGCCGCGAGATGTCGGCGGCTACGCTCGGCAGGCTTCAGCTGCGGGCGAGCATTCGCGGGAACTTCTTTGACAAGCCCAAGGCCACAAGGCTGATCGGCAAGATGAACGCCAAGGTGTTGTCGCTGCTTGGCAGAGACATCATGCAGGAGGCGAAGAAGGGCATCGGCCAGACTAGGCCAAAGACATCTGCGGCAGCACGCAAACGTCTTGGTCGTGGAAAGCCGGTGGAGTTCGTCGGCGGGCTGTACCTAGACATCACGGCGTATGGCTCTGGAGAGCCGAGGGCAGCAGGAAACCCAATCAAGTCATGGGCTCCAAAGAGGTGGTTCTACAAAGACATCATTTACCAACTTGATACTGCTCGCATGACAGCCGTGATCGGCACCTACAAGACTGCACCGTGGATGGCCCAGCTGCACCAGATGGGCGGAACTGTGAAGCAGACGGCGTGGCGTATCGGCGTGGGTGCGGCACGCAATGCGTATCTGCGAAAACAGGCGGGCAAAAGCGGTGCAGGCCGTGACGCCAGCGGTCGTTTTACCAAGGGCCAGAGCCTCGGGCCGCAACGCAACCAGTACCAATACGGCGCTCTCCAGTGGGTGATTGACAAGGGTGGCTTCCGCTACAGCCGCAACTGGGAGAAGACGAGCATCACCAGAATGGCCCGCTACCCGGCTCGCCCGTACATGGCAGGCTCCAAGCGTGTAGACGAAGCCGTCCGCAAGGCCAACGAGAAATGGCGGAACATGTTGGCGAGAAACTAGCGACGGCATACCCGGTCTAGATTCCGCCTTGCTGCCAATATCGTGAGCGGACCAGCCTGCACCGCTGGCACTCGCACACGAGGACACTATGGCCCTTGGCACGGTTGAAATCACGCTCGGCAAAGACGTGACAATTACGGGCGTTTCCAACGCTCGCTCCTGCACTGTCACAAACTCAGCATCTGATGTTGACGTCACGAAGTTCGGCGACACATCCCGCAAGTTCCGCAAGGCTTTGATTGAGCAGACGATCGAGCTTGAGTGCGTTGACGCTCCAGGCGTCACCATCGGTGGCACGTTCACTATCAGCGGAACGCAGACCGGCAACGCAACTTACATCTGCACAAATATCGGAAAGTCTTCGCCGCTCGACGGCATCGAGACTTTCACCGTCAGCGGATCTCGCACCGTCAGCGCCTAACTCACCACACACTCACAGGAACAACAAATGGCTATCACGCTTGGCAAGGACGGCTCCGCACCTCCGGTTGGTGAAGGCATTATCTCGGCGACGTTCACCGAGGAATGCGAGACGGTTGACATCAGCAATCGCAGTAACATCGGCGGATCTACCGGTGCTCCTGGCCGCAAGGTGTCCAAGGCCGGTTTCGTCACGAAGACTTGGGAGATTGAGTGCCACGATCCTGACGGGCTGCTCACGTCGCTGAACGCTGCCGGAACCTCTGGTTCGTATTCCGTGATGAGCGTCACGGAAAACATCGGAATCGACGGCGCTGTGACTTACAACGTGACGCTCAAGGAATTCTAAATGGCTATCACGCTGGGGAAGGACTGCTCCATCATGCTGGATGGCGGCTACATCGCCAGCGCTCGCAACGTGACGTTGACCGAGTCTGCTCGGACTATTGACGTAAACGCCTACGGCAGTCGGTATTCCGCAGCGTACAGCACTGGTTACGAGTGCACGGTGTCGGTGGAACTCAATGATCCGGCAGAGATTTTCTCCGCTTTCTCTCGCATGCACACCGGCACGCCGTTCACTGTCTACGGCGGTGCCGCAGGTTTCTCGTTTCTTGCTGTGCTGACTGGCATCAGTGAGACAGATCCAATTGACGGCGTGGTGACATGCACGCTTGAGGCAAAGATGACAGATCCAAGACTGACGAGAGGTTGAAGCATGCGTGAGTTTCGTGATGACCAGGGCAGGCCGTGGCAGGTGGCGTTGACCGTCGCCTCTGCGCTGCGCATCCGCGACAACGTCACGGTTGACGTAGTGGACGAGCAGACTGGCGACCGGAAGGCTGTGCCGTTTGACCTGGTGGATGCTGCGAACATCTCGCAGACGTTCCAGGTGCTCCGCAGCCAGTACGCAAAGATTGGAGAGATCCTCTACGCACTGCTCACGAAGCAGGTGGAGACGAAAGGACTGAGCAAGGAAGACTTCCTTGACGGCCTGCGTGGCGATTCTCTGGACGCTGCAACCAAGGCCCTTGAGCAGGAGCTTGTCGATTTTTTCCCCCAGCGCCTCCGCAAGATGATTGCGCTTCTCGCGTCCAAGATGGACGAAGTGGCAAACGAGATGCTCGGCAGAGCGGAGGCGGGACTCGAGAAGGCGACGATCGAGAGCCTGGCAGGAGCATCTGGGATGCCATCTGGGAAGCCGCAGGAATCCTCGGAGTTCATCCAGGCAAGTGGACCGTCAGACAACTCTTCGCCGCTCGCGACAGCCGCCTAGAGCACGACTGGTGGCACACAGCAAACATCCTTGCCCAGCAGGCGAACATCAACCGAGATAAGAGCACGCCGAAGTCAGACCCTCGGAAGCTGAATCCCTACGCGAAAAAACAGAAGCCTCGACAGGCGACTCCTGATGACCTGAAACGCCTTTTTGGCCAAGACTGGCAGAAACACGTATGAGTGCTGGAGCAGTCAGAGCCGGTGGCGTGTTTGTCGAGATCGGTGCCGATCCGAGGAAGTTTTTCTCGGCGCTGAATCGGGTCAACAAGTCTCTCGGCAATATGGGCCGGTCGCTCGCCTCGGGTGGCGGACGGCTCGCAGCTGCTGGCATTGGCATGGCGGCACCAATTGCCGCTGCCGTTCAGCAGGGTGCTGCGTTTGAGTCAACTCTGCTCAACATCAGGGCGAGCACCAACGCGACTTCTGCCACGATTGATCAGATCAGGGCGTCGGCCATGCAGATGAGCCAGGCTCTCGGCGTCGGGCCTACAGAGGCTGCGCAGGGCATGCTTGAGCTTCTGAAGGCTGGCGTTCCGCTAGAGGCTGTTCTCAATGGTGCCGGAACTGCTGCTCTGCAATTTGCAAAGGTTGCAGGGCTTGACGGAGCCACTGCAGCGACTGTGATGAGCAAGGCTATGAACGCCTTTGGGGTTGATTCGGTAGTTGCTGCAAACTCTATGAGTTCTGCTGCGGACGCTTCGGCAACGAGCATTGAGGAAATGGCACAAGCTTTTTCTCAAGCCAGTGCGGTTGCCGCCACTTCAAATATGTCGATTGACGATTTGTCGGCATCGCTGGCAGTTCTTGCCAATAAGGGCATTGTCGGCAGCGACGCAGGCACAAGCGTCAAGACGATGATGCAAAAGCTAAAGGTGCCTACAGATGAGGCCGTTGATGCACTTGCACGGATTGGCCTTTCGTTTGATAGCTTCCGTGGGGCTGACAAGCAGTTGCTTGATACTGCTGGCGTGATCGGAGTGCTCGAAAAGGCGCTCCAGGGCGTTGACGCACAGACTAAGGATGCAGTCCTCGGGAAGGTGTTTGGGTCAGATGCTATCCGTGCCGTTACCATCTTCACGCAAGTCGGCGTGGATGGGTTTAACGGCATGAAGGAGGCAATGGCAAAGGCTCTGCCGGTCGGCGAGAAATACAAGATTCTGATGTCTGGCCTCGCTGGTGCAGGCGGCAATATCCTCGCCGCCATGCAGCGACTTGCTATCTCAATCTCTGACGCCGTGGCACCGGCTCTCGCCAGCGTTGTGCCGTTTATCACGGGATTCATTGACGGGCTGACGAAGCTGGCGACGGATAACAAGGAAGCGGTTTCTGCTTTCGCAAAGTTCGCGGTGGCTGCAATTGCTGCCGGCAGTGCGATGGTCGGGCTTGGCATCTCGCTCCAAGTGACGTCGTTTGGGTTTGCTGGCATTGGCAAGTCCGCAGCGTTCGCTTTATCTCCGCTGACAATGCTGATGGGAACTGTCACTGGCGTGGGCAAGAGCTTCGCGTTGGCGATGCCTGCAACGCTTGCACTCGCAAACTCAATCGGTTCGTCAATGCTTGGTGCGTCTGCGTCTGTGCTGTCATTTGTCGCAACTTCAACAAGTGCGCTAGCTGTCTTTGCCACGTCCTCTGCCACGGCGTTGACAGGATTTGCCGCATCAAGTGCCTCCGGGTTCGTTCGCATGAGCGGTGCCGCATCTGTGGCGGCTCAAGCGATGTTCCCGGTGTTTTTCACGGGATTCAATCGCGGCATCGCCGCCGGTGCCGGATTCTTTTCGGCTACGCTGCGAGGACTCAACGGCGTCGTGATGGCGTCAAGTGCTCTGCGTGGTGCAATGTTTGCCGTGTCTGGTTCTGGCATGGCTCGCTTTGTTGGCGACATCGTCGGCGGGCTGACTCTCACTTATAAGTCGTTTGTCTGGTGGGCTACTGGTGCGTCAGCACGTATGGCACAGTACGCCGCCAATCTCACGGGCGCTGTAGGCAAGACGATTGCGTCAACGGCTGCGATGTCGGCGGCTTGGCTTGGATCTGCTGCAAGAGGCGTGGCTGCGTTTGTAGGCTCTGCCGTGGCAGGAATAGGCACATATCTTGCCGCTGCTGCAATGGCTGTCGCCGGCTCTGTGGCGTCTGCCGCATCAGTAGCAGCTGCGTGGCTTGCACCGCTGGCACCGCTTCTGCTCTTGTCTGCGGCGGCCTTGGGCGTTGGTGCTGCCGTCAAGCAGTTCGGGCCGCAGATCGCCGGTGCCTTCTCTGGGCTGGCTAGCTACGTGACTCAGGCTGGCGGTGCCATTGCTGGCAGCTTCTCAACCGCAGTCTCTGATGGCATCGTCGTCCTCGGCGACCTAGCCACGACTGCCACCACCACCTTCAACGGCGTCTACGAAGCCGTCGCCGCTGGTGACCTAGCCGGTGCGATGGACGTGCTCTGGGCGGGCCTTGTCGCTGGCTGGCTGCGTGGCGTCGAGGCTCTGATGAGCTACGTGGACCCGTGGGTCGCAGCGTTCCAAGACGTATTCACGGACATCGGCTCTGGCATCTACATCGCGTGGGACAAGATCTACACGGATTCGGCGGCACTGCTGAACACGATGGGTGCGTTCATCATGGGCTTCTTTGACAACATTGCCAACGGAGTCATGGCGACGTTTGACAACCTTGTCGCCGGCATCCAGATCGCGTGGACCCGCGTGCAGGGATTTATTACGGGGGCCAAGGACACGGAAGAGCGGGTGCAGGCAATCAAGGACGAGAACGCCGCACGAGCCGAGCAGCGGATGCAGGAGCGACCAGGCGTGAACGCTCGCACGGACAAGGCTGCGGCAGAGAACGCACAGGCGGAGAAGGATCGCCAAGACAGAGTAAAGGCAATTCAAGACGACGCACAGGCAACAAAAGACGATAGGCAGGCTGCCAACCAGCAGCGAGCAGATGATAGGAGTGCGGCTACAGCTGCCGCCAAGGGCAACCTTGCCAACGTCACGACAAGCCAGGGCGAAGGGCGGAAAGATGCGGCCACCGCTGCCGAGGTCCTCAAGTCTCTTGAGACAGCGTCCTCGCTGGACCAGATCACGAACATCGGCGCGAGTATGGATGCTCTGATGAAGCGTGGCAACATAAGCAGCGAAATGGAATCAAAATTACTCGACGCCTACTACGCTGCGTTCTCTCGCGTGAACATTGATTCAGCATCTGCGTCAGCACGAAAAAAAGTGACTGCTGGTGCCGATGCTGCTGGCTCTGACTCGGCTACCAGCAAGGCGGAAGTTGCTGGCACGTTCTCGTCTGTCAACCTCGGCGGGATGGGATTCGGTTCATCGCTTGCAGAGCGGCAACTCAAGACGCTTGAGAGCATTGACAAGAACACGAAGGGGATGGGCGAAGAAGGAAAGGTGGCAGCGTAATGGCACTTACGTGGATTGAGGACGGCGACTCAAGGCAAGCGACGATTGTCCGTGCTGGCAGAAAGGCGACGTCGTCTTACGCAAAGTCGTACAAGATTTTTGGCACCCAAGACGACGTTGAGGTGCATACTGCAGTCAGTAACGCCATCGCCAGCACGCTGACATACTGGCAATACCCCGGCCTGCCTACGATGCAGCTTCGGGCCGAGCAGTACAGCGTCTCTTACCTCGGCGATGACGCTTGGCAGGTGACGATCAGCTATGAAAAGAACGGTGCAGAAGACGGCACAGATCCGCTCAAGCGTGCTCGGTCGTTTGATACGTCTGGAGGCACCAAACACATGACTCAGGCTTACGCTGAGTCCCGCTTTGGAACGGGTGCACCAGACCAGAAGATGGCTATTGGCGTTGACTCAAACGGCGTCAACGGAATCGACATCGTCGTGCCGCAGCTGCAGTGGCAAGAAAGCTATGACGTGCCGAATGCCTATGTGACTAGCTCGTGGATTCGTGGAGTTGCAGGCGTCACTGGCACCACCAACTCTTCGGCATTCCGTGGCTTTGAGGCTGGGGAGGTGTTGTTTGTTGGCTGTTCTGGATCTCAGGAATGGGACGACCAAAAGGGCCGAGGCCCGTGGTCGCTGGCCTTCAGGTTTGTTGCCGAGAAAAACGTCACCGGCCAGACCATTGGCGACATCACTGGCGTATCCAAAAAAGGCCACGAGTATTTGTGGGTGCGGTATGAGGACGCCGTTGACTCCAACGTGCTTCTGAAGAAGCCAAAAGCCGTCTACGTCAACAAGGTCTACAGAGAATCTGACTTTTCTGCTCTCGGCATAGGGACGAGCTGATGCCACGCGCAGACGGACGCCTAGAGCCTGGCCAGCCGATCCGAGGTGCCATCTCGGCTCGAGCGTGGAACCGTGCACAGGATGCTGCTGACATAGTGCTTGGTGCGAATGCAGGCACGTCAGGCGTTCCCGGCTCAACAGTCCTCAAGCCGTATACGTGGTGCTACTGCCAGTCGTCGGTGACTGTGGCACGCTGGGGCGTCCTCGCCATCACTGGCGTGCAGGTCACGCCTACGAGCTCATCAGGCGGTGCCACGGCGTCATTTGAGGAGATGCCTGTGCTGACAGGTGGCACTCCATCCGCGACCACGACGGCCTGGTGCGTGGCGGTGGAGCCGATTGAGAGCGGCAAGGTAGGGCGAGTTGCTGTCGGTGGCGTTGTGCAGTGCAAGGCTGCTGACCTTGGCAAAGCGTCAGGCGCTCACGTCCTGTGGAAGGATTCCAACTGGGCTTTGATCCGCATGCAGGCTGGCGTCATTCGCGGGACGTTCACTGGAACGTGGACAAAGGGCTCAACGACAACTGTCACGGACGCTGTCATATCTGGTGCCACATACACGGCGAAGAACTACATCGCCACGCTCTCAGGCTCTGCTTGCCTCATCGCGTATGTTGCCAATGAGTGGGTGCTAGTCGGCTGGGACTGGCACAGCATGACGGACTACGACGCCACGAAACAGCAAGTCCTCACGCACGCTGCAAACGGCGGCCTGGCGTGGGTCTCCACCACGGCCTGCACCTAATGCCACTTGCAACAAGAAATGGCGCGCTGATTGTCAAGGGAGATCTAATTGCAGAAAACTGCAATTGCTGCCTGACGGGTTGGTATTGCTCTGTCGAGCAGTGTCCGTGCAACTACACAAAACGCATGCCGTCTACCCTCAAGGCAACCATAGGATTTAACGTATCCGCAAACATCTATGGGCTATGGTTTGGCCAGTTTGCTGGTGCTTCATATATGGGATGCACTCGCATAACCACAAACCAGGCGTCAACTGTAAACGGCACATATAGCCTGACGCGAGAAGGACCAAGTTCGTGCTTTTACAACTATTCAAGCGACACGGTTTCGGTGAGAGTGTCCGTTGGCTCTCAGTCTGGAAGCCTAAACGGACAGCAGTATCAAAACGATTGCGGAACAGGCAACGTGAACGTGCACGTTGTAGGTTTATCTCTTTCTGTACCAAACACACGAAGCAGAGACACAACGTTTGGCCAGTATGGGTCTCTTGTTCCTGGCTCTGTAAGTAACGCAGCGTCAAAAAACTATACGGAAGACTACGGAAGCTACATGCCTGCCTCTCCAAGTTATTCTGTTCCTGCGGACGTGGCGTATAGAATCCCATACGAAAAGCGAATCAGTGCCTGGTACAACAGCAGCATGGGTATTGACGGTGCTCCGTCCGCAGTTGACTCGCCTGCATGTTCAATGGGCACTGCAACTGAAAGCGGGAAAATCGACACTATCAACCATCTTTGGAAATACGACGTTGTCTACACAAAGACAGACGGCGAATACCCGGAGAACGGAAGATTGAGCCGTGCCATATCTGTGCTGATTGAGGAATAGAAATGGCGTGTGTTCAGTCGTCTGGCATAACGAGCGATCAGGCGGCATCTAGCTACGCAACAGAAGAGGATTGCCTAAGCGCTTGCAAAGAGGGTGCGTGCTGCGTTGATGGCGTATGCACCACTCTTCCTAGGTGCAAATGCACGGGAACCTTTAAAGGAGTCGGCGTAAAATGCACAGCAACAACGTGCAACCCGCTGCCTTGATTACGTGCCATCGCAGCAATCTCGAGTCTCGCTGTGCCGAGCGCGGATATACGCTGGCGGAAGTTATGCCATGTGTCGTGGCTCAGGCTGGTGACGAATGGACGATTGACGTAGGGAGCGCTGCATACCCTCGCGTTTCTCGCCTGCCTAATGCTCCAGAGCAGCCGAGTGGTGTAGCTTCAGGCCCTGGCACTGAATTGAAAAAGCTGCTGGCACGCATCGGAATCACAAGCACGCCAGACTGCTCATGCAACAGAGTCGCTGCCGAGATGGATCAGTGGGGGCCAGACGAGTGCGAGAAGCCAGAGCGGCAGGACTACATTCTCGCCGCAATGCGTGAGAACGCTGAGAAGCGTGGCCTGCCGTTCCTTGATGCGGCTGGCCGGATGCTGGTGCGCCGGGCGATCCGCAACGCTAGGCATAACGCTTGACACTCCTGCCACCCTAGTGGCATGGGACGCCAGAGAGCCAAGCCGAAGCTCAAGACGCAGCCGCCAGCGGATGTGTCGCCTTTTGACTCGGACGAGGACGATGACGACGTGGCCGGGGGCGGCATTCCAGACGATGACGGGTGGATTCACCTTGAACGGAAGGAGCCAGCCGATGAGGGCAAAAAGCCGAAGCGGCGGCCTCGTGGCCGCAGTGATTGAATCGCTACCGACACGAGTGCACGGAAACGCTCCGTGGTATGAGCGTGTCGCACCTGAGCACCTTGATGAATTGGCGGAACTCAAAGCCGCGTGGAAGTCCGGCAGGCTTGGCGTGCCACGTATGACTGCGGCACGGCATATTTCGGCACAGCTGCGTGAGCGAGGCATTTCTCCCGTTGGCCGTCAAGGAGTAGACGAATGGCTCGCAAGAGACTAGCTGAGACGGTGGCCGAGGATATTGACCACTCGCAGCAGCTGGCTGCTGACGCAGAGCTCGCCAGGTTGCGTTCTGAGCTAGCTGCGTACCGGAATCGGTACAAGATAGCCCTATCTCAGATTGACCGCGAGAGAGCACGCGGAGATGCCTTGGCGAGTCTTTCTGGAATCAAGGCGACAAAGCGACCATTGACCAAATCTGTCAAGGCAAAAAAGCACGACGCCACAGCCGTGCTCATGCTCTCGGATGTCCACTGCGAAGAGCGAGTGTTGCCTGAGACCGTGAACGGCGAGAACGACTACTCACTTGACGTATGTCAACTCCGCATGGACGAGCTTCAGGAGCGGTTTTTGGCATGCCTCGAGCACGAGCGGAATCAAGCCAATATCCACCGTGTCCTCGTCTGGCTCGGTGGCGACTTCATCACCGGGCACATTCACCCGGACTGCATGGAGGTGGCACAGCTTTCGCCGATGAATGCGACCATGTGGATCGCTGAGAGGCTGCGGGCTTTCATAGACGCCGTCGCTGATAGCGCAGAGTCTGTAATCGTCTGCACAAACGCTGGCAACCACGGCAGGAGCACCGAGAAAAACCGCATTGCCACGGAGCTAGACCACTCGTGGGAGCAGATGATGTATTTCACGCTGGCCCGTGAGGAGAAGCGAAAGAACGTGCAGTGGCAGATTGCAGAAGGGCATCTTGGGTACGTTGACCTTGACGGGTTTCTAGTTCGCACGACTCATGGTCACAGCATCAGGTTTTCTGGCGGTGTGTACGGAGTGGCCTTGCCAGCAAGCAAGGCTATCGCCAGGTGGGACGCTGGCCGCAAGGCCGACCTGACCATCTTTGGCCACTACCACTCGTGGGGCTGGCTGCGCGGCGCTCGCTATATCGCCAACGGAAGCGTCATTGGCCACTCGCCATACGCCGAGCGTGTCGCTTCTCCAGAGCGTCCATGCCAAGGCATGGCAATCATTGACGGAGGCAGACGAGAAGTCACTCGAGCCTATCCGTTGTTCTGTGATCGAGACCTTCGCTCAAAGCGTTGACCAATGCAGTACGAATTGACAGACGAGTATCTCGCCGACGCACGCCAACGAGCGTATCGATATCAGGGCCAATGGACCGGCACGGCAGGCTCGCTCGCTCGCAGCAGACGTTGCACGACTTCTCTTTGAAAGGAAACGCATGCAAGGCACAATCACCAATCTGGAAGAAACCAACTCGCAGCTGCGGGCCGCCGTGGAGACCCGCCTGGCTGGCACTTCGCCGAGCGTGGCGGAAACAGACGCTGCGGGCGGCGAGTACGCCGACGCGATGCGAAACACAAAAGGCTGCTGTGACGGTGGCAAATGTCATTCGCCAGTTGACGAGGCACCGGAACGCTGGAAGGAAATCACGCAGGCCAGCGCCGCAAAGTATCACGCCGAACGAGCGGAGCCCGAGGAAACGGTGCCTGTGAATTGGATTCTCCAAGGGCAGAAGGAAATGGATGCAGCACCGGACGACATTCGTTGGACGGGTGACAGCATCTTGGCACAGGATCACGACGATGTATCGCCTGCCGAAAGATTGCTGATGGATGCCATTGATGTCGTGCGTGACAGACGCCCAAAGTACGGTGGCCCAAAGCATCACTTCCGCCGCACCATCGGCATGATCAACGCCGCTTTCGCCGACGTGCTGAAGCGTCCGCTCACGGAGAGCGACTGGGCGATCTTTATGACGTTTGACAAGGTCGCACGATTCCTTGGGCCAAATAAGACCGCAGACGGGCCGATTGACCTAGCTGGTTACGCTGCTTGCCTCGCCGAGTGCGAAGCGGCAGAGCCGGTCTAGTTTGCCTTCCCATCGCCCTAGTCTGGCGGCATGGCAGACCAACAGCCGACCGCCGTCGTCATCGACGCACACGTTATGCAATTTCTCGCCGACTCCCGTCGTGCGGCGGCTGACGGTCTGACTTGGGCAGAGTTTGGCGGACTCATGACGGCACTTTGCCGCTTGTGCATTGAGACACTTGACCGCGTGAAGACGTTGAGCGGACCAGAGAAGAAGGCGATTGCACTTGTGGCTGTCGCTGCCCTGTTTGACGCCGTTGCTGGCAAGTGCGTTCCGCTTGCTGCGTGGCCAGCGTGGGCACTTCTCCGACCGGCTCTGCGTGCGTTTGTTCTGGCTCTCGCCAGTGGTGCCATCGAATCCATGATCCCTATGGTGAGGTCGTCAACGTGATCACAGCCCTCCTTGTGGCGTTTGCCGTCTACGTCCTCGCCGGCCAGCAAATCACCGAGAAGGTGAAAGCGTGGTGCGCCACGGCGAAGATGCCGACTATCGACGGCAAGCACGTCGCCGTGGTTGCGTTGCTGGTTGCCGCTGGCATCTCGTTCATGCCTTCCCGCTCAAGCACGCCGACGCCTGAACCGGCACCAGTGCCGCCGGATGCGTTCAGTTTGCGTGGAAAGTTCGTCGGGCCGACTGCGGCCGAGGACGCCTCAACAATGTCGGCTCTCTGCGGTGAGCTCGCCGACTGCATTGAATACGACGGCCAGCACGACCAGCGGCTCAAGAGTGGCGTGGCGTTTGATGACCTACGAATTGCTGCCCGCGAGATGCGGTGCAAAGGCGAGTCGATCGGTGCTCGCCAGCCGCAAGTGCGTGACGCCGTCCACAAGTTCCTTGACGACGCCGTTGGCTCTTCTGGCGGTCCAGTGACGCCCGAGAGCCGGTCGGCGTGGGTCTCAGCATTCCGTGACCTGTCGAGGGCCGCCGCCGATGTCACGAAGTAATCGCTGGTCAGTCGGTGCCGTCACGTTCGTCATCGCCATGGCGATTCTTGGCGTGCTCGTTGAGCGTGCCACTCGCCGCACGGCTGACGCCATTGACGCACGGTTCGGCTACACGCCAGATCCGGCAGGGACTCGGCAATTTTTGGACACGCTTGGCGACGAGAAGTTCTTCAGCCAGGCGGGTGCCGAGGCGATGAAGGAAGCCAAGGGCGTTGACACGTTTCTGTACCGGCAACTGGATGCCGCCCATCGTGCACGCTACGGCAAGCCGTTTGTGGTGGGCAGGCAACTCATTGGTGACTGCACCAGCTGGGGCGGAATGCACGCCGTGGCGGTTGCCGATGCCGTCTCATGGTCTCTAGGAAAACTTCCAGAGCCTCCGCTGCTTCCCGCGACTGAGCCGCTGTATGGAGGTGCTCGAGTAGAAGCACGTGGCAAGCCGGGCGACGGTGCCCAGCCTTACGGCGGGTTTTCAGACGGTGCCACCGGCTACGGAGTCGCCAAGTTCCTCAGAGAGTTTGGCGTTGTCTACCGGCAGAAGTACCCGACAGCCGACCTGACCGAGTATTCCGGCGAGCGTGCGAAGCAATGGGGAGCCTACGGCTGCGGCGGCCAGGGCGACGCAGGCCGCATGGATGCCGAGGCCAAGAAGCATCCGTTGCGTCACGTCGTCGCCGTGCAGACATGGGCTGAATTGGCGGCAGCCTTGGAGTCAGGCTACCCGGTGACGCTGGCGAGCTCGCAGGGCTTTCAATCTGTCCGCAACAAGGACGGCATCGCTGAAGCATCCGGCACTTGGATGCACCAACAAGTAGCGATTGCGATTCGCCACAAAAAGAACGGCTCACCTGACGACTTGGTGCTGATCTTGAATTCGTGGGGTCCAAACTGGATCGGCGGCCCAAAAGTTCCGGCAGACATGCCAGACGGCTCGTATTGGGCTCGTCGCTCTGTCGTTGAGACTCGGATGCTTGAGGACGCTTGGGCAATCGGCGACACGGACGGGTTCAAGTACCGCGACATCCACAATGGCAACTGGCTCACGCCCTCACCCAACTAGGAGACGCTCATGGGTTTGCTTCTCTGGCTCGTATTCGGTGCATTCGTCGGTGGAGCAGCCAAGTGGCTGATGCCCGGCAAGTGCCCGCAAGGCTGGCTCCCGACAATCGCTCTGGGAGTCGTTGGCTCGTTTGCTGGCGGCCTGCCGTTTGGCCACGGTTCTGCTGGCATCGTCGGCAGCGTCATCGGTGCCTGCGTTGTCATGTTCCTCTATTCGATTTGGAGTGACGACAAGTGAACAACCGAGAACTTCGCATCGTGTCTATTGCCGTACTGGTTGCTGCTGCCGTGACGTGGGCTGCAGCGACATCGGACTACTCGCCGCTCAAGCCGCAGCAGGATCGTCCAGTGCTGCGATTCCTCGCACGGGTGGCAAAGCTTGGCCTGTGGGTCATGGCTGTGGCAGATCCGCCACCGGCGCAGCAGCACTACGTCGTCCACGCTCGCGTGGATGCGGACGGGCACCGAGTCCTCAACCACGGACATGGATGGTGAGCTATGTGGCAATGGCTGCTCTCCGTTCTCGCCGCTCTGTCTGCCGACCCGGCACAGATTGACCGTGAGGCTCCACGGGCCTCGGCAGCGGTCTCTGCAGCGTATGCAGCCGTGGCTCCTGAGAAGGCTCCAGAGCCCCAGCCAGAGCCTCCCAAGCCCAAGCCTGCCGTCTGTGCTGACTGCGGCGGAAAGGGCTATATCGTCCACGGAGACGGCCACAGGACCACCTGCCCGACGTGCGGCGGAAAGGCTCCCGGCGCGTCGTCCACGCCAGATGCACCACCACGGCCTGCGGGCGGGAGGTGACGGTGGGCGACGCGCCGGGCGGAATGCTGCCGCACCTGCGCAGCCGACTGAGGCAGGAGATTGGCCCGCGTGCGGTCAACGCTGGCCGGGCGTTTGACGAGTTCGTAGACGCCGTGGCTCGCAACTGGAACAGCGAGCACTGGACAAAGCTGGCGCGGTCTCAGCCCGAGTCCGAGATGGCAGCGGTGAAGGACTGCAAGGTACTCATCGCAAAGGTCCGCGAGGATGTTGAGGCCATGTGGGGCGACAGCGAGCAGCTGCGGTCACTCTACTCAAACGTCGGCGAGCAGACAGTTGGCATGTTCGCTCGCCTCTGGTTTGAAAGCATGGCCAACCGGACGTGGATGCGTCAGGCGTGCCGAGAAGCCCGCAGAACTTGACCGGCCTGCAACACTCACCGCATGGGCGAGGTTCAGCGGTCACTTTACGCCGACGAGGATTTGCCGCCAGCGAAGGGCAAGCGTCGCCGCATGCCTGCTCGCCTTGCTCCCGAGATGCGAAAGTTTCTGACGACGCTGGCTCGCATCGGTGCTCGAGTAACGTGGACGATTGAACTGCTCTACAACCCGAGCATCGGCGGCCAGGGCGAGCTCTGCGAACGTGCCAAAGCAGGCGACCACACGCTCGTTCTGGACACAGTCCGCGAGGTGGAATACCGGGCGTCGCAGCTGGGTGACGACATTGAGGCGTTCATGACGCCGCCGAGCAAGTTGCCAGCCGAGCCGGGCCATCCGTCACGGGTGGACGCAATGGCCCGGCGGCAGGCGGCGAGACAGCACTTGTTTGACTGATACGGAACCTCGGCCTGTTTGTTTTACGGTAGAGGTTTTGTGGCGGCTGGCGGATCTGTTGTCACGCCTCGGGCTTTTCGGGCGGCTTGTCGATGGGTGGCAAGTAATCCAGATTTGATTCACGGCCCGTGATTTCCTCGTCGTAGTAGTGGTTTTCTGCCATCTCCTCGCTGCTGTGGCCCAGCTGTTTCTTGGCTGAAATTCCAGCGCGTTTTAGATAACTCGCGGTGCTTTTTCTGATGGCATGAAAGGGCTTGTACGGGACGCCAGCCACCCGGCACAGCACTCGCAGGCTGTTGTACGCAGACAGTGGCTCACGATCATCCAGCCAAGGCCATACGCGAGCCTCTGGCGGGCCTTTCTGCGTGGCCAGCATCTTTGCTAGGTCTGCCGTGATCGGGCGTGTAATCGTCTCCCTGTGCCCTTTGCGGGTGGCAGCCAAGAACGTCAGCGTGTGACGCTCAAAGTCCACCTCGGACCACCGGAGCTCAAGCACCGCACCTATCCGCTCGCCCGTCTGAAACATCGCCTGCAGCTTGGTCGTCCAGTACCAGCAGGCAGGTTTGCCGCAAATCAGGCCTTTCCGGTGCCGGGCCGCCTCGACCAGCTTGGAGAGCTCGTCAGCCTTGTAGGCCTTCGGAACAGGCTTTGGCACCCGTGGCCGGGCGTAATCTGGGAAATCAATCAGTTCACCGTTGGACCGCTTCCAGCGTTTCTTGGCAAGCCAGTTCCACAGGGTGCGGATCTGGGCACTGTCCTTCGCAAGCGACGCCGGGCTGATCAGCTTCCACTTGCTGTGCTGGGTGACACGCCTCCAACGAATGAACTTGGCAACGGTGAGATCATCAAGGTCATCCACGACCGGCTCACGCCCAAGGAAGTCCTTGAAGCGGGCCAGTGTCGCCAAATACATCAGCACGGTCCTGTCGCAGATGTCTTTTTGCGGCGCAAATCGCTCAATCAACAGCTCTCGCAGTTCCATTTTCTCGTCTCCTCTTTTTGGTTTGGGAGGCGATCTTAGCGAGTAGTGTACAAATGTTCAAACTTGACCCCATCCGCTAAAACAATCGCCCCGTTTCGGGACGATCGATAGTGTACAGCGTTTCTAGTGAACAGACCTAGAGAAGATTTGGACGCGATGATTGTGTCGTGGAATACGGACCAAGGTTGTCCGAGTAGGTTTGTCTAACTGGCGTTAGCTGGTAGTATCCCAAGGATGGTAAGCATGACTCCCCAGAAGATCGAAGGCGGCGAGTATCTGACAGTCCGAGAGGCTGTGGATCTGATGGGCTGCACCGAAGGCTGGGTGCGGATGTTGCTCGGCACAGGCAAACTGCAGGGCAGGCGATTCGGTGAGCGTGTCTGGCTTATCCCGATTGAGGCGGCCCGCGAGGCTCGAGATAACTTGAGCACTAGGTCGGTTGGCAAGAACCACTTGGCCAAGCGGCCAGCCGCCAAGCGGAAGAAATCCGCCAAGAAGAAAAAGAAGTAGCGTTTTCACGCTGGAAACGTCGTCCAAAAATCTTTTTCTGAAGCCTTGACAGCCTAACTAACGATACCCTACAGTGTTGCTCGCACTTCAGGAATCTCTTGCCAAGGATGGCCCGATGAAACGTCACCTCGACCGAATCATCCACTCGCTCGTAATGATCCGCCTCGGGCAGGAACTTGGCACCGACTCTGAGATCGCTCAGTCGCTGGCCAGCTGCATCGACTTTCTCGCTGCCACTCTTGCACGAGTTTTCGCTTGACGAACTAACGCTACCCAATACCCAAAACATGGAACTAGAAACTGTGTCTAGTACATTGACGGCGGACTGAACGGGCGTACACTGCGCCCCCAACACGAAGGAGATGACCACATGGCCCACGAAAACGAATACGCCGGTGCGATTGCTGGCATGACCGAGACCTACGGCTCACGTCGATTTGCCGACACGTTTGCGATTGGTGACCACCTGACGTTTCGCCTGACAGGCTGGCCTCCTCGCTCTTACGACGATGGCCGAGTCACTGATCATCACAACGGAATGCTGCTGGTTGAGACCGCTGGCGACATCGTTGAAGTGGACCCGCGACCGTGGCCGGAAGGAAATGTCCTCCCTTTTTGATTGCCTATCACGGGCGAAAAAAAAAAAACCCCGGGGGGGGGGGGGGGGGGGGCGCTCGGGCGAGGGGATTGCGCGCTAGTGAACGACTGGACACAACGTCCCCCCAACAGTGGAACGCTCAAGAGGGGAACACTCGCAAGTGGCACGCTACTGCGAGGGGCAACAGAGAGAGGGAGGCAATCAGCAGAAAGGACCGCAGGCCAGCAGGACGCAGGCACGCGGAAGGATTCGGTGGAACCGAAGCAGCAGGGATGCACTTGACCACCCGGTGAGCATGACGCAGAGCCGGGCATTTTCACACGGAAGAACGAAAGGACACGCAACACATGAGCACGGAAATCAGCACACATCGGACGCAGACAGGACTGGCACTGGCGTCATTCGACGACGCCTTCCGCTTTGCCAAGATGGTGAGTGGCAGCGAGTTCGCTCCCAAGGATTTCAAGGGCAAGCCCGAGAGTTGCATGCTGGCGATCCAGCACGGCAGCGAAGTCGGGCTCTCGCCTATGCAGTCGCTGCAGAGCATCGCCGTCATCAACGGCAGGCCGACCATCTGGGGAGACGCCGCTCTCGCCTTGGTGCAGTCCTCGCCTGTCTGCGAGTACGTCAAGGAGTACACAGAGGGCCAGGGCGACAACCTCACCGCAGTCTGCGAGTGCAAGCGTCGAGGCTACCCGGCACCTACCGTCAGCCGGTTCAGCATGGCTGACGCCAAGCGTGCCGGGCTCGCGGGCAAGGCCGGGCCGTGGAGCCAGTACCCGGAGCGGATGCTGGCCCTGCGTGCTCGAGGATTCGCCCTGCGTAACGCATTTGCTGACGCCCTGCGTGGGCTCATCACGGCGGAAGAGGCACAGGACTACCAGACGCACAACGTGGCAGAGACGCCACGCCAGCCCGTCGAGATCCGGCCCAAGTTTGACGGCGTGATCCCGCTCAAGACTCCCGCCCCTGCGGCTCCTGAGTTCACGCCCGTCGAGAAGGCCCGGCTCGCGGTCAGTCGCGCCCAGACGCTTGAGCGTTGCGACGCCTTGCGGAAGCAGGTGGCCGAGCGACTCGCAGACGGCACGTTTAGCCAGGCAGAGCACGACGAGCTCGTTGGCCTGCTGGTGACGAAGGCGGAGATCCTCATCGGCAGCGAGAGCGAGGTGACAGTATGAGGGAGCGAATCAATCAAGGTTTTCCGCCGACCAGCTTTGACTGGCAGCAACATGAGGCACGACTGGACGACCTATCGCCGAATGTGCTCCGCAACCGCGTAAAGCCAAGCGGCAAGCCAGCGCGGTTGCCTGAGCTCACTCAAGACCAGGTGACAGGTCGTGCCGCATCGCTTGAGAAGGCTCTGCGGCGGCTCGTTGAAGCGTTTGACGTTGTCGCATGGGATTCACGCTGGACGAGCCGTCTGAATGACGCTCACAGCTACGGACGCAAGGTTATTGAAGAAGCATCAACGTGGACAAAACCAGAGGAACAGCCGGGCACGCCATTGCCTACAGACGCTGACGGTTCCGGCGTCATTGGTCGCCAAGCAGAAGGTGGCGAGTAACCGCTGCAGCTGCGGCCTGCACCTTCTCCGTAGGTGACGCAGTCGCGCCGGGCGTAACCCGGCAAATACACACGAAAGGATGCGTGATGCCAGGAAAGACGCCAGTACCAGTCGATCGCGTCAAGCAGCTGCTCAACCAGGGCGTGAAGCAGAGCGCCATCGTGCAGCGGCTGGGAGTCTCAAAGTCTGTCGTGAGTTGCATCGCTCACGGCACGTATTTGGAGCGACGCAAATGATCAGGCCGCATTACATCACTCCGCCAGCAGACGAGGCACTGCCGCTCTTTGCAGCTGCAAGGCGCACCGATCCGGCAACGTCGCACGAGGCTGCGAAGACGGCACCAGTAGCAGAGCACCAGCGGCTGATCATGGACGCACTTAGTCAAGGCCCGGCTGGCGCGTCAGGCATCGCTGCTAGATGCGGCTTGAGCGGGCACCAGGTCAACAAGCGACTCACGGAGCTTGCACGCACTGGCAGGATCGTGGAGACGGGCAGGACGGTACGGAGTAACAGCGGGCGGTCAGAGAGGGAATGGAGGTGCGTGTGACGGACGACTAAAAAGTGGTTACGGCGACTTGTAGCCATTGAGATCAATCTAAACAACCTGAGAAGAAAGACGTGAGATATGCGTTGGCAAGAAATGAAAGAAGGAAAAGAAAAGTACGCGGCCTACTTGTGCAGCAGAGAGTGGTCAGTTCTGAAGGAGGCCGTGAAAGATCGAAGCAATGGACTTTGCGAGCGATGCTCTGTCAACGCAATGGATCACGTTCATCATTTGACGTACAAGCGCAAATACGAGGAACGTCTTGAAGACCTGCAGGCTTGCTGCAAGCAGTGCCACGAGTTTATTCACGCAAAGTCTGAATTTGACCCGGCTAGAGACCGGCCAATTGTTTTGCCTTGGTGCAAAAAGCGAATCAAAAGCTTTTATTTGGCAGGCAAGATAACGGGCACTGCATGGCGAGACTCAATCGTTTCCGGGTGGTCTCACGAGAACCACTCAGACGCCAACTACCAAGCCTTTATTGATTACGACGAGTGCAAGACGTGGGCCATTGTTCCGGCAGCATGTGAGGTGCTTGGTGCTTCCTTGAATTACACCGGGCCATGGTGGAGGGATTGCGCCAGCGGTGGGCATTCGCTAGCTGAAGAGTCGGCTGGCCCTCACAGCTACTCGTCGCCACATGAGGAGCTTGACGAAGAGTCGCTCAAGTCTCGGCGAGATGAAGTTGCAGTAGCAGTTGGCTCTGCAATCCACAGCGCAGATCTATTGTTCGCATGGATCGACAGCGACGACTGCTTCGGGACACTTCTTGAAATTGGCTACGCACGGGCGATTGGAAAAGCTGTTGTCGTTGCGATGTCTGAGTCGTTTGCCGCGACTAAAGCTGCTCAAGAAATGTGGCTGATTCGACAAGGAAATTACTCTGTAGTTGACAATAGTGCAGCTGATGCATGGCGACAGTTCTGGGGATTGGTTGCTTTTGAAAAAGGAGTTTCCAAGGATGGCCCGGAAGCCAGATAGCCACCACGTCTTGCCTCTTTTCTGCGACGACTTGATTGCGTCATGCGTGGATATGAGCCCGATGCGATTTGGGGCATACATGCGCATTCTGTGCTACGCCTGGACGAGGGGTGGCGTTCCAAATGACGAGCAGGCGTGCATTCGGATCGCAGGTGGAATTGATCACGCAGACTGGCTTGCGATTCTGTCTCGGCTGTGCGTGATTGACGCTGGAACGCCGTCAGAAAGGCTTTCCCATCAGCGTCTAGAGCTCGAGCGTCACGCAGTTGCAGAGCTGAAGGCAAAAAAGGCTGAGGCTGGGCGTATTGGTGGCAGGGCGAAAGCAAACGGCAAGCAGGCGGCTAGCAAAACGCTAGCAGAGCCCATAGCAAACGCGAAGCAGAACGCTAGCAAAACGCTAGCCCCTACTCCTACTCCTTCCCTTTGTATTCACACACACACAAATGATGAAAGTGGGGGCCAAGAGTCTGCAGACCTATGGGGCTCGTTTAAGGAGCGGTGGAACGACACTGCTGGTGCCGAGCCTTGGCTGCATGCAAACCCGCCAGCTGGCTCGCTCTGGCAGGACAGGATTTCAGATCCAACGTGGCTGGAACAGTATCCGCTGGCCATGCAAAAGCTGTGCGGCCTAAAGCGATTTAAAAACCCGGTGACGCTCACGCAGTTTTTGGATGCCGGGTGGGTTGGTCGAATCCTTGCAGGTGATTTCAGTAAGGCGCAGCAGTCTCGCGGGCGTGAAGCCTCGCCAGAGGCCGCGCAGCCACAGGCAAACCGCCGTTTTTTCCGCTCTGACGCGCAGAGATCCATGACAGACTCCGAGCACGCTGCTTGGCGTCGAGACCAAGGGCAAGGCTGCACGGTCGCCGCACTTGCAGGCTCCATCAGACTCAAGGAAGAGGTGACGCAATGACAGAAGCAGTGGAACGCCAGCCCATTACGCCACGCCAGCAGGAAGTTTTGGCATGGATTGAGGGCTACATCGACACGCACGGTTTCTCGCCGACTATTCGCCAGATCGGCCACGCCTTCGGCTGGACGACCAACGGAGTAATGTGCCACCTGCGGCCCATGAAGAAAAAGGGCTGGATCACATGGATTGAAGGCGAGGCACGGACGCTTCGCGTGATCGGCGGTGACGCATGAGCGACGACTTTGAATACCTCGGCGCGCCGCTTGACGTTGTCCAGGCGTTGATGGACCGCGCATGGGACGACGACGTTGACGACGACACGCGGCAGCTGCTCGAGCTCGGAGCCAAGACGCTTGAGCACACGCTTGACCGCTGCTGCAAGCTGGCACACGTTATTGAAAAGACGGAGGCCGGGCTGTGAACGACATCGCCATCATCTTCGTCGGTTCAATACTCCACGCTGCGACGTTCGCGGCTGGCATTTCGGTTGGTATCCGTCTCAGAAAGGACACGAGACATGACTGCAACGAAGGAACGAAGAAAGACCACCAGTGGTGGCATACGCCTGTCAGCACCTGCGCTGAAGGAAGCTCTGGCAGCGGTGGCCAGTGCCGTACCGGGCAAAAGCCCACGGCCAATCCTGCAGAACGTGCTCCTATCGGAAGGAGTTCTCTCTGGGAGTGACCTTGAGATCCGAATTGACGTTGAGGTTGAGGCTGACCCGTCTCTGACGGTGCTGCTGCCGCGCGACCGGCTGCAGGCGATTCTTGGCTCTGTGACGGCAGACGAGATCACGCTGACGCCTGACGGCACGTCGTGCGTCATCTCAGCTGGACGTGGAACGTGGACGCTGCCGACCGAGGATGCCGCCGAGTATCCGACGTGGGAGCCCGTGGCGCTCAAGCCGATCACGCGGATGCCAGCCGACCAGTTCGTGCGGGCCGTCCGTGGCGTCGTGTTTGCGACCGACAACGAGAGCAGCCGATACGCTCTCGGTGCTGTGCTCATTGAGGTGGCTGGCGACGTTGTCACGCTTGTGGCAACTGACGGCAGGCGGCTCGCGTCCGTCACCTGCGAGCACGACCAGGCGGTGGACGACTCGCAGACGCTTGTGCCAGCAAGGGCCATGGAAATCATCGCCCGGCTGGCGGATCACGCTGGAGACGCTGGCGTGCAGCTGGAGGCGACCGGCAAGGAGCTTGTGGCGACAATCGGCACGGCTCGCGTGACGGCTCTGCTCGTCGAGGGCCGCTTCCCAAAGTGGCGGGACGTTCTGCCCAAGCGAGAGACGAAGGCTACGGTGGTGAGCCGGGCCGACCTGCTCTCGGCTACTCGAGCAGCTGCGATCTGCACCAGCGAGGACAGCCGAGGCGTTGAGTACGCCTTCGCTGACGGCATCTGGCTGCACGGCCAGAGCGGCGAGAAGGGCGAGAGCAGCATCACCTGCGAGGTGGTGGAAGCCGGTAAGAAGTGCAGTGTGAAGCTGGACCCGGCTTTCGTGTCCGAGTGGCTGCGAGGCATCTCTGGCGACGCAGAGCCAAACGTCGAGATTGAGGCCGTGGACGAGCAGTCTGCCGTCTTGCTGCGCTGTGGAGACAACACGGGCGTCATCATGCCGCTGGCAAAGGACTGAGATGCCGCAGGGACGATCCGTGGACTACTGCGCTGTCACACTGCATCAGCTGTGGGCGCGCGGCGACTCATACCAAGAGATTGCCGCCGCCCTCGGCTGTTCCATGTCGTTTGTCAGCAGACTCAAAGAGCGACACAAATTGCCAAACCGACAAAAGGCGACCGTAGAAATCTACGAGGATGACCCAACTCCTGATCAGATAGCCGAGCGTGCAGCTGAATGCCGGGCACGTCGTCCTGGCCCGGCGATCCCGAAGGAGGAGCGTGTATCAGTGCCACGGTATACGTGGACCGGAACTGGCTTCCGTGGACTAACGTGAGCACAATGAAAAGAGAGAAAAAGCCTCGGCGTCAAAAGCGGCCCCCCCCGGTGGCACATCCAGGCGAAGGCTATACGCCTCGCACCAAGACGCAGGAGGCCGCCCTAGACACGATCCGGCGGAACTCGATCACGTTCATCCTTGGGCCGGCGGGCACCGGGAAAACGCACCTGGCGAGCGGCTACGCGGTACAGCAGCTGCTGGCCGGCACCGTCGAGCACATCGTCATCACCAGGCCGAGCGTTGCCACGGAACAACTCGGCTACCTGCCCGGCAGCGCCGAGGAGAAAGTTGGCCCATACCTCGTGCCATTCTTTGACGCCATTGAGCGGATCGCTGGGAAGCGTGGCCACACGAAAGACCGAGAGCGAGTCGGTGCAGCAGTGAAGATTGCGCCATTGGCTTATTTGCGCGGCAGGACGTTTCGCAATGCCGTCATGATCTTTGACGAGGCACAGAATGCAACGTTCTCGCAGCTGAAATTGTTCCTCACACGCATCGGTGACGGCTCCAAGGTCATCGTCACTGGAGACGCTGACCAGAGCGACTTGCCGCGCAGCGAGCGACGCCTGATTGACGTGATGCAACGCCTGGCGGCAATCAAGGGAGTCGGCGTGGTGGAGTTCAAGGCCAGCGACATCGTGCGACATCCGATTATCGAAAACGTGCTCAAGGAGTTGGAGCGATGAGTGACATTGTTGACCGCATTCGCAAATTGCGATACGTACACGTGCCCGTGGCGAGCCAGTTGATGGCGGAGGCCGTCGCTGAGATTGAGCGACTGCGACTCACCGACGCGGAGCGTGAGGCGGTTTTTTTCTTTGCGGCAATCGACTCCAAAGATGCTACGATGGGTGGGTACGCCGACACACTCCGCAAGCTACTGGAGCGACTGCAGTGAGCGTAATTCTGCTTGATGCTCTGCTCATCGGCGTGAACAGCGAAGTAGTTGCGTGGGTTGATTGGCGCAACGGATATGCCCAATTGATCCCGCCATGCTTTGCCTTGTGGGATTCAGACTTGATCCACAAGCGTCCGCTGATTGACGACTAGAGCGTATCGCTTGACGCCACGCCTACCTTGAGCTCATCGGACGCAGGAGCGTCCATAGTTTTGAAGGAGCGAAAGGTATGCAACGGATTGTTTTGGCTATTGCGTTTTTGATGGGCACCCCCACCGGCATAATTTTCGGGCAGGACGTCATCGTCCACGCCAGGCGGGTAAATATTATTTCGGCTCAGCAGCAAGCTGAGGAAAACGCCCGCACCGGAAAGTTGACGCATTGCCGCGTGCTGAACGGAATGCGGGAAGGTATAGGTTACGGCCAGACGCCAGAGGCTGCTGAACGTGCGTGTTGTTTCTACAACGACGCGATGCGTGGTCGCTACCGAATCGTTGAAAAGGGAGTAGCTCGCGGCCCGCGTGGCTGGTTCGCTGTCATCCGTTACGAATGAGCAAAGACTGGATCACAGTTGAGTTCTTAGGCGGCCCACTGGACGGCGCTTTGCGGCCCGTCCAAGTGGGCGTCGCCGTTTATTACCTAGCCAACGGTGCGGTGATTCACGCCTACGCAGCTGATGAAATCTGGGACGGCCAGCGGATGCGTCAGGTGATGCGGCATTTTGAGATCATCCACTTCTCAAGCTGGAACGCTTGACGATGCTGCGATGCTCGGTGCATGAAGCCGATCACGTTCACAGTCGCAGGCGATCCTGTGCCGCAGCCTCGGGTGCGAGTCAGCACACGCGGCGGATTCGCTCGAGCATACGTGCCATCGAAGCATCCAGTTCACGCATACCGTGACGCATTGCTGCGTGAGGCTATAGCGTGCGGCCTGAAGCCAACAGCAGAACCGATTGAGGTGATTGTTGACGCCGTGTTCCAGCGTCCTAAATCGCATCTGACGAAGCGTGGCGTGAAAGCGACAGCACCAGCGTTGCCAAGGCCAGACGTGGACAACATCGGCAAGGCCGTGCTGGATGCACTCAAGGAATTGTTTGACGACACGATCGTGCGACGGTTGATCGTGGAGAAGAGCTATGGCGACGAGGCACGAACGACGGTGAGGGTGCAGTGACGAATCGAAAATACGTCACGGTCACGTTGACTGCGAGAGTGGATGGCGACTTTGTGGTGCTGCTTGACGGACATGGCAAAAAGATAGCCGTTGTGCCATCCGGCAACGCCATCCCATGTAGCGAGCACATTATCACATCAATTGAGCTTCGGCATCACTGGCATCATGCGTTTTCTGGAATGATGGGTTCGCTTAACAGCAAGCAAAAGCGATTTACTCAATCTCCGTGGCACTCAAAGATTGACGTATGGAAAACGTCTCTTAGATGGAGGCGCAACAGACAGAGATCGCAGTCAAAGGCAAAGTCAAAGTGCTATTCAGAAGAGGCAAGGCCCGACTGGGCAAAAGCAGTGTCATGCTTGATGTTTCAGTACAACTGTAGGCTTCACGAGTATCGGCTTAGAACAAGAAATCCGTGGAGGCTATGGGCACAAACAGTCGCTGGAAACCACAGAAAGAAAGGTGTGATGTATGCAGATCGCTCAGTACAAAAAGAGGCGAACAGCTTTAGTCACGGCCAAACAACTGGAAAAGAAATTGCAGGACCAGAAATTCAAATGTGCATTGACTGGTGTGGAAATGACTCCAACGCTGTCGTCGCTTGACCACGTCGATCCACGGTCAATGGGCGGAGAGGATGACATCAACAACCTTCAGATCGTCTTGCCGTGCGTCAACAAGGCAAAGGGGACGATGAGCCAAGCACAGTTCGTGGCCATGTGTCACGCCGTTGCACGGCACGTTGACGACACTGAGGACGATACGTGGATGGCTTACAAAGGCC
>Ga0209400_1000369_pt1 | contig 38803 bp, 31 predicted proteins | sample M_130807_EF_Meta_FD_187313 | JGI IMG/M metagenome (GOLD analysis project Ga0209400, IMG submission 187313) | Freshwater microbial communities from Lake Montjoie, Canada to study carbon cycling - M_130807_EF_MetaG (SPAdes) (version 2) | ecosystem: Environmental > Aquatic > Freshwater > Lake... | reverse complement strand
ATATAACGGCAAGTAATAATATAAACGCTGGTAATGTTATAACTGCACTATTATTCAATACAACATCGGATTATCGTATTAAAGAAAATGTAAAATCATTGGATAATAAATTCCAAGTTGATTATTTGAATCCAGTAACTTATATGAACAAACAAACAAATAAACAAGATATTGGTCTCATTGCACATGAATTGCAAAAATATTACCCAGAATTAGTAACAGGAGTAAAAGATGGACCTGAACTACAATCCGTGAATTATACAGGATTAATACCAGTCTTAATCAATGAAATCAAGATTTTGAAAGATGAAATGAAAGATTTAAAAAATAATAATGTCATTTTGGAAAACGAGATAAAAAATATCAAAAATATAATTTTTATAGATAAATAATAGTGTATATGTTTGGTTACATAAATCTTTTATTTGCAATTGTGATATAATCATTATTAATTTCAAACCCTATAAAATTAATGTTGTTATTTTTTGCTGAAACACATTCTGACCCTGAACCTGCAAAAGGAACAACTAATAATGTTTGCCCCGTTTTATTCATTGCCGCTTTTATTAGTATATCACATAATTGTAAAGGTTTTTGGGTTGGATGGTCAACGCGTTCTTTTTTCCCTGCACCTCCTGCCAAAGCAGGAACCTTAATAACGTCTCGCGGTAGAGCACCCATCTCATGAGCATTGTAAGTGGTTTCTGTCTCGCCATTACTAAACCGACCTTTCGTCGCTTTTCTCACTTTACCAGCAGCATTTTTTATAAAATTTTCTGTATACGGTTCTCTTACATCATCGCGATTAAATATAGGTTTATTTTTATAACAGCATAAAATGCTCTCATGAGACCGTTGCCAAAAATTAAGAGATGGTGTCGTTTTATTTGTATAATGCCAAACCAGCCATCTCACTTGACATGATATTCGTGTTCTAATAAATGCGAGATTTTCACTAAAACCAAATATATAAAGAGTACCATTTGGTTTTAATATTCGCAAACATTCTTGAATCCACACATCACACCATATTAAATAATCATCCATCTCTTGTTTATCACTATCATTACCAAAATCCTTGCCTATATTATAAGGTGGGTCACATATAACAATATCCACAGTTTCGCTTTTTATTTTTTTCATGCCGACAATGCAATCTTCATTGTATATTTTATTTATTTCAAGGTCAAATTCAAATTCAAATTCAATTTTGGAGTCGTCGTCGTAGTGATTCATTTGGTTTTGATTATCAATAGATATATTAATACAAATATTTGTATTAATATATTTAATATCATTTTTTTATTTATTTCATGTGAATTGTATACAGTTTGTAATACAATGCCATCTCAGGACTCAAAAACCATTTCTTATCATTCTTTCTAATTTTATCAAAAAAACGCAAAACAAATTCTTGCATAACACATAATTCTATATGTCCTACCGCATCTTGAACAACATTTTTATCATCATCCTTTATTATTTTAGTATTTTCTTTTGTATATTTTTCTTCTCCAATGATTTGATTCAATATTTGCATTGTTTTATTTTTTCCTGCTTCGTCACATCTTGCACCCGTATCTCTAGGCGACAACATATCTTTTGTTTTAAAAATCAAATATTTGTTATTTTTTTCATAACCCATAAATCCTACTATAACATTGTAATCACTCATTTTGAAATCTAATAAATCTCTTGTTTCACTTGTTTCAGCAATTTCTCTCTGATCTTCTGGTTCAGCCTCAATCCATTTCTTAGTTTTATTATTAAAAATCATTATCTTTCTCTTATTCAAATTATAAAGGATCATCGCATTGAAGTTTTTAGTTGTAATACTTTTTCTCTCAAAATAATCTTTTATAAAATATTCAAGACTGTTCATTTGAATCTCTTTTAATGAGTAAATATAATTCATCAAATCCAATTTTTCCTCAAACAGCAATAATTCAATCATATGAGCTACTAAAAAATGTAATAAGTAATCTCTGCTCTCGGGATATTCCCTTGCTAATTTTCGCATAACAACGCCACAATGTTTATACCAATTATCATCACCACGAGGGACTTTCGTACCTGGTTTTAAATATTCTTTTGTTAAATCAAAATTTTCATTCATCTCAGCCAAAATCTTATTTTTTCTCGCTTCATATTCATCTTCTTTCTTTTTGTCGTGAACATCAACGCCAATATCACCGCTAATATCTGCATCAACACCACGATCAACACCACGATCAACCCTTGATTTACCTATCTTTGGTTTTAAATCAAAGCTAATCATAGTATGTTTATAATCAATTGGAACGGAGCGTTCATAAATAGATATGTTTTTGTCTAATAATTCAATTGGTTGAAACAAATAATAATCGCCAATATTAACCAATCTTCCATTACGTCCATACTTGTCTACAATAAACTCATTATTATCATCTATCAACATTGTCAAAGCCGCATATATTTGAACCAACGGATATTTTTTGGGTATATTAATTAACTCAATAAGTGTTTCTTTCTTATAAAAAAACCCTTCTTTCATCAAGACTCTTATTTTTTGATTTATTTTTTCTGAATTCATTTTAATAAAAGTGTCATTGTACGTATCTTCATTCAAATTAGTTTCATTAATATCTTTAGTAGGTCTACAAACATAATTACAAGTAGGCATATAATCACATGCTGGAGAGAAAGGAGCATCCCCTATTTTAAAATCGTGAATGATTAATCCCGTAGAAAGCTGTTGGGTAATTTCTTCATTCAAATATTTGCTCATTGTTTCTTGTGTGAAATTTGTTTGACCATAATTAATAATACAATCAACTGCGGTTTCTTTTAATAACCGAGTTACATTACCTGTTTGAGTTGCCTTCAATTCAGCTACGCGAAATACATACAAATCCGCCGCTTCTTCTTTATTATCACCTAATATTGTCCCATACATAAAAATTTGGACATTTCTCTTTTCAAACGGTAAATCTTTATGACTGAAATTACGAACGCCGCGTCCAATAATTTGTTCAATGCGATTCATATTATACCATGGTTCTAATATATGAATTTGTCTTATAAATTTGAAATCAATACCTTCTGACCCTGCTTTTGATATCAATATTACTTTCACTTTGTTTCCATCTTTGTTGTCGTCGTTTGTTAATCCTTTTACTTCAAAATCATTGTTTGGAGACAATCTAGGATCACCAGTTATCATAGCATATCTAGCTGGCATAAAATCTTTCTTATTTGTTGGTGGTTTCATTGTTCTTACATCAACAAGTTCCGACGGCTTAGTTTTAAACAAAGGTTTTACATTTTCACCGTATCTTGTAAATCCAAATTCTTCCAATGCAAGTACCATAGGTATTAAACCACTATCAATGTATTGAGAATAAATCAAAATAACACCTTCGGCGACTTTACTATTCCCATCAACGTCCGCGTTTTTAACTAAAATCTTATCTAAAATACATTTGATTTTTGAACTATACTTGCCTATTTCATTATAAGAAAATATCTTACCGTGATCATTTAATGTTGTTCTTTTATATTCAAAGTCACCCTTTAAAGGAGGTGATTTTTGATCAACGTAATCCATCATTCGTTCCAATCCTTTTTTACCTGTTAAATAATGCGGGTCAATAGTAGCTGTTCTCTCTAAACCGGTTTCTTTTCTTCTCTCACTCTCAGATTCTTCATCATCTTCTGATGATGCGGACGATATTGATTCGTTACCACCTACTTTAGTTTCATTATTTATTTCGTTTACTCTTTCACTCTCAACTTCACTTTCTGTAATAGAAGGGATGCTGCTAAGACTAACTTCTACATCTTTATTACTCACATCAAATTCTTCTGTTTTATCATTTTCTTTAACTTCTTTAACTTCTTTAACGTCTTTAGTTCCCGTGCTTTCACCTACAAGAGGGTCATCCAAAACTTCAGAATATTTTTCAACCTCTATCTTTTTCACTAATTCTTTAAGCCCCTTCATCGGATATGAAATAATTAACGACTCTAGTGGTGTCTGTAATAACGTATACCCAAATGACTCCATATTCTCAAAACTAGGCATCTCACGGGTTACCCCTTTTTTTGTAGTAATAGAAAACTGTTTTTTCCTCAACGAGTGAATAATATATTTATAAACACAATATTGACACATTCCACAATTTCCGCAATTTCCAATAGTATTTAAATAAATACCTAAAATACGCGATTTGTCTTCAGGTTTTATTTTTTTTAAATTCATTTGGTAGGATGGATATTCAACAAAAGGAAACGTGTTTTTTTTCGCAAATTCATTTGGATACACTCTATATGGAAAGGTATAAGGATTTTCACCACGAACAAAAGACACATATCCGGTCGCCTTTCTAATCAACACTTCTTCACCTCCTTCTTTAAAATTTCCATTTTTATCAAATACATCTTTTGTTTGTATAATTCCTCTCCTATCATTCATATTCATTAAATTTAATAGCCATATTATTTCTTTATAGCTGTTATACATTGGAGTAGCCGACAATAAAACAAGACGCATGTTTTTGGCAGCTTTTACAAGTAATTCCAAATTCAAAGCAACCTTTTTATTTTCATTATCTTCCGTTTTTCTAATATTATGAACTTCATCAATGACAATCAACCTGTTGTCAAATTCATTTCTTAACTTTCGTATTATTCTTTTGTTAAGAGTAATTTTCGCATCACCCAATTCGGGACCGTTTTTTTGTATTTTCTTCACTTCCTCATCGTAATGAATAGTTTTAATAATATAATTTGCAAATTGCCCGTAACCTAAAAATATGTAATAAGTATTTATCAAATTTTTAATTTGATTTACAACTTTTTCTTTTGGTATACCTTTCATGTTCATAGGATTTATTTCTCTCAATAACTTATTTCCAATAGAAGCACCGCCTTTCATAGTCCAAACACCATCAACTAATTGCAGTTTTCTCTCATCAAACAATTGTAATCTAAAATTGTCTTGTACATTTTCAGATGCAACAATCATTATTCGTTTTGTTATACCCATTTGTTTCATATAATCGCGCATTTCTTCACACACACCAATTGCACTTAGAGTTTTACCTGTACCTAATCCATGGTAAAGCAACAAACTATTATATGGAGTCTGTGACGACAAAAAATTCTTTACAAACATTTGATGTGGGGACAACTCAAAATCAGCTTTTGCCAACATATCAGCATATTCCTTTATATTTTGATGTATATCTCCGTCATATTTCGTATCATTGAATTCTTTTTTTTCGGCGATTTTGATATTAAAATTAATATCATTTAGGTTCGGGTACAAGAAACCATTTTCCATTTCATTGCTATATTGTTCTGGATGTTCTTCTTGTTGTGCCAAACATTTTCTCTCGGCAACTTCTTTTTTAAGTAAAAATTTATTATATTCTAACGGTGACGCCGAGGACGACGTTGCCAATTTGTAATCATTTTCCAAATTTATATTACAAGAATTTATATTTGATTCTAAGTTAGACATAGATATTAGATAGGTACTTATATACTATGAATATAATCTATATTCTTGTAATACTTTATTAATATTTGTAATTAATTTCTTTTTTTCTAAATTATATGGTCTTATTGAATTTATGCATTCATCATAACTTTTCCATTCTAATTTGCTTACCTCTGCTTTTTGAAAATTATTTAAAGCTATAGAATTGTCTTTAATATAAGCCAAAAAATACTTGTGTTTATACGCTTTGTGATTTGTGCCAATAAATGTCTCTTCAAATGGTATAATATTTTCTATTACTCTAATATTATCACTTGAAATACCGGTTTCTTCTTCAAATTCCCGCAACGCGCACTCTAAATCTTTTTCTTTATTATTTTTTCTACCTTTCGGAAATTCCCATTCTGTTTCTTCCCAATTAGTATCGCTATTATTTATTATATCATAAAAATTAATTATTTTATCATTACCAACTACAATGCCATTTTTTAAACTTTCAAATTTTTTATACGAAGAGAGTTCTTCGTTTTTATAATGACTACTAGGAGTATCGCTCCACATTTCCTTCCATAATTTATCAAAAGGGTCGTTTGAGAGTCGTATTTTCTCATCATTTGACATTTCATTCACAATATTTTGAATTTGATTAATATTACAATTATTGTATTTTCCACGAATAAAATCAATAAACCCGAAACTATCTTTTCTTCTGATCATTAGATATTTATGGAAGTCATTATCGTCACATGTAAATAAAATAATACCATAACTAATTATAGGCAATTTACATTGATTAAATTGATGACCTAATTTACCGCAATTATTACATGTATTCATATTTGTATGTAGATTCATAACTGTATTTTTATTCATTATATTTTACGTTTCTTGTATGTATGTTCGTTCTTATATGTTTAAACACACATCTTTTTATATCATTTTATTCCAATGGTAAATCTTGATCCAAATGTTTGGGGACCTAAATTTTGGTTTTTTTTTCATACAATCACATTGAATTATCCAAATTATCCAAATGGTGTAACAAAAAAAAAATATTATGATTTTGTTCAAAATATTCCCATGTTTTTACCAGTGGAGGAGATAGCAACACATTTTAGTAAATTATTAAATGAATATCCGATTCAACCTTATTTAGATAATAGAGAATCTTTTATTAAATGGTTTTGGTTTATTCATAATAAAATAAATGAAAAATTAGAGAAACCTGTTATCACGTTAAATGAATTTTATATTAAATATTATGAACAATACAAATCAACCAATGTAAAATTAATAGAATATTATAAAATAAGACAAAAAATTATATACATAGTTTTGATTTTATTATTATGTGGATTGATATATTATTTGTATGATAAATAAATTATAAATAAATTATATAATATTTGAATAATATAACAACAGCTATTATTATTTTTGTATAATTTATGGATTCAAATAACAATAAACAAGGCGGTAAAGTATTAGCATCAGGAGGGTTTGGTTGCGTATTTACACCAGCATTGAAATGTATAGGTAATAACACTCGCGATAAAAACAAAATAAGCAAATTAATGACAAATAAACATGCAAAAGAAGAATATGATGAATTGTTATATGTCAATGGTAAATTGAACGTTATTCCCAATTATAAAAATTACTTTTTAATAGATGATTTTACATTGTGCAAACCAAGCAAATTAACAAAAGACGATTTAAAAAATTATCGCGAATGCGGAGCATTAGAAAAAGAAGGTATCACAAAAAAAAATATAAATGATGAATTAGATAGATTACTAGCCATCAATATGCCATATGGTGGTATCACTGTTGAAGATTTTATAATTAGTAATAAATATCACGCAAAATTAATAGAACTAAATAATAAATTGTTGGAATTGTTAAAAAATGGGATATTAGAAATGAATAAAAAACACATATATCATAGTGATATTAAAGCATCTAATATATTAATATTGATGCATGATGGATATGATAAGCGCAATGGAAATGACGTAGTCTATAATGTTGACAATGCTGACAATATGAAAGTGCGTTTAATTGATTGGAGTCTAACAGTTGAATATATACCGTTTAAAAATAACAAGTTTCCTAATAATTGGAAAAATCGCCCGCTGCAATTTAATGTGCCATTTTCAATAATTTTATTTACAGATTTATTTGTTGATAGTTATTCAAATTTTTTAGATGAAAATGGAGCGTCATCAGCTAAAAAAAAAGAACTATTATTTGGATTCGTTAAAAATTATTTGTATTTGTGGATGAAAGAACGTGGACAAGGACATTATAAATACATTAATAAGATAATGTATATGTTATTTAAATATGATGTTATACAGACAAATGAATATGCAAATAACAAAACGTTAAAAGATAATAATAATTTGAAAAAATTTATTGAAACCAATTATACATTACCGTGCATTATAAATTACTTGGTTGCAATTTTAATAAATTTTACAAAGTTCAAACAGGATGGTTCTTTGAATATGCGATATTATTTAGATAATATATTTATACACATTATTGATGTATGGGGTTTTATTATTTCTTATTTACCATTATATGAATTATTATTTGAAAATTATCATAATTTAACAGAAACCCAATTGTTACTTTTTACAAAATTAAAATACATCTTTTTAAAATATCTTTATGAACCGCATATTGAGTTGATTACTTTGACAAATTTAGAAAATGATTTAAAAGAAATAAATAATTTAATAAAACAGGCTAATAAACAAAAATTATAAAAATACAAAATACAAAAAAACAAAAAACAAAAAACAAAAAACAAAAAACAAAAAACAAAAAAAATATTATATGTATATATTATATATTATGTTTTCCTCAAAAGAGTTTGAAAAACTATGCACTCCAGCAAAAATATATTTTGCGTTAGCAATTTTAAGTATTTTAATGGGACTTTTCAGTGGTTTCAATATCATGGCTGTTTTAGGTAAATTAATCTTTGCAGTCATCTATACTTTTATCCTAGGATGGTTGTGTAGTAAGGGATGGAAAAGTTTAGCATGGTTCTTAGTATTGTTACCTTATGTTTTAATTCTATTAACATTTTTTGGTTTATTTTCTTTAACTAGAGGCCATATGTCAATGATGAAACAAAGTGGTATGATGCCAGTATCACCTTAAATATATAGTTAAAACATACCACTAGACGAGAAATAAGTTTTTACTTTTTGTTTAACTTTTTGTTTAAGTTTTAATTTATGTTTTTATTAAAAATATAAATTAAACAATAATATATAGTATGAGAATTGAATTATGGATATTATTAATAACAGCATTTTTAGTTTATAATGCATATCATGATGGGAAATACAGCAAAATGTTAATGTCATATAAAAAATATTATACTATGGGGTTTTATTGCATTTTAGGTTTAGGAATTTATTTGTTATTCAAAAGAAACCCTGAACAAGGTAAAAATGTCTTACAAAGTGCTCACAATGTTGTAAAATACATGCCTATTGATAAATCATCATTGGAGATGTTTACACCTATTTTTGATTTTACATCAAACGATGGACGCGGTGAAAGTATCTGCGGTGGTGGTGGTGGCGGAGGCGGTGTCGGCAACAGCTTCATGCAATCACTTTATGGGATGGATTCAAGCAGTTCCACTCCACAAGCGACGCAGGCACACCAAAGAATGATGCAATCAGGTAAAAATGGAAGCAAACGTTCGGTGAGTGAGACAAAGAAAAAATACGTTGCTGCAAATCAAGATTGGAAATGTGGTCATTGTCAGTCACAGTTGGATCATACTTTTGAGATTGATCATAGAATACGATTAGAATACGGCGGCGGCAATGATGTGCAAAACCTAATTGCTTTGTGTCGCAATTGTCATGGTAAAAAAACTGCAAGTGAAAATATGTAAAATACTACGCAACTGGTGAAACTAGCAAGTGAAACTAACAAAAATTATATTATATTATTATAATATGTATGAAAAAAGTAAAACAAATTTAGATAATGTATTGCAAAAAATAAAGTCAAATAATTTACCTTTTATATTATTGTTAATAATATTAATCATAATTATGTTGGTAACAATAATTAGCGATTATTTTTCATTTAGTAAATCTAAATCTAAATTTGAAGGGTTTGATATACCAAATGATAGTAGAATACCCGACAATATTGATGTACCTCAGGAGCAGCAGCGCGACATACCTGAAAGTAGAGGTGATGAAGAATTACTAAATGATTATCGTCGCAATAATCCAGGCGATTATGACCAATATAAGAAACAATATGACGAATACAAGAAGCAATCCGACAAATACAATGACGAGAGTAATAATATAAACAAAATAAGCAGTGGACTGAAAGAATATAACAAAGAAAATGTAAATAAATATATTGACAATTACATGGATAATTATCAAACCAGTATAAAAAACGAATTGATATCAGCTGTAAACAAGCAAGCAACTAACGCCAAAAACAAAACACCTAGTTTTAACTTTAGTTTTCCAACTATTAAAGACCCGAAAATTTCCAATTCTATTATTGTAGTCAGTTTTATTTTAGTTGTCCTTATTTTATCTCTTGTTTTTATACCATATTTCAGTGAGTTCAAAAACTTGTTCAATCAAATAAATAATGTTACTTATGTTATTTTATACACTATTTTTCTAATTTTATTTTTAAGGTTGTTACCGACCAATGTAATGAATACCAACGCATATTATATTGTCCCAATCACAATAATTATCGCCGTTTTTTTATTTATTCTAGGATTTCGCGCTAACTATGCAAGTGAATTCAATGTAAATTATGAGAGAATCAAAATGATAATTCTATATTTTTGTTTTATTACAATATGTACTACATATTACGTAGTTAATCCAGGTGATTATATAACAAAAAATTTGAACATGTCTTCATTATTTGCGGTATTAATTGGAATATTTGGATTTATCTATTTAATTGTATTATTAACATTACCCGAAAATTATAATATTTTTAGTAGTTCCAATAGTTCCAATAGTTCCAATAGTTCCAATAGTTCAAAAAATGTTACCAATGCATTAACAAATATTTCATCATTTTCTAAATATGGCGGAATTGGTTTTATTTTGTTTCTAGTTATGATGACAACAGTTATTGCCACCTATCCAGGCGGTTTTTTTAAAAATACAAAAACGTCCATCATTGTTATGGTATTATTTTTGGTAATCTCTATAATTTGGTCAATATTGTTAGTGGTTAATATGTTTACCGGATTTAACAGTAATAACCATTCTGGTTTTATGGATTCCAATTTAACGTATGCTAAAAAAGCTATATTGGCTTTGTTAGGCTTTACTCTTTCAGGAGTTATAATTGCATACATTGTTTATAATGTTCAGAATTTATCAGGGCGTTCAGGGATTGCAAGTTTCATATTGAGTATTTTTCTGATCTTATCTATATTTATTTTAATATACAAAACCATTTTTGTAAAATTACCATCCAATAATGCGAATAAAGCCAAAAATGGGTTTTTTAATTTGATTATTAATTTGGTTTTCTACATTCCATGTTTATTTTCAGGCGTTTTTGATGGTATTATGAAAACATTAGGTAGCGAATATAATTCTACAACCACAGGTAACGTTATTATATTGTTAACAACATTAGGGTTGCTTTTATTGTATATTTACTTACCTACAATACAACATAATGTAAATTTACAAGGCGGAAAACAATTGGTTGAAAATCCGGTATACACAAATACAATGCATCCGTTAGCAAATTACATAGAATTAAATGGAACCGATCTTTTTGATTATCAGTATAGTATATCATTTTGGCTATTTATAGATTCAAATGCACCTAATACAAATCCTAGTTATAATCATTATACATCTTTATTAAATTATGGAGGTAAACCAAATATTCTTTACAAGGCTAAAACAAATACGCTAATGATTACTATGGAACAAAAAGATTTAGACAAGGATGGTAAAAATAAATTACTAGAATTTGACGATAATGGTAATAGAATTATTTATACTAATCAAAATGTGTTACTTCAAAAATGGAATAATATTATTATCCAGTTTAATGGCGGAACTTTAGATATATTTTTGAACGGTGAATTAGTTAAATCTTCTATTGAAGTAATCCCGTATATGAATTTGGATACATTAACAATTGGTAGCGATGGAGGTGTAAATGGAGGTATTTGCAACGTAGTTTATTACAAAAACCCATTAACAATTACAAATATTTATTATATTTACAAAAATGTGAAAGATAAAAATCCTCCTGTAATACAAAAAACAAATAATACAATTATTCCTCCAACAAATAGATAATTTCTAAATCTATATTATATATTACAATAATGAATGTTTTAGGTATTGTATTAACTATTCTAATTATAGTTTTAATCATAATATTTTTAATTTATATTATTAGAGACCCTTATAATTTATCAAATTTACAAAATGCTCAAAATTCTGCTACTATTAAATCTTCTTCTTTAGCAACAAATGGTTCAAATATTCCATCAAGTAATTTTGCATATTCTATTTGGTTTTATATTAACGATTTCAATTATAGATATGGTGAACCTAAAGTGATTTTTGGTAGAATGGGATCCCCAAGTTCAAGTAAAGGTGGCTCTGTTAGTGGATTAAGTGGAATAGATCCATGTCCAGCAGTTGTTTTAGGTGCAGTAGAAAATAATTTAGATATATCTTTAGGATGCTTTCCAGGCATTAATCAAGTACCTACTACTCCTGGAGGAAAAACTGTAGTTCACACATGTAGGGTAGCAAATGTTCCTGTTCAAAAATGGGTTAATTTAACCATCAGTGTTTATGGTAGATCATTGGATGTTTACATAGATGGCAAATTAGTAAAAACTTGCTTGTTACCAGGTGTCGCTAATATTAATAACAATGCGGATGTTTACGTAACCCCAGTTGGCGGATTTGATGGTTGGACATCACGTTTCCAATATTATCCAAAATCATTGAATCCACAAGAGGCTTACAATATTTATACCAAAGGATATGGAGGTTCAAGTTTCTTACAAGGTTATCAAGTTCAGGTTTCTTTAGTTGAGAATGGTGCGACTCAAGCTAGTGTAACTATTTAGGTTTAGGTTTAGGTTTAGGTTAGTTATTTAATTTTTAGATTATTCAACAAATTAAACAAAACGAATAAATTTTCTTATTCATTTAATATATACATATTATATGAGTGATAATTCAAATTATAATTCATTTTCAACAAATAGATCAAATACAGGAAATGGTAATTTTTTTGAATCCAATAGTTTAGTAGCAAAATTCGCATTTTTGTTGGTAGTAATTTTCGGTTTTGTTATATTATTGAAATTTGGCATTTCTATTGTTGCCTATTTCATGTCGCCAAATCAATCTCCGCATTTAATTGATGGTATGATTGATGCAAAAAATGCAGTTATTTTTCCGCAAGATCCCAGCGGTAACAATGACACGGTTACTATTTATAGATCCATAAACGAGAGAGATGGTTTAGAATTTACCTGGTCTGTTTGGATTTATATAAATAGTTTACAATATTTACAAGGTCAATATAAACATATTTTCTATAAAGGTAATAGTAATTTAGCAGAAACTGGGTTGAATTTCCCTAACAATGCTCCTGGATTATATTTAGCACCTGATAGTAATGAACTAGTTGTCATGATGAATACATTTGATGTAATCAATGAAGAAATCAAAATTCCGAATATCCCTTTAAATAAATGGATGAATGTTATTATACGGTGTCAAAATAAAACACTTGATGTTTATATAAACGGAACAATTGCAAGAAGCTTACGACTAACCAGTGTACCTAAGCAAAATTATGGAAATGTATATGCGGGTATGAATGGTGGTTTTGATGGATATATTTCTAATTTATGGTATTACAATTATGCTTTAGGAACCGCGGCTATTCAAAATCTAGCTAGTAGTGGTCCTAATACCAAAATGATAGGAAGCAACGGAATGAACCTGAAAGATTCTAATTATCTGTCACTAAGATGGTTCTTCAAGGGGTCTCAGAATGCTTTTAATCCATAATTTTGTTACACTGTTAGAGATTATTATTTTTATTATTGATTGAAAGATAAAAATAATAACTAAAGAAACCAAAGAAACTAAAGAAACTAAAGAAACTAAAGAAACCAAAGAATTATATTAGCTAATTATAATAAATAAATACAACATACAAAATCAATGTCTTATTCAAACGGTTATTTACCCATTCCTCCTAGAGCATGGACTAGAGTTGAAAACAAATGTACGTATAGTGATAGTATTTATGACCCCACCATATTTTATAGAGCAGCTTTAATTAATAAGGGAAATGTTTTGCAATACAAAAAAAATAGCACACAATTGACAAAAAAACAACGTTATTCTCAAATTGCAAAAGGGTTATGGACAAATAGAACAAAAACATGGGCGACGCAAAGTGCAACATATACAAATCCGAATACAGCAAGTTTGAAAAGAGTTGGTTACTTTGAATATCCAAAAGATGATATTACTCCTGGAAGTCCTGCTAATATTGCGGGACCTTATATTCCCGTTTCAGTATTAAATGACCCTTTTAACTGCCCTGAACTGACATTTAAAGACGGCGGTAATTTGGTTTGCGGCGTGTATCAAAATCCTTGCACAGGCGCTGTTGTGGATAAAACATATCAACCTAAATATTACCCAACCAGTGATTCGGATGTTCCTGGACCTATTCAAGAATTATATTGGGACCCTAAATTACAAACATGGTATCCAAAACAGCGACTTATAATGAATAATAGTGGAAATAAATGGCCTACCAACTATAAATTATTCAGGAGTGCTATCTATCCTGGTGCAGCAGTTTTAGAAATTGTATCTTCTACTATTGCTAGCGTTGAATTAGCGTGGACTATTAGTGATAAGAATAATAGATGTTATCCCGTTTCTAATTTTGAAATTTATGTCAATAATAGTTTATACAAAACAATAGTAGATTCAACAAATTATACAACTACATTAACAGATTTAACTAATGGGCCTTATGAAATATATATTATTGGCACGCTTTCAGGTAACCAATCTCCACCATCCAATATTGTTGTATATAACAATGAGATTGTTACAAAAAAATCGGTAGACGCTGACAATAAAACATATAGCGATAATGTCGCAGATTTGACGAATCAAATAATGGATATTGGCGATGGTGGTGGTGTTGGTGACGTTGGCGATGATAGTGGTGTTGGTGGTGTTAACCAGTCAATTTTTAGTAGTGAAATAGATTATTATGTCATTGAAAATACTAACAATACTACTAACACAGTATTTTTACCAGATCGTTTAATAACTGAAAATAACAAATCTATAACAATCCTAAATGCTACTCCTGATGTATTAAAAATTATATCTAAAGCACCAATATATAGCATACAAAGTATAGATCCCAATGGAACAAATATATTGGAGCTTTTGGATAATACTACGGTTGAACTTAAATATTTTTATAAAAAGGACGGGAGCCTATCTATTTATGCTGACTTTAACTAAAAAAATATTCTTTGTCGCGCCCTACAATTATTGCATAATATAGGTTTCTTTATATTTTTCAAAATATGTACCACCACTGTTTGCTTCATCAACAACGAGTGATTCTCCATACTGCGTTGAACTAATAGGTGTCATATCAATATTTAACCTCAGATTCATATTATATAAAAAGTTTGTAGCCACTGATGCATTGTTAAATAAAAATTTTGTAATTCCTGTTTTTTGTTTTACATTAAACGTAGTTAAAATAAAATTCGCATCATTTATTGTATAATCCGAATCAGTAGAAATAGCAAAACATGCGATTTTATCAGTTGGTTGAACAATAGAACTATCGTACGTATTACCAGTTTTTACAGTTCCATAAGTTTCATCATTTTTATTTGTTCCATTTACTGTACTGGTAGAACTGCATTGTAAATTGGTAGCGTTATAATTGTTTAACGGAGGTTCGGCTCCAGTATACAAACAATATGAAGTCTTGCTACTTGATGAAGGCGTTTCAACACTAAAAAAGTAATTAATACGGGCATGTGCAAAATTATTAATAAAGTTCTCACTACTATTTCCATTTGTTCCTTTTGGTTGTGTATAAACGCTAATAAATGGTAACGCATTATTACTAATTGCAAAAATATTCATATACATATTTTGTATATCAGCAATGGTCATATTGCTTCCGTTTGGCGGAATATACCAATTTATACTATTTGTAGTTGTTGTACTTGTATCAGGCATATAAACCATATTTTGAAAAAACCATCCATCAAATAAATAATTGTTTGAAATTGTTGCTGGAATCGGAAGAGGTGCGCACGCATCACCCCATACTTCACTTTTACAATTCATTACAATAGTATTTTCACTATTTGCAATAACATCAGATATAGAAAATTTTATTTCTGCTGTTGTGTCTAAAAGTCCCTGCAAATTGATTGTGGCATCATCTCCTGCCATTTTTTTGACTAAATCAAATACATTTTTAAAACTCTCTAATGAAGTACTATCAAGATTTGTAATTTGGTTAAGTTGTTTTTGTATGTACCATAATCCGTCATCAACATAATTTTGCGTTGTAAGATACTTACCCGTTGCTGATGTAGTTGTTAAATTACCCATTGTAGCACGACTATTGCGTAAATCTTGTGAAATGCTGTAATTGGTAAAATTAGTTTCAAAATGACCATCTGATGCTATTTTAGCATTATTATCAGCGAAAGAAGCACTACCATCAGAAATTATCGTAGTAAAACTAGCAGAGCCAATACTTAATTTTTTCGCATATATTGTACCATTTGTTGTTAAATCTCCTGTATCTGAAATAGTCAAGTTTGGGGAACCAGTCAAACTGGTTCCCTTGGTATAAACATTTATACTATTTGTATTCAAAGATCCTGAATTTAAAGATGATGATGTGGTAACTGTCCCATTTGTATTAATAGAACCTAAATTATCAATAGTTAGAGAAGATGTATTATCACTTTTTTTATTAATATTAAGTGCGTATCCACTTATTGTTGAATTACTTGTAAATTGTAAACTACCTGCATTTAAAAGGCCATTTTTATTGTCTATTTTAAGTTCACCAAAAAATGTTGTTATACCTTTAGAAAATGTTAAATTAGGAGGTGGCTGGACAGTAGAAACTACTGCGATAGGTGCCATGTTATATTAATAAATTATAATAATTTATTGTAATTTATTATTTTTTGTTGTAGTTTATTGTTTTATGAATAAGTTATAAAGAAGAAGTTGGGATTATTATTTTAGAAAAAGCTTACAGTAAACCATTTACTGTTATTATTATGGGTTGTATTGATACTTATCATAAGGTCACTAACAAAACCATCTGGCACGTTTCCTGATACTGAACCAATTCCACTAAAATCATCGAAAATTTCATCATATAATGACAAGCCAACGTAAATATTCGTATTTCCACCAAAAGTAGTTACTACTAAAACTTTATTTGTTGCCGGAATCTCACCCATAAATTTTATAAAATAAGAATTGTACTGCTGTGTAGGATATCCAAAAAATTTATCACCATTAGGTAGTAAAAAATAACACTCTTTTACATCAATTGATTTATTATTATTAAATGTAAGAGTATAATTTTTTACGGTACCATCTTCTGCAGTTACAACTACAGTCGCAGTAGTAGTTCCATATGTTATTGTAATTGGAGATTCCAAAGTTTGATTGCTTCCGTTAATGATAAGAGTTGCAGAAGCGTTTGTATCATTTGTTATAGCACTAATATAAATTTGAGTTGCATCCACTAGTTCAGTTGTTTGTGATGCACTATTTGGATTTAATTGTACATATAGGTCATTTGTGTATCCTAGAGTTATCAAACTAGTATCGTTATTTAACATTGCCTGAACTGCAGGCATTGTAAATGAGACATTGTATGTTCTTGTAGTTGTTCCATTACCAGCAGTTACTACAACTGCAACATTGCGAGTAGTTCCAGCAGCAACACTGATTGTCTTAGTAGAACCTGCAACTCCGTCAATAGAAACTGTTGCATGTGATTCTGCAACTGCAGCGTTAATAGTAACATCAACAGATGCTCCTAATCCACTACCAATAGTATGTGTTGATGTGGAAATAAGATTAACTTGAGGATAGTCACTATAATCCGCAGTTAATGTGTTTAAGTCAGCATTATTTGAAACATTATGAATAGTGATTGTATATGTTTTAAAAACATTAGCATCTTCTGCTGTATCTGTAATAGTCAATGTATTATCGCCAGCTACTAGACCTGTAATAGTTTTATCTGTATTTGAAGTTAATACACTAGCACTTGAACCATTTAATGAATATGAAAGTGTTGCTTTTGAGTCGTGAGCAGTTGCATTAAGAACAAGTGAAGAAACAGGAGTTCCATTGCTTAAAGTAATAGATGCACTATCAGTGCCATCAAAAGTTAACATTTGGTTATTGATGTTTGTACTACTTATAATTGCATCACCTGATTGTCTATATAATGTATAATTATATGTTTGTGAGACACCTTGTTCTGTAGTAACTTGGACACTCATAGTATTTGCGCCTATTTGTAAATTACTTGTGTTACTAACAACTACACTTGATTTACTTGAATTAGGTGTTACTACTACATTAACATTTGTTGTAGTAGAGGTTAGTGTGAATTGGGAAGAAGCAACATTTACACTTGTTCCATTCAATGTCATAGAAGCTATTCCAGGAGTATTATTTTGAACGTGTAACGTAGCAGTGTAAACCTTTACTGCACCACTTCCTGCAGTAACTGTAACAGTTAAAGTATTATCACCTTCAACTAAACCAGTTGCGCCGCTAACTACAGCTACTGCTCCAAATGATTGAGCAGTAGGTACTGCATCCACAGTAACTGATGTTGTTCCTGCAGGAAAGTTTCTATTTGACCCATCTAAAATAAATGCACCATTTACATTGAAAGTACTAAGACTTGTATCACTAGATGGAACACGCACAATAAAAGTATAGTTTTTAACAGTTCCGTCTTCTGCAGTAACTTTAACCGTTACGGTGTTATTACCTGTAACTAGTCCAGTATTTCCTGTAACTTGAACAGTCGCTAATGATGATTGGGAAGTTACTTCAACATTAACAGAAGTGGTGCCTGCTGATACAACATTTGTAGAATCAACAGCAATTACAGATCCGTTTAATTTAATACTTGTTAAGTTGGTATTATTACTTGTAACATGTGCATAAAAAGTAGTTACTGTACTATGATCGCCTGATGCATCTTTTACAGTTACAATAAAAATATTATCACCTGTTACTAATGTTACTGGTCCAGTAAAATCGCCGACGCCTTCGTGATTAATAACCCCGCGTAATGTAATTTTATTAAGACTATTGTTATTTTCTAAATTGCAAACCAATTCAGCAGAAGTTGTGTTTACAGGAAAATTTAATGTTTGGTTGTCATAAGTAACTGGTTTACCACCGATTGACAGGGTTGTAAGACCAGTAACGTGACTTTGAGGAGATACAACGCTACTAGATGGAATAGATGCAATAGAGTTAGCTAAAATATTTGATACATAACTTTCATAGTTACTTTTATCAACTGCATTGTTACTAGTTGTAGCATCCGAAAAATCAGGATGTTGTCTAAAGAAATATTTAAATAAATAATCATTAACAACTGAAACATTTTGAAATAACATTTGTGTAGTACCAGTTTTTGTGGAAATATTGAAATTTTGTAAAATAAACATGTAATCTTTAATACTACTTTCATTTGTTTCTATAGCAAATGTCAAAATCGTATCTTCACTTCCAACTTTAGTACTATCAAAACTATTTGAAAACAATGTAGATGTTGTAATAGGAGTTGTTACTGAGCTGCCCCCTTGTATAGTTTTTGAATATCCTGATTTCATATCAGTTGATTTATCACTGTAAACATTTCTAGGAGCGTTAATAACATATAGACACGATCTTTGTGCTGTTACTGCAGCAGGTGTTGGTGCGGCAAAATAATATTCTATTTTAGCGTTATAGACGCCTGATATTGAGTCAGTACTATTGTTTTTTGGAGAAGTATAAATAGTAATTTTTGGTAATTTAGTTGAAGATAACAAAAAGTTATTCATGAATAAATTAGTAATATCCTTCATTTTCATACCACTATAAGCAGGTAAATACCAATTTATTTTACTATCAGTTGCTAAATTACTATAAAACCATCCATCTTCTTTGTAAAGATTACTAATAGGTGTAGGGATTGGTTCAGGTGCGGCAGCATCACCCCATACACTAGGAACGCAACTGATTACGACTGAATTATAACCTGAAGTCATAACGTCTGACACAGTTACTTTAACGTCATCTACACTATCTACCAAACCATTCATTATGGTAGCAGCATCGGAACCTTCAATTGCAGCTAACACTTTTGAAAAGTTGTTGAAAGTTGCTAGATTTGCATCTACGTCTTTGGTGATTAAATTTAAACGTGCGGCTTGCTTGAATACAGCTCTATCAACATATTCTTGTGTAGTTAAATATTTATTTGTAGACGAATTAAATAAAGCTTGGTCTGCTGTAGAATTTACAGCTGGAACAACTGTAGTTAACACATCGTCGGATGCAGTGGATTTAACGTAATTACTGAAAGCATAATCTGTTTTAACGTAATTCTTAGCAAATACTGAACCGTCAGTATTTAATTGGATTTGATTTGCAGAGAAATTAGCGTTACCAGCAACACTTAAATTACCAGCCATTATTGCATCACCAGTTGCTGCAGTAACGTTAAATTTATTAGTGTTTACAGCTAGATTGCCAGCAACTGCTAATGTACTTGATAATGTTGTAGCACCGGTTACGCTTAATGTAGAGGTTGCGGTAACAGCGCCAGTAACATCTAATTTACCGCCCATTTTTGTATCACCGGTAAGATCTAATGCACCACTCATTGTTGAATTTCCTGCAAATTTCATTGTGCCTTTAGCTTCAACATTACCTGAAGCATCTACAGTAAAGTTACCGTTGGCAGCAGATACAGTACCTTGAGAAACAAAGTTACCAGCTGCGTTTACTGTTAATTTACCACCAGAAACAGATAACACGCCTGCAGTAGCAAGGTCACCACTTGCATTTACGGTTAATTTGTTACTAGCAACAGCTAATGTACCAGTTAATGTTGAATTTCCAGCAACAGCTAATGTACCAGCGGTAGCAACGTTACCAGCTGAATCTACTGAAACTTTAGCATTGGCTGGTACAGCACCTTGGGTATATCCTAATGCGACTGCATTGTTTCCAAAAGATGCTGTTCCTTTGGCGACAACATTACCACTAACATCTAGTGCAAAATTACCAGTTGCAAAACTAGCACTACCATCTGCATTTAAAATGGATTTTTGATTACTAGCGTCACCAATTTGAAGTGAATTTTTGAAATAGGAAGTACCATTGTTTGATAATTGAATAGCAGGTGATGCATCAGTTCCTCCAATATTTACAACTCCTGTTGTTTTTAAAGTTCCTGAAACAGCTACATTACCTGATGAAATTGTGCCTTGTGTTGCCAAATTACCAGAAGCACCTTCAACGATGAGTTTACCTGAAGCTAAAGTAGCAGTTCCAGGAGCAGTCAAAGAACCACTAGTAAAAAAGTTACCATTCTTATCAAAACTGTAAATTGCTTGTGTAGCAGCGGCATCTTTTACAGTCATAGCACCAAAACCATCTACTTTAAAAAGAGTTCCAACATTAAGTGCTGCACCACTTAGAGAACCGCCAGCTGTAATATTTCCAGTACCAGTTGTTGAAATGTTACCATAAGTTTGCATTTCACCAGTTGTGCTATCAAGTTTAAATACGCTAGCACCAGTTGCGGCAGCATTTACTTTTAATGCACCATTAAGGGTAATACTATTTGTTGCACTTGTACTGTCAATTACTAAATTTGCACTAGTTATTTTTAAATTATTAGCAGTCATTGTTGCAGATGATGTAATAGCACCTGAACTAATAGAACCTGCCGATAAAGCACCAGTAACACTTGATGAACCTGCTGATAATGCACCACTAACAGTTGCTGAACCTGCGGATACTGCGGAAGTAACAGTAAGTGAACCTGCTAAAGAATTTACCCCGGTGGAGGTAGATTTAATTGTACCTTTGGAATCAATAGCGCCTAAACTATCAATTTTGAAATTATCAGAATTAAAGTAATCGTATGTTGCACCTGATGTAATACGATAACCACTACTGTACATCAAATTGGTGGTTGTAAGCGGAAGGTTTGTTTGAAATCCATTGTTACTATCAGCAACAACAGTATTTTGTCCTAAATACAATTTAGGGATTGACGCAGCTATAGTTTTAGCTGAAAGGGAAGCGTCCAAAAGAGGAACGGTGGGGTCGGGGGTAGGCAAAGGAGTCGGAGCCATTATACTTATTTAAACGAAATAAATTTTTGTGAAAATTTTAATTGTGATTGCACATAAAAATTTACAAATTATTTTTTATGCAGAGGTTTATGATGTAGTAACATAATGCAAGTTATTTTTTATACTCATATATATTTACTATACCATTACACAGTTAAGCCCTCAAACTAGGATTGATACAAATCTCATTTGTTGGAAATATCTCTCCTGACATACAGGTATCATTTTCATTTACACGCATACATGACCTATGTCCACGATCATCGCCAATATAGCAATATCCTCCTTTTGTTTGATTTTTTTGAATGCTACTAGTTGAATCATCTGCTACATATTCATCTGTTTGTCCTATATTTTGCTTTACGTTTGAATTATTCAATGCTTTATTTAATGTATTGTTTTGCATAACATCAGCGGTTGGTATCGCATTTGGAAGCCGTGTGCCTCCTACAGTAGAACCAGCTTTTTTACCTTGTGTTAGTTCATGAGTAACATTTTGTACACCTGTCAAACCACTATCAATTACATCCGCACTTGTATTAACTACCGCTTTTGCTCCAGTTGCAGTAGTATCAACAACTTTTCCAGTAACCATAGCAAAAGCACCTACTATTTTTTCAATAATTGGTGAGAAAAAATTTGTAATATCTTGGGTTCCCTTTGCTAAATAGACAAAAATATTAAATCCTAAAAATGCGAGAACAAGAATAATAATAATCCATGTAGTAATGGAAACTGAAAAAAGAGAACTAAGGAGTCCGCCGCTGTTGCCACTGGAGGTAGAGCTAGATGATACTGTTGGACTAGACCCTACGTTATTACTATCCATTGATTGATTAATAGTTTCTAAAATTGATTTTGACGATGATGCTGATGAATTATTCATTTATAATAAAAATATATATATTATTTTTTATTATAAACTATTCATTTGTTCATTTGTTGAAAGATAACAAATATAAAAACTGGTTCATGTCGCCCAACATTTCATCACGAATATTCAATAAATCAGTATTTGTCATAACCTTTATTGCCTTATTGTTTGTTAAATTAACTAAATAACTCTTGAATGAGTTCACTTTGTTTATAAGTTGAGTTGTATTACTTAAATCGTATAACGTTATTTGCTTTTTACCAGTCAAATCAATTCTCATACCCGTTTTTCCTAAAAGAACTTCAATAAATTTATCCATATGTTCATTGAATTTTGAATACAATTCATCGGTTGCCTTGTGAGTTGCGTAACTATGTGTTTTCCAGTGATACAATTTAATCAATAAAAGCATTTCAAAAAAATAAACGGTAATTTCGCGCTCAAAATTACGCAGCATGGATCCTTTTGACGAACCTACATTTTTACGAGTCTGTGAACCACCATTTCTTCTTTTTTTTGTCATCTTAGTCATCTTTGACATTTTAACCATTTTTGCACTATAATATATGCATATAAAATAATTCCGTCTACAGCCTAGGCACAAATTTCTCTCCAAATGTATTCATTGCTTCCAATTTTTCAATGGTTTTTTCTAAATTAGAAGTCTTGACATCTTTGAATAAATAATCTGTTCCAGGCGATTCTTCATTCTTTTTAATTTGTCTATAAATGGAGTCAATATTTTTGATGACATTCGTTACAACTTCTTTTTGCTGTTCCCTCATAATTTCTTCATTTAAAGTAACGTTTTCACATAAAAGTGATACAACAAAATATAATATGTACCGTCTTTTTCTATTGCAACCATTCGTGTATTTCAGTGTAAACAAAGTGAGAAGAGCCTTGATTATTTTTTTAATTATGGGTGCGCATGTTTCTGATTTTTTTAAAAATATATCCCAAATCAACCAAATAACATCTAATTGATATTTATTTTCTACTTGTGCATGTATATTGCTCCTACGTTCACAATTCAATTTTTCTTTTTTGTTTTTACATATATTTTCAAATTCAATAAGCCATTCAATCCAATAACAACTTTGAATCACATTTTTTGAATTATCTGAAAGATTATAAGCTAATTCATTGACTGCAATAAATAATTCTTTTGGGTCATCTTTCATAAAATAATCGTCTGCAAAATGAACAGTTGGCGCCTTGAAACGGTCTGTCATTTGCGTCATGTCAAAATCGTCCTTTTTAATTTTAACATCATCAAAACTGTGTTTCCGTTTAGCATCACACAAAACACACATAATTTCACAAAAAAGCTTTCTAATCTTATCATTATTTCGCATTCTCAATTCATTGTTTACATAACCGTTGTTTATGATTTGTTTAAAATTGTCAATTCTTAGTTCTAAATAAATGGAAATTTTAGGATTTCCTAAATGAATGAATTTACTGTAAAAGTGTAATATAGTTTCCCATAAATCGCTATAATGACCTGAACATATTAGTTCGGCACTCCAATAACATGCAGGCTCAATTTTTGATTTTGTCAAACTATTTAGCAATTCTTTTTTTACATCACTCTTTTTGAATTTGGAAAAAGAAATTCCTTTGAAATCTTTTGGTTGTCTAATATCATTAATTTCAGAATCAATAGACATTGAATATATAATAAAAAATCATACAAAAAAAATAACAACAATACATATAGATGAAAATGAAAAATCCTATAAAATCCATTACAAATTTATATAGCAAATTATCAAATTTTGGTAAAATATTAATAATGATATCATTGTTGCTGATAACAATTGTATTCTTTAAATATGTCCATAAAATGAATCCAAACAGCGCATACAATATGGCCAAGAGAGAAGGGTTTATACAACAACAAGATTTTCTTTTCAAAAAAGGAAGTGAAATTTATGACGATTTTTATGCTAATATTTATGATTTTCTTGTTTTCAATGAAGTGAAAAACGATTATGAAGTGGGTCTGATATTGAATCAAAATGTGCCTAACACTAAATCAGTTATTTTAGACATTGGTTCGGGTACTGGTCACCATGTTGCGAAATTAGCAGAAAATAAGAATTTAGAGGTGATTGGCATTGATAATTCGCCTTCTATGATTAAAAAGGCAAAAGAAAACTATCCTAATTTAAATTTTAGACAAGCTGATGTATTGAACAGAGATAATTTTAATAACAATACATTTACTCATATTTTGTGTCTATATTTTACACTTTATTATATTGATAATAAAGCAGCATTTTTTAATAATTGTATGGACTGGTTGATGCCCGGTGGATGTTTAGTTGTACACTTGGTAGACAGATATAAATTTGACCCAATATTACCTCCTGGTAATCCATTGTATATTGTATCGCCTCAAAAATATGCAAAGGAACGAATCACCAAAACTAAAGTGAATTTCAATGAATTTATTTACAATGCGGATTTCAAATTACACGAGTCATCGGATACAGCAATTTTTGACGAAAAATTCAAATTCAATGATGGTAAAGTGAGAAAACAAGAACACATCTTGTATATGAAGGACGTTGGTGATATTGTAAATATGGCACAAGATGCTGGATTTTTATTGCACGCAAAAGTAGATTTAGTAAAGGTTGCTTACGAATATCAATATTTGTATGTTTTTATGAAGCCTGGTTAAAATACTAACAAAGGATATAAAAAAATATTAGAAAATATAAAAAAATACTATTTAGAGTTATTTCAAGATTAAAATATAATAATTAATTACTTTACATGGAAACTCTGGGACAAATAGACGTTTTTATAGAAATTTCAAAAAATTCGCACATCAAGTATGAATATGATAAAAAACTCAATGCACTACGGTGTGATAGAATTTTACATACACCTTTAAAATATAATTTTAATTATGGTTTTATTCCTAATACATTAAGCGATGACGGAGACCCTTTAGATGTTGTTTTACTAATGGAAGACGAATTGGTTCCAGGTTCTTATATAAAATGTGAAATATTAGGTTGTTTAGACACTTCTGACGATGAAGGTAACGACCCAAAAATTATTGCTTGCCCTATAGCCAAAATTGATCCTACTTACAAAGATGTCAACGATTTGAATGATGTGCCAATTCATACATTAGACAAAATTGAATATTTTTTCAGTCATTACAAAGACTTGGAAAATAAAAAGGTAAAAATTGGGAACTTTTTGAATAAAGAAATATCTATTGACATTTACGAAAAATCAAAACAAAAATTTATCAAAAATAAATCAACTTGAGTTTAATAGTAAAAATATTTAAATTACAAATAAATATGTATGAAATATTACCTTACATATTTATTTTACTTATCTCCATCATTTTTTGTATTTATAGTTGCATAAGAATGAAATACGGGTTTTGGTTTTTACAACCGGTTTTTCACGTCTATGATGTTTGGTATATGTTTGCGCCTCCTGGGATTATCTGCCACGAACTTCCAAGAGAGAATAAATACACAAACTTTAAAAATATTGAAACGATTGTTTACAACGAATTATCTGATGTTAAATTGCAGCGATTTGTCCACTTTATTAATTCCAATTATTTGCAAAATAAAGACAATATATTTTGCCCCAAGCCCGAAAACATTGAACCTTATTTTGTCGGACACAACGATATATCATTTGTGTCTTTTTATACTGAAAAAGAACTTGTTACTGACTTAAAAAAAGGAACCATTGTGGAGGTTCCGCGAATTGTAGGGACAATGACGTCACGACCCATTCATGTTTTCATTAATAAAGGTGATAGAGACAGCTATTTTGATGCTTATTACGTAGATTATTTGTGCGTTGATAAACATGATAGGAAAAAAGGAATCGCGCCGCAAATTATCCAAACGCACAATTACAATCATAGACATCTTAATAAAAAAATTGCTGTATGTTTATTCAAGAGAGAAGATGAATTAACTGGAATAGTTCCGTTGTGTGTATATTCTACTTATGGTTTTTCTATGAAAAAATGGCATAAACCGCACGAACTACATGCTATGTATAAATTATTAGAAATTAATGATCAGAATTTTCATTTTTTGGTGGATTTTATTAAAACAAATACGCCAAAATTTGACATTATTATCAATACTGAACATGCAAATATTATTGAGCTAATAAAGACCAAGAATATTTTTGTTTATGTTTTGATGGACCATGATAGTAATAGTACCAATAATATTAAATGCGCATATTTTTATAGAAAATCATGCGTATTTTATGAAAAAGGCCTAGAAATTTTAACATGTTTTGCTTCTATCAACGGGTTTGAAAATGCACGTGCAAGTGATAATCATATTTTTATTCAAGGATTCAAAATAAGTTTTTGGAAAACAGCCGAAAAGAATTATTTCGGTTTTGCGGTAATTGAAAATATTTCACACAACAATGTGATAATTGAGAATCTGTGTATTAAAACAAAACCCGTTGCTATAAGTCCTACAGCATATTTTTTTTATAATTTTGCGTATCATAGTTTTAAACCGAATAAGGTATTGGTTTTGAATTAATTCACTTAAAAATCATCATCCTTTAATTGCTCGCACATCTTACCTAATTCTATGTATCGTTGTTTTTGTTCCTTACCCAAAGTCTTGCATTTGCGGATTAGCTTATTTGTTAAATTCAAATTGCTCATATCAATTTTAATATCCAATGGAGGTGTAAATACTTGTGCGCCAATTTCTAAAAAGAAGATTTGATTTTTTTTATTGTAAAATAAAATTGGATTTCCATCGTCGTCCATTTCAATACATCCACATGTACAGTAGTCAATATGCTCAACTTCGTCATTTTCTTTTTTGCATCTAATGTCCAATACATCTACGTCATTCATGTATTCGCTGAAAAACTCATGCGCTTGCTCTTTTTCTGTAAATAAAAACACCTTGGGTGGGTTGATTGTAATAGATGTTAATCTTGTTTTTGTAGAATTGTCTTCATAATATTGGAAGTCGTAACATCCTTCATGCTTGTTGTGAACTATTATGTATTTTGTAGCCATTATTTATTAGTATTATTCATATATAATGACATTGGTTTAAATGGTTTTAATAGAAAATATTAATTTCCACCTTTAGAAAAGGTGGAGCCAAATTTGTTATTTTTTAGTAACGATCTTGGCAAGACTTTTTGGTAGAGATTTGGCTCCACCTTTTCTAAAGGTGGAAAAGGTGGACTAGCGCACATATTTTCCTACGCGTGCAAAAGAATCTATGACAAAAATAATAAATATTCCTAAAAATGAATACAAAACAACTTCTTCTGTAACATTATTTGTTTTTTCGTCTTGCTGTTCTTCAAGCAAATTAATCATATAATTCAACTTTTGTAAAAGAACATCTTGGGTTTGTTGCGAATTTCCATATCCCTGCATTTGCATTTGCATTTGTCCTTCGTTGTTGGCATAGTATTGTTTGTTCACTGGATTTCTTTGTGGAATACCGTTCATGTTTGGTAGCATTTTTTTATAGTAATCCTCTATACTTTTATTGTCACCATAGTTGGTGCGGTAATTATTCAACTCTAAATTATTTTCATCTTCATTGTTCGGTTGCGGAGATTTTCCTAATACTTTGTACATGTTCATATTATTTTGATTTATCATGTTTTGCATAGCTTCATTCGTAACTGTTCTTTGCACACCGGATGATTCAGGGTTAGGCGGTGGATTGAAATTTGCCATGTCTGAATTAGAATCTTCAGTACTATTGTGAATTTCTTCTAAAACTGAGTTAACTTTATTTTTATCAATTTTGGTTGAAGGTGTAGTAAATGATTCTTTACTATACATTTTTTGCGTTTTATTATGATTATTGGTTTGTCTTTTTTTATTTATTAAATTATCGTTCTCATTATCATTATTATTATTTGAATTATCATTAAATGGAGCAGCATACATTGCTAAAGACATTCTTCTTAATAAAAATTAAGATAATAATTTGTTAAAGAGACTGAAATTAAATTATAAAGTATAATATTTTGGCAAAAAATAAAAAATATTATATGAGAATATTATAAAATGGCTATAAACGGCTTAGGTAAAAATAGTATTGGTCTTTGTCTTTCATTGCTATTAGTTATTCTTTTAAGTGAATCTAGATTATTTAAAATTTTTACTGATACTTATTTAGGAAGAGCTTTTCTGATTATTATTATATTATTTGCTAGTTATTTACATAAAATTTTAGGAGTAGTTTGTGTATTAATAATTATTATCATGTTTAATAACAATAGTTTTTCATCTTATTATGAAGGCTTTGACGGTAATACTGGTGATGCTAGTGACGACAAAAAAGATAAAAAAGATTCTATGTCAGCAACAACAACTACAGGCGACAATAAAAATAAACCTATAACTACTCCTACACCTGTTCCAAATGATAAAATAGATGTTGTCACTTCATCAAAAGATACTAAAAACGTTACCGGAAATGATGGAGGAAATGATGATAGTAATACTGCTAGCAACAACAATGTTGTTGCTAAAGCTATTGAAGGTTTTGATTTACAATCAACTGAAAATAATATTAAAAGAGGAAGGCAGTCTAATTCTATACCAGTGAACCAATATAATAAACAATCAATTGAAGTATCCCCTTATGAAAGTGCAAGTTTTAGCAATTTTTTCGGACTTTTGTAAAAATATAAAAATATAATTCTAAATGTATATAAATAAAATATTGATGAATTATTTTAACCCAAAAATTAAAATAATTATAGTAGTGGTTTTAATAATAGTATTATTTTTACTTGTGAAAATGAATAAAAATAAAGAGGAGTTTACAACTGGAATTCGTAAAATGTATCGTCCTTACATAAGGAGTATTCGTTCAATTTATGACAACTATTACAACAAACTAAAAACCAATGTACAAATAATTTTTAGAAAATTTGGTGTAATTTAATATATTAATTTAATATATGACAAAAACAATCCCTAATCAAAGTACACATTTATTTACACCATTATTTAATGGAGTAAGTTATGTAAATAGTCATGTAATGTATTTAAATAATAGCAAATTCTTTGCAGGGGTTATAATGATTTTATTAAACGTTGGTTCAAAATTCATGTCAATCCAATTTAGTAAATCAACAGAAGAATATATGAAATTTAGTCTGAGTAAACAATTGCTCGTATTTGCAATGGCATGGATGGGTACTCGTGATATTTATGTAGCTTTAGGATTAACTGCCGTTTTTACTATTTTATCTGAACATTTATTTAATGAGGAAAGTAGTTTATGTGTTGTTCCGCATGATTATAGGGTTCTACACAAATTATTAGATACTAATAGTGATGGTGATGTTTCTGAAACTGAAATTGCAAGTGCCATTGCTGTTTTAGAAAAGGCGAAAAGAGAGAAACAACGAAAGCAACAAAAAGAGGCTTTCTCTAAATTTGACTTTGATAAATACAATTATGACAAATAAATCCGTTTTTTGGTTTTGTTATTGGTTTTGGTATTGTTGTTGGTATTAAATTTGGTTGTTTGTAAACCTAAACCTCCCTTTTGAGATTTAGTTTTATTATTTTGTTGTGGTTTTGATGATGATGATGGCAAATTACTGTAATCAGGTGTGGCGACATAATTAAGACCTCTTAAATCTGCATAACTCTTTCTTACGGAATTCCATCGTTGTCTACATTTTAAATTACTCAATTCTTTGCTAGATAGAGTTGTACCTTTTTGTAAATCCATATCAATTGTAATATAATAACTTATATTTGATTTTGTAGGATCGGGTTGAAATGAATTATTATTATTTTTAGTATAACTTGACACATAGGGTGGTTTATATTGATAAGGCATTGGCGCACCTCCATCAATTGCTGTAAATGCTGATTTTGATGGTGTAAAATACTCGTTAAATAATTTCAAAAATTTACTTGTATCGTTGTTTGTTTGATTTGTTTGATTTGTTTGATTTGTTTGTTGTCGCTCTATATTATTAAAAATAGTAGAAATTGTTTGTAATATAGGTGACAACAATTGAAATGTTTTTTTAGTGTTTTGGTCTTTAATATTAATATAGTTGGTTGCAAAAATTAAAAATATTATATTAAAGGGAGGAAAAACGTTCCCTATTTTATCAAAAATAACATTTCTTACCTTTTGTGTTTTAATAGAAAATGAAGGCTCCTTACGAAATGTTTTGAAAATATAATCAAACGATATTAATTCATAATGATTATTTTCATGATACAAAAACATATATTTTGACCATGGTTTGCTATTATTATAAATATATGGGATTCTTAATTTATCATCAACAGATTCTATTGTGATTATATTCAAACCTAATATTTCACATAATGCGTCTATGGCAACGGTATTTGCCCAATAATCTGAACTTTCAATATAGTTTTTAACTTCCATTTTATTGACCACTCTAAACGGGTTTCGCAGTGTTTCTTCGGTCATTTTAGTTGGTTTCATTATTAAAAAATTGTCATCACTCTGATAAATATTGTTAACTATGTCAAAAAATATATTTGGCGTCATAGGGTTATTGTGTAATACATTTTTTTTATAATCATCATATTGTTGTGCAAATTTATCATTTAGTGATTCAACATTATAACCCAACGCATCATTTAATTCATCAAAATTAATTGGGTTTAAATGTAAAATATAATAGCTTACTAGTTCCCGTAACATTTTTTGAGTGTAAATCATATTTCCTTTTCCATAATTGTTATAAATTATTTTATCCGCATTAGAATTTACATTTGAATTATAATAATTGATTGCATCTGCAACTGCTATAAAGAAACAGTCTCCTGCACCAGTGTTTTGATTTACTCTTATGTTATCTGTTGTTATATTATATGCTTTTACACTTAAATTAGTTGAGGGTTTTACATCAACACCGCTTGTTTCTTTGAATATTTTATCAACAACAGATTTTTCATTTTCATTCATATTTTTAAAAATCGTGTTAAGCATGAAATAATAATCCTTATCTTTGAAATAACTACGTAATGAAGTTGTTGATTTTCTTGACACGTTTAGTTTTATTTCGTACGTAGAATCTGTTTCCTTATCATCGTTGTATTCACTATCAGCAATTTCTAAAATTTTCGCAGGTTTTTTTGGAGGTTCGGTTGGCACTGATGGTGGTAACGCAGGATATTGTATTTGTTGCATTGGTTGCATTGGTTGCATTGGTTGTACCGGTTCTGAAGATGGTAAAGCTATATATTGTGGTGTAGGTTTGATAGGTTTGATAGGTTTGATAGGTTTGATAGGTTTGATATTTTGTTGTAGTGGTTCTGAAGGTGGTAATGGTAGATATTGTGGCGTAGGTTTAATAGATTTATTAATTGGTTGTATTGGTTGTATTGGTTGTGATTCTTGTTGTGGAGGTAACGGTAGTATTGTAGATGGCTGTATTGGACTATAAATATGGGGTCTTTCAGGTTTTTCCGACCTTTTCACGCCACTCGCAACATTTGATGGACCCGTATAATTGGGTCCATAAATAATATCATTAGGGATATTGTCTAATTGATTTTCACCGCTTATTATTTCATCTTTAACAACCGATTGATATAAATAAGGATCTGTAATCCTACTACTTTCAAGTTCGGGGACTTGTTGTATTTTTTTATCAATTTTCCAGTCACCCTTTCTCCATTGAATGTCTGCAATTGCATAAGGTTGTTTATTTATATATATAACACTGTTACTTGGAAACAATGTGTCTAAAGTTACTCTGATGTTATTGTCTACATAGCCATTTTTCGTTGCTTCTACTAAAGATTTCTCTCTAAGCATTCCGTGCGAATTTATCAAAGATTGAAATAATCCTTTATTGAAGAATTCACTTACTTGAATATTTGTTGGTAATGACTTGATGACAGACGGGTTCAATTTAACAAGTGGATTAAATTGGACAGAACCATCGTTTTTGTCACTAGGTAGCGTCATGTATGGTTTATACCGAATAGTTTGAAAACCAGGAATATTTGTATTGATTGTTATTTTTAATTCATTTGGCACATTTGAGACATTTGACATTTATATTGTAATATTATTTTGATGTTATACTTATAATAATAATATATTTAAAATAAAATTGAATTTATATATTTTGAAAACTTAATTTGATATTACAAAACAACAATTACAACAATATAGAATATACAATAACAAATGTCAAAATTATTAATGAAACTTGATGGTTTAATAGAAGGCAACATTGTAAAACGCCCTTCTAAAATGATTAAATCGCCCTATGTTGCGGATATTATACCCTTAACACTTGATTCGGATAAACAAAATCAAGAAATATTAGGACACACTGCGTCACTTGGGTGTTGCGGATTAGCTGATGCTGGCGCAACTATTTTAATGACAAAAATTCAGAGTAAAGTGACCAAAGAGACCAAAGAAACCAAAGAAATCAAAGAAAAAGCAAAATGTTCATACCGCGTTTATTTATCATGTTTTATAGATAAGGAACGGAATCAACAAACAATTGTAGGAATCCATCCCAAGTTGGCTGAAGATTTGACGGAGCAAGCACTCACTGGAAATTATTTGTCAAAATTACAAAATATAAAATCATACAAGAGAGAAACTGTAATATATGTGGAGGACAAGGTTGATTCGCGTTTTGATTTTAGCGGCATTGACGAAAATGGATTGCCATTTATTATGGAAGTCAAAAATGTACCTCTTGCAGATTACGAAGATGTAACCGCTGTTGAGCGTAAAAAAAGGAACTACGTGGACAGGGATTTTGGGTCAAAAGTTGCTTATTTTCCGGATGGCTATCGTAAAAAGACAACTGACACAGTCAGTGCAAGAGCATTGAAACATATTCGCGAACTTACGTTGATTAAAAAAGAATCAAAAACTCGTTGTATTATGTGCTATGTAATACAACGAACTGATGTAGATAGATTTACCATTTCTGTTATAGATCCTGAATATAGGGAAGCTGTGCGGTTTGCAATAGAAAATGGAGTTGAAATTATTACAATGGTGATAGAATGGAATCGCGACGGAGCAGCTTATTTTGTTAAAGATGATTTGTGTTTAGTTGATTTGTAAATTCGTTCACTAATTCTTCCGGTATTTTATCAAAAGATACCAATGTATCATTCAATAAATACTGTTCATAATATGCAACGTTATCGTTCATTTTTTTCTTAAAAAACTCGGGGTCTTCTACACATTTAATTGCTGTTTTAATACCGCATTTTGGAAAAACAGATGGTATATTATCACTGACGTCGCCCATAATGGTTTTTATTTTCAAATCTTTTTGAGGATTTCCTGTAAACACCTTTGAGTCTTTCAAATTTTTAAAAGCAAGATTATATATATGGACATTTTCTCTTATCAATTGTAAATAATCATTGTCACTTGTAATAATGTAAATACTGCACTCATTTTCTGGGTATTTTTCAACCAATTTTTTTACATAAATTGCTATACAATCGTCCGCTTCTAAACGCGGGTGGTATAATATTGTTTCGGCTCCAGCTTGTTGAAATAGGTTTTCTTCGTAAGCCATTTTAAAGAATGGTCCGCCCATGAACACATCTTCAGTCTTGCCATTGCTATTCCCATTTGGTCTTGTCGCTTTGTATTTATCATAAAATTCATTTCGCCATATATTTTCTCTCTTGCAATCTTTTCCAATTATCATTGTTATATTTGGTTCGTCGTTGGGTGCTTTGGCTGCTGCTTTATGTTTCCCTCTAGGTTTAGGTTTAATTAAATTCAATTTTTTGGGTATTTGTTGCAAAGATTCTACAAAAGTTTTTTTAAATTTTTCTACGAAAACAGTGTTTTCAATAGGATTTTCTAACGGTTCTTCAGGAAATGCATTTTTCCACCAATTTAGAAGTGAATAGTATCTATAAAAACAATAGTAACTACCATCCACAAAAATAAATATTTTTGGTTGTGTATTTAGGGCGGGTTCTTGATTTTGGTTCATTTGCAACATCTTATTATTTTATATTATTTAATATACTTAGGTATTTAGTATTTAATTTCATTTTTATATTTATTCGCAAAATCCACAATTATAATAATAATATAATAATATAATTGTGGATTGTAAACATGGGAGGAAATAAATGGGTCGTCGCTTATGGGTTTGAATATGATAAAATTATAATAAAAGATTATAATTGTTCTATTGGTAAATCATTCAATGGGAAAAACCCTGTTTATTGTTCTTTGATGATTGAAGACAAAAATATATACACAATTGTTAACAAAATAAAATTACTTGAAAATTGTAGAGACTCATATTTATCTCACATTGATAGATTAGCCAATGAAAAAAATGCTGTCCCGAAATGGCAATTACTAATATACGATAAAGATTACGAATATTATATTCACGTTTTACAGGGTAAAATGGAACATTATACCAGCGAATTGAACCCTTGTTATTGATAAAATATATTCAAAATTACAAATAATTATTGGCAATATTATTTAATGTGCACAAAATATTTATGATATGTAAGGTCAAGCTACTGAATTTTACATGTTTTACAAATTTCTTTTGACTTATAAATTTTATATTTGATTTATTATATAAACCAAGTGTAATAAGTAGTTCTTTAATAAATACAGAACAATTGTTTTTATAAATACTCCAATTAAAAAATTTTTTTTCTCCGATTCTATTTTGCGTTTCTTTCAATAATGAATTGATAGTAAAATCGCTCTTTGATAGTTTTATTATTTTCAAAATTTTTTGCTCATTCAAACGTATATTTTCACTAATATTAACATAACTCGTTTTTTCTACCAATAAAAATTTTTTATTATTATTTGATAAATCAATTTCAATCATAAATGAAATATGGTGGGGAGTGCACTTTTTTTTAAATATTTCATTGATGTTTAATAGTGCTTTTTCATAATTATAAAATGTAATTAAGTTCAATAATAGAGTATTAAAATTAGTAACAGGATTTTTTACCAAATATATTTTTTTAATATTATAATCTCCATATTTTTTTAACAGTTCATTTGATTTTTTATTATAGTTATAATTACAAAAATAAATGTCATTTACAATATTAATTTCTAAATATTTTATTATATAATAAGTGACAATTATTTTAAATATTGTTAATGTTACTATTATAATAACAATTAATATGATTATAAATAAAACAAACCTGTATTTATTATTGTATATTAAAGTATTAAATAAATTATTTATAAACTTCATTTATTTATTACATAAATATTTTAAAAATATTTCTAACGAGAGGTTTTATACCAGTGAAGATTTAGAACCGCACCCCTACGGTGTGCTATGGTTCAAACTGTAACTGGTAACTTAGTTGAAGTTTCATCCGCTGTGCGGATTGAAATCTTCAACGGTGTAATCTAGAAATTACGATGAAAAAACGTTTCCGTACATCTTCAATGCCAGTTTTTTCTGTTTTGAATAATCAACCATCGGTTTTGGATATTTGATTTTTTCTGCGGTTGTTGATGTTGATGTTGACACGTCACCCCAATTCATAATATCCTTTACAGAAAGATCTCTTAATTCGGGCACCCATTTTTTTATATATTCTGCATTAGGATCAAAATTTTTGGCTTGTTCCCACGGATTAAAAATGCGGAAAAATGGTTGGCTATCCGCACCAGTAGATGCAATCCATTGCCAATTACCGTTATTTGATGCTGGGTCATAATCTGTTAATTTTTTGGCAAAATATTTTTCTCCATGCTCCCAAGAAATCAAAAGTGTCTTCACCAAAAAACTTGCTGTTATTAGGCGCGCTCTATTATGCATATAACCGGTTTGGTTGAGCTGTCTCATACCGGCGTCTACGATTGGGAAACCTGTCATGCCCTCTCTCCAAGCTTCAAACCAGTTTGAATTATGATGCCAGTGAATCTTATTGTAATTTTTTTTCATTGCATGTCCTAAAACATAGGGAAATGAATATAAAATATTTGCATAAAAATCGCGCCATATGAGTTGCCTTACTAAATCGCGTTTTGATTTAAGGGCGTGATACACTTCGCGAATTGAAACACAACCAAACTTGATATATGCACTTAATTGGGACGTATTTTTTGACAACTCGTTATGTGTAGTGGAATAGTGTGCTTGCGTTTTAATTGCTATACTAAGTTGTCTAAGCGCATTTTGACGACCTCCATGAACTAAGATTTCTGGGTTTTCTTTTGTAAATTTACGCATGGCGTTGTTCAAAGAGATTCTGTTAGGAATCGTTTTTTTCGCATAAGTTAGATGAAGTTTGTTTGTATTTGCATGTTGCGGAGGTTGTATTTTTTTTCTCATAGCAGCCTCATAATATGGTGTGAATTTTTGGTAAGGAGTTTTGGAACCGGTTAATATGCTACCAGGCTCATGCAAATAATAATCGTGATCATACATGACAAACGTATCCATTTTTTCGCAAAGAGCGACGATTTGTTTGTCTCGTTTTATTGCGTATGGAGTGTAATCTAAATTAAAGCAAACAATGTCAATTTTGAATTCTTTTATGCATTGAGAAACAATCTTTTCATTGTGACCGTAAAAAGCGTATAATTTACCACCTTTATTACTTATTTGCGATTCTAAATCTTCTAATGATTCAATCATGAATTGGACTGCGTTATCAGATTTGAATTGATTTGAACTTGTCACTTGTTCAGGAGTAAAAATAAAAATGGTGTATATATTTTTACAATGTGTGTTTAATAAATTCAATCCATTATTGTCTACAATGCGAAAATCTCTGCGAAATATAAAAAGACCATTTTCAAATTTTTCGGACATTGTTATTTTTATTTTATGTATAATATAAGATTATATTATTATAATCTTATATGTGATTAATTTAATTTTATAAATTTTTAATTTTATTAATAACCCTAGTAGAACTTTTATTTTCAATAAATTGAAATAATATAACATTTTTAACATATTCTTTTCCAATAATATTATCTGTATTATAATCAGACCCTTTAATTAAAATATCAGGTTTTAAACTTTTAATTACATTTAAAGGTGTATCATCGCCAAAAATTATTATATAATCAATGAAATCAAATAGAGAAAGAATTTTTGATCTCTCAAAAATATCGTTTATTGGTCTAGATTCACCCTTCAATCTTTTAATTGAATCATCTGAATTTAAACCAACTACCAAGATATCGCCTTGAGTTTTTGAAAATTTCAATAATTCAATATGCGCTGAATGCAATATATCAAAACAACCGTTAGTAAATACTATTTTTTCATCATTTTTTGAAATTGTTATTATTTTATCTTTTTCATAATCATATATTATTTTACTTTTTTCAGTATTTATACACGAATCGTGATATTCATTTATGTCATTAATAGTAACATTATAATTACCAATTACACCAACGCTTTTACCGCCAACATAATTTGCTATTTTACAAGCTTTTACACCTTTTCTCATTTAGAGCAACGCGTATTTTAAATGCCGACTTTATTACCCTTATAAATTTTTAATGTTCTTCTTTTGGTATATTTCTTATTATTCAATTTATTTTTATAGTAATCTTTATTATAAGCATAAATAAAGTAGTTTTCATAATTGGTTGGTTTTATTTTATCTATTGATGTTTTTACACTTTCATCTAATGCTATAAAAGTTGTTGGTTTATCCAACTTGATATAATGTTTCATTTGATTAAAGAATTGTTCTATACTATTTAAGCGTGGATGATAAGGGCAAGTATAAACTAAATAATTTCCACTTTCTTTTATTATTTGTTTTGTGCTTTCTTTTTTATGTATTTGTCCGTTGTCTAAAACAAATAATTTGCCTTTTACTTTACTACATATATTTTTCAAAAACTCATTAAATCTTTCGGCATTTACTGCTCCATTTTGG
>Ga0209400_1000368_pt1 | contig 38844 bp, 27 predicted proteins | sample M_130807_EF_Meta_FD_187313 | JGI IMG/M metagenome (GOLD analysis project Ga0209400, IMG submission 187313) | Freshwater microbial communities from Lake Montjoie, Canada to study carbon cycling - M_130807_EF_MetaG (SPAdes) (version 2) | ecosystem: Environmental > Aquatic > Freshwater > Lake... | reverse complement strand
CTAAGGACTCCTTGCATTCCGAGCCCGATGCAGATAGAAAGAACGGCGTTACGGTGTCCTGAATTATGAGTCAACGACCCCACCCTTCCGGATCTGATCCGGTGTCATTTACTTTTGAGTCAACACGGCGAGCGGTGATTTCCGCAGCAGAAGCGGCATTTGCGCGTTTCTGAGGATCACCGAGGCAGGCTGCGGCTTTGCAACTGCCGCAAATGGAGCCACAATCGCGGTGCAAGGCCGATGCTCGCCACAAACAACCCCGCCGCCAGGCCCCACCAGACGCCGCGGGCGGCCATTCCTCCCTGCCATCCCAGCAAGGCGGCCACCGGCAGGCCGACCAGCCAATAGGCGATGAAGACCATCGCAGCCGGCATGCTGGTGACATGCAGGCCGCGCAACATCGACGACGACGCGACCTGCAGGCAGTCGAACAATTGGAAAATCCCGACGATGACGAGCAGCGAGACCGTCAAAGTAATCACCGCCGGATCGGTGGTAAAACAGGAGGCCAAAAAGGGGCCGATCAGGAAAAACAGCAGCGCGTTGAAAACGCCGCAACCCGTGGCCAGCAGCCAACCGGACAACACCACGGCACGCAGACGGGAGGAATCGCCGGACCCCGCCACCGCCCCGGTGCGGACGGTGAGCGCCATGGCCAGGCCGAGTGGAATCATGAACGCCGTCGAAGCACAGGTGATCGCCACCTGGTGGGCCGCCATCGACACCTGTCCGAAATATCCCATCATCAAACCCGCTGCGGAAAACGCCCCGACTTCACAAAGCATCTGGAAACTGGCCGGCGCACCGATTTTCGCATGAGCGATCAGGTCCGCTCTCACCGGCTTGCGCAGCCAGCGGAAAGGCACCCAGTCGCGCAGGTCCTGTGCCTTGACCAACCAAAAAAACATCGCCACCAGAATCGCGGTGCGCGAGATCAGCGTGGCCCACGCGGCTCCGTTCATGCCGATCGCGGGACATCCGAGATTGCCGTAGATCATCACCCAGTTCAAAAAAATGTTCAGCAGCACCCCGCCCAAAAACAACCAGAACGGCGGCCACGGGCGGTCGAGTGCGTCGGCATGGTTTTTCAACGCGATCGAAGCCAGACCGGGTATGATCGAAATCATTAGGATGACAAAATAACTTTTCGTTAGTTCCACCACGGCGGCTGGTTGCCCCAACCATCCCAGCACGGGCAGCATCAGGATCGACAGCCCGAGAAAAAAAACACCCATGACCAGCGCGATGTACAAACCATGCCGACAACTGCTGCGCGCCGCCGGGGCGTCACCGGCTCCACAAGCGTGGGACGTATGCACCGAAATGCTGGTCAATACTCCGATGCCGAAAACGAAGGGCAGATAAAACAGCGAGTTCACGAATGTCAGGGTCGCGAGCGGGGTCACGCCGAGTCGTCCCACCATCACGGTGTCCGCCACGCCCAGCAACATCTGGCTCAACTGACCGATGATCAACGGCGCGGCCAGTCGCAGGGTGATTTTGGATTCTTGGAGGATCGACATGCGGAGCAGAGGGACTCAACGCCCGGTTCGCGGAAAAAGTCAAACTTTAGCGAGCAATTCATTTGCCACATCCGCCACAGTTCGCTAAAACCTCCTTCCCCTTCGACCCCATCGACCATGAGTAGAATGAAACACGTTGCCATCGTAGGCGCCACCGGTGCCGTAGGTGAGGAAATGCGCCTTTGTCTCGAGGAAAGAAATTTTCCCGTCGGCAAGCTCACCCTGCTGGCCTCGAAACGCTCGGTGGGAAAAACATTTTCGTTCCGTGGCCAGGACATCGCTGTGGAGGAACTGACCCACGACAGCTTTGCGGGAATCGACATCGCCTTGTTCAGCGCCGGCGGCTCGATTTCGAAGGAGTTCGCCGCCTCCGCCGCGGCGGCTGGCTGCGTGGTCATCGACAACTCATCGGCCTTCCGCATGGATCACGACGTGCCGCTGGTGGTGCCCGAAATCAATCCACAGGCAGCGGCGGATCATCCGCGCAACATCATCGCCAATCCGAACTGCACCACCATTATTTCGCTGATGGCACTCGCCCCGCTGCATCGGGCCTTTGGTTTGAAAGCGATCATCGCGTCCTCCTACCAGGCCGTCTCCGGCAGCGGCGCGCAGGGCATCGCCGAACTCGAACAACAGGTGCACGCCATCGCCAACGGACTTCCGCTGGAGCAAAAAGTTTACTCGCGGCAGATCGCCTTCAATGTGATCCCGCAGGTCGATTCCTTCACCGAAAACGGCTACACCAAGGAGGAACTGAAGATGTTGAACGAAGGTCGGAAAATCCTCGATCTTCCGGAACTGAAAGTCTCCTGCACCTGCGTGCGCGTGCCGGTCTATCGGTCGCACTCGGTCGCGATCACCGCGCAGTTTGACAAGCCCGTCAGCGCCGATGCCGCACGCGCCTGTTTTGCCGGGAAAAAAGGCATCCAACTCATGGACGACCCTCACAACGGAAAATTTCCGGTGCCGCTCGACACCACCGGCAAGGACGATTGCCTGGTCGGCCGCATCCGCAAGAACCTGGTGCTCGACAACGCGCTCGACCTCTGGGTGGTGGGCGACCAGGTGCGCAAAGGAGCCGCGCTGAACGCCGTGCAGATCGCCGAACTTCTCTAACAGATCTTTGCCCGTGTCGTCAGCACCTTCAGACTTCACCGAGTATCTGGCCGCGATGGCCGCAACGGTGGATCGCGCCCTGGACGACTTTTTGCCACCGCTGAAGAGCGCCCCGCAAACCATCCACAAGGCGATGCGTTACGCCGTTTTCGCCGGAGGCAAACGTCTGCGTCCGATCCTCTGCCTTGCCGCCGCCGAAGCCTGTGGCGGCGATGCCCTGAAGGCCATGCCCGCGGCCTGTGCGGTGGAAATCCTGCACACCTATTCGCTCGTGCACGACGACCTGCCCTGCATGGACGACGACGACCTGCGCCGCGGCCGGCCCACCTGCCACAAGGTTTTTGGCGAGGGCATGGCGGTCTTGTGCGGCGACGCCCTGCTCACCGAGGCGTTTTTCATTCTCGCACAAAGCGCCGCCACCCCGCGTTACAAGTCCGATGCGTTCATTCGTGAACTCGCATTGTCAGCGGGCAGTCGTCATCTCATCGGCGGCCAGGTCATGGATCTCGAGGGCGAGGGCAAGGCTCTAACGAAAGCGCAGCTGGTGGCCATTCACAAGGCGAAAACCGCCGCTCTGTTGACAAGCTCGCTGCGCCTCGGTGCGATGTCCGTCAATGCCACACCCGCGAAATTTCATGCGCTCGGCAGCTTCGGCCAGGCTCTGGGGCTTGCATTTCAGATCATCGATGACATCCTCGACGTCACCCAAAGCACCGAGGTGCTGGGCAAGACCGCCGGCAAGGATGCCAACGTCGACAAAGCCACCTACCCCTCGATCGTCGGACTCGAAAAATCGCGCAGGGAAGCTGCTGCTCTAACCAAAAAAGCCATGGAAGCCCTCACGGTGTTCGGCACAAAAGCGAAACGCCTGCATCAAATCGCCGACTTCCTGCTGGTGCGGAACTATTGAGTCGCCCGCAGTCATGTGGTTGAGCATTCCCGAAACGCCCGGTCACAAACCGGTTCTGTACCATTGCCGAGAGCATCTGGAAAAATGCTTGCAGAAGCGCTTCGAAATATCCTAAAACCACACCCGAAAGAGCGTCATAAACCCAATCGCGACGACTCATTTTCCCCGCTGCCCGATTTCCATGGATCAGCGCGGGCAAAGGAAGATCGCGAACGAAATAGTTGCCTCTTTGATTAAAAAAAACCGCCATGAAAAACCTATCCAAACTCCCGCGTCTCTCCTCCGCAACCCTTGTCATGCTGCTCGTCATTGATCCGGCCCTTGCCGCCGATGGCGTGTGGAATGGATCCACTGACAATCTCTGGTCAACACCCGCCAACTGGGACGGCGGCAACGTGGCCGACGGTGCCGGCTTCAGTGCTGATTTCAACAGCCTCGACATCAGCTCCGACAGGGTAGTCAGCCTCGACGGCGATCGTTCCCTCACCCGCCTGACTTTCGGTGATACGGACACCGCCAGCGCTTCGGGCTGGACGCTCGACAACAACGGCTCGGCCACGAACAACCTGATTCTTGCCGGAACCACACCGGGCATCACGGTCAACGGGCTCGGCTTGAACAAAACCGCGACCGTCAGTGCGATCATCGAGGGCTCGGCTGGCCTCACCAAAAGTGGTGTCGGCACTCTTGTTCTCTCGGGCCTCAATACCTACACGGGAGGTACGGTCATCAACGACAACTCCGGAACGCTGCAGACCAACACCACCAACACCAGCAATCCGGGCCTTGGTAGCGGGGCGGTAGCCATCGGAACGGGCTCCACGCTGAATCTTGTCTGTACGAACCTGCCGAGCAACGCAAACTATGCCAACACCTTCAGCGGCGCGGGCACTCTCAAGATCAGTTTCAACAGCAGCAATCGACTGATCACAACCAACAATGTCGGCGGCATCACGGGAACCATCCAGTTGGCCAAAGTCACCGGCAATACCTGCATTTGGCAAACCGCCAACGGCACCTATCCGTCCGCCCTGGTGATTGGCAGCGGCACCCAGCTCAGCGTGGGCACTGCAACCTTCACCAACGGCATCACGGTTTCGGGCTTCGATCCCAACGTCGGCCCGGCTTCCATCAAATACAGCGGCACGCTGGGCGGCAACATCACGCTGCTCGCCGATGCCACCATCGCGTATCAGTCCAACAACTCCAACGGCCAGGTCACCGGCAACATCAGCAGCGGAGCCAGTTCGGGAACGCAGCGGCTTTTCATGTATGATGGCAGCGATTTCAGGAAGGGCGACACCTTCAGCGGCAACATCAGTGACGGCAGCACCGGCGGAAAAATCTCGGTCCTCAACAACTACTGGCAGAACGACCACCTCGCCATTCTCACCGGCACCAACACCTACACCGGCGAGACCCGGGTGCAGTTCGGCATTCTCCGCGCCAACGACGGCGTGGGCCTGCCTGCGAACAGCCCGTTGACGATCAGCGGGCGTTCGGTGTTCGAAACCAGTGCCAATCTGGTGCGCCCTGCCGGCAGCGGGCCGGGGCAGATGCAGCTCATCCCCGGACCTAACGATTTCAACAGCGGCTTCAACGCCGTCAGCGCTCCCGTGGTGGTGTGCTTCGGCACCCTCGCCAGCCCGACGCCGCTCACCTGGGGCAGTGGAAGTTTCCAGCCCAGCAGCGGCAACTTTGTCCTGAACAAAACCTGGCCGAATCTGGGTGGCTACACAGCGACCATCGGCAACACCATTGACTTCCGCAATCCGATCAACCTCGGTGGCTCGATTCGCTCGATTCTGGTCGACTACAACGTTGCGACGCTGAGCGGCGTTCTCTCCGGCAGCGGCGGTCTAACGAAATCCGGCAACGGTTCACTCAAGCTGTCCGCTGCGAACACCTACACCGGCAACACCACCGTTTCGGCCGGCACCTTGATTCTCGCCGTCGATGCGGCGATGGCGTTTGCCGTCACCGACGCCACCAGCACGAGCCTCGGTGGAACAGGCACCGCCACACTGGAAGGCGATTTCACCATCAACACGTCTGCGGTGACGCTCGGCACCGGAACCTGGACACTGGTCAATTGCGCCACCCTCAACGAATCGTTCACAAGCAACTTCACCGTGGTTGGATTCACCCCGAACGTGGATGGTGTCACCTGGACCAAAATCGAAGGTACCAAGGCGTGGACCTTCACCGAGAATGATGGCAAACTCGTGCTCGCCGTGGCTGCAGGAACTCCATTTTCCATCTGGGCCAGCGCCAAAGGACTCGTCAGTCCGGATGCAGATCCCGACGACGATCCGGACAAGGATGGCAACAACAACCTGGCGGAATTCGCCTTCAACGGCAATCCACTCAGCGGCGCGGACAACGGTTACTTCCGTTTCAACATCGAGGACACCAACAGCGACACGTTGAAAGAACTCACTCTAACAATCGCCGTGCGCAACGGCTCGGGCTCGCCGGTTTTCGCGGGCAGTCCCTCGCCTGCGGCAAGCGTTGACGGCATCACGTATGCCATCGAAGGCTCATTGAATCTTGTTTTCCCCGGCAGCGTCGTGACCGAGACCACGGCACCCACCGGACTGCCCGCGCTTCCCAGCGGCTGGGAATACCGCCGCTTCCGGTTGAATGCCTCCAACGGGCTGCCGGACAAGGGATTCCTGCGCGCGCGGGTCAGCCAACCGTAGGATGACAGCAACAACCTGAAGCGGCTATTTTTCCAACAAAACGGGCAGCACGAGATCGTCGGGCGCCTTGCCCTTGGCTGGTCTCTCAAACGCCTCGCCATAGGCGGTGCTTCCTTCCACAAAGCCGCCGTGGTTCAGGAAGAACGAACCATTTTCCACTCCCATGAAGCGGTCGAGCCTGTCGCTCTGTCCCGTTTCGTCGTGAGTGAATGATGCCCTGGTCAGTTCGATCCACTTTCCCTCATCGGTGCGGATCCACTCATTGGCGTGGAGGGATTTTCGCACGAGGTGGCCGCTGCTGCCCGAAAAGTTTTCGCTGAATCCGTGGAGTCCGCGCAGCCAGCCACCCTCTTTTGGCGCTTTCCAGGAAGCGATGAGCATCCACTTCTTTTGATCGGGATGAAAGTAGTAACCGGTGAAAATCGTGCGCGTGCCGTCGACCGGCTTGGCGGTGAGATAGAATCGTTGTTTTTCGCCGGTCTTCCAAAGGTATTTCAGATGACTGTGTCCCCCGGTTCCTTCATTGCCAAAATCACCGGCATACACATTTTCCCCCTTGGCAACGAGCGTCACCCGGTCGGCATCCCGCACCTTGCCGCGATCGATGGCTTCCCCACCGCTGTCCCATACGGAAAAAATGATCCGGCGCTCCGTGGCGCTGTTGACCTGCATGCCGAAGTAACCCCGATGAAATCCACAGGCCATGTAAAAAGTGGCCGGGGGATCGGTGATGCCGGTGACCTCTTTGTAAAAGCCCGCCACGTTCACATCCTTGGGAACCGGATAACCAAGATGGATGGAGGCGGCATTGCGTCGTTCCTTGAGATTGAAGTGTACCCCGGCCGCAGCGGGACCATCGATCACGAGAGCGGAAATGTCACCCGCGCCGGTGTCCGCTGCATTGAGCGAAGTGAGTGTGAAATCCTGATACCCGGCAGACGCGACGGAGAAGTCGCCGAAATCAATTGTCAGCGGTGACCCGGTGCCCTTGATGGCAATGTCACGAGTCTGTTTGCCCACACTCATCCGCAGTTTGCTCACGGCATCCTTGTTCAAGCGCAGAACCAATCCGAGCTTCACGATGCCCGTCTTGGAAAATTGGCCGTACCAGTGAATGGTGGTTGTGGGATCATTCCACCGGGTGATGCCATCCCGTTGTGAAATTTCCAGCGCATCGGGATTTGGCAGCGTGTAGGCAGTGCAAGCCGGGACATCGATGGCGAATGATACTGCGGCGCCCGGCACAAAGGAACAGGCAATCAAGGCATGGAGAACGGGCGTTTTCATGGCTTCAATGGAGAACGAAAAAAACATGGGGCGGATAACCGACAATGTCACGGAAACATTGCCCGCCCTGCATGACAATGTCACTTGCACAGCTCTCCGCATCCCCCGTGCGGCATGAGCGTGTGCTTTGTGTATTGCGTCCGCCTTCACTCTCCGTTATTGCTTCGGCAGCCATGGTCCGACCGCGCAAAAAACACACCGTTCACGATCTCCGCAAGCTCAAGGGCCAGCGCTGCCTCACCCACATCCATGTGAAATCACCCGAGGAAGCCGCGGCAGCCGATGCGGCGGGCATCGACCTGATGAGCTGCAGTTTTGATTCTCCGGAGGCGCAGGCGCGACTGCCGCTGCTCGTTGCCGCGGCCCCCGGAGCATTTTTTTCCGGCTCCACTCCTCATGGCATGGCGTCGCCGGAAGAAGCCATCCGCACGGGGTTTCGCGCCCTCGAATTGGGCGCCAGCTCGGTGTATTGCTCCGGCAGTGCGTTTCTCATCGAAGCCATGGCGCGCGAAGGCATACCGGTCGTCGGCCACATCGGCATGGTGCCGCGTCACGTGACCTGGACCGGATACCGCAGCATCGGCAAGACGGTCGAAGAGGCCCAGGCGCTCTATCGGAAAATGAAGGACCTCGAGAACGCCGGCGCCTATGCCGCCGAGATCGAGATCGTGCCGCACAACCTCGCTTCGTGGCTCTGCAAGCAAACAACGATGCTGCTGATGTCCCTCGGCTCGGGCAGCGGCTGCGACACGCAGTTCCTGTTCTCCTGCGACATTCTCGGCGACTACGACGAACGCATCCCGCGCCACGCGAAGTCCTATCGAAATTTCACGGAAGAATACCGCCGCCTGCAAAACGAACGCATCGCGGCGTTCAGCGAATACATTGCCGACGTGAAAGAAAACCGCTTTCCCGAGAGAGAACACCTCACGGAGATGGATGCCGCATTGCTCGATGAATTGAAGCGGTCGGTTCCCTAACAACCACGATCACCCTCCGCGCCGATTCCCGGCACTCATCGCTTGTACAACTTTTCCGCCCGATCCAGATACTTCGAAATGTGGTCGTCGTCCTGCATCAATCCCTGGTCAAGCCTCTGCTTGAGTTTCATGTAATCGTCAAACACACCGCTGGTCTGCCGGGCGCGGGTGATTTCAAACCAGTCGAGATAATCGGCCGCACGCTTGCCCCGCTGACTCATCAGCACGCGACTCTCATCCAGTTCGTTCAGCTTGGCGGCGATGTCGAATTTTTTCGAGTGTTTGACAATTTCATGAAGCACCAGCTGGTACTCCTGCAACAGGGGTCGATAGGAGGGAAAGCAGCGGTAGCTCAATCGCACCAGGGCCTCCTCGGCATGGCGCACGCCGAAAAGCCGGGCACCTTCGTCGAGTGCCGCGAGTTCGGCCCATGAATTGATGTCGCGATCCACAGCCAGACCTTCCTCGTTGCGGTAACGAAGTTTCAGCGCGTCGGCCAGCATGAGTTCGGTCTCGGCAATGCTCATCACCTCGCTCAGCGAAAAACGCGATTGGTTGGCCATCTGCAGGGCCCACCATTTTTCGAGGCTTTTTTTCGATAGATTGAGTCCGGGAAAATGTTTGCGCAGCAGCAGCGGCATCTCGCCACCGAAACGTGCGGCCTCGGCGAGAAAGGAGCGGAAGGCCTCGTGTCCCGAAGGCTGCTCGATCAAGGCCATCATCAGTCCCCCGGCGGAAACCCGGAAAGCGGCACGCATGGCGGAGTCGTAGTTGTCATAATCGGACTGGGAAACTCCCAGCATGTCCTCGAGGTCGTACAGTCCGCCCGCTTGAAAAATCGCCTGATAGAGACGGCGGTCGCCTTCGCCGCGCTTCCAGGCCAAAACTTCGGACATGCCCTCAACCAGCCAGGGGCGCACCAGCAGCCGTTCTTCGAGCGGACCGCTTTTCATGGTGCGAAGCGAGCGTTCATAGACCAGCGCGCTGAGCACCGCGGAATGGAAGCGCTGCTGTTCGATCCCCTGTGCCAGATGCGCGTTGATGATCAGTTTGAAACCGTCCTCGCCATACTGGAGATCCATCGCGAGAGTTCGCTTGGGGATGAGGTCGCCCTGCTTGCCGTGGAGCACGACTGTTACCGGAATCTTCCACTCGTCTTTTTCCCCGGTCAGACCCAGGAAATCCGTTTTCGCCTGCTCTGCCAGGAACGAAACCGTGCCACGGAGTTTCGGATCGGAGCCGCTGATGCGAAATTGCAGGCTCTTGCTGCGCGTCACGTCCTGGCCAGCAGCGGGCTTGTCGGGCCACTCCTGAATCGGCAACTCTGCTGCGGGTGTCGGCACGGGCGCGACAGGTTCCTGCGCGTGGCAACACCACGTACAAAAAATCAACACCCGCCATCCTCGCCTCATCAAGGGAAAGATGAGCGATCCGCCCTTCTGAATCAAGCTAAGATTTTCCCTGCAAACCGTCATGAATCGCCTCGCGCAATTGACCGGCAGGCCACTGCCCCGGAGCCGTGGGAGCGGTGCCGATGTAACCGTAATTGAGGATCGATCCGGCAAGGGCGCAACGTACGCGCGAAACCGCGGCAAGCGGCCCCATGCCCATTGTGGAGACCGGAAAACCGTGGGACGCGCGCTGGAAGTCTTCGAGCACATCTATGTCCCCGTCGCTCCCCACCATGGCGGCCACTTTGAACAGAGCGGCGCCGGCACCGCGAGCCTGATCGCGAAGGTTGATCAATTCCCCGGGCAAGGGCATCGCGTCAAATCGATGGTACGACGCCAACCACGGAACATTTTTGTTCTGACAGAGCCGCACGGTATCGGCCAGATCAGTCAACGATGACAGTTCGATATCCACCAGAGCCGCTTCATCGACCACCGCTTCGTACATCTTCTTCCGCCTCAGCGCGGGCAACTCCATCACACCTCCTTCGGACCGACAGCGCGCCGTAAACAGTAACGGCAGCAAATCCAGATGACGCCACGGACGCTCACCCTCCTGCCATCCACATGAGCACAGAATGTCCAAACGGATTTCCACCACATCACAGCAGTCGCGCACCTGCGACAAGGGCGCGTCCGACAAATCTGTTAGACCACCGAAGCTGCCGACAACCAGCGGATGACCGTCGGTAATGAATAGAGAATGGGAATACATCCGCGCGAAACCATGCGCTCATCGTTGTCATTGTCAATATGTCAAATCAATTTGTCGCATTGACGAAAAAGAAATATTTAAAACGAACGAGTTTTTGTCTGGTCAAAGCCGGACCGTTTTTTTAATTTCTGAAAAGTCGCTGACAGAAAATATGAAAAAAAGCCGTATGAAAAAATTCGCCTTACTCGCCATCACGCTCACCTGCATCAACAGCGCGTTTTCCCAACAGTCCAAAGTGCAGGCGGAAAAACCGGCGTTTGACGACCTTCTTTCCCCCGAGTTTTCCGGAGGCAAGCAAAAGCCGTTCAAACCCAAGGACTGGCTTGAGGTGGAGACCAAGTTCAAGATTCAACTCGCGCCGGAGCCACCTTCGAAAACCGCAGAGGAAGTTCTGGTCAAATGGTATGTCGCGGTGAAAAACCCCGAGAAGAGCGGCTACTTTTTCCTGCTTACGAAAAACGTCACCCACATCAATGTGCCGTTGAATGAAGAAATCTTTTCATCGGTGTATCTCAGCCCGGCATCGATCATGAGGCTCACGGGCAGTGCCAAGGGCGGCAAGAACGCGGTGGAGTTCGTCGGATATGAAGTTCTCATCGGCGGCGAAATCAAGGCGGCCGACACGAACAAGGGCAAGGTCGGCTGGTGGAAGGCAAGCAGCGAAAAGATCTCCGCCTCCACCTCCGTGCCACTGCTCTCCAAGCACGAGACGCCTTTCGCCAACATGTGGTGGGATCGCTACGCGGAAGTGAAGTTGGAAAAGTAACAGTCATACCAACAAGCATCGTTCATCAGGAGATCATTTTTTAGAAAACCAATATGGCTGAAAACCAGAGCACCGTCACACTCAATATCGGATCACAGCGCATCAGCATGGCTGTGTTCGAACCCTCCAAATCGGGAGGACTCGTTCTCAAGGCGTTTGAAAGCACTTCCCTGCTGGCCGATCCCGCCACCGAGGCGGTGCGCATGCCGCAAACCCGCCTGGCAATCCTCGAACTCGCCCAAAAACTCAAGGTGGGCAAAACCAAGGTGCGCTATGCGGTGTCGGGTCAGTCGGTATTCACCCGCTTCGTGAAACTTCCCGCACTGGACAGTGACAACATCGAACAGCTCGTCACCTTCGAAGCCCAGCAGCAGTTTCCTTTTCCGATCGACACCGTGGTCTGGGACTACGAGTTGCTCGAAGGCGGCCCCGGCGAGAAGGAAGTGGCTCTGGTGGCCATCAAATCCGATGCGCTCGATGAAATCAACAGCTGTGTGGTCGGGGCGGGCATGACCACGGCGGAGATCGACATCGCGCCGATGGCCTTGTACAACGCATTCCGCAACGCCTATCCGGAAGTGGTCGAACCAGTGCTGCTGATCGATGTCGGCGCGAAGACCAGCAACCTGCTCTATATTGAAGGCAAGCGCTTTTTCACCCGCAGCATTCCGGTGGGCGGAGCGTCACTGACCACGGCGATCGCCAAGGAATACGGCATCAATTTTGCCGAGGCGGAGGGACAAAAGGTCACCAACGGCATCATCACGCTCGGCGGCGGGCACACGGCGCATCTGGACGAGGCCGTAGCCGCGATGGGCACGGTCCTGCGCAATGCGATGACCCGGCTGCCCACCGAAATCTCGCGCACCACCAACTACTACCGCAGCAACCACAGCGGCAACGCGCCACGACGGGTTCTGCTGGCAGGAGGCGGAGCAAACTTGCCCTACGCCAAGGAATTTTTCGAGGAGAAACTCGGCCTGCCGGTGGAGTACTTCAATCCGCTGCAGCACGTCACGGTGGCCAAGGGCGTGAATCCGGAAGTCATTCAGAAGGAAGCCCACACGATGGGAGAGCTGATCGGACTCGGGCTGCGCAGCATTGGCAAGTCGATCATCAACATCGATCTGGTTCCTTCGAGTGTGGAATCCGCGCGCGCCGCCGACAAACGCCGCCCGCTGATGATTGCCTCCGCCGCCGTACTCGTGGGAGGTTTTGCCGCTTACGCCCTGCTGGGAAATCTCGCGGCGGGCAAGGCGGAAAAGGAAGTCGAAGCCCTGGAGACCAAGCAAAAGGAACTTGCGGAAACGGCCGTGCCGATGGAAAAACTCCTCAAAGAGGAAAAGGACGTCAAGAACATGGCGAATGCCTACGTGCAGGCCAAAGACGACCAGCAGTTCTGGCCCGGGCTGCTCAATGACCTGCGCAGCCACTTCAGCAGCGAGTTCACCTGGATAACCGACCTTGATCCGCTCTTCAATTACGATCCGACAAAAACCAACGATCCGAAAATCAAAAACGGCGAGAACGTGGTGAAACCGGAGTTCGCCAATGGCTACGGCTCGTCGCTGCTGAGCGAAATCAAAATTGACAAGCCGGATGCAGCCGCCGGCAGGCCAAGACCGGTTGCCGTCGCCGCACCCGCAAGCTCGGTGCCGATGGCCGACGCGGTGCGCATCAAGGGACTCTGGCGTCAAAACCCCGCGAACCAAAATGCGGTCAACAATCTGATCAAACAGTTGCGCGAAAGCAATTCCGGTCATCTGCGTTTCAATATCAAGGGTGCCGACGGCAAGGATGTTGCCTTGAAGGACGAGCAGATTGTCAAAATCCTCCAGGCCACCACCGACGAGAACAAGGAGGACTACGCGTGGCCCTTTGAAATCATCATCCCATTGTCGCACCCGGTTGCCGTAAAATAATCCCCCCATTCCCTTTTTCCCATTCCACTCATTTCACCTACCATGACATCCAAGGAAAAAAGTTTCATCGGCGTGCTTGCCGGGATCAGCATCGCCTGCATCGGCGGTCTCTACTTCTGGGCCAGCAAAGGAGCATCGCGCTACGATGAAGCCAAGGACAAATTTGCCACGGTTTCGGCGGACATCGCCCGGATGACAAAAATGTCGCCGTCCCCCACAGCGGAAAATCTCGCCGGCAAGAGCAAGGCGCTGACGGAATACAAATCGTCCGCCACGGAGCTTGCAGCGAAACTCAACGCATTCCGCCCCGAGACGCTGACCAATACCGACCCGCAGACGTTCACCGACACTCTGGTCAAGGTGGCGGGCGAATCGAAGAAAGCATACGAGGACATCGGACTGAAGGCCGAGGGCGAGAATTCCGGCATTCCCAAGACCTTTTACCTGGGCTTTGAAGCCTATACCGACACTCAGGCCAAGGGCGAAGCCACGGGACTGCTTGCCTACGAACTCGGTGCCATCAGCGAACTGCACGCCTCACTCGCCGCCGCGAAGCCGCATCGCCTGCTCAATTTCCACCGCGAAGCACTTGCCGAGGAATCGGGCAAAGCCTACGTCCCCACCCCCGGCCTGCCCTACCGTGTGATGCCGATTGAAGTCGCCTTCAGCGGATCGGAAAAATCGCTGCGCGAATTCGTCAACAGCCTGCAAACGTCCAAGAAACATTTCTACCTGGTGCGCAGCATGCGGATTCTCAATGAGAAACAAAGCGCTCCGAAGGCATCGGACGTGCAGTTTGGCAAAGCAAGCGCCGCCTCAGGTGCTGGCGCCGCACCGGCGGGAGGAATTTTCGACACCGCTTTCGTGCTTCCCGGCGAAGAGCCTGCCAAAAAAGCACCAGCTCCTGAAACACCGCCCGCCTCCGCCCCGGGAGCGACACCCGCTCCCGCACCGGCTCCCAAGAGCAACGACACCGGAAAGATTTTGGAACAAGTGCTCGGCAGCGAAAACATCGAGGTATTCCTGCGCATCGACATCCTGCTTTTTGCCGACGAAGCGAAAGCCGAGGTGCCCAAGAAGAAAACACCGAGGCCTAACTAATCACCGCGATCCTCAATCCATCATCATTTTGCTATGAAAAAAAGCTACGAAAAAATCGTCCTGATCATTGCCGTTCTCGCTGCCGCAGGCCTTGCCTTCATGGGCTTCACCAAACTCTCCGCTGTTGCGCAGGATTTTGTCAGCGAGTCAGTGAGCGGCGGCAAAAACGACACGGCGGTGGCAGGTGCCGACAAACTGGCCGCGACCATGGAGTCCATGGCCAAACCCGCCCTGCTCGAATCCGCCGTGATCGGTGAAACGAAGCGCCCGGTGGACAATTTCGCCGGTGTGGCCCTCTACGCCAAAAAACCTGAAGGCAACGAAATCGCCAAACCCGTGGATCCGATCCTCGATCCGCCGGTGCATCCTCCGATCCCCAACACATGGTGGCTGGAAAACAACGTCAATCTCGGTTTTGCGGATTCGCCCGCGCGCGATGAAGACAATGACGGCTTCTCCAACCTGGAGGAATTCGAGGCCAAAACGCTGCCCAATGACGCGCAGAGTTTCCCCGGCCTGATCAACAAACTTCAGTTCGTGAAACAGGAATCGATCGGCTATTTCCTCTGGTTCTCCAGCGCACTTGGCCCGGAAAAATACCAGTTCAAAATCGCCCAGCTCCCCGCCGCGTTCGAAGCTGCGCCACAGAATGATAAGGAGGCCTTCCTGAGCGGCTCCTCACTTCCGCTGGTCCGCACCAAGGACTACATCGGCTCGGGCGCCAACATTTTTGAAGAAGGGCCCTACAAGGACCGCTTCAAGTTGAAATCCGTCGTTGCCAAGGAAATCACCAACGATGCCACCAAGCTCAAAAGAACGATTGAGTTCGCCACGATTGATGACCTCAGTCCGAACAAAAAGGAAACATTTGAAATTCCCCGCGCTCCAAACTCCAAAGAACGCCCGGCCACGGTTCGCTACGACCGCACCGCCGTGCTGGCGCTCAATGCAGCCGGCGAGCAGGGCAAGGAATTCAAGGTGACTGAGAACACCCCGTTCGCTCTTCCCTTCAGCAATTCCGAGAAGAAATACCTCCTCAAAACCGTCACAGCAAACAGTATTACTGTGGAATACAAGGACGCATCCGGCAAGACCGCCACCATCGACATCAAGAAAAACTGAAAAAGTCTCATTTCTACAAATTTCTCTTTCCAATTCCTACAAACTAGCCATAACAGCCCCGACACACATGCAAATAAAACCAGCGCACAACACCAGTCGCACCGCAGCCGCCTTGATGGCCGTAGCAACCTTGATGCCCGTGATTTCTGCTCACGGCGGCGAGGACTCCTACGGAATGTCAGGACTCGCCCAGCGTGAAGCCATCCGCCGTCAACAAGCAGTAACCGAAGCAGACCAGTACCTCAAGGACGGTCGCACCGCGTATGCCGCCCGCGATTACGAAAAAGCCGTTGCCAAATACAAACAGGCGCTCTCCACCCTGCCGGTGGCACCTGTTCTGGATGACCGCCGCGCCGTGATCAAACAGCATCTTGTCGATGGCTCGATCGCCCTGGCCGCCCAATACCGCAAGGTCGGCAAATACACCGAAGCCCGCGGACTTCTTGAATTCGTTCTCTCCGCCGATGTGGACCCGAACAACGGGCTGGCACAACACGAACTCAACAACCTCGACGACCCGATCCGCACCAATCCGGCTCTGACCTACGAGCACACCCAGAATGTGGACAAAGTCCGTCGCGCTCTTTACATGGGCGAGGGTCATTACAATCTCGGCAAGTATGACGATGCCAAGCGCGAGTTTGAAAACGCGCTGCGGATCGACCCTTACAACAAAGCGGCCCGCCGCTGGTTGGAGCGCATGGCCAGTGCCAAGTCGGACTACTACCGTTCGGCCTACGACCACACCCGCGCCGAATTGCTCATGGAAGTGGACAAGGCGTGGGAGCTTGCCATTCCGATGGAAGCCCCGACGGGTCCCGGTGCTGATTTCAAGGATCCCACCCTGACTTCCGGATCGGCATTGATCATGGAGAAACTGCGGACGATCATGATTCCGGTGATCGACTTTGAAGACACCTCTGTGGAAGAGGCGGTCGACTTCCTGCGCACCCGCTCCCGCGAGCTTGACAACACCACCACCGATCCGGCCCTGAAAGGTCTCAACTTCGTAATTCGCAAACCCCAGGCGCCCGCAGCGGCCGCGACGCCAGCAGCGGATCTTGCCGGTGGTCTTGAACCTGCCGCCGCACCGGCACTGACCGTTGCTCCTGATCCGGGTGCCCTGCGCGTCAAGGAACTGCGCCTCACCAACGTTCCGATTGCCACCGCACTCAAGTACATCTGCGACAGTACCCGGCTCAAGTACAAGGTCGATGACTTCGCGGTGACCTTGGTTCCCGCCAGCGACGACCGCGAGGATATCGTTACCCGCTCGTTCATCGTGCCGCCCGACTTCCTCGATCAACTTGGCGACGGCGGAGCCGCAGAGGAAGAGTCAAGCGACCCCTTCGCCAGCAAAGCCGAGACCGGCGGGGGCGCTGGTTTGAAAAAGCGCGGCAACGTGCAGGATTTGTTGAAGAAAAAAGGCGTTCCATTTCCTGATCGCGCTTCGGCCCAATTCATCGCAACCAACAGCACGCTGGTGGTGAACAATACTCCTTCGAACATGGACTTGATCGAAGGGATCGTGAAGGCGATGGAGGAATCCAGCCCCAAGCAGATCAAGATCATGACCAAGTTCGTGGAGATCAGTCAGGAGAACAACGAGGAACTCGGCTTCGACTGGATCATCACCCCGTTCGGCATCGGCGGCGACCTCTTCGCGGGTGGCGGCACGATCGGCAGCGGCACACCGCGCACCAATCAGGATTTCCTCGGCACGGTCAACAACACTACCATACCCGGCGTGCCACTCGCACCGGGACAGAATGTTTCGAACATCGTCACCGGCGGCACCCGCTCGGGTTCGCAGGCGATCACCCGCGACAGCATCGACTCGATCCTGAATAACCCGAACCGCACGGCGCAAAACACGGCAGTGGCTCCGGGCATCCTCAGTCTGACCGGGTTGTTCACCGACGGACAAGTGCAGATGATCATGCGCGGACTTTCGCAGAAAAAAGGAGCCGACATCATGACGGCTCCCAGCGTTCTCGCGAAGTCGGGCCAGAAAGCCACGATCGAAATCATCCGTGAATTCATTTATCCCACCGAATACGAGCCCCCCGAACTGCCCAACAGCGTCGGCCAGAACGGCGGCGGCGGCATTCTTGGTGGCGGCGGCGGCGGCGGCGGATCGTTCCCGGTGACCCCGGCCACACCTACGGCGTTCGAGCCTCGCAATACCGGTGTAACGTTGGAAATCGAGCCAACCCTCGGAACCAATGGCACGGTGATCGACCTGCGATTCGCCCCCGAGATTGTGGAATTCGAAGGATTCATCAACTATGGCAGCCCGATCCAGTCGCCGTCGTCCGACGCGCTCGGAAACCCGACCACAGTGACCATCACGGAAAACCGCATCGAAATGCCCGTGTTTTCGGTCCGCCGGGTTTCCACCGCGTTGTCGATTTATGACGGTCACACTGTGGCTGTCGGCGGTTTGATGCGCGAGGATGTGCAGAACGTGGAAGACAAGGTGCCGATTTTGGGAGACATCCCGCTGATCGGACGTCTGTTCCAAACCAAAGCGGAAAACCGCATCAAGAGCAACCTGATCATCTTTGTCACAGCACAGATCATCGATGCCACAGGTCGGATTCTCAAGGACACCGCGAACCCTGCCGCTGGGGCATTGCCCGGTGCCGGACTTCCCATCGACGCTCCTGGTGTTCTGCCACTGCCTCCCACGCAGTAACAATTCATTGCAAGCGACAAAAAACGGACGGATGCGAATCCGTCCGTTTTTTTTGTTTCAGGCGACTTGCGTTTTTTTGCAAACCCGCCGATTTTTCTACCACGGCGAAGCAGTAATCGTGTAGTGATTGCAGCACATCGCTTTGCCACGTAAAATCTATTGCTTGATCACATCATGAAATCCGTCGTTCTGACATCCTTCCTCATCACCGGGTTTGCCGCTACCGGCCTGCACGCGCAAAACGCCACAGCCAGTGCGATCAAAGCCACTCCTTTGTCGAACATCCGGGTCGCGAAGGGTTTTCAAGTGGAATTGCTCTACTCGGTTCCCGGCGGCGAACAGGGTTCGTGGATCAATCTTTGCAGCGATGACAAGGGCCGCATCTATGCGAGTGATCAATACGGCGGACTGTTCCGCTTCACCCCCCCTGCGCCGGGACAAAGCCTCGATGCGAGCAAAGTGGAAAAAGTTCCCGCCGAAATCCGCGCGGTGAATGGCATGGTCTTCGCTTTCGGCGCACTCTACGTCGGAGTGAATGACTACGACAAAAAAATCGCCGGCGGTCTCTATCGGATCAGCGACAGCAATGGCGATGAGATGCCCGACAAGGTGGAATTGTTGCGCGACATCACCACCCGGGGTGACCACGGGGTTCATGCCGTTTTGCCGACAGAAGATGGCAAAGGCCTGTATCTGGTCACGGGCAACGGCGCCAAGCCCACTGAAGTGCTGCGCAGCTCGCCGGTGCCCGCGATTTTCGGCGAAGACCACTTGTTGCCACGCATGCCCGACGGTCGGGGTTTCATGCGCGATGTGATGGCCCCGGGCGGAGCGATTTACCGCGTTTCACCCGATGGAAAAAAGTTCGAACGCTTCGCTTCCGGCTTTCGCAATATTTTCGATGCCGCGATCAATCACGAAGGTGATTTGTTCACTTTCGATGCCGACATGGAATACGATTTCAACACGTCCTGGTATCGACCGACGCGGATCTGTCATGTCGTCAGCGGCGCGGAATTCGGCTGGAGAAACGGCGCGGGCAAACGCCCCGTGTTCTATGCTGACTCCCTTCCACCTGTTCTCGATGTAGGACCCGGTTCGCCCACCGGTCTCACCTTCGGTTACGGCGCCAAGTTCCCGGCGAAATATCAAAACGCATTGTTCGCCCTCGATTGGAGCTGGGGCAAAATGTACGCCATCCATCTGTCGCCGAATGACAGCGGGTCCAGCTACACGGCGACGAAGGAAGAATTCCTCAGCGGTTCACCTCTGCCCGTCAGCGATGCGATCATTCATCCTCGCGACGGCGCCATGTATTTCACGATCGGTGGACGCCGCGTGCAATCGGGCTTGTACCGGGTCACTTACAACGGCAGCGAATCGACGGCTGCCGTGGAAAAAAAACCAACCCACAGCGCGGGCCGCGATTTGCGACGTGAGCTCGAGGCCTTTCACGGCGTGGAAAATCCGCAAGCCATCACCACGGCATGGCCGCATCTCGACAATCCGGACCGCTTCATCCGCTGGGCCGCCCGCACCGCGATCGAACATCAGCCGGTGGCTTCGTGGAGCGACAAGGCATTGGCCGAAACCAATCCGGCGAAACAGGTGGAAGCACTGCTCGCCCTGGCCCGTGCTGCGGGCGTGTGCCCCACGCACCGCAAGCCCGACACCAAGGCACCCGACACGGCACTGCGCGCCCGGATGATCGATGCCTTTTTGAAACTCGATCTCGCCGCGCTGCCCCTGCCGTCCCAGCTCACCGCCCTGCGCGCCCTTGAGATCTCCCTGAACCGCTTTGACCGGCCCGATGAAGCCACGGTGAACCAGTTGATCAAAAAACTCGACCCCCTCTTCCCCGCCGCATCGTTTGAACAGAACTGGCTGCTCTGCGAGACCCTGGTGTATCTGCAAAGCCCCACCGTCGCCGCCAAAGCGATGACCCTGATCAAGAACGCCCCGAGTCAGGAACCACAGATCGAATACGCCCGCAGTCTGCGCATGTTGAAAACCGGCTGGACCAGGGAACTCCGGACCGCCTACCTCGAGTGGTTCCTCAAGGCCGCCAACTACCGCGGTGGCGCGAGTTTCTCGAAATTCATCGAATTCATCCGCAACGACGCGCTGGCCACTTTCACCGACGCGGAAAAAACGGAGCTTGCCGAGCTGATTGCGAAGAAGCCGGAACAGAAATCGACCCTCGAAAACTTCGGTGCGATGTTCTCCGGCCGCACTCCGACGCCATGGACATTGGAGGAACTCAGCGATGCCGCGAAAACCGGATTGAAGGCACGCGATTTCGACAACGGTCGCAAGCTTTTCGGCGCGGCGACCTGCTTCGCCTGCCATCGCTTCGGCAATGAAGGCGGCATGACGGGTCCCGACCTGACCGGTGCGGGCGGACGCTACAGCGCCCACGACCTTCTCGACCAGATCATCAATCCCAGCAAGGAAATCAACGAGCAGTTCGCCCCGGTGATCGTCACCAAGAACGACGGCGGGACAATCGCCGGTGTGGTCTGCAATCTCAACGGCGACAACGTGATGCTCAACACCGACCTTGCCAATCCAAACCAACAGGTGGAAATCAATCGCAAGGAAATCAAGAGCATCGAACCCAGCAAAATCTCGCCGATGCCGCCGATGCTGCTGAGCATGCTGAAAAAAGAGGAAATTCTCGACCTTCTGGCCTACATCCTCAGCGGGGGCGACAAGGCTGATGCCATGTTCAAACATTGAAGGGGCAGTTCACTGGCTAGCGACGACGCGCGCGTCATGAAACTTCGTCATCCTGCGCGGGACGGCCAGTTTTGGCCTGCATTCTGCTAGATGTCGACTGTCATGATTCGAGCGTCTGGCTATCCGACGATTGTGTCACAATAAAAGTTACAACCGTGAGTATGAAAAACTGTTACTCATAATCCCTCCACCGAACCACACTTTGCGTCCCAACAACCATGAAGCTATTTGGAATATTTCCCTTTCTCGCACTTTTTGCCATGAGTGCGGCGAAGGAGCAGTCGCGACCCACTCTTGATGACGGCAGCAGAAACACTGCGCAAACCGCCGCAATCCAGAAGTCAGTGTCAATTGAGCCCGAAGCCAGTCCTGACAATGCCTCCCAAGTCCCCGAACCAAATGCCGCCAGCCTGATCGGTGCCTTCGGGTTCCTTGCCCTGCTGCGCCGCCGCCGGAAGTAAGAACTTAGAGCGAACGATGATGCTTCGGAATCCAACGAGAACCCGCGCAACCATGGACCGTCTTGAGCATGTTTTGCCAGAGGCCGCTACGATCGGTTTTCATGGCAAAACCGTCACACGAATGGGCACTGACAAAGGTCTGCATCGTGTTACCACTTGATTCCCGCCGCGCAATTCACCTTATTAATTCAAAATCACACCACCCTCGATTGAATGAAAGCTAAATTTCCATTTGAGAATTCTCTTACCCTGCAGTCGCAGCGCGAACTCATGAGAGGGACGTTGCAAGGCACGCAAAATCATGCGAGTTCAAACGTTTTCGCACAGGCCAGAGACTATTCCTGCAAAGGTTTCAAAACCGCCTCGAAAACGTTCCTTGGCTTTTTTCCGACTACCGCCACCTTGTCGATTGCATTGCTTGTGGGGATGGTAGTCACCAATGCTCAGGCGGCCACACTATATTGGGATGCCAATGGAGCTACGGCGGGAACCGGTGGCACGGGCAACTGGGAGACAACTTCCTCGCTGTGGCGCCTTGACCCCGATACCGGTGCCTTGGGAACTTGGACAAACATAGGTTCCAACAACGATGCTGTTCTGTCTGGAAGCACGGGAACCGCCACCCTGACCGCCAACATCTCGGTCAATGACATCACGGTGAATCCCAGCCCGTCGGGCACTTACACCATTGCGGGCAGTGGGCAGACGCTGACTCTCAATGGCTCGGCGCAATCGGTACTTGATGTTGCCAGCGGCAGCACGCTGACGATCACTTCCGGCCTTGCCGGGGTCAATGGCTTCACCAAGAGCAGTGCCGGCACGCTCATCCTCGACACGCCACAGGGCTCTTCCGGCGTTATTGGCGGCATTGCCGTTACTGGCGGTACGCTGCAGGTGGGAACAACGAATACGACGGCGAGCTATAATACCGCCAGCCAGGCTCTTCGTTCGAATGCAGTCACACTCTCATCCGGAGCATCCCTCACAACTGGGGCGGCAACTGGAACAAGTGCCACCTCCGATCTTAGAGTCGGTTCTATCAGCGGAACCGGCGGCTCCATCACTCCTGGCAACAATGGGGCGGTTCAAGAACTCGCCCTCAGCGACGCCACCTTCTCCGGCGCGATCACGACGACCGGCGGTTTGAACCTGCGCGGCGGCAACGGAACGACACAGACTTTCAGTGGGAACCTTACAGGCCTGACTGGAACTTACGGCATCAACAGCGGTTCTACGCTCAAGCTTACGGGCACTGGCGACAGTACCAGCGGCGTCATCGGTGGTACAACCATCGCAATTCGAGGCGGGTCGTTTGTGATGGATAACAGCGGAGGCAATACCTCGCTGACGGCAGGGCGTGTCTCCGATTCAGCCGCAGTGACCTTCCTCGGCGGCACGCTGTCACTGATAGGTAACATTGCGGGCACATCCGAGACTATTGGCGCTCCGACTTTCAACGCGGGCAGTAACACGATCAGCGTCACGAACAACGGTGGCACTGGAACGCAACTGACTTTTACCAAGTCGGCTGGTTCGTGGCGCGACGGAACAATGACGATCAACTTCGTCGGTGCCGGCACCGGGGCGCTTGGCTCTTCTGGCAACAATCCTCGCATCACGTCGACAGGTGCACCCACCACGATCACGGGTGGTAGCTCTGCCCCCCTTGGCATGTTTGCCAATACGGCGACTGGTGCGACGGTCGGCTGGGCGACCGTGAACGGAACGGAGTGGGCGGGATACGGTGCCAATGGCGTGGTAGCACTGACGCCCACCACATCGCCGACGTCGGCTGCCAACCTTGCGGCTCTAACGGCGACTTCAAACGCATTGTTCGCCCCAACCGCGACCGTTACCGCCTCAGGCAATGTAACCAGCGGGGCATTGAAGATTTCGCCCAATGGCGGGACCACCCTAGCGATGGGGGCCAACAACCTAATCACCTCGGCCTTCATGCTTGCGGGTAGCACGGATTTTAACATCACCGGAACCGGAGCTTTCAACGGGCCCGCGACGAAGTTCATCCACGTCGTCGACGCCAACACGACGTTGTCCACAAGCCTGATCATGAGCGGATCGAATCAGCCATTCGTGAAGGCTGGCGCTGGTTTCTTAAGCCTGGACAAGGGTTCGACCCAATTTACCCCAACAACCTCCACCGGCGGCGGCATGACTCTGGTTGCTGGTGTCCTCCGAGGCACTACGACATCGTTAGGTGGTGGTGCTTCAAGCGGTGGAGCCCTTACTACCATTAACTTTCGCGGCGGCGTCCTTGAGGTCTCCGGCGGAGGGACCTTTTCCCGTGCGATCGACCTTACGGGGACAGCCAGCGGCGGCGGTGTCTCCTTCGACAGCGGTGGCAGTGATCGCGGCGATGGCGGCTTTTCCGCCATCGGTGGGAATGCGACCGTGACGCTCGTCACAACCATCGGCGGATCAACAGCCGCTTCGCTGGTATGGGACAATGGTGCATTTCTTTCCAATGGCTACGTGCTAACGATGGGGTCCACGAAAGCCGATAGCCGTGTTGATCTCACCAACGCCATCGGTCTCGACGACGGCACTTCGGGCACCAACTACTTCGCCCGCGAAATCCGCGTGGCCGACAACACAGGTTCTGCAAACGACGTCGCCCGCCTCTCCGGCGTCATTTCAGGCTCCGCGAATGCCGACCTGCTCAAGACCGGTGCTGGAGTTCTGGAACTGACGGGAACAAACACCTACTCGGGCAACACGCTCATCCAGCAGGGAACGCTGATTGCAACCAATGGCGCGGCCATTGCCAATACCTCGGCAGTGGTAATTTCGAATACCGCCGGTGCGACGTTCCAACTGAACAGCAGCGAAACCATCGGAGCCCTTTCCGGCGGCGGCACCACCGGCGGCAACGTGAACATTCAGGGCAACACCTTGACAGTGGGCGATCAGCGCGACAGCACGTTCGGAGGCATCATTAGCGGCAGTGGCGGCTCACTCTCCAAGCAAGGCACAGGCATTCTTAGCCTCACCAACACAAGCACCTATTCCGGCAGCACCTCAGTGACGGCAGGTTCGCTATTCCTCAACGGCTCGCTTACCAATACCAGCAGCACCAGCGTTTCCGCGAATGCCACACTGGCCGTCAACGGCACGATCGCGAATAGCGTGTCGATTGCCAGCAGCGGGAAAATGGCCATTGGCGCGGATGACGCGGTCAGCACCCTTGGTTCGGTCACGGTCGGCAGCATGGCACTCAGCGGGTCGCTGGAATTCGGCGCCACGGGCGCATTGTCCTACGACAGACTGTTCAGCACCGGCGCCCTGGCGGTCAGCACCGGCGGCACCATCGCTTTCAAAACCAGCGGTTACACGGTGGCGTTCAACACCAGCTTCGACATATTGGACTTTGGCACTGGCGGCAGCTTAACCGGCACCCCGACCTTCGACTTCAGCGGTGCCTCGGTAAAGCAATACGGTGCCTGGGATACTTCGGCATTCGCAACCAAGGGTGTGATTTCCTACGTGCCCGAGCCAAGCACCAGCCTGCTGCTCGGCGCATTTGGTTCGCTGGCACTGTTGCGCCGCCGCCGCTGATCTCTGCCGAACTGCCGACTACAACTCCACCCGCTCGATGCGTGGTGGGGTTTTGTGGAGAAACTGTCTGGCAAGAATTTCAAACTGGTCCGAAAGGTCGGTCAAACCGATCTGCAGGATCCCCTGTCGATCCCGGGTGGCCAGCATGTCGAGTCGTTCGAGCTCGCTGCGCAAGTGCAATGCACAGGTGCTTGCCGAATCGACAATCCGCACGTCCGCGCCGACCAACTGTGTCAGCAGCGGCACCAATAAAGGATAATGGGTGCAGGCCAGCAACAGGGTATCGATGCCCTTGTCCAACATCGGCTGCAGATAGCTTTGCAGGATGATTTTCGTGGCCGGATGATCGATCCAGTTTTCCTCGATCAGCGGAACCAGCAAGGGAGTCGATTGTTCGACAATCATCATGCCCGTGCGGCGCAGGGCCAGTGCGTGCTGGTAGGCGTGCGAGGCGATCGTTCCCCGCGTGGCGATGATGCCGATGCGCGTGGCCGAGCGATCCGCCAAGACCGCTTCCACGCCGGCTTCGATCACACCGATCACCGGGATGCGGTATTGTTGCTGCAAAGACGGCAACGCATGGGCGGTCGCGGTATTGCAGGCCACAACGATCGCCTTGACACCCCTGCTGATCAAGTGGCGGGCATCTTCATCGGCAAAACGCCGGATCGTTTCCGGGGACTTCGAACCATAGGGCACACGTGCGGTGTCGCCGAGATAGACGATGTTTTCCGCTGGCAGCAGTTCCTGCACCGCGCGAACAACGGTCAAGCCACCGACTCCCGAATCAAAAATCCCCAGCGCACCATCGTTCACGAGCCCTGCTTATACCAGAACGGCGGAGCCGCCAAGCCGGAAAAACCGCGAGACTATGCACGGCGATCAAGCCAGGAAGATGCTCAAAGGCAGGGATCGCTGTCCCTAGCAATCCGGTGGGGGCAGAATGGTTGACGTGTCATCATCCTTCCTGACTCACTCGCTTTGTTGGCGAACGATAGCGTGGGGTGAAGGTAGATCACGTAAGGGTGATCCGCGACCGCCCCCCACCGGAACGCTCGGAGATCGTTCCCTGCCTTTTGATTGCGACATTCCTTGTCAATCATTTCCCTAACTTGATCGCCGTGCGAGACTATCGCAGTGAAGCTCTCAAATCGCGACAAAGCAAACGAAGTCGTTCGCGAAGATCCGGCTCAAGGGGAACGGGGTCATAGCGAAGTCGATTGTGAACCGCCACGGCCTCCGCGACCAAATGGGGATCCACAGTGTCACTCAAACGACCCACCCACAGGCCGTAGGGCATTCCGGGGGGCCGCGGGCCTATCTGTTTGTTGAGCCAGCGATCCAAATCCGACAAGGGCGTGCTGAGCCGGGGAAACACATGCTGCGGGACGTTTTGAACGGTGCGGGTCCGGGTTTTCCAGAGCGAGCGCCCGATCCATGCCAGCACGGCCAGACCGAAAAAGGAAAACGACAACATCACAGTCCGTTGATTTTGCGGCAGCGTCCGCCATACCGTGAAGTCCTCGCGCAAGCGCTGGAAAAAGTCCACCACACCGCGTTGCCAACCTGTTTCCGGCTGATCCACGAGGAAACAGGTCGGAGGTGTTAGATCGACGTCAACCCAGCGGCGTGTGCTGTCGTTCCAGGCCCGACACCACGCATGACCGTGAGTGCCGCGGATAATCAACTCGCCGCTTTGGGGATTTTTTTCCTGCACGGCAAATCCCACACAGTAACGCGCTTTCAATCCAGCGCTTCGCAACAGCAAGGTCGTGGCCGTGGCGAAGTATTCACAGTGGCCGGTTTTTTCCTCCAAGAGAAACTGTGCCAGCGCGCTATCGCGACCGGAGATGGTGCGGTATTTTCCCTTGCTTCGTTCGGCATTCCATTTGCGGTTCAGTTGTGAATTGATTGTCAGATAGGTGGAATAGGTGAAATTCCGCGAAAAATACCTGCGCAACGCGGCGATTTTTTCTTCAAAACTCAGGGTGTCCAGGGCAAGAGAAGCAGCGATTTCGCGCAGCACCACGCGTTCCTGAACCGGCACGGCGAGATCGGCCGATATGTCTCCGCCCTCATTCGCAAACGCCGGGCCGTCGCTGTCGAATTCACCATTCCAGCGCACCGTGGCATCCAGAACCGCATGACGGGGCGTGATACGGATGCTGCCGACACTGTTTTTTTCCAAATCCTGTGCCGAGAGATGGATGGTGTGGAGCGCCCCCGGCAGCGGCAGCAGCGATGCGGCTTTCACCCCCCCGCGCATCGAGTAGCGCGGCAAATCATCGCGGGCTTCCTGTCCGGCGGGAACCTCGCCGACGGAGCGAAAGAGGAACTCGTCGACTGTTGCATCCAGCGTGCGATCGGCCCGGCCGGTTACAAACAAGCCGTTGAAGTCCTCCTCCTGCGAGGTGTCGAGAGGAGGATCGTATCGCCAGTGGCCGCTGGAAAAATAGCGGTTGTAGGAAGCGGTGCGCAACAACACCGGTGCAGGACCCTGTTCGGTTTTGAGCCTCCAAAAAATGCGCGAGGATTGTTTGATCTGGCCGACCTGGCCGATTCTCGTATTGCTTCGCTGCCAGAGCGTTCCGTCCTCTTTGGAATCATAGTCTTCCATCCTTTGTCCCGTCAACAACTCGATGCCGTTGTGCAATCCCCATTGGGCGATCACCGCCAGACCCACCAACATCGCAAGCGCCACACCCAGCACTGCCTTGCGTCTGCCGTGGTTGCAGCACTCACCCCACAAACACCACACCGTGAGCAGCAACAAAGCGGGAAAAAACCACAGGGCATAGGCGTTCAGTCCCGTTGCCGAAAACAACAGACAGATCACAAAGTATACCGGAGTGAAGGCAAGCGAAAGCGGACGGCTGGCAATTCCCATTTTTTGATCAAACAGGAACTTTTTCCGCGAAAAGTAGGAAAAGGTATGCAGGGGAAGTTTGCCTTCGATCCCGTAGGACTGGGTGAACTGGACGCTGAAAAGAAACAAGGGCATCCAGGAGGTGAATTTTCTCACCGTCTCCGGTTGCAGACCATCCATCCAGAGAAGCAAACCGGTGACAAGCATCGCAGACACCGACAGGCTCCACGCCCTCACGTAGGCCTTGTCACCGAAGTTCCAACGGATGTTCAGCCACTGCCGGGATTCGATCACGACAGCCATCATCAGACCGATGAAAGGAATGTCCGACGTGAAACCCCAAAAAAGCAGGGCGGCACCCAGCAGCCAGCGGGGAAAAAGCGGCGCGACACCTGGAGTCTCCACTGCGTGCATCCTCGCCACGATGGCACACGATCTCCTTGCAAGCAAGAGCCGAAAACGCAAGGTTACCGGTGTGAACAGCCCGCAGTTGCGCAGCGCATGCCCTTTGCTTCCCGAACTGCGGATCGAGCTCGACTATCGTGAATTGCAACGCCATGAGCATCGTCGTGATGGCGAATTTTATTTTTCCGCCCTTTGTTACGCTCAGCAGCTCTGGCGATCCGGTCATGCGGGCAGGGCGCTGTTGGCACTGACAAGAGCGTTGTATGCCGACCTGAATGGCGACGAGCCGGACCTGCTGGCCTGGCCGCTGCCTTACGACGCGTTCCGCTGGATTCTCGAGAACCACCACAGTGATGACTTTCCTGGCAACCCCCGGCTCAGCTTCCAGCATCAGGCCTGCCGCATACGCGGTCTGCGGAGCGAAATTCGATCCGCCCGGGCCTGGGCACTTTGGGCCATCGTATGCCGGGTCCGACCGCAGTTGCCCGGCGACCCGGCCTGTCCGGAACGGGAAGCCGCCGAAATCGCCGAGCAATTGGAAAAATCAGGGCTTGCCGGTGAGGTCATACTGTGGAAAAATTCCATGCGTTAGTTTACTCACATGCTGCTGCAATAGGCACGAATCAAAATCCTGCTTGATTGTTCAGATCAGTTGGGGAGGATTGAAGACATACAAACACATGAGCATCACGCTGCACATCCATGCGACCCGGGAAACGGCCAATAAAAAAGTGGCCCGCGAAATCGCCGAATTGATCCGTGCCAAACCCCACGCCGTGCTTGGCCTGGCCACCGGTTCGACTCCGATCGGCGTGTATCAGGAACTGGTGCGCCTGCATCACCAGGAGGGACTTTCCTTTCGTCAGGTTTGCACCTTCAACCTGGATGAGTACCAGGGAATCGACCTCAGCCATCCGGAGTCGTATTGGAATTTCATGCACCGTCATTTGTTCGACCACATCGACATCCCCGCCGCCAACATCCACATACCGGGCACGAGGGTTCCGAGTCTGGAACTGGCGGATTACTGCAAACACTACGAGGAATTGATCACCGTGCATGGCGGCATCGACTATCAAATTCTCGGCATCGGCCGCACGGGTCATATCGGCTTCAATGAACCGGGATCGCCTCCGGATTGCAGAACGCGGCGGATTCTTCTCGATCAACTCACCCGCGAGGATGCCGCCCCCGCGTTCGGGGATCTGGACCATGTGCCCACCCATGCGATCACCATGGGCTGCGGCACGATCATGGAAGCCCGGCACATCGCCCTGCTGGCATTCGGCACCGCAAAGGCGGCCATTGTCAGAAAAGCGCTGCGCGGACCGGTTTCAAGCCAGGTCAGCGCGAGTTATCTGCAGAACCACGAGCACACCAGTTTCCACCTCGACCACGAGTCCGCATCGCTGCTCTAACAGGTTGCCGGCGCCGACGCGGAAAGCTCGCGCGAAGACAGGGGTCTTACCGCGTTTTGAGATGCAATGAACTGCGTTCCGTGCCTCCCTCCCGGCGGGTGTGGATGGTCAATTGATCGAGATCGCTGAACGCCTCGATGCCACTTTTGAACATCTCCTGGTTTGCCGAAAAATCATCCGCTGCGTCGGTGTTGTCCTTGAAAATGACCTCCTTGTTTTTGCCGACCGACTCGAGCCAGTGATTGGCGCATTTGCGCAGCGCGTCGAAATCCATGGATAGGTAGGCACCGGTTTTCCCCGTTTGGGATTTATCCGCCAGCCCGGCCAGGGAAACCGCGTGGAGTTTCGAAGTGGAGGCGATGAACCATTTGTCATTGAGGGTGATCGAAGGCGAGAAATCCTCGGTCATCAGCGGCAGCGAGAAAAACCATGTCGTGAGATCGTTTTTCTCCGATTTCATCGGCTTGGGCATCGCCTGCTCCTTCTCCATCATTTTGCTGACTTGCTTCATGATGTTTTCGCCCGAGCTGTTCAACTTTTCCCACGCGCCCGCCAACTTGGCGCGATTCACGACAGGTTTCACCCAGGAAATTCTCGGAAACTTGCCGTCCTTGACGAGTTCCTGCGGGACGTTGGGAATGGCCGGCATTTCGCCGTTGAGATCGACAACCAGAGCGGTTTCATTGCCGAGTCCTTCGCCAACATCGCCACTGAGCGTGTCCCACACCTGCGCGGCATCCTTGCTGAAATTCTCTTCAAACATGGCAAATCCGCCCTTGAACTGTTTGAACGACTCCTGCTCCTTCACATCCCAGGTGCTGACATTCTTGGCGATCGAGTAAGAGGTTTCGACAATCGCCTCCAGATAGGATTTCACCTTCGTGCCGTATGCCTCGTTGGAGGTCCAGTTGGCGAACATCGCCACGTCCGGGGCCTCTCCCAGCCCACCAAGTTTGTTGGATGTCTCGGCCATGAGATTGGGAAGGTTGCCACCGCCGAAAGTTTCCAACTTGAATCCCTCGTCGAGCAGGGCCACCGCGCCAAAGTTGCTGAACTTGTTCATGCCCAGCAGGTCTTTTTCACGCTCGGCGACGACATCGAGCAGCGCTTCAATCTCCCGGGTGTCGACCTTGCCGTTTCCGGAAATGGCGTCGCGAACGGCGTGGGCGAGATTGCTGATTCCGCTGCCAGCGGCAAGAGACTGAAGCACCCCTTTGTCACTGTACATCACCGCCACCGGATTTTTCCCCAAATAGGGGTCGACAAATGCAAGCGCGGCCGACCCCGCCATGGACTCGGCAGGGCTTGCGGCGAACTTCAAATCTTCCTTGTTCGTGCCGATGAACAACACGGCGTAGTCATTGACCATGCCACTGACAGCAATCAGATTTTTTTTCGCCAGAACCTTGAAAAGGTCCTTCCTCGTTTCGGCACCGAATTGATTGTCCATTTCTTCGATCGCCGATTCATCCGCCTGAAGATCCTCCGCGAGCTTTTTGCCGGAGAGTTGATTGCCCGCAAAGGCCCTGCCATCGACCTCGAAGCTGATTTCCTCGACCGAAGATCCCGCCGAAGCGAGATTCGCCACCATCCCGGTGAGCGCCTTGCCCACTTTTTCCTTGTTTTCCGAAGTGGTCTTGAAACCAACGAACACCGGCGGCATGTCCATTTTCTCCATCAGCTTGACACCGCTTTCGGGGTCTTTGACGAATTCGGCCATCGAGGCCAGCGGGTTGGCTGGCTCCACCTCCGCCATGCCTGCATCACCGGTCATCGAGGTGATCAACATTTTCAAGGTGCTGCGGAACTGGAAATAGTTAATCCGATTGGAGAAGGTCACGAGATTGCCCGCCTGCACGCTGCTGGATTTGCCGGTGGCGATGAAAAACTCCTGACCCATGAAATCCATGGGAGTCACCGCTTCCGAAACATCGGCCCCATCGGCTTCCGCGCCGTTTCCTGTCTCCCCGAGTGCGGGGTTCTGTTCCTTGATGAACGACCAGAGTTTCGAACCCTTGAAGCGCTTGGCAACTTCGGCCCCATTCTGCACCAGCACGAGAGTCTCGGTGTCCTTGCTCAGCATCTGAGCGAAGCCGAGTTTCGCCGCACGGGCGGTCGGATTCGCCACGACAGGAGGAGTCGCAGGCTGATCCGCGCTTGCCGGTTCGACAGCCTTGACGCCCGGGTCAGGATCGTTGACCGGAGCGACGACCGGCTTTTTCTGACAGGAAGAAATGCAGAGCGCCAGAGCCAGCGGAGCGGACAGGAGGATCGACTGATGTTTCATGAGATGTGGGGAACTTTGGAGGATCGGATGCAGGGAAAAAATCAGGGGGTCGTTTGATCGTATGTGCCGAGGGGCCGGACCCAGAAGTTGCGGTATTCCAAGGGGTCGCCGTGGAACTGGAGGCGGATCGGTGCCGTAGCCGGGTGTGTTTTCGGATAACTCGCCAATGTCTTGTGCTGCGTAGGACCGAGGTATGCTTTGTTGTTCTGCACCACGATGCCGTTGTGAAGAATTGTCACCCGGGCCGGTTCCTTGACGGTTTCCCCATCATAAACAGGCGGAGTGAAGATGATGTCGTAACTCTGCCAGTCGCCCTGTTTGGTCGTCGCATTCACCAGCGGCGGACACTGCCCGTAGAGCGACGCGGCCTGGCCGTCCGGATAGGTTTTGTTGTTGTGGCTTTGCAGGACCTGCACTTCATAAAGACCCATCAGGAAAATCCCGCTGTTGCCGCCGCCTTGGTCGTGCACCTCCCGACCGGCGGGACAGCGCCACTCGGCATGCAACTGGATCGCACCGAAAGATTCTTTTGTCGAAATATCCGTCTTTGCGGCAACCATGGCGCCATCCACGATCTGCCAGGCAGCCGCGTCCTTGCCGGATGACCAGGCATCAAGATTCTTGCCGTCGAACAACACTTTCGCATCAGCGGGCGGCTTGACTACCACCGCTCCGGCATTTTCCACCACCCGAGGCTGCGGCCGCGTACCGTCATGAACTTCGTAGGGAGAATCGGGAAGTTTCGGATTGCCCGACTTCACCCCAAACCCATCGGCAAAAACAATTCCTGCCATGACACCAAAGGAGCAAACCGCGATATAGTAAGATTTTTTCATTGCGCATTCAGTAAAAAGCGCGGCGGAAAATTTGCAATGCAATAGTGAAAAAATTTCCATGGGATTGCGAACCGTTGCGGGACGTCCCCAACCCGAGGGCGCCAATGATCATTCCTGTGAATTGTGTCTTGAGTTGCGAAGAATCCTGCACCACACTGGTCCCGTCCACTGTGACAGGTGTTATGATGATGAAAAAAATCGCTTGCAAGTCCCTACTGACTTTCGTCCTTTGCTTACCCTCCCTCGCTCAGGAAGCACCGCCATTATTCAAGGGAATACTGAAAGCCAACGCACCCACAAAGGCGGAAATCGTGATGGTGGTGCCACCACCAGACATCGAAAAATACGTCAGCAAGGTCGAACAAAGTGCCACAAAAAATCCCAAATGGTTCGCGGAATACTCCAAGGCATCCAAACCAGGCGTGCCCCTGCCCTTTCACGAAAACCTCGGACTCACCAAGGAGGAATACGCCGCTTACATCGAACTCTGGAACAAACGCGAATACAAGGTCGCCCAGGAAGTCGGACTGCTGCTGCGCCCCTCATCCAATGATCGCTGGAACATCATCGGCACTGGCGCGGCGGCACCGCTTTCCACCCTGCGGTTTTCCGCGAAGGAAGACAACTGGAAGTCGTCGAACGGCATCCTCAAGCGACTGGACGACATCGAGGCCGACCCGATGAGCATCCTCGGCGGCTGGAAGGGGCAGGAATGGCGGTATGATGAAGAAACGAGTTTGAGCAAAGTGAAGGAGAATTTCGCACTGGGCAAAACCAGCGACGGCAAATACGCGCTGCTCGTCTATCGCGCCCAGGAGATCACCTCGACCGGAACGCGGTTGCTGGACAAAAGCATAGTGGTCAGGGTTGCGTTGACCGCTCCCAAAGAACCAGTCACTCCGCCAAATGCCGCTCCTGCAACCGCTCCGAAAAAACCCGCCCCGGCACCAGCAAAACCCAAGAAAAAATAATCGGTTTTCGATTGTCGCATGCATGAATCGACGGAATCAGTGGAAGCCGCGCAACAAGGCAAGCGACGCCGCAAATGGCCCCGCCGGCTCGTCCTCTGTCTGTTTTTGCTGCCGCTGCTTTTTTTTCTATTGAGCAACGCGCTGCTGCGCATTCCCTGGTGCTGCGGGTGGATTGCCGCGAAAGTCAGCAAAAAAATCGGCCTGGAAACGTCATTTGTCCGCGCCGGTTGGATGCCGGGTGGAGAGTTCTGGCTGGAGGACCTGGCCGTGCAGCAGCCCGCGCCCCTTCGCGGACTCGTACCCACGCCGCTGTTGCACGTGAAAAAAATTTCCCTGCAACCGGTTTGGGGCGAACTGGTCAAGGGTCGTCGCGATATCACCCGCGTCACTGTCGACTCGCCGGAGTTAATGATCACCGTTGAACTGCTTGTGGATGTATTGCGGCGAAACAGCCCGAATGCTCCGCCGCTGCCCGAGCCCGCACCGAAAGCACCGGTTGTTCCCGCCGCCGAACCAACGAGCGCGGTACCTGAATCCTTGCCTCCAGCCCAGCCGGCTCCCGCCCCGCCGCAGCAGCCACCAGCACCAGAACCAGCAGTCCAAAAATCAACCGCATGGCTGCATGTCATCAACGGTCGGTTGACGATCCTCCACGCACGGTCGGCCCGCACTTTTCTGGATGCCACTGCCATTCAGGCCACCGTGCCCTTTGAAGGCAAAGAGGCGGGGGGTAATTTCACCGTCGGTCGGATTGTTTCCTTTGATAATCCCGTCGCGGAAAATCTAAAGATCCCACTGCAATGGAAAACACCCGTGCTGGAAACCCCCGTGCTACAATTTTCTTTTCTCGGATTGCCATGGGAAACAAAAGCCCAGGTCGCGCGTGTCGCAGGCTTGGGATTCCAGATGGTCGTAGTGCAAAAAAACGCCGAGTGGAAAAATCCCAATGCGCCTTTCACTGTCGCCAGCATCGAGTCCATCCATCGCATTGGCGGATACCTGCTCGCACCCGTCACATGGAATGGCGAATCGATCGCCAAAGCAAACGGCCTGTCCGCTCGGTGGCGGAACCACCGCGCCGAATTTTTCTCCGCCCGATATCGCACAATCCTGTCGCACGGCGTTCTCCAGTGTACAGATGTCCAGGCACTGGGCGACGACATGGCGGTGCTCGGCAACGGCATGGTTCTGGCCGATGGCCGGCTTGCCGGGATCGTGCGCGTGACGGCTTCACGCAGCACCGCCGGCGGGCTGGAAGAACAGGTGGGGAAGATCATGCCCGGAGAAAAACCTGCCATGGGAAATTTCATGAACGAGGACCGGCGGGTTGCGGATGTCTTGTTGGGAGGGAACATCGAACAACCGATCATCTCCTTTGATCATGGCAAAACCCTGCTGGACTTGCGGAAGATTTTCACCTTTTTCCAGCAACAAACCCCACTCACCGGGCCATGAGAATCATTGCGGGAAAAGCAGGCCGAATGACCATCAAAGTACCCCACGCCGTGGCCCGGCCCACCACCGATTTCGTGCGCCAGGGAATGTTTTCGATCCTCGGAGATTTGGTCGTCGATGCATGCGTGGCCGACCTGTTCGCCGGCTCCGGAGCGCTCGGACTGGAGGCCCTGAGCCGGGGGGCCGGATCATGCACTTTTGTGGACGAAAGCACACATGCGGTCAAAACCATCCGCGAGAACCTCAACACCACACGACTGCCAAATGGCCGCGTTGTCAATGCCGAGGTGCTGTCGTTCCTGAAAAAAGACCTGTTCCGCTATCATTTGATCTTCGCCGACCCACCCTATGCAAAACATCCGCTCGACACCGAATGGGTCGGCAAAATCCTCGACTCCGGCTTGTTGCGGCCGCGTCTGGAGGAGGGCGGAATGTTGTATGCCGAGGTATCGTCAAAAACGCCCGCGCCAGAGCATCCCGACTGGAAACTGGTTGACCGACGCCAATACGGAAGCTCGGCGATTCTGCTTTATCAAGCGGAGGGAAAAAGCGCGTTGTGAATTTGCTCTTTTGAAATTCCCCGCATCAAAAAGACTTTCACAATGGTGTCTTCGATCAAATTGTTGGGACAGGAGGCGCCAGCGGTGATGCCGATGACGGCGCTGTTGTCACCGGAAAAGATTTCCGGATAGAAACTGGCGATCTCCTGCTTCGCGTGCAGATCGTAATGAATGATCTTCTCCAATGATGCCAGACACTCGGCATTGCGGATGAAAAACGTCGGCAATGATTGCTCGCCGATCTCCACCAGATGGGCGGTGTTGGAACTGTTGTAGCCCCCCACCACTAATAGCAGGTCCAGCGGTTTGCGCAGCATGTCAAACAGCGCGTCCTGACGCTCCTGGGTCGCTCCGCATATGGTGTCGAACATTTGGAACCGACCGGTGTCGCCGTCGCGCGACAGAATCGCGGACTTGATCCGGTTCTGGATCTCCTCGGTCTCGCTTTTCAACATGGTCGTCTGATTGGCAATGCCCACGCGGTCCAAATGGAGATCGGGATCGAATCCAGGAGACATCGCGCCATCGAAGCGCTTGAGGAATTCCCCGCGCAAGCCTTTTCCGGCAATGTAATGACAGACAAAATCGGTGTCCGCCAGAGTCAGGATGATCAGATAATGCCCGCAGCCGTTTTCGCCGAGGGCTCTCGACGCCGTGGCCCGGGTCTCTTCGTGAACCGCTTTGCCGTGGATGATGCTGGTGATGTTGTCCTTCGCGTAACTGCGCACCCGACGCCAGACTTTCATCACATCGCCGCAAGTGGTATCAACAACGTAACACCCCTTGGCATCGATTTTATCCATGAAGGAAGTCGGTGCTCCGAACGCAGGCACGATCACGACGTCGTCCGCGGTCAGATTGTCGTAGTCTTCGCTCAGTTCCTGCCAAGGCAGCGAAACAATGCCCATGTCCACCAACTGGCGGTTGACTTCGGGGTTGTGGATGATCTCCCCGATCAGGTAAATGCGGTTTTCCGGAAACACCTTGCGGGATGCGTAGGCGAGATCGATGGCGCGTTCGACGCCATAACAAAATCCGAACTCCTGGGCGAGACGCAGGGTGGTGTTGCCGATGACCAGTTCGCCGTGCAGGTCGCGCAGGCGCTCGACCATCGATGATTTGTAATGGCTCGCGACCTCTGCGGTCACCAGTTCCATCACATCGGACCGGCGCACATTGACCCGGGAGCGTTTGATGGCTTGATCAGCGGATTGCGACATGACAGGGCACTTGTAGCCCAGAACGGGGGAATTGCCAGCAAAGAAAACGAGCGGAAAAGAACCGCGGCCAGAGCAAAAAATGCGCGGCACGGATTGTGTTGCGGAATTTTCACCAAGAGGCACTTGTCAAGTTTCGATTCTATGATAGACCGAATGTCGCCATGGCGACCATCGAATCTCTGATCAATCCCTATCAAGACTATGCAGCGGTAATTTTTGACTGCGATGGCACGCTCGTCGACACCATGCCCGCGCATTTCGAGGCCTGGTGTGAGGCATTGGCGATCTACGGTGCGGCGAACGTGCTCGCGGAAGATGTGTTCTACGCCATGGGTGGCAGGCCCACGAAAGACATCGTGATGGATCTCAATGCCGAATACGGATTGAAACTGGATCCAGCGCGGGTCGCACTGTCAAAACGCGAGGCATTCCTGCGCAAGCTTCACAGCATCGAGTTGATCGAGGAAGTCGCCGAAATCGCCCGCGGTCTGCGGGGCAAGGTGCCCATGGCCATCGCGACCGGTGGATCGCGATTTGTCATTGAAAAAACCCTGCACATCGTCGGTGTGTCCGACTGGTTTGACGAGGTGATCACAGCCGATGATGTGATCAACGGCAAACCGGCGCCCGACATTTACCTGGAAGCGGCACGACGTTTGGGTGTCGCCCCGGAAAGCTGTGTGGCATTTGAGGATGCGCCCGCAGGGATCGACTCCGCGAAGGCCGCCGGCATGAGGGTTGTGGAGGTTCCCGCGCCGATGCGGAAATAACCGGGTTCAGGGCGCACAACGCCGCCCGACCTGATCAAGCGCCCACAACGCGTGCTCCGCAATCAGCGCGTCGTGGTCCTGAGCGGCAAGTTGCAGGGCAGGCAAATCGTCGGCGGTGCCAACATTGCCCAGCGCCACACAGACATTGCGGAGAAAACGATTGCGCTTGATGCGTTTGATCGGGGAATTCGCAAAGATGCGACGGAACTCCCCGTCATCGATGCACAGAAAATCGCGAAGTTTGTGCTGGAAAATTTCCGCCCGCGCGTGAAAGCGCGCCTGCCGGGAGACTTGAGCGAAGCGGTTCCACGGACATACGTTGAGGCACTCGTCGCAGCCGTAAATCCGGTCGCCGATGGCGCTGCGGAATTCCGCAGGAATGGAACCCTTGTGTTCGATGGTCAAATACGAAATGCAGCGCCGGGCATCGACGCAATGGGGACTGACGATCGCCTGCGTGGGGCATGCCGTGATGCATCGCACGCATTTTCCGCAATGATCGACCGCGGGCGGGTCGGGCGGCAGTTCCAGCGTCGTAAGGATCTCCGCGAGAAACAGCCAGGTTCCGAAACGGCGGTGGATCTGCACCGTGCTCTTGCCATTCCAGCCCAGGCCCGCATCCGTGGCGAAATCGCGCTCCAGCACCGGTCCGGTGTCGACGTAATACCGCTGCACTCCGCCGAGGGCCTGCAATCCCTCGTCGATCTGCCGCAACATGCCGCCGATGATTTCATGATAGTCCTCGTTCCAGGCGTAGCGGGCGATGCGGTAACCACCGTTGCCTGAATTACTACCTGGGTAGTAGTTCAGGGCCAGACAGATGACCGACTCGCAGTCTTTCAGAACGACCCGTGGATCACAGCGCCGGTCCTGGCCGCGCTCCATCCAGGCCATCTCTCCGTGCATCCCGGCGTTGATCCATTCCAGGTAGGAGTCCGCATGGGTGGCGCGTGATGCTTTGGCAAAACGGCACTCGTCAAACCCGGC
>Ga0209400_1000366_pt1 | contig 38941 bp, 27 predicted proteins | sample M_130807_EF_Meta_FD_187313 | JGI IMG/M metagenome (GOLD analysis project Ga0209400, IMG submission 187313) | Freshwater microbial communities from Lake Montjoie, Canada to study carbon cycling - M_130807_EF_MetaG (SPAdes) (version 2) | ecosystem: Environmental > Aquatic > Freshwater > Lake... | reverse complement strand
AAACTAAGCTATAATCCCTAATAGGTTGTGCATTTAGGCCTAAAGCTATAGACTTTTGAATACTAAATGTAGCGATAGTAGGACTGTCGTAAGCCCAAACTCTCCACGCAGATACAGCACATAAGGTAGAAGAGTAACTGTTATTAGATAAAAGAGCATATCTAATACCACCGGGATCGGGGCTAGCTGAATCCAAACTCTTAGGAATACCTAAACTTGGCTCAGCATTATTAATATTTAAAAATACATATCTTGAAGATAGTGATTCGGCTTGATAAGGCGCTCTAACCCTAACTTTACCACTAATAGTTTCAGGGGTATTGTTTAATCGCATATCATTTAAATTATGTTATCGTATTAACCGTCTCTAATAACGAGACATTTAATATAATTGTATCAGGTGTAGTACAAGATGCTATAAGAGCATCATATTGATTCATTACTATTTTAGAAGGAGCTAGACTTGTTGTATCGTTTCCGCTAACTAAAATGTCTTTTGCGTAATTAAAATAAGGAGTTGTTGGTACAAACTGAGCCCCTACACCAGAAAACCCTACCGTAATAGTTGCATCGTCATTAGTTAAATTAGTAGCGTACAAAGCTAATATAATTGAAGCTCTGTCAAAAGGTGCAGTATAAAGTGCACTAGGTGAAGGTGATAGAGTAAATGACACTCTTCTAAAATAATTTAAAGGTATATTAGCCATAATATTATTTAATCTAGACTTAGTATTAAAGGCGTGACTAACGCAAGAATTGACTTATTAAAGTCAAGCCCTTCTACTGTTCCTTTCTCTTGGACAACCTTAAATCCGCCACCTACTTTAAAGTCTCCTCTTTCATTTGTACTTGAATAATAAACAATTCCATTATCAGAAAATACTGCTTCGTTTGCATTTATTGGTCTGCCACCTAAAGCGGGTACGGCTAATTCGAGATCTATACCAGTACCTATATATTCAAATGCATGAGAGCTAGAAGCAATTGCGCTTCTTAGATAAAATTCAACATAGTTAGGTTCAAAATTAGATGCAGTTAAGGGTGCTTGAATATTCTGCTCTAATGTTAATTTATAGCTATTTGCAGGGTAAGGCCCGGTGGGTAATGCGCTTACAGATTTAATACTATGATACTTTGTTAGCGCGCCAGGGTTCAATAATTCATCGTAATCACTTGCAGGGTCACCCGCAACATTAACTAATAAACCGTTATAAGGTGAAAGTAAAGGTATACCTTCAAGCTCTCTACCAGCTTGTAGTGCGGCTACAAATGCTGAAAGCGGTCTTGGTGTTACATCTTGTACTATAATAAAATTTTCAGCAAGAGGTGTTGTAACGGTCTGTATTCCGGTAAGTACGGGGAATGTAGATTTTCCGGTTGCAACTAATCCTGAAAGACCGAATGAGCAATTTGATGTACTAATACTGCAATTACCACCTGTTTCACAGATTACCCCTTCAGTCGTACAAATAGTAAAGGTACTCACTAACTGCGCATAGCCGCAATTAATAATATGAATACCCTTCCCACCTTGATTATATTGAGTAAATGAGTCTGTTACAAAGCTTCTTGTGAAGCCTAATGCAAGTGTACCGTCAACTCGAATACCACAACCGGCACCAATATTTTTAACTGGCTCATTTTTAATAACCTGCAATGCAAGATACTTAGCATAATTAATAGCCGCAACAGTTTCAATTTCTTGATTAGGTATTAAGCTAGTTGTTCCTGAATAATAATAATTACCCGCATCAATAGCGCTAGCAACACCACCATAAGTCACATCGTGTATAACTGCATCTAAAATATACCCTACATCTCTTTCACACTTAGCTTGATTGTATGTAAATCTTGGATATGCTTTAGTAATATATTCTATAACTTCTTTTTGAATAAAGACTTTATTTCTACGCAATAGTTCGGCAGCATTACTTCTATTAGGAATAAGTGTATTATTAGCTATATACTGAGATATTTTACCTGCATATTCAGCTGCAGCTGCAGTTTGTTTTTGTTGTCCCGATACTAGCGTATTACCACCAAGATAATAATAAGCAGCAGCATTAGTAGTACTCAAATAGTTTCCTTGAGTAATATCATACGATACTGCGTCTGTTAAATATTCTGAATCCCTAAAGCAAGAAGCTGTATTGTATCTAAACTTAGGATAACTTAAGTTAACAAAATTAATTACTTCTGACTGTATATACCTCACATTTGCATCACTTAATAAGTAGGCGGCATTTGCAGCTCCTGGTATATTAGGTGTAAATGTAGCGGGGGATGGTGTATATGTACCGATACCATTAAGAATTGTACCGGATACTAAGGTGTACGCTGTTTCAATTTGCCCTGACATGGTATTACCAGCTGTCTTTGTAAAATCATATCTTTGTCCAAAGAAAGGTATAACTTTATTTGTAATTACATTTATTGAAAGTTCGCTAGCAAATCTAATTGCGTTGAATGTTGGTGCTTCCTCTCCGGGTATTTGACTTACCGATCCAAGATAATAATAACCACCAGCAGAAACACTACTTAAATTTGTATAGTTAATTAAATCAGAAGCTACAGCTTCTACAATATATCCAACATCTCTATAACACGATGCTTTATTATAGGAAAGACGAGGATAAAGCATATCTACATAGTCTACAACACTACGTTGAATAAATTCTTTATTTAAAATTAGTAAATCTCTTGCATTAGAAGCACCAGGTATTGGTGGGTAACTTACTATTGGTGGTGTCACACCTCCACTTGAAATTATATTAGCAATAGTACTATAAAGACCAACCATAAATGATGATGCTAAATAACCAGTAGTTTTAGAATAATTAGCTGCTTGATTTTTAGGTTTTTCCCCGGTAATAATAATTCTATTAATAGTATCAAAAGACTTCTCTACATAATTTGAAGCTAAATATCCAGAAGAAAGAAATGGTGCATAAGCTTGACCGGTAACCGCTATAGCATTAGTAACTACATTTCTTGCAAGATAGCTTGCGTAATTTAATGCTGCTATAGTTTGTGTTTCTTGTCCTAAAATTAAACTTTTATTACCTCTATAATAACTTCTACCTGCACTTATTGCATTTATATTAGTACCTAAAGTTAAATCTGTTATTACACAATCAATAATTAAACCGGTATCTCTTTCACAAATATCTCTGTTATAAGAAAATCCCGGGAACGTTTTATCTACATAATTTACAACAGTTTTTTGAATAAATGGCTTATTAATTGTAAGCAAGTATGCAGCTTGAGCGTTACCCGCGGGGGGTGTATAAGTGACTACAGGTGGTAGTGTACCAGTTCCATTTCTTATAATAGAATTAATAGTGTTAAACTCACTTGTTATATAACTTGTAGCTTGATAACCTAGAGTTAGTGAATTATTAAATAGTTGCTCATAAGTTTTTAATGCAACATTACCGACAACATTTTTAGCAACTGATTTTGCAAATCTTATTGCAGCTACAGTTTGAGCTTTTTGATCAGCCGGTAATACACTTACACCTGAATAATTAAAATAATATTCACCAGCAGAAATTGAGCTTAAATTTGTATTAAAGTTTAAATCATGTATAACAGATTCGATTATATATCCAACATCTCTAAAACATTTATTTTCATCGTATGCTAAGGTGGGATAAGTACTATTAACAAATTTTACGGTAGATGATTGTATAAATGCACTATTAGTTGTTAGTAAAGTTACTGCAACATCTCTGCCGACGGTAGGAATAGTTGAAGAGACAGCTGGAACGATACCATTACTTTCTATAATACTAGTAATAGTATCAAATGAGAAGTCTATTCTTGCATCTTCTAACGAACCTGGTTGTATTACATCCAAAATCTGATCTCTTACAAAGTTAAATGATCGAATAGTAGCATCAATTTGATTAGCAGGTAGTGCTCCTACCGGGGCATATGCACCTACCAGGTAATAAGCAGCTGCATTTGCAGTAGAAAGTGGTGTGCCGTTAGTTAAGTCATAAGCAACTGCATTAATAAAGTATCCAATATCGCGCTTACATTTAGCTTGATTATAAAAAGGCGGTGGTGAGTTGCTATTAATGTAATTAATTGCAGCAGTTTGTATTGCAGCTGATGCTTGAAGCATAAATGTTACTGCAGAAGTAGTATAAGATGTAGTTGAATTTAGGGTAGGTAAAGGTGAAGGGACCGCTCCTGCAGACAATGTATCGGTAATTATTTTAAATAATTTATTAACATTGACTGACTCATTAAACGGGTAAAAGCTTTGTGCTCCAGAAAGATAGTAGCTTGGAAAAAGGTTTGGCTGTATGGGTACTCTTAAATAGCTAGTAATCGAGCTGCATCCTTGTGTATAAGGGCTAGTTGTAATAAAAGGTTTTGATACAATCGGTAGTCCAAAAGAACCACCGGGTTTACTTGTATCTATCTCATAACCCGGGGTTTGAAATGCTACTTTGTAAGCAGGGGTACCAGATAGTAAATTAGGAAATGCTGTTGCTGCGCAGGGGTCCCAGGTATCTCTAAAAGTAAATCCCCAAATATAACAAGCATTATTTAACCAAAAAAAGTCTAGCTGTTTATTGTAAGGACGTAAAATTGTTCTACGTAAAAATGCTTCACCGATAAGAGAGGTACCTGCAGGTACATAAATTGGATTATTTTCAGTATAATCGCCCGCTTCAACTTGAATAGTAGCTTTATTTGTTCCGTATCTATCAAAAACTATTTGACATGCTTTTTTAATTGTTCTTACTTTTTGAGAAGGGTTTAATCCGCTATTTAAATCGGAACCTGAGGTACTAACATAAACTGTATTACCGTCTGGTTTCTCGTAAATAAAAGATTTAGTTGCATAAGCATTACCGCTTACCGTAAAATTCATCGAGGTAACTGCATTTACCGTTGAATCATATTTGTAGCCGGGGTAATTACCATCAACTATTACAAGACCCTTATCGGCAATATACAAAGCATCCAGTTCATTACCTGCATAATCAGCATCTACAAATCTTGCTATAGGTTCATTACCATACTGCTTGATGGTGGCAGCTGGTCCAGTACCGTGGTTAACAACACTCAGAGAACTGGTGACAGAAACCATTGTTTCAAAATAGGTATAATCACCGTAAACCGATAAGTTACCTAATATAGTAGTGTTACCGTCGATATATAGGTTTTCATGTGCAGAAATGGAGTTATAAGTTACAAAGTCGCCAATAAATGGCTCTTCAGGTGAAGCAATTGGATCGGTTCCTGAATCAGGGTAACCTATTGATGGTGAAGAATGATGGTTTCTTCTGTGCCATTTATTATGAAAACGCGCATTACCGGCCATATAGATTATTTATATTAAAACAAGGCTATACTTTAATTTTAATACCATATACTTTGACTAGGGAAATATACAGAGTTAAGTATTCCACCAGATGCAGCAAAAGATCCATAATAAAAATAACTATTATTTTTAAAGTTAAAAGCATATACAGGCAATGGTTGGCCGCTTCTATCTGAGTAGAATTTAATTACTCCCTCGGCTTGTGACTGCCCGTCTAAAAATACCTGAACTACTTTTGCATCACCGCCGCTGTAATTAGTATAATTAGTTAAATTAGAATATCTCAACACACTACGCGGTGTGCCTGAATAGCCGGCAAATTGTACAAACCCGCTTAACTTATAGTCTAAGGTGGTATCATCGGGTACGTAACCTAAGCCAGTACCGCTCAGTACTAAAAATAATACTGGTTTTGGTGTCATAGAAGGTGTTACTGTTACTGTCGGTGTTACAGTTGGTGTATTAGTAGGTGTCTTTGTTACTGTTGGTGTTATTGTCGGGGTAATCGTCGGAGTAATCGTAGGTGTTTGTGTAACAGTAGGTGTGATAGTAACAGTAGGTGTGATAGTAACAGTAGGTGTGATAGTAACAGTAGGTGTAATTGTGGGTGTAATTGAAGGTGTAGGTGTGATAGTTACCGTGGGGGTAATCGTTGGTGTAATAGTCGGGGTAACATAATTTTTAGCTTCATCGTAAATATTAAAAACAAAGTTTGTTAAAGTTATAGTAGGGGTAACTGTTGGTGTTACTGTTACTGTAGGTGTAATAGTCGGGGTTACTGATGTGGTGGGTGTTACCGTCGGTGTAATAGTAACAGTAGGTGTGATAGTAGGTGTAATAGATATCGTGGGTGTGATAGTAGGTGTAATAGATATCGTGGGTGTAACCGTTGGTGTGATTGTGGGTGTAGGTGTGGGTGAAAGATTTATTGTTAATGTAGGTGTTGGTGTTGTCGTTTCAGTTGGTGTAATAGTCAGAGTTAATGTAATGGTTGGTGTTACTGTTTCTGTAGGTGTGATGGTCGGTGTAAGGGATGGGGTGGGTGTAATCGTTGGTGTAATAGTCGGGGTAACATAATTTTTAGCTTCATCAAATAAATTAAATTCAAAATTAGTCGGTGTAATAGTAGGTGTGATGGTCGGTGTTACTGTTACTGTAGGTGTAATAGTAGGTGTGATGGTCGGTGTTACTGTTACTGTAGGTGTAATTGTGGGGGTAATTGTAGGTGTAACGGTAACTGTGGGGGTAATAGTGGGGGTTACCGTCGGTGTCACGGTTCTAGTGGGTGTTATTGTCGGCGTTACAGATGGCGTTACAGATGGCGTTACTGTTGCGGTAGGTGTAATCGTGGGGGTAATGGTTGGTGTTACTGTTTCAGTCGGAGTTATTGTGATCGTAGGTGTAATTGTTGGTGTGATGGTGGGAGTTATAGTATTTGTGGGTGTAACTGTTTGTGTAATGGTTGGTGTTACTGTTTCAGTCGGAGTTATTGTGATCGTGGGTGTAATTGTTGGTGTTAAAGTGTTGGTTGGTGTATTGGTAGGTGTAATCGTGTTTGTCGGTGTAACTGTTTGTGTAATTGTAATAGAGGGTGTAACTGTTTGTGTATTAGTAGGTGTAATTGTTGGTGTTTGTGTTACAGTAGGTGTAATAGTAACTGTGGGTGTTACAGTTCTAGTAGGCGTAATAGTGGGTGTAACTGATGGTGTAAGAGTAATGCTCGGAGTTACTGAGGGTGTAAGAGAGGTAGTTGGTGTTAGTGAAGGTGTAAGAGAGATAGTCGGTGTAATAGTCGGTGTAATAGTTGGTGTTGGCTGGATAAATGGTGTAATTAGTGCGTTAATTAAATAATTTCTATCTGAAAGCTTTACATAACCGGCGTTATTAAAAATAATAGCATCGTACATACCTCCACCAGTAAGATCTTTGACGTTTAATACTAATGTACTTGTATCTTTAATGTAATCATTATAACTAAAACCTGTAAATTCTGGGTAGATTGCAGATAATCTCGGTATATTTGCAAAATAATTTATTGTCTCATACGTATAAGAACCATTGTTGCTGGTAGTACTTAGATAGACATTTCTAGTATTGTTGAAGTTATATCCTTCCAACGTAATAACTGTTGTCGCGCCAGAAAGATACGTTATATAATTCATAATAAAAGTCTTATATTATTTATTGATTTTTTAAACAAATAAGACTATTATTATAGTATGAGTGCAGGAAAAGGTGACAAATATAGACCGGTAAAAAAGCCGGTATTTGATAGTAATTTTGACGGTGTTAATTGGGCTACTAAAGAAGGCAAAGAGATTCGAAACTATACTGTTAAAAAAGGCAAAAAGATTTATAGGTATCCTTAATTGGCCCAGTAGCCCAATGGCAGAGGCAAACGACTTAAAATCGTTCAAGTGTCAGTTCGAATCTGACCCGGGCCAAGTTTTTCTAGTTGCTTATAATTTAAATTCCCCTATACTATGAATATGGAAGTTGATTATCTTTTAGAGCAGATTGAGTTTCACAACTCTAGCTATGAATGGATTGTTAGAGAATCAGAGAAGATAGCTAGGGAAATGAAGACTTTAGATCAAAAAGAATTTAATCCTAAAGCTTATGATAAGCTTACCAAAAGATTTTTTGAACTAGAGCTACGTTATAAGAGAAATAAGAAAGACTATGATGCTGTAGCAAAGCAGGTTCGTACTTACTTCGACGACAAACACGGAATTGATATTATGGGATTATTAGATAACGATATTAATGAGGCGAAATAAATGAGACCTACGATTATTATATGGTCTATCATTATTTTAATTTTTATTGTTGCTACTAGAGTTTGTAGCTCTAAAGCTGAAGATTATAGCAACCCCAACCGCCCTTACGTGGCAGGGTGTCCATGAATTGGGTTGTACGAATACGATAGGTGGTTTATGCCTCCGTCGTCTAACTGGTTAAGACCCTACTCTTATAAAGTAGTCGCTCTAGATTTGGGCAAAATGCGGGTTCGAATCCCACCGGAGGTATGATTAATTATGAAACTCTTAGTAACTGGGTCTAGTGGATTGATAGGATCAGAGGTTGTTTCATATTTTGCCTCTCAAGAAATAAAAGTTTATGGTATTGATAATAATCAAAGAGCTACTTTTTTTGGTACCGATGGTGATACTCGTTGGAATCAAAAACGCTTAGAAGAAAAATATGATAATTTTAAGCATATAGAACTAGATATTCGTAACCGAGAGAGTGTAATTTCTTTTATAGAGACTTTAAAGCCAACAGCTATAGTACATACAGCTGCACAGCCCAGTCACGACCTAGCAGCTACAGTTCCATTTGAAGATTTTGATGTTAATGCTGTAGGTACTTTAAATCTTCTTGAATCTGTTCGCCGCTCTTGTATAGAGAGTCCTTTTATTCATATGTCAACCAATAAAGTTTATGGGGATCGTCCTAATTCGATATCATTAAAAGAGCTGGATACGAGATGGGATTTTGACGATTTTAACTATATAGAAGGTATTGCAGAAACATTTTCTATAGATGCTAGTAAGCATTCGCTTTTTGGTGCATCTAAAGTTGCCGCCGATATTATGGTACAAGAGTATGGTAGATATTTTAATATGAAAACATGTTGTTTACGCGGTGGGTGTTTAACAGGCCCTAATCATAGTGGTGTAGAGTTACATGGGTTTTTATCTTATCTTATTAAATGCAATCTTGAAAGAAAATCATACAATGTATTTGGATATAAAGGTAAACAAGTTCGTGATAATATACATTCTTTTGATGTTGTAAGGTTTATTGATTCTTTTATTAAAAAACCAAGGTGTGCTGAAGTTTATAATATAGGAGGAGGGCGAGATAACAGTTGTTCTATTTTAGAAGCTTTTAATTTAGTAGAGAGTATTACAAATATTAAAATGAATTATGAATATGTAGATAAGAATCGTGAAGGAGATCATATCTGCTATATATCTGATTTAAGAAAAATAAAAAATCATTATCCAGATTGGTGTATAACAAAATCGCTAAAAAATATTTTTGAAGAAATTGTAGAGTCATGGAAAAATAAAAATTTATTGTACCCATAGCTCAACCGGATAGAGCAACGGTTTTCTAAACCGTCGGTTCCAGGTTCGATTCCTGGTGGGTGCGAGATATATAATATGTTGGACAGGTGGCAGAGTCGGTCTATTGCATCTGACTTGAAATCAGAAGTACCAGCAATGGTACCGTGGGTTCGAATCCTACCCTGTCCGAGTTTTGTTCGGTAGCTCAGCGGTAGAGCGGTGCACTGTTAATGCATTGGTCGTAGGTTCGATCCCTACCCGGACAGATGGGCAGATACCGAAGTGGCCAAACGGGGAAGACTGTAAATCTTCTGGCTTACGCCTTCAGTGGTTCGAATCCACTTCTGCCCAATTATTAAATTACTAATACTCTATTAGTATTAATGTAGTAAATTAAATTCTGCAAAGGTTGGTTACTAGCACAACCTTCATTAGTAAGATTATAAGTTCTGGTATAAGTCTGCTTATAATTTGTAGCATCTGAAACAAATGTAAATCCAGACTTAGTTATATTGCCAGAAGCATATGTAGTGTATGTAATATTAACTGTAGTAGGATGAATAGCAGTAAACCAATTACCACTTAACCCTATTGTAATAGGATCTGTTGATGGGCTTATAGCTGTCAGAGAATTAAAGTCTAGAGCTAAATATTCATACCCTGCACCCTTTGAATCGCCTGCCCATGATAATGAATCTGATACGGTTGTAGATGATGAGCAGAACCCTACTGGTATACCAGTATAACCTACGCTGTTAACCGACATAGCTATGTCTGCATCTGCACTGCCAGCATTACTCCATTCGGCTTTAACAATCATATTCTTAAACGGTCCATATAGATAAATTAGAGGTGTAACAGTCGGGGTGGGTGTCTGTGTAACTGTTACAGACGGTGTAATGGTAGGTGTCACCGTTCTAGTAGGTGTAATTGTTGGCGTGACAGTTATAGTTGGTGTAATGGTAGGTGTCACCGTTATAGTAGGTGTAATTGTTGGCGTGGGTGTAATAGTAGGTGTTGGTGTGGGTGTAGGAGAAAGTGGTAATGAAGGCGTTACAGTAGGTGTAGGTGTAGCTACTAATGGAGAAATTTTTTGTAACCCCAAGCCTTGATTAACTCTAAAAACAAAAGGTGATGCTGCCATATTAATTTAAAATGATTGGTATGTCTTCACGTAAAATATTTTCAACCTGAGATTGAAGAATATTTAATATTGAATTCTGAATATTAAAGAGCTTATAAAGAGCTCTATTGACAATATTATTAGTAACTAATTCGTTTGCACCTATATAAAATGTTATATCTTGTTCGAAAAATATTGATTCTAGCTCTTGAGGTAAGAGATATCTTGTTCCTTTAAATACAACATTAGTCTTATAGTCCTGAGAAGCTATAAATTTACCAATTATTTGATCTCTAAATCTCATTAAGTTGACTAAAAGTTTAGATATATTTTTATTAATTACCCAATTTTGAAGATACTCATCATTATTAAATTGCATATCTTCAAAGGTATAAATATCAAAATCTCTAACAGCTAGAACATCATATAGATTGAGATTATCTAAAAATAATCCTAATTTACCGGTATTATTTGCATATGAAAAAATAATATTTTTATCGCCGTTGTCAGCGTATGCAGAGCTAAAAGAAGAAATAATTTCACTAGGTATATTGTAATTATAAAGATAGAGTAGATACTTTCCTACTGTGCTGTCAGGGCTTGTGGTAAGCTTTTTGTAAATATTTTTGTTTGTAACAATATAAAAAATATTGTTGTCTTGTTTAGAAAATACTATCTTTGAAAATATTTCATTATTTTCTTTTATTTTATTTAAGTTGTATACAGATTTAGAATTAAAGTCATTATCGTAAATTAAAAGAGTATTATCTCTTGTTATAATGTAAATTTTACCATTATAATCGCTTCCAATATCCAGAGGAAATGTATCTTTTAAATCTATCGATAACCTATAGGTAGCTAACCAATTTAAGTCGGAATCAAACTTTTTAACACATTTGTTACCTGAATCTAAAACATACACGAAATTATTATATACAGTTATGCCTGTGGGGTTATTAAATTCTAATTTTGACTGCGCATTACCTTTATTACCTACAGAATTTAAAAATGTTAATTTATTGCTATTAATAACAGTGTTAGTTGTCAATCCTGATGCATCGTATTTTACTACTTTGCATAAATCACAATCAACAACGTATAGATAATTGTTGTATAAGGCAAAAGCAGTAATACAGCTGTAAAGAGAGCCTTTTTCCGGGTCTATTTCTGATATTGTAAATGACTCTGTAAAATAATTAGCATCGCTATCAAACAAAAATCCTTTGAAGTAATTATTATTAGATATTAAAGCGGTATATTGGTACGTTTCTCTATTATTTACTAAATAGCATAGATTTGCATTATCTAAACCTGTATATGATGGGTTAGAAGATATTGAAATAAATTGACTTGTACTTAAATTTTTATACCAAGTAAATTCGGTAGAGTTAGCTGTTATTCCGGCAATCGCTGTAGAGGAAACCGGTATAATATTAGAAGCAATTAAAGAGGACCGATACAAGTAGATGAAATTATCATATAAATGCTTAAATTTTAGATTTAATAATTCACAAGAAACAGTATCGTTGGGTTGAATTTTAATTTCATTATATGAATACGGTAATTGAAGTGTTTCATCAATATATCTATTAAATAAAATGTTTTTTGTTAAGAATTCTTGAGAAATGTCCATTAATTACTCCATTTAATATTATTTAGCTTTGTATATGCAGGAGCGGTATTAGATAATATTTCTAATATACGTTTTTCCAGCTCTTTTTGTAAATTACTATCTTTAATACCGGTATTGCGTATCACCAAATTAAATAAAGTAGATTTAGATGCAGGTGTATTGAGCTTAAAATACCTCTCTATCTCTTCTAGATAATTTCTTTTACCGCAAGCGACATCAAAAACAATATCTTTTATGCTCATTCCTTTTCTGGTATGAAAGAATATATCATAGGTATTAAGCGGTCTGTTATAGATATAAACATTCCTTACCTTTAAATTATTAACCATATATAATTTATTCTGTAAATAAGAAAATAGAGGAACAGAGTTTAAATAGCTTGACGTACCGAATAAAAATGGTCTTTCAGAAATATTATTTAAAATATATTTTCTTGGTTCAAATTGAGCTACTCCTTGTTGTTGCCCATCAATAAATAAGAACATATACCCCTCATAGGCATCAAATCTTACTGCAAAATTATGATATCCTGCATCTAATGCTGATAAATTAAAAATTATTTCAGGGCTAACTGTATCATTTAAATTAAAATTATTTGTAAGAAGTGCTTTAACGTTTAAATTTGTTGAAGGATATTTTTCACCTATAAAAGATCTTAAAAATTCTGAATTGCTTATTCTTATACCATCTGCTGTATTAGATTTAAATAATGTCGTGCTAATGTCATTTGTTTTAATATTGAGTTTTATTAACTCAAGTTTCTTGGATTGTAGTTGTGACTGCCTTACAAAAATAACATATTCGTTTAAAGAATTATTATCAAATTCAGAAATAAAGTCTATTTTGTAATTGTTGTAGTCTGTATTATCAAAGGTACCAGATAGAATAAATTCCCTATTTTGTGTATATTTTGCATAATTATTGTTGTCAAATAGTATCCAAATATTATTTTCAAAGTCAAAAGAGAAATCTTCTATACTAGTTGATGATTTAAATGCTGTGAGAACAGGAGCAGATGTATTAGATAAATTGCTAACTCTAATTTCATTATTTTTAAGATAATAAAGCTTACTACCTACTCTTTCTGCTTTAATTCCATCAGTAAAAAACAACTCATTATTATAGTAATTGACAGTTCTGCTTTGATTGGTGAAATTATTTTTTGTATAAGCAGGATTAATAGTAATATCTAACACTTCATTAGATTTTAAGTTTATTAGCGCGAGTTCTGTAGCAGGTAAATTATTATATAACGCAAACGCATAATCTTCTGTATAATCGACATCATATAAATTGCCTATATTTCTAGCATAATTAGTTCTTCTAGTTTCTGAATAAGTTAAATTATAGCGTCTTACTGAATTATCTTTTAAGATTAAAAATGTATCGGTTAGCCCTTGTAATCTTATAATACCTGAAATATCTGCAGGCAACTCAAGCACATTAAGTGTCTTAAAATCTGTATTTGTCACTGTTAAAGCACTAGAAGAATTAAAATATAATGTGGGGGTAACCGTATTTTTATTAAAAATACCAAATCCATCTCTATCAAAATTACCTACTAATTGATAGCCTTGCGGTACCGACCAGTCTGAACTATACGCATCAAATATCAAAGTAAATTGATTTGAAGACTGTATACTACTTAAAGAAGGGGTTGATGCGTAGGTCTCACCGATAAACCCATATTCATCAATAAAGAGATTTGAACTAGCATCTGAGCCATTAAAAAATTTAAAGTTTATTAAGTTTTTAGAAATTAAATTTCTAGATAATGAGTTAATAAATTTATCTACATCCTTAGGACCGTAATGATAATAAGCATAATATGTACCTTTTTCAAAAATTAAATCTGATGGCTTATCAAACACATCTACATCACCTAATAAATCATCAACTTTATCTATTAAACAGTCAAACAACGAAACGTATTTTATTGCTTTATAATCAGAAGCAGTTAACGCTCTTACAAATGATACTTTTTTAGGGTTATAATATCTATCTACCCATCTAGGTCTAGAATTGACGCTGTTATTACCCGAAAGCCATGAGCACAAAAACTCTCCGGTTGTTTCATCTTTAGAATCGCCGAACGTAGAGCTATATTTATAATCTGCTTTCTTTTTAAAGACTTTATCTGATTTTATTGGGTGATCGCCTGCTATAGCGCCCGCATTAACAAGATTTGAGTCATTTATATTAAGTCTCTCAAAAGGATAAAAAACTTGAGGAATATGAAAATATGTTACTTTATCTTTTTTAAACAGTATATTAGTTGTATACGATTCATAATTTAAAGTGATATTGTCATTACCTCTTTCTTGATTAGACCCTGTAAACATTGATGTATAATTTCTAAATTCAATATTTTGTTCGTTAAAAAACGGATTACCTCTTGATTGAAAATTTTCTGGGGTATTGTTATTCTTTAAAGATAATATATTATAGTCAATTGTATTACTAGATATATTATAATATTCACTATTAAGCATTAAATTAGATTTTATATTACTAAAGCTTCTAGATATGTTAACATCCTGTGAATTTGTTTTAAGGTCTTTTTTGTAACTCAACCAAGGATCATATGTTTTTGTAGAATTAGGAGCCGCATTTCTTTTTACTGTTCTAAAAATAGAACTTATTGAATACGGAACGGTAGTGCCGGTGATAGGATCTGTAAGTGTTAGTTCATTATTATTAGCATTAAAAGTTAAATAGAGAGGAATATCATTTATATTTTTTAAAAAGACAATAAAATTAAACTGTCTGTCGTATATATAATAAAATTGTTGAGGGCTATATTCACCAATATTATCTAATCCTAAGTCTTTACAAAAAGACAAATTACCGGTATAATCGACAGTTAAATATCTTGTAATATTTTCATTTTCATGAATTATTTTACATAATTTTTCAGTAATAAATTCAATATCAAAAAAGTATTTGTTATTAATATTTGCTATTTCGCCTGAAACTGCTAAATTCGCCGTAAAAGATGTAATAGGTGGCTCATCCACAACCCAGAATTTTGTTGATGGTGTTATGGTACCAGGTGCATTAGCTGCGAAGTATGTAGCGAACCCCTCATCATCTAAATTGTTTAATGGTTCTACTCTAACACCACTAACAAAAAAATCGTTTTTAGTTAAAAATAAATTAGAATAATTATTTATTTTATTATCATTAACATCTTTTAATGCGTAATTAATTGGTAGTATTACATCTTGTTCAGAAAAAAATAAATTTTCGTTAAATTTTAATTTTTTATCAAAAGCATATCGAGAAGAAAGACCGATAAAATTAGTACTATTTAGCTTAACGATATCCATATTATATATTTATAAACACAATGTTTTTATCTTCCAATTAACATCCAGGGGATCAAATGCTTCTACTGTAACAAACAAGCTTAGCGTTGAGTCAGGATAGGCACCAACTATTTCATCAAAAGTATCTGTTGTCGTTGTATAGATCAACTCCCTATTATTATCATATAGGTCAAATGTGGTAGTTGCACCGCCTATTGAGTAGAATACCGCGGAAAGCGTACCTGGACCACCTGTAAAGTCTAACCAGAACGAAGTTATTTCAACAGAAGCTGTACTATTAATTGTTGTTCCGCATGCTTTTCTAACATTACTTAAAAGAGTGGGTGTAGGTGTAATTGTCGGTGTTGGTGTAGGTGTAGGTGTGCGCGTAGGCATAACTGTATTTGTCGGTGTTAAGGTCGGCTCTGGAGTCATAGACACTGTAATAGTAGGTGTTACTGTTTCAGTAGGTGTTATTGTCGGTGTTACTGTCTCTGTAGGTGTAATAGTTGGTGTAACAGTCGGTGTTACTGTCTCTGTAGGTGTTATTGTCGGTGTAATAGTCGGTGTTGGTGTTGTAGTAGGTGTAATTGTAGAGGTTACATCAGGAGTTCTGGTAGGTGTATGTGTAGGTGTAGGTGTTCTGGTGGGTGTACGCGTAGGCGTTCTGGTAATGGTGGGTGTATGTGTTGTGGTTACAGTGATAGTAGGAGTAATTGTTGGGGTGACTGTTGGTGTAGGTGTGGCAGTAGGCGTAGGTGTAGCTGTGGGTGTTACCGTCTCTGTAGGTGTAATAGAAGGGGTGAGGGATATTGTAGGAGTAATGGATGGTGTGAGGGATATTGTAGGTGTAACAGAAGGTGTCAAAGATATTGTAGGTGTAATAGTAGGCGTTAATGATATTGTAGGTGTAATGGAAGGCGTGATAGAAATAGTAGGTGTTATAGTAGGTGTAATTGAAGGTGTCAAAGATATTGTAGGTGTTATAGAAGGTGTAATAGAAATGGTAGGTGTATTGGTAGGTGTTAATGAAATTGTTGGTGTAATAGTAGGTGTAATAGTAGGTGTTATCGTGGGAGTGGGTGTAGGTGTAAGGGGAACGGGAAGATTTAAAGCAGGGTCGGGAGCGGCACTTAAAAGCATGAAATTAGCAGTATATGAAGATGAGAGCGATTCAACTTCAAATATCTCTAAACTCTTATACCCGCTACTATCTGCTTGATTGAGCTGTACTGTATTAATTAAATGAAAATCTTCGAAATCAAAAATCGAGTCCGGGACTATAGTAAAAGAAAGTCTATAAACATTTAAAACAGCATTACCGTTAATAACAGTTATACTGGGTGTATATGTAGTATTACCGGATACTGAAGGAGAATATATGTGAGAAATATCTCTATCTTTAGGTGAACCAGGATCTAAACTCACCGTGTTAGAAAAGTCGTTTGTAACGATACCTTTTTCAATATTTACTACATAATTATCATCAAAATCATAAATTATTTTTAATATCGCAAAATACCTTTCATCCAGACTGGAGGGAGTGATGTAAAGAGTTGTTGCACCTTTAAAGATACCTAAATTGGCACTTAATGAAGTGTTCTGTATAGGGTATCCCCAGGGAAATAAAAGCCCACCATATGAAGAGGCGGGGTAAACAAATGTACCAGTAGTTGAAGTAAATAAACTACCAGATGCAGTGAAAGGATATGAAATAGAGGTATTATAAATCGGATCTAAAAACAAATAACCATTTAAAACAGAAGGCTTTTCAAGTATTTGCAGGCTTGAAAGCACGTACGTTACAGAGTTCACATTATTATTTACTAAAAAACTATAATTTAGCTTTCTTTTCTAAGAGCATTTTGATAATGATCGAATCTAATGTGTTCAATAGGAGACATTAATAAAAGTCCGCCCTTTAATTTATTCTCTTTAGCTAGTTGAAACATATATGACATCCATGTTTGCTCATATGGGTGTGCCCAGGTTATATCTAAGAACATTTTTTTATTACCCTTTTTAGATACTATCTGCGGCCAATTCGAGTAATAGATTTCACCATCAATATAGCTTAGCCCGTCTATTGTTTTAATATTTTTAAATAACGTTCTAGGTGCATTAGGATCAGTGCCCATATTAGGCAGCTTACAGTAAGTAGGCCAAAATCTTTCCCTTACAGTTTGAGGTACATTATACCAAGACCATTGAGTGCCATTATCACCAAAAAATTCAGTAAACGAAAATTTAAGAAAATCAAATTTTTCTTTATCAATTATTTTTTGTATTTTGTAAAATAAGTTAGGCGTATATCTTATGAACCCGTTTCTGCATGGAAGAGAATCTTTATCTGCTAAAGTCATATCATCTTCTAAGAATATACAGTTCTTTAAATTTGTATTATTAAAATGCTCAGCAATAAATTGACGACCGCCGCATATACCTAGATTATCCTTTTTAATATGCTCGAAATTATATTTTTTGCAAAGGTCAGCGTAATCAGAAGTGGTAGATAAATCAGAACTATTATCTAATAGAAAATTTGTTGTCTCTGTTATAAATCCAGGTTGCTTTAAATAGCTTTCACATAATGCTTCAAATTGCTTAGGTGAATTAAAGGTAATAGTATATAACCCTACACCATCATCATTCTGCTGTATTATAATTTTACTCTTGGTTACATCTAAATTTTTTAAATTTTCGAAAAAAGTAACTAAAAGTCCATTAGATTCTATCGAGAATCGAGTAAAGATTTGAGGGTGAATATAGGTCATTAATGTAAATATACTTTCTTCGGTGCCCATGTAGCCCTGATCAAGTGTATCTCTTAATAACCCGTAATATATACCGTTAATATCGGAAATTAAGTTCTTAGGCCCACCAAAAAAACCTGCTCGACAAACGTACTCTACATTTTCTGTCTGAGCTAGTTCATTAATTTTTTGCCTATTAAAACCGTGAATTTCATTACCCTCTGGATACGGGAAACTAACAAACAAAAACTTCTTATCTATTACATCAGGTAGTTTCTCTAGCACCTTATCGTGAGTGAAATACCCGTAATGTACTGTATTTGTAATGCCTGCATCTAACCAAAACAAATACTCTGAGTCAAATTTATCTAAGATCTTTGCATCGTTTAATAAAAAGACTTTAGACATTACTAAAGGATTATAGAGTTCAAGTTTAGCCTGAGTAGATTCTTTCAGCCAACCTGCCTGCTCGTACCATTCCGGGTTAGTACGTATTTCCTGTATCTTACTGTAAAATGGCATATTTTTTATCCAATTAATATCTCTTAAGATAAATTGTGTATTAAATGGTTTACGTCTTTCAAAAACAAATTTTTCTAATTCACTATCACCAAAAATAATTAAATTAAAATCAGCTTTAAGAAGTTGATCTAATTTTTCTAAATAATGTTCGTAATTACGAGACCACCCGTCTTTTAATTTATCTCTGCCTATATCCCAAAGCCCTGTTACAACTGTAAATTTTGACTTCGGTGGTGTTAGCAAAGCTACTTCCTTATCTTTTTGAATCACTGCTAACTGCTCACATACTTTAATTATTTTTAAATCTAATTTATTTTTTCTAAAAAAGTCTTCTACCGCTACTTTAACACCGGGTAGATCTGTTCTATCATAATCATGAATACAAATATAACCGCCTGGCACTACTCTATCATATATTTTTGTAAGACTATCATAAATTGAACTATAAAAGTCGCCGTCTAAGAAAGCAAAACATATTTCCTCTGGTAAGTCGCTGTCTGCTATATCCTTAAACCAACCTTTAGTTATAAACGGCGGTGTTAAATTATTATCTACAAAGTTTTTAATTAATATATCTTCTGTAGATTTAAGCCCCCCTTCAGTCCAACCAGTATTCTTTTCAAACTGACCTAGCTCTGGTAACCCTTCAAACGAATCATAGACATATAATTTTTTACTCGAATTTGTTTCTTGAATCGCTCTTTGAAGGTATTTACTTGACTCACCGACATAGCAACCAAGCTCAACCACATCACCGTCTATATTATTATCAATAGCATCAAGTAAATAAGTTATCAAAAAGCTGATTTGATCGTCGTTTATTATACTTGCGTCGATCTTTTTATTATCGAAATATTTTATATTCTTATAAACACTCATTTTGCTCTTACCTTACATGTCCACGCTACATTATTAAATGTGTCTTTATCAAAATCTATTAAATTATTATCTTTACATGCATCAGCAATTTCACTTTCAGTAATTTCACACCAGTTCCAAACATTGTTAAAGATTTTATTATCAAATATTTCCTTAGACTCACCGTAATCATGAGCTAATATAAAATCGCCTTGTTTAATAAATCTCGAAAGCAGATTAAACTCACCTTGCTTATAACCACCATCACACAATACTATAGTAGTACCATCTCTATTAATAAAGTCTTTTACTTCCTGATTTACATCAGCAAAGCCCTCACTAAAGACGTTTTCTACTCTTACATCTACCCCGTCCTTTATCATATCATCATACCAAGCATTACGATGAATGTCGTAACTCAATATTGACGTCTTTAAATCTAATTCATCGCTAATAATTTTCATAAACATTGTAAAACCACCAAGAGCAGTGCCAATTTCTAATATGTTCGAAGGTCTTACGCCTTTGAAGAACTCATAAAAAACCTGAAAAACGCCATGATGTTGTTGACATGCATGTGACTTGAAGCTGGAAAGACCGTCGTTAGTTTTTAGACAAATTTTCTTGGTAATGTTATTAGCTATATCCACAATTATATTATTGATGTACTAACCATTTATCAAGGTCTAATAGCTTGTAAGTATGTTTAGTGCTGCTATCAAAGGTAATAAAGTTCTCGTAATAAGCTCTAGCGTTTTTACTAATAAAATTAAGAAATTTAACGTCATCTTTAACTTCTAAAAATCTTTTTTCTATTAATTTAGCATGTTCTTCAGTACTATTTCTATCGTGATCTAAATCTTCTGGTCGATCGACTGATATATAGTGATAATTGGGTATTAATTTAGGATCCATTTCACTATTAAATTTAAAGCGTATAAAAGGTACACCCATTGCCATATATTCAATGTCCCTATAACAAAATTCACCTCTGCCCGCTATTGAAAATCCAAGTTTATACTGTATTAAATCACTAGCATATGTTTCAAAGCCACCAATTGGAAGACCGCCCTCAAATAAGTTTGTATCGAAATAGGTAATTATCTTTCTACAGTCTATTGAAGTACCTCTAAAATAAAATTTATCTTTTAAATCGTTAAATTCTTGACGCTTATTATAGTATAGATCAAAGTCATGTACATTTTGAGGAAAATAAACCCATGGATTGTATTTTATTTTATTTTCGTCATTATAGACATGATGAAATATTTTTTTTCTATCAAATTGTGATACTAAAACTTTAGTTAAATGCGGACTGTCTTGTAAAGATAGTATAGAACTAGTTAAGTCGTCAGATACAGATAACACCTTAATTTCTTTAGTTTCATAATTTTCAATTATCATTTCACATTCGAGCATTTGAATATTTGTATCGTTATAAAATGTATCTTGAGATAGAAGTAATGTAGGGTAATGCTTCATATTAGCATACTTGTAGTATCGAGCATCTATAACATCAAACTTAGTCTTAAGATAATCAATAAATTTGTCAAAAAAGATATTATAATACCTATAATACCTACTTTCGAAATTTTTGGGTTGGTGTACAATAATTTTATTCATTAAAATCTTGTATTGTACCCCCCATCTCTACTATAAAATGAAAAACATCCTCTCAATAATGAGAGCGGCTCCCATTTAAAATTCATACCGGCTTCTATAGTGGACATACCTATTTCAACCCCTTCTGCAAAAGGCCAAATACTTTCTTCATAGCTTTTCCAATACAATCGCTCCCAGCACTCTATAAATTTAGTTATCTTACTATTATTCTTAATTACCATACACTGCTCATTACATACTTGACCTTCGTCATAGAAATCTGTTTTATCTAAACCGTAAGGTTCTATTTTATGCCACCAAAAACAGTTTTTACCGTCATGCTTACCACCGCCTATAGGATGCGGTCTTTCGTAAACAAAATCTACATCAAATCTATTCATATGATCAAAAAGAATTTCAAATTTTTCATCATTATAGCTATCGAGTGCGCACCAATCAGAATCTATATAAACTATAAATTCAGTATTGAGTTTAATTGCTTCTTTAATTGGTAAAAATTTTAAATTATAATTAAACCATTTATCATCTTTAGTTCTAAAAGGTAGATCTTTAGCATTAATTTTATGTATTTTATTCTCTGTAAACTCAGGCGTAGTATTATCTGCTACTACCAAAAAATTGGGTACTTGTGTTATGGTATTAATTTTTTTAAATGTAGCTAAAATATTATTTAAATATCTATCACCTATACCTAGCGAGCATACTGTATATGGTATCATGATTCAATAACCTTTTCTAGAAATGATAATATATTATCTATATTAAAATAATCTGGCAGCTTATTATTGATAAAAATAGGCTCTTCTAAATATGACCTGTGAAGATTTGGGTCAGTATCTATTCTTTTAACTAAATCTAAAAATCCGTCTAAATTATTTTCAAAGTTATGTAAATTTATAAACGTATTTGGGTTGAACCCTTCTTCTAAAATATATTGATTACCATGAAAAATTGGTACTGCACCGCCCACATATGCATGTAAAAGCTTTTCTTGAATAATATGTGGCATATTAATCAAATGTATGGCAATATTGAATTTATATTTTTTAAAAAAATCTATTTTTTCTCTATATGTTAACCCGTCATTACGACCTACATATTCAGCAGCCAACCACCTGTACTTATCAACACCATGTTCCGATGCTGACGGTATATTTTGCCGCCATGGACCAGATGCAGAGACGATCTTATATTCCTGAAGTTTATCAAAAATTATACCCCTATAAGGCTGGTCTGAGGCTTGTGTGACTGAACAAAACCCTATTTGGTTTTTAATAATTTCTTCGTAGTTTCTTTTTTCTAATAACCAGTTAAAAGGTGTATCATATATTCTTGCTTCATCAAATAATGTCCATGCATCTATAACATATGATGGCATTCTAAAGTATTTAGAGTGTTCAAACTTTTGATAACCTATAGCATAAAGCTTAGGATTATCTCTAACAGGTGATGCAAAATCTGCAACTTCACCAGATACATATAAATATTTTACATTATCTTTTTTAACATCTTTAACAGGTGCTTTCAAGAAAGTATCATAATCGCCTTCCTTGTAGTGATATAAATTGGAACAAATAATTAAATCAGGGTCTATAGGATCTACTATAACATTATATTTCTTAGAAAGAACGAAAATAAAGAACTTCATCCAAGAATGCATTCCATGTAAAGAAAATCCTTGACGTGAAATTTTTATTGTTTTCATAATTTATCGGCAAACTTAAGTGTTTTATCGTTAAACGGTCCGTTATCATGTATCATGTAAGGGTTAGATGGTATAGTAATTTTATCTTCTATTATTAGTTCGTGCTTTGCTTCAAAAGTACTAAAAAATATTTTCTTTTCTTGGTCCACTCTTATATCATTAGAAAGTAAATACTCAATAGTCCAATGTCCCTGATCATCATAAACAGTTCTATTTTCTTTAACAATAACTTCCATATGCTCAATTATTTTTTCTGTATAGCCCACATATAGACCTGAGTTTAGATAAAAGGTATCAGAAAGCTTTTCTTTCTTTTCGTATAAATCTTTCTCATTAATAGGCGGCCAAAAACCGTTCTCAGCACAAAATAAAATAGAGCAGTTATATGTTTTAAAATCGTCTATTAAGTTAGAAGGGTCTCTATAAAAATTTGTATCTTTAGCATCACCAAATAGTATAAACTCGTAATTACCTAGTAAATTCTGCTTGTAATAATCGAGATTTCTGATTATTTTATATGTATAAAGTTTTTCATAATAATTAGTTAATTGAGGGTTATGATCATTATTTCTAATAATATGAACATCTCTTTTGCTAAAATATTTTAATGCATTATTATAAAAACAAGGTAAAGCGTGGATAGGGTAATCAAAAAAGGTAGTTACTAGTGCTACACTGTTCATTGTATTATATTTACAATACTACGTATGCAGTTCTACTGTACTCTAGCTAACTGCTTCGTGATTTAACACACCTGTAATAGGATCTGCCCAGCCTTTACTAACACTATGTGGCCATACAATCCAACTATGCGGTGGTACCTCGACGTTAAACGTTCTCCATACCTTACAGTACTTGTCGGGATCATTAAACATCATATCAATCTCTGCTTTATCTGCATCTTTTCTATATACGTCATTACCCGCCTTATCCTTAAAGGCAACACACCAGAAATCATAGTCCTTTTCAGGTACTTGATCATATCTTACATCAATACAGTGTTTAAATATCTTTAAAAACGATTTATCGTATTCTTCAGGTGTTAAATCATTGTTTGGATTAGGTGGGAGCTTATTATCAAGGGTATGCTTCTGTACAGCCCTCTTTTTAAAGGAGAGGCCTGCATACTTTTCATAATCTTGAACAGATCTAACTTTACCAAAATCGTATTTTCCAAAATCGATGTCTTTCTTTTCACCATCCATTTCAAAAAGCTTACGATTACGTAGATGTGATTGCTTATTCATTTCACCCCACTCCTTAATATCATCCCAATGCTTTGTACGACCTTTTCTTGTATATTCATGCCATGCAATCATAATATGTGGGTGAAATAAGTCGTACCCCCATGTATATGATCTTACAGCTAGGTTGATTTCTTCGCCGTGGAAATAATAATACGGATCATACGGTACTTCTTTTACCCATTTACCGAGGGTAAAGATAAAGTGTGCAGATACAAATCGTGAAGGGACCGGTAATGTTCTTTCTCGGTAATCATCAATCGATGCAGGTAGGAAAAACACTGCACCTTCGGGAATAAACCTATCAAAATTCATTTTCCACGGTGTTAAGATACGCTCAGCAGGGTCATTAGTGGGGTTAAAGCTCGATATATACCCTGTTAAAAGAGGCTTTTTATGACCTACCTTTTGCAAATCTTTAACCATTTTAATACATTTTTCATCCCAGTGCTCAACAAACCTATGATGACTATCAAGCTGCAAATAATAACTTTCGTTTTTATAATTCTTTTGAATCGAACTACGAGCCCAACATGTACCTTTACTATCCTGATAAGGTACATCTATTACTTTGAATCTTTTGTCATTAGCAAATTCGCCTAATGTTTCATCTTTATCGCGTTGCCAGCAAATAGAAAATACTAAATTTTCAGGATATTTAGCATTCTTAATACAATCACGTAATGTATTTAGCAGCTCTGGGTCACGGTACGATGCAATAGAAATAAATATTTTTTCGGCTTTTGCTTTTTTCACTAATTTATTTTAATGTGAAGCTCTCGTAAATCAATTAAAAATAAATATACAGTCTAGCGCTACGTAAAGTACCTGCATCTGCAGATGCAAAATCTTGAATATAGAGTTTCCATATTCCATTAACGTCTACAGCAGGTATATTGTTGAATATATTAAATGATGTTTCGTATGGGCCTTCCGGGCAACCGTTAATTAAAGCAAAATCAAAATAACTATCACTTGTATTCGTTTGATAGTACCCTGCAGAATAACCATCCCATGGGCCATTAGGTGAAATACCATCTAGTACTACATCTACAAAGGTTGCAGGGGTATCGCCTTGTATTCTGCCTGCCACAATACAAGCACTACCAGCAGGCGATACCAGTAACATTGCAACATCTGAAGGATAGGTATGATCAAAGGCACTTAATGAAATTGCTATTCTAGTAACAGGGGTTGCAATGCCTGTTACATTAAACGTCATAGGATACGGTGTTGCATACGTATTATCGTTTATTATTAACCCTGTTTGTTGGCTATTAAATGCGAATACGTTAGGTGTTGTGGAAGGCGTTACTGTTACCGTTGGTGTAATAGTTGGAGTAATAGAAATTGTAGGTGTAATGGTCGGTGTAATAGAAATTGTTGGCGTAATGGTCGGTGTAATAGAAATTGTTGGCGTAATGGTCGGTGTAATGGTTACTGTCGGTGTAATCGTTGGTGTAATGGTTACTGTCGGTGTAATCGTTGGTGTAATCGAGATCGTTGGTGTAACTGACGGTGTAACTGTTACTGTTGGCGTAATAGTTGGTGTAATCGTTGGTGTAATTGTTACCGTAGGTGTAATCGTTGGTGTAATTGTTACTGTAGGTGTTGTCGTCGGTGTTACTGTTTCAGTAGGTGTAATCGTCGGTGTTACGGTTACTGTGGGTGTATTAGTAGGTGTTCTTGTAACTGTAGGTGTAATAGTTGCTGTTGGTGTAATTGTAGGTGTGTTTGTAGGTGTAAATGTTATTGTTGGAGTATTTGTGGGTGTAACTGTCGGTGTAACTGTTTTAGTAGGTGTCACCGTTGTTGTAGGTGTTATAGTAGGTGTAATAGATGGGGTAGGAGTAATGGTGGGTGTGATAGAAGGTGTTAGGGTAATAGTAGGTGTAATAGATGGTGTTGGAGTAATAGTAGGTGTAATTGTAGGTGTGGGGGTGGGACTAGCTAAAAATGCATTAATGTGAAAATTCTTTACTTGAAATTTAGTATCTAGTATATTGCTATTAAATGAAAGTACAGGGTAAACGGTAGGAGGTAAATAGTAGGGTAATTCTAGATTTAAAATATTTTTATACTTATCGCCGTCACCGAATCTATGATCTAAAATAACTCTTTTACCTAAATCTGTAATTTTTGCTCTAAATGTGCGATAGTCTACTGCTAAAGCGGATTGTCTATATAATGTAAATGGTGATGAAAAGGCTGATCCAGATAAATTTTCAGTCCTATATAACAAGTTAAATCCGCTATCTTCACTAGATCTTACTGCAATACTATTAACTAACGGCACATTATACCCGTTCATTGAAGGGGCAACACTATTGGAACCAAAATTTCCAGTGATATCAAACCCTATAGCTAATGCGCTCTTTTTAATACCGGGGTAATTTCTATCAACAGGTATAGGATACGGTAAGAAAGCGGTTTGAATAAATGCTTTTGTTGCTCCCAAAGCATATCCCGGGCCTATTTCTTTACTTCCAGGTACGCTATACCCTGCATCAGGAGTACCTGGTTCAATAAAAGGTGTACCGCAATCGACTAAAGATAAACAAAATCCGTGATTACCACTTACCGTAGAGCCGTAGCATGAGTAATCAAAAGCGACATAAAAGTCTCTACTAGTATCAACTGTTTGGTTTAAATAAACAGAAGAAGACTTATCTTGAGGAGTTAGCTGATAATAATTTGGCATAGTTAGTTAAATATAAATGCTCCATTAACAACAGAGCCAGGTGAAGTACCTAGTGAAAGATATGTTAGATATTCTTTTGACAGAGTAGCGTATGCAAAATTACAAGTAAATACGTCAGGCAATAATTTATACATATAGTTATCAACATTAGTTATAACGCCATTAATGTATTTAAAGTAGATTTTAAAGATATAGAAAACATTAGCTATGTCTTTACCTAAATACGAAATTACATAATTCTCAGTTTCACTATCGTACGTCATAAACGGTTTTTCAATTTCAACTATGTTGACATTTATGTTCTTACCTGAAAGTGAAAAATAGCTCAAATCATAATAGGAGAGCTGACTTTCATCAGGTACAGGGAATATCTTTTTATAATTTAAATCATTAGCATCAACAACATAAATTTCAGGATAGATGATCTTAAAGTTTGTATCTCCTAATAAAGGATATAATCTAGTTTTACAAAATACAAGTATTTTGTCATTTTCATTAAACCAAACTGTGGAAAGCTTTTCAAATAGCTTGTTATCACCTCTTTTAAAATAAGCATCAGTTTTAGATACATTTTCAATAGTATTTGTATTATAATCAAATTTTATTTTATCAAAAATAATATAATTTTCTGTTTCAAATTGCATGGAATCATAATATACATCAAAATTAATTAGCTCGTTGTTTATCTCATTAACTATAGAATTGTTATACTTTATAAATATCCCGCTTAATGCAGTAGATAGAGGTACCGTTAGTGTGGCGTTAGAATTTCTAAAATATACTTGACCGTAATCAATAAACTTAGTTTGGTACATTAATCTTTTGGCAGATAATCCCTGTACTTGAGGAACAGTTTTTGTATTTCTTAATGGAATGTTGTAATTTAAGTAATTACTCTCTTCTGCATAAGTAACTTCTCTGGAAAGAACAATATCACCACAAGGAGCTGTATTATTGTATAGATATATGAACCCGTCGTACTTTGTTAACGCAGATGCAGGTGGTACAAAAGTGAATTCACTTGGGTTTGAGAAGCTAGGTCTAAAATCTGGTGCGTTTGGAGATGCACCACTATCTATTAATCTTGTATAATATAAAGTCTGGGTCGATGGGTCGTAAGAAGGTATATCTGAGGGCACGTCTGGCAGCTGCCCACCATTAGGTGTTAAAAATGTAACGCCGTCAGCAGTATCACAAGCAAAATTTAAATCAATTACACTAGAACAAAATGTCTCAGGTTGAAATCTATATGAAATAATAGGGACTATTTCACCAGAAAGTAGAAATTTGGGCGGACCCTGATTATAATATTGAGCAGATAAAGGCGAGGGAGTTAAATATGATGCCCCTTTATAATAATACCCCGTGCCTGGTGGTATGTTGGTTGTTGTTTTTAAAATTATACCCGAATAATTTTTAGCTAAATTATATTCTGTCCAATCAAAATTATATCCAGAAACAGAATCATAAAATGCATACCCATCTAATGTAACACAATATTTTAAACCCTCATCTGATTGTTGATTATCGCTAGTTAAAACCTTATTAGGAAATACTTCTTTGTAAAGGCTATATTCATTGCCAAATACATCGGTTTTATACTGTACTAGAGTTTTGTTAAGAGAATAAAGTTTTTCAATTCTAGTATCTATTGGAAACAAATTTTGAGGTACAATAGGAAATACATCTTTATTAGCCCATACAGTTTTTTCATCTCCAGTAAAGAAATCTTGAGGATCAGAATATCTTGCTAACCCCTGGAACCCTAAATTTAATGTTTGCTCTCTGCTTTCATATGCTCTAAAAATTTGAAAATACGGGTCGGTCTCTGAGTCACCAAATGCATATTGGTTAGAAAAGTCTATTTTATTAAAATAGTTGTTTTCTGTATATACTAGAGGAGCGGTAAACTCTTCTTGAGATAAACCAGAGACATTTCCGTATTTTAGTGGGTCAGGAAAAATATATACTGTATCTGGCTTTAGTGAGCTTAGATTTGCTGTAGCATTAATACCAAAATTTGCAAAAGTTGATATACCTATTTTATCAGGCTTAAAGAATAATCCTATTTGTTTTGCTGTTTTAGTAAAATTACTACTTGGTATAGCAGCAACTGCAGGATATCTTTTATTAACATAGTTTGCAAAGCTGTTTAGAGCTGTAAATAATTCGCCTGTTAAAAATTTAGTAGCAGTTGAGTCAGTAGAAAGATAATAAAAATCTGTACCTATAAATTTAGTTATCTCTTCTCTTTGTATATTTAAATTTAAATTACTTTGTGTTTCAGTGTTTACTGTATTAATAAAATCTGCATCTTTTAGGTAGTTTAGCTGTGTTGATGCGGGCCTTACATCTACACTAAAATTATTATCGCCTAGTTCTATTAGATAAAAAGGATAAGACGTAATAGCTTGAACAATAGCTGAATTAAAGTCTATAAATAAATCCGGATTTATATCATAGACATTGTAATCAAAGAAAGTTTTTCTATCCCCATCAACAGCATTATAAGCGGATGCAGGTACATTAGGGCTTATATCAAAATAATTTGTATAGGTATCATATAAATCTTCAACATTTATTACCATGTTGTTTCTTATATCAGATAACGACAAATTAAGCGTTCTTATAAAATCGGTTAAATCCTCTGTCTCTAAAGACTTTGAAATTTCATTGTATATAATTTTCTCAATACCGTAATTTGACCCCTTAAGGTTGTATCTCAATTCTGCTGTCTTAACATCGTCACGCAGAGTACTATAATATAGGCATATTTCTTTTATTTTTTGCGCAAAAAAAGGAATAGCTATTGCGAGGTCTCTTTTATTATTAAAATCTATATTTCTAAGATATCGTTTTTCATCTGATGAAGAAAAAGAGAGAATTATTTCCTTAATTAAGGATACGTAAAGCTCTCTGGTAATTGCTTCTCTATCTACCTTACTTGAATTTTTAGCTGCGTACCAATTGTTTAAATAAGATTGATATCTCCCTAAAAAATCATCTACATTAGTAAAAATTGTATTATTATACTTTAACCATTCTTGAAAAGATAAGGGCTGGTTTTCGTCTACGGGAATTATTGGTATGTTAGACGATGTTATAGAGCCTTCTATTCTCTCATCAATAAATTTACTTGAATTTGCCATTTTATTATTATTTAATTGTTGTAAGTCAGATCGGTAGCACTAAGAAACAATCTCAATCCTTTGGTTAGCTCGTAGCTAATTAAATTTTGCATAACACCGTTATTTTCGCTCCAGCTTTCAAACGAACTATTATAGAAATTTAAAGTATTATAAGGGTTATTCCAATCTATTATATTATCATATATTGCGTTGTTAAAAATAGGTACATATCTATAAAAGTAATAATATTCACCAATGTCGCTACCGGTAAGAGATTTAGGTACCACTAATCCCCAGCCCCAATCGTAAGAATAAGAAGATAAAGGCACTTCATACCCGTAAGGTAAATACTGATTAGAGCTTAATAATTCAGTTTTATTTATAAGAGAATAAATACCTGAAAAGTTTTCATAAGCTACTAAGGGTATCCCTGATGATATAGTACTTGTTAAAGTAGATAGTTGTGTACCTAAATTAATACCGAAATTCGGATTAACAATAGTACCTTCTTTGTTAAAATTGAGCGCAAATTTATTTTTCTCGCCCCACAATTTCTTATGTTTAATCGAGAGAAGATTTACAAGTCTCATTAACTGAGGTGGGAATGGGTAGTTATATTGCTCAAATTGAATAGAAAGTTCTTGACAAAATGATAGAAGCTGATCAAGGTTAGAAAAGTCAATATCTGAATTATTAGAAACATAATTAGCTATTTTTTCATAAACCGTTTTACCTAACTCGTAAGGTTGTGCAGATACACCGCCTACTATACTACCGATAAATTTATTAAAGAGTACATTTTTATCTTCTAAATTTTCTGAGAAAACTAATGATTTATAAAAATCTAACGCATTAAAATCTTCATTTATTTTATAGACATTATAGCTACCCGATAATGGGTATATATTAAATTCATTTGAAACAGCAGATAAAATACGTACTGTTGAAGCAGTATCAATATATTTGTTTAACCACCTGCTGCCTAACCAATCACCATATGCTTGAAATCTCTTTTCTTCAAAAGCAGAAGAATTGTTTTGTACGCTATTAGGCGGGTAATTTAAATCGATACTAAGAAGCTCGTTAACAGGTTTAGGCTCTTGTAACGTATCTATAAAATAAATTTTATTATTTAAATCATTTATTACCCATATAAAAGCTGATGTATCAGCAGCTATACCACCTATACTTTGAATATAGTTTGTACTATTACCAGAGCCTGCAGAGTAGTATGTTTTCTGCCTGGTAAGACCATCTATTTTTGTAACTGTATCTCTATTTTCAACTACCCATGCATTTTGTGCACCGTCTACAGTTATATTTCCTATTAATTTAAACCCAGATAAAGGATAGCCCGAGACAACATTGCCAAAAGAATCAAATTTATAAAGATAATCGTCTCGTGCTGTAAGTTCTTTAGCTGATGTAGTTAAATTATAAGTTGTCAACCATACAAATTTGTTTCTATCAACGCAAAGCTCTACTGGTGAAAACATCCAAGGGAAAGATACAGATGTTAAAATAGCTCCGTTAGTATCATATTTGACTAGAAAATTAGATGCAGGGTTAGTATAAGAGACCCATAAATTATCATCTATATCTGTATCTAAACTTGAGGGCAGTAAAAGATTTTCACCAGCAAATCCACTTAAAACCGGTATGTTGTAATCAGAACTTAAATTAAATACTAAATTATTCATATCAGGTACAGCTACTGCTTTTATATAACCGTTGTTTTTATCAATTTTGATAGCAGATACTGAGTCAAATAAAGCTACCCACAGATCGCTATTACCGTCTAAAACCAAACTACCCGGTGCAGCGCTACATAGTACCGGAGAAAGTAAATTTCTCTCTTCTATACTACTTGTGTTATAATTGTAGTAAGGAAAAGAAGATAACGAAAAAGATGATAATATATAACCGGCATTATCAAATTTAAATATTTTATCTGATGTACCATCTGCAAACCAAGTTTGATAGTCTTCACCAAAGCCAGCGCCTGACGGTGCAACTTGAATAGCATAAACGTTTCTATTATTATTAGAATTAAAGAAATTTTGATTAGCTGAAATAGTTAGTGTTAGGTAACCCGGGCAGTTTGTGTATATTTGTACTCTAAAAAATCTTAGTAAAACATTATATTGAGGAAGAGCTACCCACCCTATAAGAGAGTCTTTAGGAAAGCTCAATGGGTCTTGAATAAATAGTGAAGCAGTTAATACACAATTTAAAGTAGGCTCTGTGGGTATAAAATAGCCTTTATAAAAAGCACCTATAGATTGAGGTATTTCAGGAGTAAAATCTTCATAAAATTTTACAGAAGTTACAGGTACTAACCCTGTTTCAGTTTTTCTAGCTAACCCGAATTGCAAATCGTAGCTAGAAAGCGAAGATAGAAATGAATTAATTGTAGATGAAGAAAGTGGAGGGTATGTTTTTGTTGTATACCCTTCATTGTCTTTAAACCGTATTACAAAAGGTATTTCTGTGTTTTGCCAACTTATTTCAGGAAGGTAAAATTTAGTTGTAGATAGCGCGCCTTCACCGTCAATGCCGGTAGTAGTTATAGTAAGTCTTTCAGCGGGGTTATGTCTAATCTTAATAATAGGTAAAACTGTTGTTTGTATGTTTTGAAATCCGTGAGGTGGATAATTTACATACTTAAACGTTTCATTTGTTTGAGTATATTTGTCATTATATTTAGAGTTATCTAATACCCCGTAAAGAAAGATAGGATTTTCTCTTGTTGTATAATTTTTTACCCGATCGTCAACATAATAAAATTCGCAACTACCTGTAGTGCCCGCAAATACACTATTATTGTCACTACCCGAGCAACGTTCAATTACACCGTTATTAATTCTACAGTATATTTCATCATTAGTAGTTTTTAATTTATCTACTGCCTTAAATTCAAAAGTTTCACCGAGTTTTTGCTTTTCTAGAAATCTACTTAACGATCTTAAATGCGACCATTTGTCATCAAAAAAATTATCAACGTTTTGATAATCTCCTATTGCACCAGATGCATAAAGATTTATTGTGTACCCTTCTGCACTTAGTGCATTATATGATTGCCAACTTGACTGCCTATCAATATACAAAGGGTCGTTAATTTTACTAGCAGGTACGTCGTAAATGAACTTTCTATAGTCTCTAAATAGTATCTGATCAATTACAAAATTATTAATATTTACTGTAGGTTGGTAGGAACTATCAAATGCATTGCCTTGTTTATCATAAACAGTTAATCTAATTTTATAATCACCTGGCCACACATATTGATGTGAAGCAGTTAATTGTGTAGAAAAGGAACCATCACCGAAATCCCATCTTATAAGCTTATTAGATATACTGCTTAATGTAAATGTTGAAAAGGACGAAGAAAAGTCAGGGTAAAACGTGAGTGGGGTATTCGGTAACGTATACGCAGATAAGGTTTCATTACCTGCAAAATCTTTTATGTTAAAGTAAACATAAAAATAGTTTACTTGACTAGCCATTAGAACTCCTGTTGTAATGTCTGTATAGAAGGTGTGATAACAGTTATCTTATCAGCAAAATCTAACACGTTATTTAAAAAAGGAAATTTAAAGTACGGTAGTTTTGAATCTTGAGTTGTAATTTGTATATCTGTATCGCTATATACAGGATTATATATCAGTAAACTAATTCCAGGTATAGTTATCTTAGTACCATTCTCTGTTCTTACTGTATTAATAGCTCTTACTCCTTCTAAGGCTAAAATTTGATTAGTAATATCAGTTAAGCTTATAGTACCACCTAAATTATCTTTAGATGTTGAAAAATAACTTGCAAATATATTTTTAATTTGTTGTTTTAACGATTCAGGATTGCGTTTAGATGTAACTTCTCTTAAAATTTCAATATATGTATTATCAGCTACCGCGGGTGTTAGCTTCTCTCCCGGAAAAAGAATCCCAATATCAACAGCCACATAAACAGGATCATTAACTATAATCTCAGCAGTAGTTAACTTTACTTGCTGTAGATCATTTAGCAATAGCTGCTTTTGTGCTGAGTTTAAATAACTTGCTCTAGTGGTTAAAGATGTAAGTTTTTCTAATTTAGGCACTGCGTATATGTATACGTTGTTGAAGTTACATGAATCTGAAAACTTTACTTGATTAAATAGTACTCTACTTTGAAGATTAGGTTTATCTACTCCTAAATCGAAGTAATATTTTAAGTGACCGGAGATATAATCCCAATTGTTTACCGCTTGTACTGAAGAAATAATATTGCTATAGTTTTTAGATACATAATTTATAAAATCATTAGATGTAATAAGTCTATACTGAGCTCTAAATGTATTAGTAGCGTTATTTTTAATACTATCTACAGATTCAATGTCAACAAACTTAGTTGATGCATCAATATTAGAAAATTCTAGTGCAGCTGCTTGAGGTACGGTGATTAAACTTAAATTAGAAGGGGTAGTATCAGCTTTAATATTCGAAAACTGAGGTGTGTTGTAGAAGAATAATCTATTACCATTTAAAACTCCAGGGCCTACCTCACCACTAGCCCCATTTGATTTCAAATAGTAAACAGCCACTTCATCATTTTTGTTTAACTTCTTTCCCGTTACATTATTGCCAAATCTTATCTCATATCTTTGATTTTCATTAAGTCTTATTTCGTATACCGTAGAGTTTGATCTCTCAAGATATAAGGACTGCGTAGGTGACCACCTAACCCACTTAGGTGTTGCAACACTATTATCCTTAACGTAGACATCAACATTAAAATGATCTATAATGTCATTAACGCCGGTACTATCCACAACAGTAACTGTTAAAACCTCAAAAGGTTCGCCTGTAGCAGCATATGTGGGGTATTGAATATATGATCCTTGATAAAGAAGATTATTTTCTTGTAAATCTGAAAGAGCTTCAGCACCACTAGTTGTTTTAGCGAAAGTTACATCTTGATTAAAAGAATAATTGACGCCATTAAGTGTAAAATATGAATACCGCGGTATTGTGTATATACCGGGTAGTAAAGAGTCTGTAGCATTAGCTAGAAATGAAAGGATAGAAGTCTGAAACCCTACAGGGTTATAACTTATAAGCTTAACTATTTTGTTTATATTTTCATATAATTCAGCAGTAGTAAATGTGCTTTCAGAACTTGTTCTATTTAAGTAGAAAATCAGTACGTGGTAGGCATAGGCGATAATATCAATGACAGAAGATATATTACTACCCTCAAAATTTTGATCTGTAAAAACATTATTAGCATTTAATCTTGTGTTGATTAAACTTTTTAGACTTGTAGCATCAAACGCTACATATCCATCTGTAGGTAACGCATAATTATTAAATTCTGTAGCCATATTATGTATTAAAGAAGAATCCAGAATTACTTAATGTACCAACAAGTCTAAAACTACTTGTTGTTTCAAGTGTAAACATGGCTAATGTTAATGTTATATCATATTGTTGGTTTGTTTCGTCAACCTCAACATTTATGTTTTGAATTTTTACTCTTGGTTCAAATTTTGAAATGGCATTTAATATATCGTTACCTATATTTCGTGCAGTTGTCTCGCTAACTCTTAAAAAAAGATATTTTTGTAAATTAATACCGAATACTGGGTTTAATATTCTCTGTCCTGGTATTGTTGTTATGATATTAAAAATAGAATTACGAATAGCGGCGTAATCATAATCTACAACTAAATCCTTTATTTCTCTATTCTTTAAGAGCTCATTATTTTGCGTATAATCGAACTCTAGATCTAGCTTTAAATCAGTGTAAGTGAAGTTACTTACCGCTTTTTTAGGACTAGCTATAGATTCTACTTTTATGGTCGCCACGTTATTATTTATAGTATTTTTATTCTTTTAAAAATGGTTTTATACACATAAAAACAATAAATAATATTAGATGAATAGGAAATTTGTCAAATTATACGAATCCGCACTTCAAAGGTATACAAATGGCGGTCTTTTAACTGGTGATCTAGTAGTTTTTAAGGAAGGCTTTCAAAATGATCCGTGGTTTAGAGGCTTAGGTAATAACACTAAGGATAAGATAAAGGCGATGATTGAAAGTGGTTTAAATTTACGTGTATCGGCTATTAAAAGCGTTTTACCTGCTGTTAAAGGTGCAGGTAATACAGATTACACAGGTGTTGATTTTAATGTTGACATCACAACTGAGATTGCACCTGGAAGATATGGAGATTTTGCAACTATCCCGGGCAGATTGTTAGAACCTAAGAGTTCTTACCCTAATTTACCACCGGTACCAGAAGTATTTAAAAAAGGTGATCCAGGTAGACGTGCAGCAATTAAACCTAAGAAAGTAAAGGATGAAGCTGAAGAAGTCCCGTTCCTTTCTCCTCGTGATACAATGCTTTCTGACTTAGGTAATAGAAAATTATCTAGAGGTGATAGAGAATTGCTTAACACCAACGTAAAAATACCTTCAAGTCCCGCTAAAGGTCATAACGACCCTGCAAGCTACACTGCAAATTATCTTCCTAAGAGATAACTTAAACTTCTGATAAAGCAATAAAGCAAGTATAGCAATTTATTTCTTGATCTACTACAAAACTGCTTCTATAGATGTATTCCGATAGAATTAACAAATAGCTTTTCTTTCTATTATTATCCGGTTCAGTTTTATCAATAAAATTAAACAAGTTTCTCATTAAAATTACATAGTCGTTATTAAATTGCGATTCATTTTCGATTAAAGCTTTTCGAAGCGTAGTTATATTTTTTTTCTGTATTTCAGTATAGATTAATTGAAGCACATCGTCGTTTTTCGTATCAATAAGTATGAGCTTATTGTTACTGCTTTGTTTTTGCAGTTCATTTATACACTTGCGTAGATCAGGGTAAAATGATTTTATAAAATCAATAAGTTTAGGTTTGTCATTCTGACTTATTTCTACTTTCTCCGCCTTTAACACCAAAGCGCATCTCTTTACCATACCATCCAATGGAGGTGTAAGATCAAAGCTCTGACATCTACTCTGTAGCGGTGTAATTACTCTGTACTTGTAATTAGCTGTAAGTATAAATCTTGTAATTTTAGCAAACTCTTCCATTGTATTGCGCAAAGCACGTTGAGCGTCTACAGAAAGCCCGTCTGTCTCATCTAATATAATAACCTTAATCTTCCCGTCTATACTCTTCGTTTGTGCAAAATTAGTTACCTTACTTCTAATTGTATCAATACCATTTTCATCACTAGCATTGATATAAAGGTACTGACATTCTAAGAGCTCATTAACAATAATTTTAGCGAGCGTCGTCTTACCTATACCTGGTGTACCAACAAAGAGCAAATTAGGTATTTCTTGCTTATCTTTAAATGACTCTATAATAGTTTTATTATTTTCTGATATAATAAAATCAGATAGCGTCTTAGGTCTGTATTTTTCAACCCATAAATTGTTAAAATTATAATTCATTATTTACCTGAAGAGCCAAATCCTTTTTCGCCTCTTTCGGTCTCTTCAACTTTACCCCATTCTACCGGCATAGAAAAGTTTAAATACACTACAAATTGAGCAATTCTATCACCTGCCTTTACTTCATAATCCTTATCAGTGAGATTATAGAGTTTAACTCCCGCATCACCTCTATATCCACAATCTATAATACCAGGGTGTGCTAAAATACCGTGTTTAAACCCTAAGCCGCTACGTGATTCGACTTTTACCCAATATCCTTCAGGAATATAGGCAAATTTCAAGCCTACAGCAACAACAGCACTGCCTTTTGCAGGAATAATCTTATCTTCAATAGAGTATACATCATACCCGGTATCAGATTCATGGTTTTTTGTCGGCAGTTTAGCTAAATCATGTGTTTTCTCAAATTTTAACACAGGTAAAAACTTGATATTCGGGTCTATATCGGGTTTAATACTATACATACTTAAATTATAATATAGATATAACGAATATCAATAGATTAAATATTTTTATGAGCGATGAACTCAATGAAATGGTAGGAGATCTACTGGAACAGTTAAATGATGCTAATAAAAAAGCAGAAATAGCAAAAAAAGAAACCGATCCTCTTAAAAAAGAGGATATAGAAAAGTTTGTAGTCGAAAAAGCAGGTAAATTAGTTCAAGAAAGCTTAGATGTAGTTACTAATGTAAAGGATTATATCTCTTCTGCACCGGAGAGTAAAGATGTTGGTTCATTAGCTGACTTAATAGCTGCAACTTCATCAGCTATTGAAACGTTAAACAAAATAATAGTTACGGACAAGAGAAACGAAGCATTAATTAAAGCAAAAGAAATGGATATATCTTCTAGAAAAGAGCTTAAAGAAGCAGATAGTCAGAATAAACTATTGGCCACTAGAGAACAGGTATTTAAGATGTTAATCAACAGCGCTAATAAGAGTGCTGATATAATTGATGCGGAAATAGTAAATTAAAAATCCTTTTTATTTGAACATTCAAAGAATCTAGAATAAAATCCTTTCCAAATAGTATTAAAATCAGGTATAAGATTCTTAAGAGAACTAGTAAAGTCATCAATTTTAGGAAACTTAGGTAATAAGCTCTTAAATTTAGCTTCTACCCCATCTAAATCGAAGCTACCTGTAATATTTCCGAAGTCAACTTTACCTAAAACCGGTAGTTCAAAATTACAAAGCGTCTCTTTGGTCTGCTCTGCTAATGCTAAAGCACTATTTGCATCTAAATTATTAAGGTCGGTGTTAGTTATTATTGCAGATATTTCTGGGAATGAACCTGGGTCTAGGGACGGTAATACATTAGGCATGTTTAACACAGGTAAAGTTACATTTGATACAGCGCTATTAACTGAACCAGCTAAAGCATTAGTTGAACCGAGAGTTTCTTGAATTAAAGGTAGGTTAGAAATTCCAGCTTTACTTACTGCATTATTTAAATTGGTTAAATT
>Ga0209400_1000365_pt1 | contig 38989 bp, 30 predicted proteins | sample M_130807_EF_Meta_FD_187313 | JGI IMG/M metagenome (GOLD analysis project Ga0209400, IMG submission 187313) | Freshwater microbial communities from Lake Montjoie, Canada to study carbon cycling - M_130807_EF_MetaG (SPAdes) (version 2) | ecosystem: Environmental > Aquatic > Freshwater > Lake... | reverse complement strand
AAGACGGTGCGCGAAAGATGCGCGGGAGTGGCACGGCGGCGAAGGATACATTGTGGAGTGCCCGGGACCTGCGACTACGGGTGTGAAGGCATCTCAGGGCTAACAGAATCCGAGCGAATCAAAAGTTCTCTGCCACTTTTTCACGGCTGATTTTTGGACGTTGCTTTCAGGTCAGGGCGATGATTATTTTTGACCGGGCTGTTTCCGGACCTTCGCAGGTGGCAACTGCCGGTAGGGGAAGCGGGAGACGGGAGCGGGTGGTGGAAATCAAATGTTGCGGATCGTTTGCTGGTCCGCTTCGCCCTTCATGACTGGCACAAAGGTGCGTTCAGTCATGATACTGCGGCTCCGATAGCGCGGAAAAAATGCAGAGTTCATTTCACTCTCGCGTAAGTCCTTGAAGTCAGGATCGTTTCCACCAGTCGTCGTCCCGCAGCCATGGCTCGGACGGTTGCTGCGGGGATTTTCGACCCCGATTGCCTGCGACGGATTCTTGGGGCACTTCCCGCAACTCCTCCAACAGCGCATCGACATGGCGGTCCCTGCGGGCCACATTGCGTTTCATGCTCAAGACCAACAGACCGACGACCGCAAAGCTGGAAAACATCACCAGCATCATCGCCACGGCAAACGTGTCCGCAGCCAGTTCGGCGAGCTGCCATCCGGCATTCATGAGATGATCCTCCTCATCGGGATCATGCTCGAATACTCGAAGCCCATTTTCTTGAAAAAATGCTGCGAGTCCGCACTGATCTTGTCGGTCAGCAGGGTGATGCGTTTGAAGTCCTTTTTCCTGGCGAAATCCAGAACGTATTCGAGCAGCATCGTGCCATAACCGTGACCGCGGTGGATGGGATGAACGATTACATCCTCCATCAGAATCACAAAACCACCCATCGCGGTGGAGATTGTGAAGAGCAGATTGACCATGCCGAAAATCGCGTCGTCGGAACGCAGCACAAAGATCCTTCCACGCGCCGGTTGTTCGAGAATCAGGCGCAGCCCGTGTTCCTGCACTTGCGAGTCCGCGCGCAGATCGCCCGAGTGCGCGAACAAGTCCATGGTCAACGCCACCAGTTGCGGCAAGTCTTCCAGTGTCGCCGGCTCCACCCGCAATTTGCTTTTCAAGCTCTGGGATTCTTCCGTTTTCGTCGTCTCCATGCTGCAACTATGCATTTCCTGTTCCAAAAGTCACGCGGATAAATCGCTGCGCTCCCAAACATCAGTCACACGATGATGAGCCTCACAGGCCCCGAACGTTCCGGTGGGAGAAGGGTTGTTGGACCGCAATGAGTCGCCTGTCCCATCGGCAATGTTTGCCAACATTGGCATAGGGTGACGGCAGGCAATGTTAGGATGATCAGTGACCACCCCCGCCGGAACAATGGAGAGGCGATTCCTGCCTTTTGATCTTCTGCCTCACTCGATCCGCAATGCCTCGCGCAGTTTTTCCTCCGCACGCCGGGCATCATCCTCGCAAGAGGCGTGAATCCGCGCCAGCAAATCGCCCCTGCGAATGAAATCGCCCGTTTTAATCAAACGATCGAACCCAACCGCATGATTCACGGCATCGGTTGCCACGGAACGGCCCGCGCCCAACTCAAGGGCGCTCTGACCCACCATGCCGGCGTCGAGGGCGACGACCGTTCCCGTTTCCAAAGAAACCACCTCGCGAATCACTTTGGCATGATGAATCTCCGCAAAATTAAACAATTGCTTGATGCAACCGTTTTGATGCGAGACCAAGGTGGCGAATTTATCCAGCACCTGACCCGATGAAATTCTCTTAAGTAGTTCATCCTCAGTCATCAGCGTGATTTTTTCCGCCTGGGATAGCACCAGCTTTAACAGATCGTCAGCCCCCCTACCCTGCATCAGTTCCAGAGCTTCGACCACCTCCAGAGCATTGCCGACAGCGTGGCCGAGCGGTTCGTCCATCGCATTCAATTCACAACTCACCGACACTCCCATTTCCCGCCCCACAGCAAGCATCGAGTCCGCCAAAACAAGCGCTTGTTCCCGCGTTTTCATGAATGCTCCGCTGCCGTATTTCACGTCGAGAACCAATCGATCCAGCGACTCCGCGAGTTTTTTTGACATGATCGAAGCCGTGATCAGCGGGATCGACGGAACCGTGCCCGTCACATCGCGGAGGGCGTAGAACTTTTTATCGGCGGGACAAAACTGCTCGGTTTGCCCCATCATCACCACGCCAATTTTTTCCAATTGCCGCTGCGCCTCATCGAGGCTCAGTCCGACGCGGAATCCGGGGATCGACTCCAGTTTGTCGAGGGTGCCGCCGGTGATGCCCAATCCGCGACCAGAGACCATGGGAATCCAGCAATCGCAGCAAGCGACCAATGGGGCGAGGATCAGCGAAACCTTGTCGCCGATGCCACCGGTCGAATGCTTGTCCACGACGGGAAACGGACGCTCGCGGAAAGAAAAGCATTCGCCGCTTTCCAGCATTGCGTAGGTGAGAGACGCGGTTTCAGCGGCGTTCATGCCCTGGAAATAGACCGCCATGGCAAATGCAGACATCTGCGCGTCGGTCACCTCCCCAGCGGTGAAGCCCTTGATCAGGTCGCGGATTTGTCCATCCTCCAAAATGTTGCCGTCGCGCTTCCGGGCGATCAAGGACGGCGGATGGAGTTTCCGGCTCATGATTCAGGGATTCAGCGGCGCGCCCTTGAATTTGCTCCTGACATAGGTTTTGTCGTCGGTGGAGAGTTTATCGAAGTCGTAATAGACCTTTTCGCCGTCCTCTTTTTGCAAAATCACCTTTTGTTTGCCGTCGCGCGCCGTTTTGGGGATCACATCTTCCCCGGGTTTGCCCGACTCCTCGATCAGCATGGCCGAGCCATCCTGAAACACCATGCCGACGCATTTGGCAGTGAGTTTCTTGCCTTGGGCGTTCTCCCATTCACGCATCACCGGTGCGCCGGTCAGCGCGTTTTTCGCCTCGGCCCCCGCTTGCTTGAGCTTTTTCTCCAGCTTCGACGTCTGAAAAAACGCCTTGTCCAGAATTGATTTCGGCGGCGGTTGAAAGAACATCAGGCCCATCGCGGCAATCAGGATCACCGCCCAGATTTTGGCCGGAAAGATCAGAAACAAATGCGGTTCGGAAACCGTCTGCTTCTCGCCGCTCGCCACATCGATGATTTCCTTCGTGGTGGTCCCTCCCCAGGTGATCGCGAAGGCGGCGACGAAAATCGTTCCCAGAATGTGCCCTGCCGTGACGATCCACTTTTCCGGAATTGTCCCCGGAACCGAGCGGTCCGCCCAATAAATCACGACAAAACCCAACAACCACAACAACGGAACCAAATAACCTTTACGCGTCCAAAGCGACATGCAGGTGATTAACAAATCGCGGCCAGAGTGTAAACGGCTTTCTCGGTCGTTCGCCCCGCACGCCCGACGGCGCAGGACCGTCGATGCGTTGGGTATCGAAACTTCGGGGCTCGGTGCCGGCATTTCGGACCTTGGTACGGCTACTTGGACAACGGTGAGTCTTTGTTCGAAATCAGACTTCCCTCTCGCCGCCGGATGGTTTACGTCTTTCTTCCATGCCGCGCGCACAGATTTTGCTCACAATCTCGACCCGCGTTCCGGCACTTGTGGCAGGCATCGCACTGGTGTCATGCCAGGCTCCGGCGTACAAACCGGATTACTCCCGCTACGACAAGGTGTATGACTCCCCGAGCACCTTGTGCTGGCGTGGCATCATGAAAAACCTGCCCTACGTCTGCGATCAGGCATTTCACGGCCAATACGGCGGTTGCGGCAACGCGGGAGGCAAACCGTGCGACCGACTCGACGCGCTGTGTCGCAAGCACGATATCGTTTACGGGGAAGCAAAAGCCCTGCCGACGCTGCGCATGGCCGACCAGGTATTTGTCGAGGAACTGGGAGTTCTCGATTGCAGCACCCTTTCAGCCAACGGGCGAAAATTCCGTGAGAACGGCATACATTTCATGCAAAGCCCGTGGGCTGACATCATCGGCAAGCCCCTGGAGAATCTGGCCGTTTGTGAGGAGCCCGCCGACTCACCATTTCAGGACATCGAATCCATCCGCCGCTTTTTCCATGCACCCGAAGGCCCCGAGGAAATGAAATTGCTGCAAAAGAAACCGCGCTGAGACACTTTTTCAAATCCCCGCGCGGCGAGGGGACACACGCAGGGCGCAATAGGAAAAAATCGCACAAATCAGCCTTGGGGACGATCGCGAACATTGACCAATCGGGAAAAACTCGCAAGGATAACCAGCGGAGAGCGCGAAGGGCTATTTTGCATGCATGCCGATCACAAGAGAATCTATCCACCCACCCTGCCGATTGCCAATCGCAAGTCGGAATTTTTTCGTGCGTTGAACCAATGAACAATCCCGATGGCTGACCTGAAAAAAACCCTCAAAAAAATCCCGCTGCTGGGACCCTCCGTGTTCTGGCTGTCTTCGCATCTCAAAGGCACGTGGCGAACGGATCCGAAAAACTGGCTGCCCGTCCTCGTTCCGGAGACCGATGCGCAGGTTGTGCAAATCGGTTCGAACGATGGCAAGACCGACGACCCGATCCACCAGTTGTTGCTCAAACGCAAAGGCTGGCAGGGGCTGTTCGTGGAGCCGGTGCCTTACATCTTCGAGCGGCTGAAGCAAAGTTATCCAACCGAGCCCCGGTTCCGCTATGAAAATGCGGCGATCAACGATGGCAGCAGCGCGACGTTCTACTGGGTCGATGCGACAGCCAAACAGCGGATTCCCGACTTGCCGGAATGGTATGACCAGCTCGGCTCGTTCTGTCGCGAGCACATCGTCAACCACCTCGACGGCATCCTCGAGCCTTACATCATTTCACAGGAAGTCCGTGGCATCACCCTCGGGCAGTTGTTTGAAAAACACGCGATCGGAAAAATCGACATCCTCCATATCGATACCGAGGGATACGATTACAAGGTGCTCTCGCAGCTCGATCTTTCACGCCATGAGCCGTCCGTCATTCTGTTCGAATACAAACACCTCGCCGAGGGAGAACGTGAAAAGTCGATCCACATGCTCACACCGAAATATGAACTATACGATCTCGGATCGGACTTCCTCGCCGTGAACCGGTCACGGCTATCGACTCACTCCAAAAAGCTGGAGGCACTGAAACATCAGCGCGTGATCTCATGAACATGCTCGCGGTCATCAGCCCTTCGCACGAACAACTCTATCGGGAGTTTTTCCTCAAAAACCTGCCTGCCGATGCGACGGTTCTCGAAAAGCATCTCCAGACCTCGGGTAAGGGCGACTATCTCGCCAATGACTGGCAGACCGGTGTCACAACAAAGCTCCGCTTTGCCTTGGAGCATCTCGACAACAGCGAGCCGGACAGCACGTTCGTATTGAGCGACATTGACATCCTGTTCTACCCGAGTCTGTCGATGACCGAGTTGCAGCGCGAACTCGATGAACGCAAGGTCGACATCCTCTTCCAAGCCGAGAGCGCCGATCCGGACTGGCATGAAGTGAACACCGGCTTCTACATTGCGCGCAACACTCCTTTTGTCAGGGGCATTTTGACAAAAGCACTGGAGCTTTGCGAACGCAGCGGCACAAAAAACGACCAGACCGCGATGAACAGCATCCTCGACCCGGCGGATTACAACGCGAAGTGGGGCCTGTTGCCGATCCGCTATTATGCCCGCTCGCAGTGTTTTCCTCCGCCGCGCGACATCGTCCTTCACCATGCGAACTGCACGCATTCGGTCGCGCAAAAATGCTCGCAACTGCGCCGCGTGGAGAAATACAATCATCACCCGCTGGGGCGTTGCATTCTCGTCATCCAGGAAATGTGGGGTTACGCCATCGATGGCCGCCTGCTGGGACTGATCCGCCGTCGCCTGATGCCAGGCGCACGCTCCGGCCACGGTCCGGGATGAATGCGGCGGTTACAACTTTGCCCCGTTTGAAATATGTCCACCTTTGCGGTTGCCCGCGTCAGGCATCGCGACTAGGCTACTACGCGATGAGCGGTTGTCACGGACCACAGATGAAAATGGATGCCTCCCTGCATCTGGAAAGGAAGCCCGACTGGATCAAAGTCCGCCTGCCCAACAACCCGGCCTTCTGGTCGACCAAAGCACTGATCACCGATCTGAAATTGGTCACCGTGTGCGAAGAGGCGCAGTGCCCGAACCGTTGGGAATGTTGGGGACAGGGCACGGCGACCTTCATGATCGCCGGGGAAAAATGCACCCGTGCCTGCGGATTCTGTGCGGTCAAAACCGCCAAACCCGATGCCCTGGAAGACGACGAGCCGCTGCGTGTCGCCGAGGCCACGCGTCGCATGAATCTTCGCCATGTGGTGATCACCGCCGTGGCCCGCGACGACCTGCGCGATGGCGGCGCGGAGCATTTTCAAAAAACCATCGAAGCCGTGCGCGCGATCAACCCCGGCATCGTCATCGAAGTGCTGGTGCCCGACTTCAACGACCGCGACTGGGCCTTGCAAATGGTCATGGATGCCCGACCGCACATTTTCAATCACAACCTGGAAACGGTGGAACGGCTTACGCCACTGGTGCGCTCGCGGGCCCAGTACCAGCGCAGCCTTGCCGTATTGAAAAAAGCGAAGGCGATGGTTCACGGCAAGGTCGCCACCAAGAGCGGCATCATGCTGGGTCTCGGGGAAACACGCGAAGAAATCCTCGCCGCCATGGACGACCTGCTTTCCGCGGATGTCACCGTGCTCACGATGGGACAATATCTGCGGCCCACTCCCCGGCATTTGCCGGTGGTCGCCTACATTCATCCTGACCAGTTCGCGGAGTACAAACAGATCGCGCTTGACAAGGGATTCCGACATGTCGCCAGCGGACCACTGGTGCGCAGTTCTTATCACGCCGCCGATTTCCGCCCCGAACTCGACATTCTGGAGGATGCTGAAAAACACGTCCGTCCGCAGGCCGGGATGGAACTACAGCCGGAGCAACTGGCGATTCCCCAGGCAACGCGGGAGATTCTGCAACGCAGCATTGCGGGTTGAAAAAACGTTAGATCAATCCGCTTTCCCGGAAGGAATAGTACGGGGAGCGACCCGCGCCGGGGCGACCGATGATCACGTGATCGATGAAGCGGATTTGCATCAACTCGCTGGCATCGCGAATCCGTGTGGTCAGTTGCAAGTCCTGATTGCTCGGAGACGGATCACCGGACGGATGATTGTGCATCAGGAAAAAGGCATAGGCATTCCGATTCACCACCGGGTGCAGAATCTCGCGGGGATGGGCCAGTGTCTGGCTTACCGTGCCCGAACTGATTTCCACCGCCGCGTCCATGTGCAGGCGGGTGTTGAGCAGCACGACCATCAGTTTTTCCTGGTTCAGATGCGCGAGTTGCGGGGCAAAATGATCGTAGAGCAGTTGCGGCGAATCGAGCGTGACTTTCTCAACCTGCTCCAGGGCGACGCGGCGACCGAGTTCGAATGCGGCGATCAACTGCGAAGCCTTGCCCGGCCCCAGACCGTGGAATTTTTTCAATTCGTTGACATCAAGCTGACCCAGCGATGACAGCGATCCATAGTGCTGGATCAATTCCCTGCCGAGCTGAATCGCGCTTTTGCCGACGATTCCCGTGCGCAGGAACAAGGCCATCAATTCCTCGTTCGACAAAGCACGCACGCCCAGTCGCTGCATTTTTTCGCGGGGTCGGTCTGCGGATGAAAGGTCGCGGATCATCGGTTCCATGCGCGTTCCTCTAGCAAAAGATGCGCGAGTCAACAAGAGGCAAATCGCACGCTCCGGTGCTTACTGGCTTACAGCAGCCCTCTACTCAGGCCCTGGACAGCGATCCTTCGTCTGCCGATGAAAAAAACGGCTCTGTCCATTCCCCTGGAAAAAAGTCGAAGCCAGCCCGACACGAGCTTGGTCGGGACCGGCTTGGAAATTTGTCAGGGCAGCTTCTTCACCGTGCCGAACATCTGTCCGGCGATCTTCTCGCCCTTCGCGGACTCCAGATCATAGCCGATGCGCAACTGATTGCTGGGTTTCATTCCTTTCAATTCCAGCTCCACCGTTTTGCCATCGGCCGAGAGCTGGGCGGAAAGAACCTCCACTTTGTCGTGCACCCTGACATTGTGGCTCTCTTTTTGCTTTGCCTGCTCAATCGCCGCGGCGTCCGGATTATCCACCGAAAATTCGCCTGAACCATATTGCACCGAACGCACGTAGTTCCAGCGTTCGACATTGTAGCTCTTGACATCGACCGCCAGCTCCTTGTCGAGCTCAACGGCAAAACCGATCTTCACACCCTTGGCAGTGATTTTCTGACTGACCGGAAGCAGCAGAGGTTTTTCCTTCACGTAGCGAATCCGCTGGAAGGCGCATTCACTGGCAGCGTTGGTCTGCCAACCGCGGAATCCGAGCACAAACAGAGAACCATCGGTGTGAAAGCGCGCACGCATCGCCGATGACTGAAGTTGCACTGGAATCTTCACCGCAGCACCCTGCATGACATCGCCAACGGGGTCGGGCAAAATCCGATAGAGGGAGGACTGGCCATAAGAAAGGTGAATCAACTCACCTGATTTGATGCCGAAATCCACGCCTGCCGGAACCCATACCTGGGAGCCGCCGCTGTTATCGGCCGACATCGGCAGATAACAAATCGGCTCATGCAGGGACTTCCCGGCGTTGATCGCCTGCTTGCTGTCCTCGGTGCCGAGGAACACCGGAGCCTGGTCCTTGGTGAAATAGTTCACCTTGCAACAAGGCTGCCAGGTTCCTTCGTTTTCCCCGGTGGTGATTTGACCATCGGGCCCCACTCCCATGCCGCCGGGCGCGCGCAATCCTGTCGCAAGCACTTCGAATTTTTTGCCATCGGCGGAAACCTTGGCAACGATGCCGTGATGCGGGGCGATCGGATCAAATCCACGACCGCCGCCGCGAACCGGCGACGCCTTGACGAAGTAGAAGTTGCCTTCCTTGTCGGTCTGCAGGTCGAACGCGAATTCGTGGAAATTCTGGGTGATGATCACATCGCGGTTGAAGGCCTTGAATTGATCGATTTCACCGTCGCCATTCAGATCGATCAACTGCGTGATGCCGTCGCGACCATGCACGTAGATCTGGCCTTTGACAACTTTCAGCCCCAGGGTTTCGAACAGCCCGCTGGCGATGCGTTTCCAACTGAGCTTGGTGACGTCCTTGTTGAAGCCGCTCACGGTCCAGACATCGCCGTTCCATGAGGAAAGCACGGCGGTGTTTTCGTCGAGGAAATCAAATCCGCCAAAGCGCAGACTGGATTTCCAGGGATTGTTGTCGGGAAGTTTGATTTGATCGACCGCCCATGCCGATCCTTCGGCAGGTGCGCCTGTTGTGCCAACACTCGTCAATACCTCGGTGTATTGCGGAGCGCCGCCCTTGGTCAAGGCGACGAGGTCGGCAAAGTCACCGACCTTTGGAGCCGCATCGCGTGAAAACACCACCTGCACCCGGATGGCTTTTTGATGCGCGGGGATTTTCAGTGCGAGCCGTCCCTTGGCGTTGTCGGAGGTTTGCAATGCAACTTTCGCCCCATCGGCGCCGGCGGCGACCTGCAAGCCCGATGCGCTTTTCGCCATGCCGCCATCGCCTGTGATTTCAAATGCACCGTCCTCATCGGCGAGCAACACCAGCAAATCCTTGCTGCTCGGGGCGATCTCCCAGTGGCGTTCGATGCCAGAAGCGCCTGATTTCGCCAACTCCAGCACACGTGTGCCCATTACTTCGGATTCAATCACGATGGCCTGGCCGTTTTTGTAGTAGCCGAGATAGCGACCATGCTTGGCGGGCAGGTTGCCCATTCCCTTCAGCTCGCGATCATCGTCGAAAGAACCGTTTTCCGCCGCCCAACCGCAGACGGACTCCGTGATGAAAACCGGTTTTTCATCCTGCAAGGTCACCAGGTTGCCATGCTGTCCGGTCCACGGCGTGCCGCCCCATTTGACAAATCCGCTGTAGGCAGTAACCCAGCGCAGTGTTTCGGTGTCATAGACGGCGCAATTTTTCCGTTCGCCCAAATCCACGAGAATCCCCTTGAGCGCGGCTGCGCGTCGCTGACCTTTGTGTTGATCCACAAAAGTGTTGGACCAGGCGGGGCCGAATTGCATTTCCTCAAACCACTGGGCGGCGTGCACGGGCAGGGAAATCGAAAGCAGGGCACAAAACGTTGCTGTCTTTGTCATGAGGGATACAATAAACAAACTTGGATGCGAATCTTTCATCAAATTCGTGAATGATTGCTCAACGGAACTTGGGCAAAAAGCGGTTTGCTGTGATTTCGAACTTTTTTCATCCCAAACTCGACAAATCGATTGCTTCGTCTAGTTTCCGGTTAGCACCAACACCACAAGCATGGAACCAACACAGGATTACGCCACTCCCCTTACTCCCTCTCCCGCGTTAGGCCATCAGGCTGAGGAAATCGTCAAGCCACCCGTCGAAGAGCCCCCTGCCCCGTCCGCGCCTGGATCGCATGGCTTGCCTGCGGACGATGTCGCCGCCATCGACGAACTCGGTCGCACCTACGATGCTTTTTGCACCGAACTCGGCAAAACAATCATCGGCCAGCAACAGGTCATCGAAAACCTGGCGATCTGTCTGTTTGCCCGCGGCCATGCCCTGCTGATGGGCGTTCCGGGGCTGGCAAAAACCCTGCTGGTCTCCTCGGTGGCGGAAACGTTCGACCTGGCCTTCAGCCGAATTCAGTTCACTCCGGACCTGATGCCCGCCGACATCACCGGCACCGATATCATCCAGGAAACCGGCATCGGCGGACGCCGTCAGTTTGAATTCATCAAGGGACCACTGTTCGCCAATATCGTTCTTGCCGACGAAATCAACCGCGCGCCCGCCAAAACCCAGTCGGCGATGCTCGAGGCCATGCAGGAACACAAGGTCACAGTGCTGGGCAACACCTACACCCTGTCACCGCCGTTTTTCGTGCTCGCAACCCAGAACCCGATCGAACAGGAGGGAACGTATCCCCTCCCCGAGGCCCAGCTCGACCGCTTCATGTTCCTGATCGAGGTCGGCTATCCGAGTGCCGAGGAGGAAAAACGCATCGCCCGCGAAACCACGGGGCTTTCCAAAGGATCATTGAGCAAACTGCTCAACGGCGAAAAAGTGCTCGCGTTCCAAAACCTGGTGCGCCGCGTACCCGTTCCCGAACACATTTACGACTACGCCGTGGCGATCGTCCGGAAAACCCGGCCAAATGAAGCGGATGCCCCCGCTTGGCTGAAGGAACTCGTCGGCTGGGGTGCCGGACCGCGCGCCGTGCAGTATCTGATCCTCGGGGCGAAAGCCCGCGCCGCACTGAAGGGTTCCTACCTCGTGCGGATGGAAGACATCGAGGCTGTTGCCGCTCCGGTTCTCGCCCACCGTGTGATCACCAACTTCGCGGCCGAGTCCCAGGGCATGACCTCGAAAAAAGTGGTCGAACGGTTGATCGCGGAAATGCGCGCCTGACCGCACGGCCGGTTTCATCCACCCGGCCTAACAGATTTCACCTTTCCTTCTCGTGTCCACACTCCTCGACCACGACCTGCTTGTCCGCCTCGGTGCGATTCCCGCCGAAGCGCGACTGCCGATGCTGGGCAACGTGGCGGGCAAACACCGCTCACCCCATCGCGGATCGTCGGTGGAGTTCGCCGAATACCGCAAGTATGTTCCGGGCGACGACACCCGGCGGCTCGACTGGAAAGCCTATGCGCGCTCGGACCGCTACTACATCAAGGAGTTCGAGGCCGACACCAACCTGCGCATTTATTTCGTGGTCGACAACTCGGGTTCGATGAATTTCGCCGACAAGGGCATTTCCAAAATCGATTACGCGCGGCGCATCGTCGCCAACCTCGCGTATCTCTTTGTCAACCAGGGCGATGCCGCAGGGCTCTCGGTCTGCCGCGACACCCTCCACATTGAGATCCCACCGCGGCGAAGGCCCGCGCACCTGCAACTGATCACCCACACTCTCGAAGCCCTGGAACCCTCGGGCGAAACCGGTCTCGTTGCGGCACTGCACGCGGTGGCGGAAAAAGTCGGGCAACGCGCTGTGGTGGTGATTCTCTCCGACTTGTTTTGCGACACCAACGCACTCGAAGAGGCTCTGCAACACCTGCGCTACCGCAAGCACGACATCTGCGTGTTTCACCTCATGGACCCTCAGGAGATCGCATTTCACTTCGACCGCCCGCATCGATTCGTCGACATGGAGGACAACACTGCTTTGGTGGTCGAACCCAATCTCATCGCCGATGAATACCAGCAGGCCCTCAAAGAGTTTCTCACCAGTGTGAAAAGTGGCTGCCACAACGTCCATGCCGACTATCAGCTTGTCACCACCGATTCCCCGCTCGAACCGCTGCTGCGTGAATTCCTGCTGAACCGCTTGCCGAAAAAGGGAAAACGCTGAGCCCATAATCACCTTCCGAAGTGTCATTCTATCAACAACCCCTGCTCTGGTTCCTGTGCGCCGCGGCGATTCCGGTGATCATTCACCTGCTCAACCGCCGCCGCCACAAAACCGTGCGCTGGGCGGCGATGCAGTTCCTGCTCAAGGCAACCAGGGAATCGCGGGGAAAAAAGAAACTGCGCCACATCCTGATCCTCACCGCCCGCACCCTGGGCATCGCGGCGCTGGCGACGGCCGCCGCCCGACCGATGATCGGCGGACTGCTCGGCTGGGGCGCCAATCAGTTGGACACCGTGATCCTCGTGCTCGACCGCTCGGCATCGATGGAAACCACCGCCGATAACGCGTCGAACTCGCGCCGGGCGCTGGCGCTGGACCGCGTGCGCGATGCGATGAAGTCGCTCGATGCCACCAAACTTGTGCTCATCGACTCCGCCACGGCGACACCACAGGACATTCCCTCGCCGGAAACCCTGGCGGAAATCACCAACACCCGCGCCACCGACAGCGCGACGGACATCCCCTCCCTGCTGCAACGGGCCGCTGAATTCATCCTCGAAACCCAGCCGGGCAAAACCGAAATCTGGATCGCCTCGGACATGCAGTACTCGAACTGGGACAAGGAGAGTGAACGCTGGACCACCGCGATGGCCACGCTGACCAGCATACCGCAAAAACCCGCGGTGAGGATTCTCTCGCTGTCCACACCATCGAAGTCCAACATTTCACTGCGCATTCTATCATCCTACCGCAGTGCCGATGACCTGCTGCTGGATTTGGAAATCAACCGGTCCGGTGACGCCCTGAGTGCGGTGAACCTGCCGTTGACACTTGCGCTCAACGGCACCAAGACCACCGACAGCATCACCGTGCCGGGACAAAGCCTGCGATTTCAAAAGAGAATCAAACTGCCGAAAAACCAGGACAGCGGCCAGGGCTGGTTGAGTCTGCCGGGCGACAGCAATCCCCGCGACCACACGGCTTACTTCAGCTACGGAGCCGCACACCCCGTGAAAACACTGGTGGTGGCTGATCCGGGCGAGGCGGCGAACTATCTCGCTGCCGCAGCCGCACCGCCGGGCTTTGCCGGTCAGTCGTCGGAAACAGTGACACCATCGCAATTTCTAACAAAAACCACAGCCCTGGCTGAAGTGGCCGCCGTGATCTGGTGCGCGCCGCTGCCCGATGCCGCGGCTTCGACCGCTCTAACGGAATTTCTCAACAACGGCGGACAGATCCTTTTTTTCCCCGCCATGGAAAATTCCCAGAACAGCTTCAAGAACGTCAAGTGGTCGCCGATCACCACCGCCCCGGAGGGGAAGTTTTTCATTCTGCAAAACTGGAATCACGACGACGGCCTGCTGCGCGACTCGATGAGCGGCATCAGCCTGTCCGGACAGTCGTTGCGCGCGATCAAACGCCAGGTCGCCGAAAGCCCTGTGGGGGCGATCACGTCACTGGCAAGCTGGGATGACAACAGTCCGTTCCTCAGCCGCATGATCATCGAACGCGGCACGGCGTGGTTCTTTTCCTCGGCACCGGATTACACCTGGAGCAACCTCGGCGACGCTCATCTGCTGTTGCCCGCCGTGCAACGCGCGGTGCTGGCCGGCGCCACCCGCTTCGACGCGGCATTGCTCGCCGATGTGAACAAGGGCGACGCTCTTCCTCGCAACAGCGAGGTGCGAACCCGAACCGACGATTACGTCGTCGACAAATCGGCCGACCCCGGATTCGCGGCGGGCGTTTTCCGGCTTGGCGAGCGCACCATCGCCGCCAATGTTCCGGCGGCGGAATTCGACAGCCTCGCCCTGCAAAAATCGGACCTCAAGCCCTTGTTTCCCGGCATCAAATTCAGCACCTTCGAGGACACCGCCACATCGACTGCGGACAACGGCGAAAAGGAGATCTGGAAACTTTTCCTCGCGGCAGTGCTCTTTTTCCTGATCGCCGAAGCACTTCTCTGCCTGCCGAAAGCGTCTGCGGCCGCGGCGGCCAACCCCGCAACCCCCAAACCTGCCTGAGTCTTTTCTTGTGAATTTCCATATTTACAACCTCCATTTTTCCCCCGGCATGCCGGCCCTGATTCTCGGCTTGATCGCGGCTGTGATCATCGGAATCCTCTGCATCGTCAGTTACAAGCGCAGCCCTAACAAAAAACGCAGCTTCGTGCTTGAGTGCCTCCGGTTTTTCATCGGACTGCTGGTCATCAGCCTGCTCTGGCAACCCGAGTGGCTGACGGTGATCAACCCCACCACCAAACCGCGCATCGCCATCCTTTGGGACGACTCGAAGTCGATGCTCAGCACGGATGCCCAGTTGCCGGAAATGCTGTCTTCGAAAAAAGAAATTGTTTCCCGCGCCGAGTTTACGCAACAGCTGCTGAAATCCAAATTATGGAATGCCCTCTCCGCCGAGTGCAGAAATGAGATTGTCACCCGTTCCTTCGCCACCAATCCCGCGGATCCGAACCTTCAGGCAGCGGCGGGGACTGATCTAACAGCTCCGCTCGAGGACCTGCTTGAAAAGGAAACCAACCTGCGTGCGGCGGTTTTGATTTCAGACGGCGACTGGAACCTCGGCCAACCGCCGGTTTCCGCCGCACAAAAATTCCTGCTCCGCAAAATCCCCCTGTTCACCATCCCGGCGGGATCGGAAAAACGCCTGCCCGACCTCGACCTTCTCGCCGTCAATGCCCCGACCTATGGCATCGTCGGCGAAAACATACAGATCCCCTTCACCATCCGCAGTTCGCTCGACCGCGAGGTCCGCACCACCATCCGCTTGCGCGACGACGCGGGACGCGAGCGCACCAAAACACTGACCCTGCCGGCCAACAAAACCACCTACGACACCATTCTCTGGAAGTTGGAAAAGGAAGGCTCCTCGACACTCGAACTGTCATTTCCCCCGGCCCAGGGAGAACTGGTGCCGTTGAACAACAGCCGCAAGTTCACCATCGCGGGCAAACCGGAAAAAATCCGCGTGCTCGTGATCGAATCCCTGCCGCGCTGGGAATACCGCTTCCTGCGCAATGCGCTGTCCCGCGACCCCGGCGTCGAGCTTTCCTGCCTGCTGTTCCACCCGCAACTCGGCATGGGCGGCGGACCGGATTACATCGACAAGTTTCCGGAAAAAATCGAGGACCTCGCGAAGTACGATGTCATCATCCTCGGCGACATCGGCGTTAGTTCCGAGCAACTCACCAAGGAACAATGCACCAGCATCCGCGGACTGGTCGAAAACCAGGCCGCCGGTCTGGTCTTCCTGCCCGGACCCCAGGGAAATCAGTTTACCCTGCTCGACAGCGATCTTGCCGACCTGATTCCCGTGATGTTCGATGCCACCAAAAAAACCGGCATTACCGAAACCAGCGCTTCCCCGCTTGCTCTAACCTCGGACGGCGCATCGTCGCTGCTGACCATGCTCGGCGACACCGAGGAAGACAATCCGCTGGTGTGGCGCAGTCTTCCCGGATTCTACTGGCACGCCCCCATCGAACGCGCCAAAGCCGGCACGCAAGTGCTGGCGGTGCACGCCAATCGCAGCTCGGGCAACTACGGCCGCATTCCTCTGATCGTCACCAAAACCGCAGGCAGCGGGAAAATCCTGCTCATGGGCATCGATTCCGCCTGGCGCTGGAGGCGCGGCGTGGAGGACAAATACCACTATCGGTTCTGGGGTCAGGTCGCGCGCTGGATGTCCTATCAACGCAACATGGCCTCGGGCCAGCGGATCCGGGTGTTCTACACGCCGGAGCGACCGTCGCCCGGCGATTCCGTGACTCTCCATGCCAATGCCTTTGATAAAAACGGCGCGCCACTGAGCGAGGGCAAAGTGACATTGAACCTAACAGCTCCCGGCGGCACCACCCGCACGCTCGACCTCGCCAAGGACGACAACGCCTGGGGCAGCTTCACCGGTCGCTTCGCCATCGACACTCCCGGTGCCTGGAAACTCAGTGCTTCGATTGTCGATGACGATGCGAAGCCGGTGGAAACCACCCTGCTCGCGCAGAGTGTCGACCTCGAAAAAACCGGCCAACCGGCGCGTCCGGATGTGCTTGAGGAAATGTCCCGCATCGCCCGGGCAAGAATGATCCAACCGGAATCACTGCCCGACCTGATCAAGGAAATCACCGCCCTACCGGAGCCACGACCACTGGAAAACCGCGTGCCGCTGTGGCACCACTGGGCGACGATCACGGCAATCATTTCCCTGCTCGCACTCTTCTGGGCCGCCCGCAAGTTCAACGGACAAATTTAAGGACCGCCCGCGCCCCGCTCTCCGCCGAACAAACAAACGCCTCGCCCGATGCCAACGCGGCTGCGGGGAAATTGTTGCCATGGGGAGTTCGCACATCTGTCAATTTTATTGACTCTTCAAGTCAGGAAATTAGCCTGCGTTTTGTCCGCCCATGCCTGCCTCAAGAAATTCCATAGCTATTGCCACGACCCTTCGGCAATGTAATGCCCTCACCTGCCACGACGGCACGCCGCTGAACCACACCCTCGTCAACATCAAGGACTGGTGCAAAAACACTTTCATGAGATGGGGACAGCAAAAGTATTATGATGAGGTGGAGACTGACAAAGTATTATGAACGAGGAATGTAGTTTGGACGCGTACTTGTTGCAAAAGGAAGTAGCGCGTCATCTCGAAGCCGGAACCCCAATGGAAGTGATCTATTTCGGCGGCGGAATGCCCGGCATGTGCAGGCAAATCACGCCGCTGCGTTATTCGGAAACGCAGGAAAAGAGCCGCCTTGTTGCACTGTGCCACCGCAGCGGCATGGAGAAAACATTCCGGCTGGACCGCATGTATCTGCCGGCCCCGCCGCTCGAAGACGGGCTCAACGATTTCCGGGTGCTCACCATGTGCTTGGGAAACACCTATTTCATCGAAGGCATGCTTGCGCAAATTGCCAGGCTACGCAATTTACCGATCGAAGAAGCCCTAGCCTCACACCTTGATTCGGGCGGCAATTTCGAGTCGTTCTTCGACGAGTATCCGTATGGTGGTTTTACACTGGAGATCCAGTTTACGTCGACGGTGATCTATCTCAGCCTCGGTTATGAAGCGAATGACGTTGAGGTGACGCATTACCATTTCATGCCGGAACTCGAGCCCCGCCTTATGCCGGAAATCGCGACTCACTATCGGCTTGGCACCAGCAATTACCCCCGACGGAATAGTGGCCGGTTATCCGATCAAAGCTGAGCTTCAAGCTCCCCGGTACTGGAGGACGCAAAACGGTATCTTTGGTGAGCGCTGGGAATTCCACCACCCCTCCGGGGCGGATTCCGTTTTGTAACTCTCCGGTGGCTCACGCCACCGGCTAATTTCGATTCAGCCCTTCGGGCTTTTGTGATCCAAATGGTGCGACATTTTGACGCGCAATGCGACCAGCGAGTTCGGTTTCTGGCTCCTTTCGTTCGCAAAATGCCATTCGGAAAATTCCGATTGCCTTCCGGCGGTTGACAAATACCGGTGAAAATATTTGCAGTGCCTTCCGTCAGTTGACAAATGCCAGAGCAAAAATTTGCATCGACCCCAGCATACATATTGTCAGGGAAATTATAGAAAGGGAAACTATAGAACGGCCAAGTAAAAGCCAAAGGCGATCTCGCCCAAATCCGCGCCGCCCTCGCCGCAGCCCGCGTCGTGCTGGAAATGCAGCTTGGCAAAAACATCCTCACCATCGCCACCCACCACCACGGCCACCCCGAGCGCGCCGCCGACTACTTCAACCAGTCCCTACTGGAAGACCCCACAAGGAGCAATGATGACCCTGTCACCCCGCCGCCTGCGGGGTGAGGGGTGTGTGGTAGTCTGGGGCAATCACAAGTCCACAAGAGCATTCGCCATTTGGGGCTCGCAACCATCGCTTCGTGCCGCGAGTCACCTTTACGACTTGTGCACCTCGGCGTTTCCTAAGATCCCTGGCTTGATTGACCTGCGGAATAATTTTGCAAATACGCATTGATTCCTGGCGTGGATGCGCTGGAATCAACGCATGCGCAAAAAAGTTCCTCTCCTCATCCTCCTGGCCCTGGCCACTGCTGCTTTCTATTTCTGGGGCAAGTCGATCAACCAGAACAGCACCACAAAAACACCCACGGTCAAGACTGATGCCACGGTGGCCATCGCGGCAGCCACGGCATGGCCCCAGGCTCATTCCGACATCGCTGCGGATGAAAAAACCGTGTTTGGCAACCTGCCCAACGGCTTCCGCTACATGATCTACCCGAATGCGGAACCGCCGAAGCGTTACTCGGTGCGACTGCACATCGCCACTGGTTCGTTGATGGAGGCTGACGACCAACAGGGCGTGGCCCACTTCCTCGAACACATGGTGTTCAATGGCTCGAAGAATTTCACCCCCGATGAACTGGTGCCGCGCATGCAGCGGCTCGGCATCGGCTTCGGCGCGCATGTCAATGCCTACACCTCGTTCGATGAAACGGTGTACATGCTGGACCTGCCCGACATGTCGAAGGAAACCATGCAGCTCGCCTACACGGTGATGCGCGATTTCGCCGACGGCGCGCTGCTGAAGCCCGATGAAATCGACAAGGAGCGCGGCGTGATTCTATCGGAAAAACTCAGCCGCGACTCGGTGAATTTCCGGATGATGCAGAAACAATTCTCGCAACTGCTGCCCGACTCCCTGATCCCCAAACGTTTCCCGATCGGCACCGAGGCGGTGATCAAGACCGCCCCGCGCGAGCGTTTTGTCGATTACTACACCCGCTTCTACACACCGCAGCGCATGACCTTCATTGTCGTCGGCGATGTCGATGCCGAGGCCACGAAAGCCATGATCACCGATGCGTTTTCTTCGCTGAAAAACCCGCAGACACCGGGTGTCAACCCCGACCTTGGCAAGGTGGAACCACTCGCGGAAGTCGTGCCCGCTGTTTTCACCGACAAGGAACTGACCAAAACAGAACTCAGCATCACCACGCTGAGCCCGTATGTCAAACAGCCCGACACCTCGGCCGTGCGCGCTTCGCGGATGCCGCTCGAACTGGCGCACGCGATGCTGAACCGCCGCTTCGAACGCCTCGCGAAAGCGGAAGGCGCGGCCATCATCGCGGGCGGGGCCTCGCGCAGTGTGATCTTCAATTTCACCGAAGTCGGATCGGTCGAAGTAACCGCGAAGGATGACGACTGGAAAAAAGCACTGCCCGTGCTGGATCAGGAGTTCCGCCGCGCCCTCGAATTCGGCTTCACCGACGACGAACTCGCCGAGGCCGTGGCAAACGCACTCAATGCCTATGAACAACAGGTGAAATCGGCGGCAACGAGGAAGTCGAACGAACTCGCCACCGCCATCGCCCGCAGCATCAATGACGACTCGGTTTTCTCCTCGCCGCAAACCGATCTCGACATCGCCAAAAAGGCTATCGAAAAAATCACTGTCGCCCACTGCCAGGAAGCCTTCAATACTTTCTGGAAGAAACCTGGCTACCACCTCATCCTCAGCACCAAGGACGCCGCGGAGGGCGTGAAGGATGAACTCGCCTCGCTCTATCGCGAATCCGCAAAAACAAAGGTCGCGGCTCCGGAGATGAGGAAAACCGCCGCGTTCGGCTACACCGAATTCGCCGCGCCGGGGACCATCGCCAAACGCGACGAAGTGGCCGACCTCGGGATCACCCAACTCACTCTTTCCAACGGCATCAAGGTCAATTTGAAATCGACCGACTTCACCAAAAACTCCATCGACATGCTGGCACGTTTCGGCACCGGCCTGCTCATGATGCCGAAGGACAAACCAGGTCTACAATTGCTCGCCGGCGCCGTTTTCAATGGCGGCGGGCTCGGCAAGCACAGCGTCGATGAATTGCAGCAAATCCTCGCCGGGAAAAACGTCGGCGCGGATTTGGCGCTCTCCGAGGATGCTTTCCTGCTGCAGGGAAAAACCACGCCGCAGGATCTGGAATTGCAGTTGCAGTTGCTCTGCGCCGCGCTGACCGACCCCGGATACCGCGACGAGGCACTGCGCCAGTTCAATGCGGCGCTGCCGATGATCGACCAACAACTCAAACACTCCCCCGCCGGTCCGAAGGAGGAGATTGAGGCATGGATGCACGGCGACGACCCGCGTTTCGCCATGCCCGATGTGGCCAAACTTGCCACATACACAGTGGACGATGTCAAAGCCTGGCTCGCCCCCGAACTGGCACAAGCACCGATCGAACTGAGCATCGTCGGCGATTTCCAAATCGACACACTGATTCCCCTGCTGCTCAAGACCGTGGGTTCCCTGCCTGCCAGGGCAGCGGCCAGCGCCGATCTCGCTCCACTGCGCAAGGTCACCATGCCGACCGCACCGATCAGTAAAAACGTGAGTTACGACAGCAAGGTTCCGCAGGCCATCGTCATCTGCAATTGGAAAACCCGCGGCCTGCGCGACAACCAAAAGGAAGCCCGCCGCATGAATGTGCTCGCCGCGATCCTCAGCGACAGACTGCGCATGGAAATCCGCGAAAAACTCGGCGCTTCCTACAGCCCCAATGCCGGCTTCGATGGCTCGGACGCGCTCGATGATTTCGGCTATGTCAGTGCGATGTCGGTCGGCAAACCCGAGGACCTCGGCAAACTGACCGAAACGATCACTACCATCGCCGACAAATTCGCCGCCGAAGGTGCCACTGCTGATGAACTGGATCGCGCCCTCAAGCCAACCCTGGCTTCGATCGAAAAAACCCTGCGCGACAACACATACTGGCTCGCCACGGTGATGAAAAACTGCCAGGAAAAACCCGCAAGTCTCGAATTCGCCCGCAACCGCACGGCCGATTATGAAAGCATCAAGCTTGAGGAAATCAACGCCCTGGCCAAATCGTTTCTCAAAAAGGACAACGCCATCAGCATCAACATCCAGTCGAAGGCAGCACCTTGATGCGCGCGCGTTGTTTTCAAAACTTTTCCTCGATCACAGTGCTGGAATGAACCGGATTTCAGCCTGATTTCCGGCGTTCCGGAAGAAGGACTCGTCCTAACATATTGTTTTGCGGAAAAACAGAAGCTTCGCATGCCGGATTTTCCTGCTGCGATGGCGGCGGAGAAATTCAAGAATATGCTTCGGCATCGCGACCATGCCTCTACATGCGCCGATGCAGTTCCGCGCGGAGTCGCTCCACTTCATCCATGAGATCCAGGATCAATTGGAGTCCGGAGGAATTGACCTCGCAGGTGTCGCGCAGATGTTCGATGCGGCGGAGCGTGCGCAGGGCGTCTTCATCGAATTCACCCGGCACCGACGAGACACGGACCAGACCGATTTCCTGATAATGGAGAATGGTCTGCGAAGAGAGGCCCGTGAGACTTTCGACTACATCGAGCTGATAGGTCGCATTTTCCTCGGGCTCAAAAAACGGTGTGTCCGATGGTGGTTGGTTCATCGTGTTGTTGTGTTGGCGCGTGGATTGAAGCGGGAGTTGTCGCGGAGATTCTCCCAGAGTTGACGCTCCGCATCGGTGATTTTATCCGGCAAAACCACGCTGATGCAGGCGAAGAAATCCCCCCGTTCGCCGGACGTCCCTTTGGGCAGCCCCCGGCCGCGCACCCGGAGTTGTTGTTCGTTTTCACTGCCTGCCGGCACGCGAAGTTTGATCGGTCCATCGAGAGTCGGCACCGCGAGTTCGGCTCCCAACACCGCGTCCCACGGAGCGATTTCCAGAACATGGAAAACATCGTGACCCTGGGTGGAGAAATCCGGGTGGGCCGCATGGCGGACCCGCAGATAGAGGTCGCCCGCAGGTGCTCCCGCCGCGCCTGGTTCACCCTGCGACGGAACACGGATCCGTTTGCCATCGATGACTCCCGGAGGAATGCGAACCTGGAACGTATGGGTGGTGGCGATGCCGTTTTCCGGGTTTGTCACCTGAAGGGAAATCGGACGCACGGAGCCGTGCATGACTTCGTGCAGCGTCACCAGAATGTCGCCCTCGATATCGCTGCCCCGGCGTTTTCTCGTGGCAGATGGACCAGATCTTCCCTGGCTCTCGGGAAACCCATAGCGGCTCGCTCCACTGAAATACTGCTCAAAAAAATCGCTGAATCCCGTGCCGCCGAAATTGAAATCCTGGCCGCGTGGACCATCCGTTCCCGCTCTTCCCGCATGGGGATTCTGCCAGTCCTCGCCCAGCTCGTCGTACTTTTTTCGCTTCTCGGGATCTCGCAGGACCTCGTTGGCTTCGTTGATTTCCTTGAACTTGACCTCGGCGGCTTTTTTGTCGACCGCCACATCCGGATGATACTGCCGGGCCAGCTTGCGGAAGGCCTTTTTGATTTCGGCGGTGCTGCAATCGCGCTTCACCCCGAGGATCGAGTAGTAGTCTTTGTATTCAACGGCCATGGTGATCTTCGCAATTCAGCGGACGGATTGATACACCTCATTCATGGTGAATCAAAGTATTACGAGTCCTTCTTATGCTCTTTTTTTCCGGGTTGCTCGACTTCTTCCGGTTTGGCGGGCGGCTTTTCCTTTGCGTTCGACCGTGGCTCACGCTGTGGCGCGACCTCCGGCGCCCGGCGTTCCGGTTGTTTATGCTCTGGTTCGGGAGCCGGCTTCACACGTCGTTCGGGTGCGGCTGGCAATTGTCACTCGATCAGCCTTGCTACTTGCCCGCCGCCAAAGGCACCTGGGAAAATGACAGGGCGGCGACGCCGTTGGTGCCGAAGATGAGCTTGTCGGGCTTGCCGTCCCAGGTGCGACCCGAGAGGTATGCGATGGTTTTCGCCGCCGCCGGGGCCGACAAATGAATGGTCAGGGCGTTGCCGGATGCCTTGCCGGAACTGACCGCCGCGGGCTGGCCGTCGAGTTCGATCCATGCCTTGCATTCGTCCTTCCAAACCACCGGTTGATCGAATTCAAGGATGATCTCGTCTTTTGCCGCACTGCTGAAGCGCGCACCGCGCAGGTTCGGCGCGGTCATCACGACGCTGCGGTCGAGACCATAGTTGTCCTGCTCGATCACCGGCAGCATCAGCTTGGCGATCTGGGTGTAACCTTCCACATCGAAGTGGCACAGTCCGCGACCGCTCGATCCGCTGATGATTCCCAGCGTCGACATGATCCGCATGTTGGAATACAGAAACGGCAGCGTGCGTTGGGAGTCAAGCAGCATGTCTGCGTTCGCATTGCCGCCCATGTTGCAGCCGCTCGGCCAGATCTGATAGATGTAATAGTGCTCGATGTTGGGAAAGTCCTCTTTCCAGGCGGCGGACATGTCGATGAAATATTGCTGGTAGGATTTCCAGTTGTAATCACCGGTCGGCGCGCCGCTGCCCTGGTCGTTCTCGCCCTGGTGCCAGAGCACGCCGCGGATGCCGTGGGTCAGTTTCGCTGCGGTAATCCGCGTCAGCAGACTGCCATAAATCTTGTAGGGGTTTTGATAAAACTCTCCGCTGGTATCGAAGCGGTTTTTTGGATTCGGCTGATGTTGGAAGATCGGCGTGCCGCCGTAGGCGCCATTGAAAATGCAGATCGGCATCTTGTGTTTTTCGGCCAGACTGTTGGCCAGCACCATGCCCCAGGTGCCAATCTGGCCGACCCCGTAATCCGGTTGTCCCCAAATCCGCGTGCGCACCGCATTGACCCAGCCGCCCTTGATGTCACCGCTGTGCTGGTTGCCATAGCTGCGGATCCAATCGTTCATCGAAGTCGGCGGATCGACACCCGGACCGTTGTTCGGACCGGTGGCCTCCGCGTTCGACTGGCCTTCGATGATGTAGGCATCGCCGCAGACCAAATTGTTCACGGTTCTCAGCACCTTCTGGTTTCCGCCGGACTCGGTGCCGAACTCGACCTTGTACTTGACCAGACCGGGTTTGAGTTTGACCGTGAACGCGAATGATTTATCGGCACCCAGTTTGGCGCTTTCTCCCTTGTAGGGCTTGTCATCGGCATAGACCTTCAGAAAAACCGATTCGGCGGTCTCGTTGAGAGTGCCGTTGTAAAACAGCGTGCCTTCGTTTTTGTCATCGCGGGCATAGAATTGATTGTCCTCCGGCTGCTCGTCCTTGCCGGGAACACGTTGCACCCACGGGTCTTTTTTGGGTTCGCTCACCTGAATATCCGCCGTTGCCACGGTGTCGGCACCGCCGTTGTTGACAACCGCCTTGACGGTGATTTTTCCTGAGAACTGCGAGCGTTTGAGCGTGATTTTTTCCGGCGTGGCGACCTTGATCACCGCTCCCCCGGCAACAAGCCAGGTCGTTTTCACCTCGCCCGCACCCTTGGCCGACATCGCGGAAAGGTTGCTGATGCTCGGCACCACTTCGATGCTGTCGCGACCATTCCACGCGGCGGGTGCCTTGAGCGTCACCACCGGTTCGGGAATGTCTTCCTTAATCGTGACCGGAATGTCCACCTTCTTGATCTCGTTGGCATAGACCACCTTGAGCTGCAACGTCCATGTCTCGTTTTTGGTCACCCGACCTGCCGGAAGAGTGTAGGAAAAACGGTCGACCGCAACCAGCGACTCGACGCCGTCCTTCTTGAGAACCCAGTAAATTTTCTGCGCCCCACCCGCCTTCACCTCGACTTCGGTTTCCTTGCCTTCCAGCAAGGTGATCGACGACTGGCTCACCGCAAAATCCTTGCCCGGCTGCACCAGTGGTCCGACCAGGGTTTGCTGCGGGTTTTGATTTTCATACTGCAACTTCAGCCACTCGGGGGACCGCGCGACTTTCGAAATGCGCACTTCATCGATGTCGCCCGCGAAACGATACGAGCCACCGCGCATGCCGCCGATGTTCATGCAGACATCCTTCATCACCGACATCGCGGCCGGGTGTTTGCGGCTGTCTTCCAGTTTGCCGTTCACGAAAATCCTGCTGTCGCCGTTTTCATACACCGCCGCGACATGATACCATTGCCCCATCACCGGTGCGGTCTTGGCGAGCGCCCCGCCGGGACCGTCGGACGCCCAACCCAGGCTCGACGGCGAACCGATGCTGATGCCGATTTCATTGCCGTCGCCGGTCTTGCCGTTCAATCGCGTGGCGTAGCGACCGTAGTAGGTGATGTAGCAATTCGTGGCGGTTGAACGGAACCAGGCTTCGGACGTGAAGGGATTGTCGCCGAAAGGCAGTTGGGTGACATTCTTGCCGCAATCGATCCCCTTCCCTTCGGCAAAATTCCGGCCCACGCCGATCATTCCCGGCGCGACGGTGGTTCCGGCATCGACCGGAGTGACCGTGCCGATTTCATCGACGAGTGTCTCGTTCATGTGAATGACCGAGGCATAGCCATTTTCCTCGTTGAACACCGCTGAGCCCTTGGACTCGCTGAGTGCATCGGCCTTGCCCCAGTGCATCACGATTTCCTGGCGGGCATTGCCCTTGATCGCAGGAATTTTCACCCAAAAGGACGCCGTTCCCTGTTTCGCATCCCAATGTTCCAACTGATAGGCCAACGCTTTGCCGCCCGCCGAAAAACGCAGGTCTTCGCCGCCGCTTTTCGCCTTGCTGAAATCGAAGAAGTCCTTGTTCAAGCGGACCAACAGCGGGAAATTCTCCACCACACTCCCCTCGGGCAGGTCCGCTCCTTCGGGCGTGGTGAGCACAAACAACGAGCCTTGTTGCTTCCACTCGGGATATTGGGCAAATGCCGGGGCGGCGAAGAATGTGATGGCCAGCGAGGCTCGCAAGAACGGAATGTTTTTCATGGATGAGGTCGAAGCAGATGGTGTTTCTCCTTGGTAAGGAAAGAGGAGGGAGGCTACGACCCAAGCACCGCCATCCTTTCAACGCCCTGGTTCAGGGAATCCCGACGATCCAAAATTCGCCAATCCGGGTATTGCAAAAGTCCCCCGCATTGATAGGTTCTCCGGGATGAGAAGATGCAACGCATACTTTTCCGCCGCTTGGCAACGCGGCGGCATGGCGGCGTTTTTGTTCTCGTTGCTGGCCGTTTCCTGTCAATGCAAGCCGAATTACACCCTGGTCACACATGCATACGACAAACCGCGGCTGGGTGAAAAATCCTACACCACGACCGATGGACAGACGTTTCCCTATCGGAAATTTGTCGGCACGGGCAAAAGCGCCCGTGACCCGGAAACCGTCGTCATCGCTCTTCACGGCTTTTGCGGAGCTTCGATCGATTACGAAAATCTTGGCAATTACCTGATCAAAGAGCACCCGGAAGTCGCCTTGTATGCCTACGACATCCGCGGCCAGGGCTTTGATCCGGTGCGCGAACGGCGTGGCGACATCGACGCACCCGACAACTGGTATCGCGACCTTCACACCTTCACCGAACTGGTTCGCAAAAACAACCCGCGGGCGAAAATCGTCTGGCAGGGCGAAAGCATGGGCTCGCTGATCCTTTCCAACGCCTACCTCAATGATGCTCTAACGGGAAAAAAACCTCCCTGCGATGCGATCGTGCTCAGCTCGCCGATTGTCGGAGTGCGCGGCGATTTCCCCGAATGGAAAAGAACCGCGATTCACGGTGTGGGAATGATTTTCCCCAATGCGCGGCTTTCCCTGAAAACCCTGTCCGGCGGCGAAAACGTGCAGATGACCGCGACCTCGACGCACGCCGAACAATCGGAGACGAATGCCTGGCACATCGAACGCCACACCCTGCGTCTGCTGACAAGCATGGATACGATGATTGTGAAAATGAAGCAGTGCGCGGAAACCTTCCAGGTGCCGGTGCTGGTTCTTCACGGCGGCAAGGACTATTTCACCCCTGCCGGAGACGTGGTCGAATACTACAAACACCTCGTTGCCGTGCCCGAAAAACACCGCTGCTTTTATCCCGAGGGCCATCACCTGCTGATGTACGACGTGCAGAAAGAAAAGGTGATCGCCGACATCGGCACCTGGCTTTCCGATCTGCCGGAGCGGCTGGCCCAGAAAAAATCTAAAGATACGCGGTCAGCGAATCGACGGTGACCTGGTCGAGCCGTCGAACCAAAGCGACGGTGAGTGCGACCATCGAAAGGTAGTCGTTGATGTCGATGATCGAATTGTGGCTGTGGATGTAGCGGGCCGGCACGCCCAATACGATCGAGGGAACGCCGGGACCGGAAAGGTGGATCGCACCGGCATCGGTTCCGCCGGTCCGGCGCACGGCGATTTGATGAGTGATGCCCTCCTCTTCCGCTACTTTGATGGCCAGCGCCGCCAGGCGCGGATTGGTGATCGCCGTGGGGTCGAAGAGACGGATTTGCACCCCGCCGCCGAGCCGGCCTTGCGAGTCGGCTCGGGAAAATCCCGGAGTATCATCGGCGGGCGGGCCTTCAAGGATGATCGCCACATCCGGTTTGGCGACATGGGCGGCCGTTTTTGCACCGCGAAGTCCGACTTCCTCCATCACGGTGCCGGTGAGGATCAGGCGATTCGGATGCGAACTCTGACTGAGCAAATGTCCGGCATGAATCGTGGCCGCCATGCCGACGCGATTGTCGAATGCCTTGGCCATGAAATAATCCTCGCGCGCCATAGCGGTGAAGGCGCTCACGGGTGCAATCGGATCGCCGAGATGGATGCCCATGATGCGTTCGACTTCCTCGCGCGACGACGCACCGATGTCGATGAACATCTGATCCATCGGCACGACCTGGGTGCGCTGGGATGCCGGTAAAAAATGCGGGGGACGCGATGCCACCACGCCGGGAATTTTCGCGCCCTTGCGGGTAAGAATTTCCACCCGCTGCGACAACAGCGAGTGCTCCCACCATCCGCCGACCGCGACGAATTGCAGGAAGCCATCGGGCGTGATGTTCTGCACGAGAAAGCCGACCTCGTCCATGTGGCCCGCCACCATCACCCGCGGACCCGCACCCATTTCACAAAACACCGAGCCCGAGGAATCGACCGCCAATTCTCCGTGGGTCTCGAGCTCATCAACAAAAATCGCCCGCACCTCGTCCTCATGACCGGGCACGGCATGCGCCTCCGTCAGTTCCTGCAACAATGACAACGCTTTTTTCTGCACGGCTTTGACTCTAACCGCTGAACCATTTCACGCGAGAAGATTTTTTGTCGGCCGAACCTTTGCAGTGGAAAAGGGGAGCGCTTGCGGCCTCGCATGCCGTTTCGTGCGTCCGACACGCGAGACATAAGAACAGAAGTAGCGATTTCATCAACAGACATCCGAGGCAGTCATGTTGGATCGCTTGAAGCGGTTCCTCGAAGTCTTTTGTCTCTGGCGAAATGGATCCCCGACGAGGAACCCGGTCTCAACTGTTTCAACCGTTCCGGGAATCCGTCCAGTGCTGACCTAGACTGTTTCGACCAGCGCTCGACACGGCAGGCACCGGAAAGCCTTTGGACTACGGTCGCATCTTGGTTCTCGAATCCAGATGAAAAATAAAAAAGCCCATCAAAAAAATACGCGGCAAGAAAAGAATTCTTGCCAAAGCGGGCGGGAGAAATACGCTCGCGACAAATGAAAGCAAGCATCAATGCAGCAAGCGACTTCGGCCACAGTGCTTTTTCGGCGGATTTTTCTTCTCTGCACACTGTTCACTGCTCACTCGGCACTTTTCACTTCTTTAGCCCCCCTTTTCCCCGCTCTTCGAACCTCTCATTTTTCTCTTGCGTGCCGTTAACCCTGAAAACAAATTTCCAGAAGTAAGACCTACAGGCTCGAATGCAAACTCCCATTGAACCACTGGCACGGCTCACCGGCCGACTGAAATTCCTCCCCTCCGCTCTGATCCCGCTGCTGACAGGCATGCTGACCTCCGCGCTGCCGGGGCAGAATAGCGAAGCGTTTGTCCTCGAACAGATCCCGGGCGGGCAGGCCCCCCTGGGGTCGGTGGAAATCCAGGGTGTTTCAGCCGGAGCCTTCAATCCCGCGCTGTGGGAAAACGATCAGCTCCACTGGGTTCCCGATGTTCGCATGCCTCTTCTGGCGCCTCGCATGGGCGGGGCGTTCCGAAACATCTACGCCCCCAGCGCGATCGAGGAAGGTTCGGGCTGGCGCTTGTTCTATAGCGCCTGGGATGGCACCGACTCGGGTTGCGATATGGTGTACAGCGCGACCACGCCGGATTTCATCGACTTTTATGACCGCCACACCGTCATCTCCAATGGCAAACTGATTCACGTATCCAACGTGAATGTGCAGAAGATGCTGGACGGCTCGCTCCACATGCTCGCCACCGCCTACCCTGATCCTAACAAACAGAACAAACCCATTTACTTCTTCAGCCCCGACGGAAAGTCATGGAACGGATCGCCTGAACCGTATGGAGCCACCCAGAAGGACATCGTCAAAATGGAGGGCTACGAAGGATACGAGTTGGGCGACCTGAACGGCGCGAATGTACTGCTTCACGATCAAGGCAAGTTTTTCCTGTATTTCTCGAATTGGAAGGACAAAGGCAAAGTGTATTGGGCAAGCGGAGACACGCCGTCGTCTTTCCGGTTCGGAGGAACATCGCTCGAAACCATCCATGCCCCGAATGACGTGAAAAAGTTCAACGCAGCGGGCAAGGACTGGTATCTCATGGCCCTGCACAGGAAAGGAGATGCCGGGGGACTGGGCGTAAAGGATTCCGACAAGCTATGGTACAGTCTGTCAAATAACGGCAAGACATTCGGCCCTGAGCACCGCATGCCTGGCGCGCGCGAGGAGCTGGACCGATACATCTTCGCTGTCGCTTTCCTCACCAGCAAGGATCGGGTTCTTGGGGTTCTGTATGGTGCCGGTCCCTCGGTGCAATGCGCGCGGAATCAGATTTTCGGTTATTGGTTGCAGAAGCGCCTGCTGCTGACGGCCAAGCTCATCTACAACGAGGGCAACGGCGCGGAATATGAAGCACAAGGCGCACTGGGCCCGGATCGGCAATGGTTCAAACTTCCGCTCGGCCAGCCCTTCGAAGGAAATCTCACCGTGTTTTCCGAGGACGGCGTCACACCGTTGTGGACCGGACCCGTGAAACTGGCACCGGGAGGAGTCTATCGACTGAAGGCGGGAAACGAAAAGCCACAGCACTGAGGAAGTCCGGCCGCTGAAAGTAAGCCCCCATTTCCCCGCCGAGCAAACCTAACATTTTCTTGCCCATGCAGTTTAGCCCTAAAGGCATAATTCCAGAAGTATGCTTGGAACACCGCCTTCCGATAGTCCGCAGCGGTCTCGTCCTTCTGCGCTTTATTAAATGCATCGCCCACGGCATGGAAAAAACTCTTGCCCGGCTGGAGCCGCGTCAACGGCACGATGTGCTCAGAAGCAAAGCTGGAGGCGTTGGCATAAGACGTGAGAGCATGCTTCGTCAACCCGCAGCGGACAAACGAACCTTCAGTCGCATGCGTACGCCAGCCGACAACCATGCCCGTGGCCGTGGTGAGTTGCAGATAAGGACCGCGCCGCACGATGGTGGCGGCAGGCAGCGACACCCCAACATCCCAATGTTCTTTCACTTTCGATCTTTGCTGGCCCTCGCCTTCATCACACCCGGCCTCGCGGCGACCGAAACGTTTCCCGTCGCGATCCGCGTCGATGCGGCAAAGACGCACGGCGAACTGAAACCGATCTACCGATTCTTTGGCGCTGACGAGCCAAACTACGCCACCATGAAGGATGGGAAAAAGTTGCTCCAGGAAATCGGGCGGCTTGGCCAGCCGCAGGCGTATTTCCGTACGCACAGCCTGCTTGTCACCGGCGACGGCACGCCGGCACTGAAATGGGGCAGCACCAATGCCTATACCGAGGACGCTGCGGGCAACCCGATCTACAACTGGACGATCATCGATCGGATCTTCGACACCTACCTCGCCAACGGCGTGAAGCCCTACGCGCAGATCGGGTTCATGCCCGAGGCGATGTCGACGCAGCCCCAGCCGTATCAGCACGCGTGGCGGCCGGGTTTTCCTTACAGTGAAATCTACACGGGCTGGGCCTACCCGCCGAAGGACTACGCGAAGTGGCGCGAACTGGTCTTTCAATGGGTCAAGCACTGTGTGCAGCGCTACGGCGCGACCGAGGTGGAAAAGTGGTATTGGGAAGTCTGGAATGAGGCCAACGTCGCCTACTGGAAAGGCACGCCGGAGGAATTTTACAAACTGCACGACTTCGCCATCGACGGCGTGCGGCGCGCGCTACCGACCGCGCGCGTCGGCGGCATGGACTCCGCGGGCGACGGCGGAACTTTCATGCAAGGATTTCTGGAGCACTGCCTGCACGAGAAAAATTACGCGACCGGCACAACCGGCACGCCCTTGGATTTTCTGTCGTTTCACGCGAAGGGCGCGCCGACGTTTGTCGACGGACACGTGCGCACCGGCATCGCCGAGCAGCTCAAAACGATCGACAAGGCCTTCGAGCGCTTCGCGTCGTTCCCCGCGCTGAAGGGCAAACCGATCGTCATCGGCGAATCCGATCCGGATGGATGTGCGGCGTGCCAGGGGCCGCAGCTCGGCTACCGCAACACCACGATGTTTTCCAGCTACACGGCATCCGTCTTCGCGCGGAAACATCTGCTCGCGGAAAAACACGGCGTGAATCTGGAGGGCGCGGTCACATGGGCATTTGAGTTTGAGGACCAGCCGTATTTCGCAGGCTTCCGCGTGATGTCGAGCAACGGCCTCACGCTCCCGGTCTTCAACACGTTTCGCATGATGGCAAAAATGTCCGGCTCGCGGATCGATGCGATCAGTAGCGCTGACCCCGGCGTCGAGGCGATGATTGCGTCGGGCGTGCGCGGCGCGACGCCCGATGTCGCAGCGATGGCCAGTTTCGATAAGGACCAACACAAACTCGCCGTGCTCGTCTGGCATTATCACGACGACGATGTGCCCGGCCCGGCAGCCGAGGTGGCGCTGTCACTCGCCGGTCTGCCGGCGGACGCGACTTCGCCGCAGGTGACGCATTACCGCGTCGACGCCAAGCACAGCAACGCCTTCACGCTCTGGCAATCGCTCGGCTCGCCCGTCGCACCGTCGCGCGCCCAGTATGCGCAACTTGAGGCCGCCGCCCAGCTCGCCCTCCTCGAAAACGCCTCGGCGACCATCACCACGGCGGACGGCGAGGCCGCGCTGAATTTCACACTGCCGCGACAGGCCGTCTCCCTGCTTGTCTTTCAGTGGTAACCTCAGAATGGTCACGGCAATAGCAGAGCGAATCAAGAGTGATTTCCCGCTTTTGTTGCGGCTGATTTTTGGGCGGAGTTTTTGAGGACAGGGAGCTGGGTTTTTTGACCGAGCGGTTCCGGACCTTGCTTTATGATGGCTGCCGGGATGCGAAGTGGGAGAAATTTACTATTTACGATTTTTGATAGATCCCTTTCAAGCCGGTTTATCCCGTTGCTTTCACTTTTACCATTCATGACCCGATTCATGCTGCAAAAAAATCTTGCCAAAGCGGTCCCGAAAGTCATGCTCGCGACAAATGAAATTGAGCTTTAAAACCAGAAACGGTCGTTGCGACAGTGCCGTTTCGTCGCGTTTTTTATCTCTTCTCACTGCTCACTCGGCTTGCCCGGCAGAGCGCAGCGACGACGGGGCACTTTTCACTTCTTCCGCCCCCGTTTTCCCCCCGCACCCCCATTTCCTCGCCCCCCGGTCCTATCGTGAGCTTTGTTAACGGCCTTCACCCCAAGAGCAATTTCTAGCAATTATGTTTTTCGTCCGCTGCCTGCTTACTTTCAGCGCTCTCGCGTCCGTGGTTCGTGCAGCCGCGCCGCAGATGCTGGAGACGTATTGCATGAATTGCCACGATGCGGAGACGAAGAAAGGCAAGGTCGATCTCGAATCAATCTTTCGGGACGAAGTGAGCGCGCATGCGGATGTGTGGGAGGATGTGGTGAGGCAGCTCACCGCCCGCCACATGCCGCCTGCGGGAAAGAAGCGGCCCGATGAGGCGGGCTATGATGCTGCCGTCGCGGCGCTGGTGCGGGAACTGGATGCGAACGCGCAACTGCATCCGAAGCCCGGTCGCACGGACACGCTGCGCCGGCTCACGCGCACGGAATATCAGAACGCGGTGCGCGATCTTCTCGGCGTGGAGTTCGATGCACAAAGCGCGTTGCCGGCAGATGAATCGAGCCACGGTTTTGACAACATCACCGTCGGCGATTTGCCGCCCGCACTGCTGGATCGCTACATTAACGCCGCACAAAAGATCGCGCGCTCGGCAGTGGGTATCTCCACGGAACCGGAAATCACGGCCGTGCGCGTGCGCCCGGACATCACCCAGGAGTATCAAGTGCCGGGGCTCCCGCTCGGCACGCGCGGTGGAGTGCTGATTCCGCATGTCTTCGCACAGGAAGGCGACTACGAGGTGCAGGTGCGGTTGCAACGGGATCGCAATGAACAGGTGGAAGGAATGCACGGCGAACATGAGGTGCAGTTGCTGCTTGATCGCGAGGTTCTGGCGCAGTTCACCGCGAAGCCAGCGAAGGACGATAACTACGAACTGATCGACGCGCACTTGAAGAAGCGCTTTCACATCGCCAGCGGCCGGCACGATTTGGGCGTGACGTTTTTGCCGGACGGCTCGCCCGTGCTGGAACGGCTGCGCCAGCCTTACAAGTCAAGCTACAACCTCCACCGTCATCCGCGGCTCTCACCCGCAGTGTATCAGGTCACGATCACGGGTCCGTTCGATGCGAAGGGCGCGGGGGAGACTCCGAGCCGGCGGATGATTTTCGGAAAGGGCGACACGGATGCCAAGGCGGTGCTCGCGCCAATCTTGCGTCGTGCGTGGCGTCGCCCGGTCACGGAGGAGGATCTCGCGCGGGTGCTGCCATTCGTGGAGGAAGCAAAGAGCTTCGAGGCCGGGATCGAATCCGCGCTCGCGGCCATTTTGGTGAGCCGCGAGTTTCTCTTTCGCACCGAGCAGGATCAGCCGAAGTCACCATGGCGCCTCACCGATCTCGAACTCGCCTCGCGCCTGTCGTTCTTCCTCTGGAGCAGTCTGCCCGATGAAGAGCTCCTCGCTGCGGCCGAGCACGGCCCTCTGGATGTTGACGCGCAAGCGCGGCGCATGTTGCGCGATCCGCGCGCGAAGGCGCTGGTGACAAACTTCGCCGACCAGTGGCTCTATCTGCGCAATCTCGACTCGATCACGCCGGATGCGCGCATGTTCCCCGACTTCGATCAGAACCTGCGTGAATCGCTGCGCACCGAGACGAGCATGCTCTTTGAAGACATCGTGCGAAACGACCGCAGCGTGCTCGAAATGCTGCGCACCGATCGAACGTGGCTCGATGAGCGCCTCGCCGCGCACTACGGCATCCCGCACGTGCAGGGCAGCCGCTTCCGCGAGGTGAAGCTCGCGCCGGAGTGGCAGCGCGGCGGACTCTTGCGCAATGGCAGCATCCTGACCGTGACCTCCTACGCCACGCGGACCTCGCCGGTGATTCGCGGGCACTGGATTTTGAAAAACCTCCTCGGCACGTCGCCGCCACCGCCACCACCAAATGTGCCGGCGCTCGATGGCGTGATTTCCGAATCGCTGCCCATCCGCGAACGTCTCGCGGAGCATCGGAAAAACGCCGCGTGCGCGAGCTGCCACGCATTGATGGATCCGGTCGGTTTCGCGCTGGAAAACTACGACGCCGTCGGACGCTGGCGCGATTTCGCGGACGGCCGCAAGGTCGATGCACTCGGCGGATTCGTGGATGGCAGCAAGTTTGAAAGCGTGGCCGGTCTCGAAAGCGTGCTGCTCAAGCGCCCCGAAATTTTCGCCGCCACGCTCACCGAAAAACTTCTCACCTACGCCGTCGGCCGCGGCATGGAAGCGCCGGACGCGCCTGCCGTGCGGGAGATCGTGCGCCGCGCGGAAAAAGGCGGCTGGCGCTTTTCAGAAATCATTTCCGGAATTGTCACCAGTGTCCCGTTTACCATGAGAGAATCAAAACCATGAGCACCTACATCACCCGCAGAGCACTCTCTCGCCGCGCCGTTCTTCGCGGCATCGGCGCCACACTTTCGCTGCCGTTTCTGGAAGCGATGGTGCCAGCCGCCACTGCCGCAAGCCGCACCGTGCAGCCTGCGAAACGCCTCGGCTACATCTTCATCCCGATGGGCTGCGACCAGTCGCGCTGGACCCCCGGCAATGCGGACACGCTCGATGTTCTCTCGCCCATCCTGAAGTCGCTGGAGCCGGTGAAGCAGCACTGCACGGTCATCTCCAATCTCGAACTCGAACCGGCGTATCCCGGCACGCACGCGACGTCGAACGCCGCTTTCCTCAGTGCCGCGCGCGCGAAGCACACGGAGAGCACCGATTACTTCCTCGGCACCACCGCCGACCAGATCGCTGCGAAGTCCATCGGCCAGCAGACGCAGCTCCCGTCGCTCGAGCTGGCGATGGATCTCATGCAGGTCGTCGGTCAGTGCGACAACGGCTACGCGTGCGTCTATCAAAACAATCTCTCGTGGTCCTCGCCGACGACGCCGCTGCCCGCCGAGGCGCATCCGCGGCTCGTATTCGAGCAGCTCTTCGGCGATGGCGGCAGCAAGGCCGCGCGCCAGGCCGCGCTGAAGCGCCGCGCAAGTCTGCTCGACTTCGTAAAGGACGACATGATCCGTCTCGCGAAGCAGCTCGGCCCGCAGGATCGCGAACGCGTGGATCATTACCTCGACAGCGTCCGCGAGGTGGAGCGCCGCATCCAGAAAGCCGAGTCCGCCGTCGCGGAAAATGAGATGCCGGATATCGATCGCCCTAGCGGTGTGCCTGCCAGCTTCGCGGAACACGCGCGGCTGATGTTCGACCTCCAGGTGCTTGCGATGCAGGGCGATGTCACGCGTGTGATCACTTTCCAACTCGCGCGCGAAACCAGCAACCGCACCTACCCCGAAACCGGCGTAAGCGATCCGCACCACCCGCTTTCCCATCACGGCAACGATCCCGTGAAGATCGAACGGCTCTCGAAGATCAATGCCTTCCATGTCTCGCTGTTCGCCGAGTATCTGCAAAAGCTCGCCGCGACAAAAGAGGCTGGCGGAACATTGCTCGACAATAGCCTTATACTCTATGGCAGCGGCATGGGCAACCCGAACGTGCACGACCACACGAACCTCCCCGTCATCGTCGCCGGCGGCGCAAACGCGGGCGTGAAAGGCGGACGACACCTGCGTTACGAGAAGAACGTGCCGCTCGCCAATCTTCATCTCACGCTGCTTGATCGGGCCGGCGTCAAGTTGGAGAAGTTCGGCGACAGCAGCGGTATCATCGGATTACTGTGAGACGCATGTTCTACTACAAAAGCACGATGGACGCAGAAAGGAGAAAACATGGGATGAGAACCTCTGTGTCCATCGCGTCTCTGTGGTTTCTCCTCAGCATTGCCGCGCAGGCGGCGGAACTCCCCGACGCCGCCGAAAAGCAAGACTGGCCGCGCGTTGAATCGCTGCTCTCCGCGAAATACGACGTGAATGCCGCGCAAGCCGACGGAACGACGCCGCTGCATTGGGCGGCGTATCACGACCGCGCGGATGTCGTCGCCCGCCTGCTCGCCGTTGACGCAAAGGCCGATCCGGCGAACCGATACGGCATCACGCCGCTGCTGCTCGCTTGTCAGAATGGGAGCGAAGTGATCGTGCGGGCGCTCTTGGATGCGGGAGCGGATGCAAACGCCAAACAGCGCGGCGGTGAGACAGCGCTCATGGTGGCCTCGCGCACGGGACGGCCCGGTGCGGTGAAGGCGCTGCTGGAGAGCGGTGCGAAAGTGGCTGCGGCGGATCACACCGGGCAGACGGCACTGATGTGGGCGGCTGCGGAAGGGCACGCGGAGGTGCTCACGCTGCTCATCGCCCACGGCGCTGACGTGAAGCATCGGCTGAAATCCGGCTTCACCGCGCTGCTTTTCGCCGCGCGTGAAGGCAAGACGGCCGCAGTGAAGGCGCTGCTCGCAGCGGGCGCGGATACGAAGGATGCGATCAGCACGAAGAACAATATCGGAGGCCGCGACGCGCCGGATGGAACGAGCGCCGTGCTTTTCGCCGTGGAGAACGGCCACTTCGAGCTGGCGATGGACCTCATCAAGGCGGGCGCCGATCCGAACGACATGCGCAGCGGCTTCACCGCGCTCCACACGCTCACATGGGTGCGCAAGCCGCAGCGTGGCGACGACGATGCCGGCCAGCCGCCACCGGACACACACGGACGGCTGAGCAGCATCGACTTCACCCGCGCGCTCGTCGCGGCCGGAGCGGACGTCAACGCGCCGCTCGGCGCCAAAGCCAGGGCACGTGGCGTCGGATCCATATGTTTTGGAAATGCGACGCCATTCTTCCTCGCCTGCAAGACAGCCGACCTGCCGATGATGAAAATGCTTGTGGAACTCGGCGCCGACCCGCACCACAAGAACGCCGACGGCTCCACGCCGCTCATGGCCGCCGCCGGGCTCGGTTGCTATGCGCCCGATGAAGAAGCGGGCACCGAGGATGAGTGCGTGGCCGCGTGCGAGTATCTGATCGCTCTCGGCGAGGACGTGAACGCGGTGGACAGCAAGGGCCAGACCGCGATGCACGGCGCTGCTTACAAGAGCCTGCCAAAAGTCGCGAAGCTGCTCGCGGCGCGCGGCGCGAAGATAGAAGTCTGGAACCGCAAGAACGACAATGGCTGGACGCCGCTGCTCCTCGCGCAGGGTTTCCGTCCGGGAAATTTCAAGCCGGACGTCGCCACCATCGACGCGATCTCGGCAATCATGCTCGCCAGCGGCGTGAAACCGCCGCCGCCACCCGAACGCGACACCTTGCCGAAATAGGCAAATGGGGTCAGTCCTTGGAAATGCGCATTTTTATGTTGCGTATTTTCCTTTGATGCATAAACTTTCCGCATGGCTCGACCGTTACGCTTTGAATATGCCGGGGCTACGTATCATGTGATGGCACGTGGAGATGGCGGAAAACGAATCTTTCTTGATGACGAAGATGCCAAGGGCTTTTTCTTCCGTCTTGCTGAAGTCTGTGAGCGCTGTGGTTGGAAAGTTCATGCGTATGTCTTGATGTCGAATCATTTTCACCTGCTGTTAGAAACACCCGAACCGAATCTTGTCGATGGGATGCGCTATTTGATGGGCACATTTAGCCAGGGGTGGAATGCGCGGCATCAGCGCCGGGGTCATGTGTTCCAGGGTCGCTACAAATCCATTCCCGTCTCGGGCGAACGTGCCGCCGACGGCAGTTACTTTCGCGCAACCGCTGACTACATCCACCTCAATCCGGCGCGGGCGCGGCTCTTGCGTGGTGAACCATTGACATCATACGCATGGAGCAGTTTGCCGGCGTATGAGAGCGGCAAAGGACCCAAATGGCTGGTGATGGAGCGTGTGCTAGAGGCGTTTCATCTCGATCTCCGGCATCGGGGGCGCAAGGCCTACGTCGACTATCTGCAACGCCGGGTCGAAGAAAATGGCGGCGAGTTGAGCGATGAGGCGATGCGCGAGTTGAGAAAGGGTTGGTATTTGGGAGGTGATGGATTTCGCGATCAATTGGTGAATCAGATCAATGAAGCGGCTGGAAAAATGATCAAAAAAGGCTCCGTGTCCGGACCCGTTGTCAAAGCGCACAAAGAGTCTGATGCCGAGCAAGTTATTAATCTGTTAGGAGCGGAAATCGAATACGAC
>Ga0209400_1000364_pt1 | contig 39017 bp, 36 predicted proteins | sample M_130807_EF_Meta_FD_187313 | JGI IMG/M metagenome (GOLD analysis project Ga0209400, IMG submission 187313) | Freshwater microbial communities from Lake Montjoie, Canada to study carbon cycling - M_130807_EF_MetaG (SPAdes) (version 2) | ecosystem: Environmental > Aquatic > Freshwater > Lake... | reverse complement strand
CTCTCCTGGCCTGGGTCGTTGAGGCCCTCACCCAACTAAGCGAAGTACCGAAAGCGAGTTCACAGTGAAGAAAATTCTTGCAATGATCGCAGTAGCAGCACTCTTGTTAACTGGTTGCTCACAAGTCGGAGCAGCAGCAACACTCGGTGATACCAAGATTACTCAAGCAACGGTGCAGGGCAGTATTGAATCAATTCTTGCTGAGCGCACAAAGGTTGATATAACTCAGATGCAGTTAGAAACGGGTGAAGTACTCAATCGCGGCCAACTCCGTTTCCACCTATTTAGCGAGATCTTACGTGCAATTGGAAAAGACTTAAAACTTGAAGTTACAAAAGCAGAAATTGATACCCGACGTGCAAGTATTCTGGAACAAATTGGTGGAGCAGAATCACTTCCTACCGCGCTAGTTAATGCAGGAATTGCACCAGAAGATCTTGATAAATACATCGAAGCTCTGTCATTCTCGGACAAGATCACCCAGACACTTGTAGCAAAAGGTGTCACAGAGGATCAAATTGGAACAGAGATTCAAAAACTCATTGTTGCTAAGGCAAATGAGCTTGGCGTAACAGTTAATCCTCGATACGGTAAATGGGATCCAACGGTTGCAGACATTGTTGAGAGCGATCCAGCATCTTCAGCTGTAACACCATCAGGTAACTAGTCGGCACCATGCAGGGCTCACAACTTCAACGCCTAGTTGAGGTAATGAATACTTTGCGTTCGCCAGGTGGATGCCCATGGGATGCAGAGCAAACACATGAGTCACTTCTTAAGTATTTACTGGAAGAGTCCTACGAGTTTGTTGATGCTGTGCAATCTGGCAGCCGTGTTGATATGCGCGAAGAGCTTGGTGATGTTTTGCTCCAGGTCTACTTCCACGCTCGGATGGCTGAAGAGCATCCAACAGATCCATTTTCAATAGAAGATATTGCACAAGGAATTGCTGACAAATTAATTCGCCGGCACCCACATGTCTTTGCCGGGGTTGAAGTCCGTGATTCCCAAGAGGTCCTTGAAAATTGGGAAGAAATCAAGAAGAAGGAAAAGGGCCGCACATCGCCGCTAGATGGTGTTGCAATGTCACAACCGGCATTGCCTTTGGTTGAAAAGTTGTTACATCGCGCAGAAAAATATGGCGTTGATGTCCCTGTTCCTGATTCGGTAACAATTTCGGGAACAGCAGATGAAGGGTTAGTGGGCCAAGCCCTTCTTGCAGTAATCGCTTGGGCCAATGCCAACGGGATTGATGCTGAAGCTGCCTTACGCAAGGAAGCCATGCGGATCGCCCAACAGATTGGGCCTGCATAACTCGCGGTAGTATTGGCTTTGTTAAGTACGGTGCCATTTCAGCGTTGAGGTCGGCCAAAGTTTAAGAACCCAAACCTTGAAGAACTATGAGGAGATACGCAATGGCGATTATTGAAGCATTAGCAGCCCGTGAAATTCTCGACTCCCGTGGAAACCCAACGGTTGAAGTTGAAATTGAATTAGAAGATGGCACACAAGCACGCGCTGCAGTTCCAAGTGGCGCATCAACTGGTGCATTTGAAGCTGCTGAACTTCGAGATGGTGGCAAGCGTTACCTTGGTAAGGGTGTTGAAAAGGCAGTTGCTTTTGTTAATGATGAAATTGCTCCAGAGATAATCGGTTTTGATTCACAGGATCAGCGTCTAATCGATGCAGCGATGATTGAACTAGATGGCACAAAGAACAAGTCACGTCTTGGTGCAAATGCAATTCTTGGTGCTTCCTTAGCTGTTGCTAAAGCATCTGCGGAATCTGCAGATCTTTCATTGTTCCGCTACCTAGGTGGGCCAAACGCCCATGTGCTGCCAGTGCCAATGATGAACATTCTCAATGGTGGAGCACATGCAGATACCAATGTTGATATTCAAGAGTTTATGATCGCGCCAATTGGTGCACCGACATTCCGCGAATCAGTTCGCTGGGGTGCTGAGATCTATCACGCACTCAAAGCTGTTCTAAAAAAGCGCGGACTTGCAACCTCTGTTGGCGATGAAGGTGGCTTTGCGCCAAACCTAGATAGCAACCGCGCAGCCCTTGATTTAATTCTTGAAGCTATTGAAGCTGCAGGATTTAAACCAGGTTCTGAAATCGCGCTTGCGATGGATGTTGCTGCAACTGAGTTCCATGAGAACGGTAAGTACAAGTTTGAGGGCGCACTCAAGTCTTCTGATGAAATGATCGCGTATTACACATCTCTTGTTGATGCCTACCCAATCGTTTCAATTGAAGACCCGCTTAACGAAGAAGACTGGGCTGGTTGGACACAAATGACTCAGGTCCTTGGTTCACGCATCCAGATCGTTGGAGATGACCTATTTGTTACTAACCCAGAGCGTCTTGCAAAGGGAATTGCTGGAAACACAGCAAATGCATTATTGGTAAAGGTAAATCAGATTGGAACTCTTACTGAGACAATCGATGCAGTTGAGATGGCGCACCGTGCCGATTACCGCACCATGATGAGCCACCGATCAGGTGAAACAGAAGACACCACAATTGCTGATTTAGCCGTTGCTCTTAACTGCGGTCAGATCAAGACAGGTGCACCAGCGCGCACAGAACGCGTTGCAAAATACAACCAACTTCTTCGCATTGAAGAAGAACTAGCTGAGGGTGGGCGTTACGCAGGTCGTGACGCATTCCCACGTTTCAAGGCGTAAGAAAAAGTTATGGCACGCCGTCAACTTCGATTTGGTCGTCGACGTTCCTCTAATCGTCTTTTAGCCTTAATAGCCCTTGTCTTCATTTTTACATTAACAATCGCTCCACCCGCGAAGAATTACTTCACGCAACGAGCACAAATAAATGCTTTAAAGTCTCAGTTATCTGCCGATAATTCTGCCTTGCAGAAAGCTCGAGAAGAGTTACTGCTCTGGCAGGATCCTGAATTTATTAAAACTCAGGCGCGCGAGCGGCTGCACTTTGTTTTGCCAGGTGAGCGTCAATACATTGTGGTTGAAGGTGAAAACACTGAGGCACAAAACGGCACAACAAAAATCGCTAGTGCACTTGTCGATGGGCAGCCTTGGTATGCGCGTCTGATTGCATCAATTAGCGAAACTGGAAATTAATGCGCGAAGCAACCCAATCAGATCTTGATTGCATCCAAACCCAATTAGGTCGCACACCCCGAGATGTTCATGCAATTGCCTATCGCTGCCCATGTGGCAAACCGGCCGTTGTTGAAACACCACCTCGACTAGAAGATGGCACACCTTTTCCAACCTTCTACTACGCAACCTGCCCTCGTTTAACAGCGGTTATTTCCACCCTGGAAACAACTGGGTTAATGGGTGAGATGAATGAGCGACTGGAAACAGATGCGGAATTAGCAGGTGCCTATCACGCAGCCCATGATGATTACATTGCATCACGTTCGGCCCTCGGCATTGATGTTCCTGAGGTAGAGGATGTGTCAGCTGGCGGAATGCCAACCCGAGTTAAATGCTTGCATTCACTGGTGGCACATTCTCTTGCAGCAGGACCAGATGTGAATCCACTAGGTGATGAAGCGTTAGAAAAGTTGCCAGAGTGGTGGCAAGGAAATCCATGCGAGTAGCAGCTATAGATTGTGGAACAAACTCCATTCGACTGCTTATTGCAGATATTGATGGCGCTAACTTTCGCGAAGTTGTTCGTGACATGGAGATTGTTCGCCTAGGTCAAGGCGTTGATCAAACAGGTCAATTCCACCCAGATGCAATCACTCGCACACTGGCAGCTGTCGATAAGTTCGCAGCAGAGATAGCAAAGCGCGGGGTTGAAAAGATTCGCTTCTGTGCAACTAGCGCCACAAGAGATGCCACTAATCGCCACCTATTTGTTGATGGGGTTCGGGAGCGTTTAGGAATTGAACCAGAAGTAATTAGTGGAGATGAAGAGGCAGCGTTGTCATTTGCTGGGGCGATCCAGGACTTAGATCCTTCTAATGGACCATTTTTAGTAGTAGATATTGGTGGGGGATCGACTGAGTTTGTTTTTGGCACAACATCGGTAGAAGCAGCGAGAAGTGTGAATATTGGTTGCGTTCGCATGTCAGAGCGTCACTTTGCCAATGATCCAGCAACAGCCGAGCAAATTGAATTAGCTAGAACAGATATTCAGGCAGCAATTGCTATTGCTGCAGCCGAAGTGCCTATTATACAAGCAAAAACACTGGTTGCTGTTGCAGGAACGGCAACTACTGTTACTGCAGCAGCATTAGAGCTGAATGAATACGATCGCTATGCAATTCACTTGGCACGAGTTACTGCCGCTCAGACACATGATGCCTCAACAATGTTGTTAACAAAAACGCGAGAACAACGATTAGCACTTGGCTATATGCACCCAGGTCGTGTTGATGTAATTGCAGCTGGCGCGCTAGTTCTTTCAGAGATCATGAAGGCAACAGGTGCCACAGAATTTGTTGCCTCCGAATCAGATATTTTGGATGGAATGGCTAGATCGCTTGTCCACCGCTAAATCTTTACCCCTGCTCGACAAAGAAATAATTGGTTGCCACAAATGTCCACGCCTTGTGCAATGGCGGGAAGAGGTGGCCGTTGTTAAGCGAAAGTCATACGAAGATCAAGATTATTGGGGTAAAGCAATACCTGGGTTTGGATCAGACAAACCAAAGTTACTAATTGTTGGATTAGCACCCGGTGCACATGGTGCAAACAGAACAGGTCGAATCTTCACAGGTGACTCATCAGGGGATTGGCTATATGGCGCACTCCATAAAATTGGTATTGCAAAGATTCCAACAAGCACATCAATCGATGATGGCCAAAAATTAAAGGACACTAGAATCATTTGTGTTGTTAGATGTGCACCTCCTGGTAACAAGCCACTAAATGAAGAGCGTGATTTGTGTGCGCCATTTTTCTTGAGAGATCTAGAACTCTCTATTACAACCACTAAGGCCATTATTGGGCTTGGGTCATTTGCATGGGATGCGATTTTCAAGACATTGAAGCAAATGGGTCATCCCATAAAGACAGTTAAGTTCGCCCATGGCGCATCTCTGAAATACACCCATGATGGCCGTGAATACTTGTTAATAGCTAGTTATCACCCAAGTCAGCAGAACACTTTTACAGGAAAGCTGACCCGCCCAATGTTGGAATCTGTTCTCAAAAAGGGCGGTAGATTTGCCTCCGTTGTTCAATAGTTAGAAATGCCCCGATAGCCCAATGGCAGAGGCAGAGGACTTAAAATCCTCCCAGTGTGGGTTCGACCCCCACTCGGGGCACCGGTTTGCACGTGAACACCCTTCAATCTTGCTCAAAACTCAATCATTACAGAAAAAATACAAGGACAGGTATATATATTTTTCCTATGAAATTTACTCGAATCGCATTCGTTCTTGCCACATTCCTACCATTGGCTCTATCGGGGTGCTCTAGTAATTCTTCTGGAGAAGATTCCGACGAGTACAAAATGAACCAGTATTACGACTGCGTTCAAAGATATGAAAGCAAAGGTCTCTACACATCAGATGAGATAGAGAACGTTTGCGGTGGCCTTCGCCCTTAGGGGAAAGGCAAGGCTCTTGACTCTCGTAAATTTCAACTTTAAAATATTTTCATGAGCAACAGTCAAATGGTCGGAATAAGAATGGGTTGCCTAGCTTTGGGTTGGGCTATTGGCGCAGCGCTGTTTGGTACAGATGCAGTCTGGCTTGGGGATATCAAGAGTTTTATCTGGTGCGGCTTTGCCGGCGGTTGTATTGGGATTTTGCTAACTACACAGAAATAAAATTATAGTATTAAGCAAGCCAACTAATCAACATTTGACTTGTTTAATTCTTCCCATCCGGCGTAGCTGCTCCAGATTACAGTCGCAATCCAAATAATTCCAGCCAATAATTGAATAGAAGTATTCCCCGCGCAGTTATCTCCAGATTGAAAACAATCTTGCTCATCAATAAGTGTCAGACTTAAATTCCAGAGAAAGACGACGAGAGTAATTCCGGTTAACTGAATAAAGAGAAATCTCACAATTGCACGCACTGCGTGGGTAGTTCTATTTTGCGCACGGATCAGATCGTCTATCGTCTTACCAGTCTTTGAGAATTCTCCATTCACATTTGGAGTTGGTCGTGGTGGCCCTGGTGGTGCCGAATCCATTAGGTTGGGCTGATTAGTCGAAGATAGATCTGCGGCAAGACGAGGGGTCGAAGGGGTAGTAACTTTGGGAGTAGAGGGTTTTGGTGTGTCTCTTTTCCAAATAGCAGTTCCGGGTACAAACTTTTTGTGACCGCAATCAGGACACTCTAAAACAGCTTGGTCGACCGCTACTTCACATTTATCGCAGTATTTCAGACCCATCAGCGTGCCTTCCTTTATTGGTAGAAATGAAAAGTAGCAAAGGAATACTTTATTTCTGCTCATTCCAGATTAGACACCCCTTCGGGTAGCAGTTTTAAGCGTCTTTTAAGCAAACAAGCCCAGATCTGAGTAGCCCCCAGCATTTCTAGACCGTACGATTATCGTGCACCACAACCACCAGAAGCTCTGGTGGATCTAAAGAAGGAGAAAAAAGATATGCGCAGTTCAAACCCTGTTCTTGGACGGGCGTTTAATCAGCGTGGCTACGCTGCATTTGATCCGAGCACAATTAACTCAGACCCAGCAGCCCTAGAGAATTTGTATAACACACCTGCCGCGTCATCGATGCGCACAGGTCGTATGACAATTGATGATGTTGTTACTCGTACAGCAATCTTGTTTGCAGTACTTGTTTCAGTCGGCGCAGTCGCCTGGACGCTTAACTTTGGAGCCACCGCATTATTGTTCGGCTTCATCGGTGGATTTGTTCTTGCAATGGTAAATATCTTCAGCAAGACCGTTAAGCCAGCACTTGCGATTGCATACGCAGCTTGCCAGGGACTTGCTCTTGGAACGATTTCACATATGTATAACACTATCTATGACGGAATTGTTAGCCAGGCGGTCCTTGTGACAATTAGCGCCTTTGCAGGAATGCTCTTTGCTTATAAGAGTGGACGCATTCGCGTCACACCTAAGTTCACTAAGGTTCTAACTACTGCCCTAATGGGCTACTTAGTTCTTGGTCTAGTTTCATTTATTGGCTTTATGATCACAGGCACCAGCATCTATAACAGTGGATTTGGATTACTCATTGCGTCAGGCGGAATGGTCCTAGCAGCCTTCTTCTTGATCCTAGATTTCGATTCAATTCAAAGCGGAATCGCAGCAGGAGCACCTGAATCAGAGTCATGGAGAGCAGCTTTTGGCCTGATGGTCACAATTGTCTGGCTCTATATGGAAGTACTTCGTGTGCTTTCAATCTTGCGTGGCAATGACTAATTAGAGATCTTCATCGAGGGGCTTCAGGTTATTTACCTGGGGCCCCTCGACATTTCTACTCTCAGGAATTTTATAAACAAGTGCAAGTGCGATTGCAAAGATCGCCGCAGAAAAACCAAATGCAGCTCTATATGAATACACATCTGAGATCCAACCAATAATGATTGGCCCAAAGATCATTCCCGCATCCCCTGCCATCTGGAAAATGGCAATTACTTTGCCGCCTCTTCCCTTGATGACATCGCCAACCATGCTGGCTGGAGTTGTTGAAAGGAAAGCGCCACCAAAGCCTAGGACGATCATTGAAAGCAAGAACATCCATGCATCCAGAGAAAATGTAAGTATCAAGATTCCAACAAAGACAATATTGGCACCGACTATTGAAGCGGCGCGACGACCCCTTTGATCAGAGAATCGACCAGCCTTTAGAAGAATTGCTCCTTGAACAATTGCAGACATTGCAAAGCCATAACCAACTATGGCTGTTGTTGAGTTCAATTCTTCCGTAACAAAAACAGGCAGGATCGAGGCACGCATTCCGAAGAAGACCCATGTGCCAATAAATGCCAAAACAAGTGCGATTCGGTATGCGGGCATGGCCAATGCTTCCCGAATCGTTGTTGCAGCCTCATCGCTCTGACTCTGTTTCTTAACGCCTATCGAATCTCCCTTAAGAAAGAAAAGAGCGACTAAGCCTGAACAGAACAACAAAATAGAGTAGACAAAAAATGGTGCTCGTAATGAAATAACAGATAACAAACCACCAATGGCAGGTCCTGCCATTCCACCGACAATAAATGAACCCTGATAGACAGATTGAACTTGTCCACGTTGGTCATCACGGACAGATCGCAAAATTACCGAGCTTGCTGCAACTGAAAACATAGATGAACCCAAACCACCTGCTGCTCTAAAGAAAAGGAGTTGGCCATAGGTTTGAGCAATTCCAGCTAAGAATGTGAAGAGTGAAACCATAAAAACACCCGATGAGAAAACCGCTCTCTCGCCAAATTTATCTACCAAAGTTCCTGAAATAAGACCTGAACTAAAGCGGGTGATTGCAAAGGCTGAGACCATTAAACCAATCGCTGCGTTGTTAACGCCAAATGATTTAGCAAATACTGGAATTGCGGGCATAACAATGCCAAAGCCAACAGCAACAAAAAAGGATGCTGCTATAAGAATTGAAACCTCGCGGGGTAGATCCTTAAATGGTGAGCGGATCAAGCTAAGGAGTCTCCTGCTGCTTCTTCACGCGCAGCTGCGTAATCCTGAGTTGTTCTAAGTGGTGTCTCACGAAGCATCAAAGCAAAGATTAAGCCAATGGCAGTTACAGGTGCAGCTGCATAAAACACGACATGGAATGAGTTTACAAAAGCTTCTAAGGCAGTTGTTTTAATAATTGGCGGGAAACTTTTTAGGACCGCTGTATTTGTAGTTAATTGAGCAAGTTGTGACTTATCAAAGCCCTCAAGTGCCTGCGGATTATTCTTTCCAAGATCTGCAAAACCTGATGCCATGTAGTGCACGACGCGGTTAGTTAAGATAGAGCCAAACATTGCTGTTCCAAAGACTGATCCAAGTGATCTAAAGAATGTATTTGAGCTAGTTGCAACTCCCATATCTTTAAAATCAACCGCATTTTGTAGGGCAATTACAATTGTCTGCATTGATAGTCCTAAGCCTGCACCAACCATGATCGCATAAATTGAAATCTGCCAATATGGGGTGTCAATTTGTAAGCGGGTCATTAGCAATACGCCAACTGTCATAATCGCAGTTCCCATAATTGGGAAACGCTTGTAATGACCATGCTTTGTAATCAACTTACCTGAAACTATCGAGGTAGAAACGATTCCGAGCATCAAAGGAATCAACTTAAGCCCAGCTTCTGTTGCTGAATACCCCTTAACAACCTGGAAATAGAGAGGCAACATAACGATTGCCCCAAACATTCCAGCGCCGATTACCGCACCTAAAAGGGAGGTAATAGAAAAGGTGTGATTCTTAAACAGGTGCAGCGGAAGAATTGGTTCTACGGCGCGCTTCTCCCACATTAGGAATACGACTGTTAAAAGTAGCCCAACAACTAAGTACCCAACGGTTCGAGAATCTGTCCAGCCATTTTGTGGACCATAGATTGAAACTGATAACAGGACTAGGCAAACAGCGGTCACCATCAAAACGGCGCCCAGGTAATCGATCTTGTGTTCCCGCTTAACCTTAGGAATATGTAGAACCGCAGATGTAATGAGTAGGGAAGCGATCGCAAAAGGAATGTTGATGTAGAAAATCCAGCGCCACCCTGCCACGCCAAGAATCTGCCCGTGATCTGAAAAGTAACCACCGAGTAATGGACCTGCAACAGATGAAAGACCCCACACTGCGCCAAAATATCCTTGATAGCGGCCGCGTTCGCGAGGAGGAACGATGTCTCCAATAATGACGAAGGTAAGTGCCATCAATCCACCAGCACCAAGTCCCTGCAATGCACGTGTAGCAATGAGTTGTTCCATGTTTTGTGATGCACCAGCAAGGAGTGAGCCTAATAAAAAGGTAACAATCGCGAACTGGAATACAACACGACGTCCATAAATGTCAGAGATTTTTCCATACAACGGCGTTGATGCCGTTGATGTTAAAAGATAAGCAGTAACAACCCATGTGTAATGGTTTAAACCATCAAACTCCTCAACGATGCTTTTCAGTGCCGTTGAAACAATGGTCTGGTCAAGGGCAGCAAGCAACATTCCAGTCATTAGACCACCCAAGATGACCATAATCTCTTTGTGTGTGTGCTCTTTAGCTGATGCGTTTATTGGGCTATTAGTAGACATGTAGGTAAGATTAGCCTGTGAAATCAGTTATCGCCGAACACTTGGTCAAGACCTATAGCAAAGGCGAGGTCGTTGCACTCAATGATTTGTCTCTAGATGTCGAAGAAGGCACTGTTTTAGGCGTACTTGGGCCAAATGGTGCTGGAAAAACAACAACTGTGAGAATTCTCGCTACTCTGCTGAAACCAGATTCTGGGCATGCAACTGTTGCAGGTATTGATGTCATAAAGCATCCAGACAAGGTTCGTGAACTTATTGGCCTATCAGGACAGTATGCAGCTGTTGATGAAACTTTAACTGGCTGGGATAACTTGGTGATGTTTGGACGTTTGTATCACTTAGGTCGCCAACCATCGATTGATCGCGCCAATGAGCTACTAGAGCGCTTTGACTTAACTGAAGCTGCTCGTCGCCCTATCAAGACTTACTCAGGTGGAATGCGTCGGCGTCTAGATTTAGCTGCATCATTAATTGTGAAGCCAAAGATTTTGTTCCTAGATGAGCCAACAACTGGCTTAGATCCGCGCGGTCGCCAAGACATGTGGGGAGTCATTCAAGATTTGGTAAAGGGTGGGGTAACGCTGTTACTGACTACGCAATACCTAGAAGAAGCAGATCAATTAGCTGATGAGATTGCCGTAATTGATCACGGAAAAGTTATTGCCCGCGGAACATCTGATGCTCTCAAAAAGCAGGTCGGTGGAGAGCGCTTAGAGATCACTGTTGAAAATGAAGATATTCCAGTTGCGCAAGAAATCGTTGCTCGCATCAGTGGCAACACAACACATCTTGATCTTCGAACAATTAGCGCACCTGTATTAACGGGATCAGTTGCCTTGATGGAGACGCTCAGAGCCCTAGATGAGGCAAAGATTCACCCACTAGACATCGGCTTGAAGCGCCCATCCCTAGATGATGTTTTCTTGTCCCTAACGGGCCACGTTGCTGAAGAAATTGTTGAAGAACCCATTAAGAAAAAGAGAGGTGGCAAGAAATGAAGCATGCAATCAGTGATGTTTTAACAATCACCAAGCGCCAGCTGTTGCAGCTTGCCCGTGTTCCAGAGATATTGGTTTTCTCAACAATCCAGCCTGTGATGTTTGTTTTATTGTTCCGTTTTGTTTTTGGCGGATCCATTGCTTCTGACCAGCCAGGTGGCTATGTGCAGCTATTGATGCCGGGAATTTTTGTGCAAACTGTTGCCTTTACTTTGGCGTCAACTGCAATTGGTTTAGCAGAAGATATGAAAAAAGGATTAATCGATCGTTTTAGATCACTGCCAATTTCAAGAGGCGCGGTAATTATTGGCCGCACATTTGGAGACGCGCTCCTTAATATTTTGGTCCTTGTTGTCATGGCTTTGGCAGGTTTTGCAGTCGGCTGGCGCCCAACTTCAGGCATCCTTCAAACCACCTTGGCCTTCTTGTTCTTATTTATGTTTGGCTATGCATTGTCGTGGATCGGTATTTTGGTTGGACTTTCAGTCAAGGAAGCACGAACAGTCCAAAGCGTTGGATTCTTAGTGACTTTTCCTTTGACATTCCTCTCTAACGCATTTGCGCCAACAACTGGGATGCCACGCGCGTTGCAGTACTTTGCGGAATGGAACCCAGTTTCAACTATGGTTGCAGCATGCCGTCAATTATTTGGTCTGGAGAACAGATTTGGCGCCACCGCTGATTCATGGCCTAGCCAATATCCCCTTGAAACATCATTGTTTTACATGGTGCTATTAATGGTGATCTTTATTCCGTTGAGTATTAGAAAGTATAAAAACTTCTCTAGCTAACTAGCCAGCAGCTATTGAGTTTTACCAAGGAAATGAAAGTGATACTTGGAGTCCCAGTTGTTCCTGATTTCTGCAATTGCATCACCATCCTGGCTCATTGGAAATACGCTGCCTTCTATCTTTCCCCCTAAATGACTCAATTGAGCAATTAATTCGGAGTTCTCTTGCACATGCTCAAAAACCCCTTCAGGACGGGTGAACTCTTCCAAAACCGTGCAGCTAGTTTTGTCATGGTTGAAAAACATGTCATAGCGCAGAGTTGATTCTTGCTCTTGAATCTTTGCTATTAATTCTTTGGCGATTAGGCAGAACTGCTCTAAATCGTGAGGGGATATGTGGGGGAATACCGCCACTGCGCGGAAGGTGTTCATCTCTCTCCTTGTAAATAGAGGAAAAGGTATTTACCCTCTACCCGTGTCAGTTTTCTACCCTAAAGCAAGTAAAACTATAGTCGGCCACAAAGCCGTTCGTGAAGCGTTACGAGACACACAAACATATTCATCTGATCTGCAGGGCGATTCTGATGTTCGTGATTACCGCCAATTGCCTCTTGAGGTTGATCCGCCAAGACACCACTTGTATAGGGTCGCGCTAGCGCCATACTTTGTTAAACCATCTATTGAATTATTGATTCCACAATTCCGCTCTCACGCCGAAACTCTGATTGCTGAATTCTTTCATCAGGAAAATCTAGAGGTCGGCAAACACCTCTCTCTTCCGCTGGTTATGAAGAATTTAGGTGTTATCTATAACCGCCCACAAGATGTTGATGAGTGGATCTCTTGGGGACCAGATGTGTGGACGGCAGAATCTAAAGAGCGCGATGGGAAGGTTTTACATCGCTACCTGGATGCAATCTATGAAGAAGCACTCACGAAAAGCAAAGATGACATCTGGAGTCAGATTGCATATCTTGAAATTGAAGGACAACAAATCTCGGCTGCTGAATTTCGAGGAATTGCTGGCGTGATGCTTGCAGGTGGCCGAGACACAGTTGTAAAACTCTTTACTGGAATCATGTGGCACTTTGGCAAGAAGCCGCAAGACCTTAAATTACTGCGTTCAAATCCAGAGTTATTAGGCCCCGCGATTCAAGAGTTCTTACGATTCCTAACTCCGCTACCTGTCATGAACAGAACAACGGTGCCAGAGAGTTCTACATCAGATCTTCCTGATGATCGATATGTTGGAATCAGCTTTATTTCAGGAAATTTTGATGAAACGGTTTTTACAAATCCATTTGAGATCGACTTCAATCGTGGCCGAAATCCCCACCTAAGCTTTGGATTTGGCCCTCATACCTGCCTGGGAAATCACATTGCTGAGATTGAGGCCAAGGTATTTCTAGAGGCGCTATTGGACTCAGAAATTAACTGGAAAGTTCTCTCTGAGGATATTCGTTTTCATCAGGCACCTTATTCAAGAATCCCTGATTATTTTGGCGCAGTAAAAATTTCAGCCAATTAAAGAATTTTGTTAGGCGTAAAACTCGGCTGCGACAATCTCAACTGAGATCTCTCGGCCGTTAGGTGCGGTGTAAGAAACCTTTGCACCAATTTCTTGATTCAATACTGCAGCACCAAGTGGTGACTTCTCGCTATACACATCTAGATCACCTGATGAAATTTCGCGGGAGCCAATAAGAAACTTCATTTCATCACCAGCGATGATGGCAGTAACAACCATGCCTGCACCAACTTTTCCATCTGCGCTGGCAGGCGGTGTTCCGATGTGGGCGTTTTCAAGCATCTGCTTTAACTGACGAATACGGGCTTCCATCTTGCCTTGCTCATCACGAGCTGCGTGGTATCCGCCGTTTTCTTTTAAGTCGCCTTCAGCGCGGGCTGCTTCAATCTTTGCTGTAACTTCTTTGCGACCAGGACCTTCAAGTTGGGTCAGCTCACCACGCAAGCGATCTGCCGCCTCTTGTGTAAGCCATGTCTGTGTCATAAGGCGTAAAGGTACTGGTTACTTACTTGACGCGACAAGTTGAGACGTCAGCATTGACAGCCAGATTACGCGTGGGAACCACGCTGACCAGTTCAACTTTCTCTTGTCCTGCCGGGATTTCTACATCAATCTGTCCAACAATGTCTTTATAGAAATCTCTGGCAATTACGGTGCAGATACTTGTTGTCTCCGCACTGTTTCGATCAACGGAGTATCGAACACTGACCGCTCGATCACTATCTACCGTAAATGAAATGAGCTGGACGCGAATCTCTGGGTTTGAGTGATACAAACCAGCCCATGTAATCCAGCCAACACCGACTATCGCGGTAAAAAGGGCGATGGCAATCCAACTACGAGGCCTTTTGACCCCGTAGCGCTCGTTGTAGTCAAACGGCTCGTGCGATTGCATGGGATGATTATGGCATGACTAAAGACATTGATATGGGTGCGGCCGGCTCTTTAACCGTTGCCTTGCTAGTCATCGCTTTTGCATTCTTGATGCGAAGTTTTTATAAGCGCTTCATGGGCATAGATCGAAGCGATGACTCCAGCAAGTAATTTTTTTACCAAAGCTTTTCAAGCAGTTGCAGTTCTACTCATTGCTGCGATATTTGTTGGACTTGGCATTTGGCAGTTACAACGTGCTGCAGAGTTAAAAGAGAGTTTAAAAGTTGCCACAACAATTGACACAAATATTGTTTCTTTAGAGTCAGTAACCGCGCCTCGAGAGTCAATACCTGCAACGGCATTAAATAAGACCGTTTCTGTTTCAGGGTATTACATTGCAAACTTTAGAGCCCCTAATCAAGTAGATGGAAATGGAGTGGTCTCTGATTGGGAAGTTGCGCTTTTGCAGGTTGGAACGCAATCGGCAATTTTGGTTGTCAGGGGATTATGGTCAGAGCGTTTGCTCAATCCAGATATCCAGCAATCCATGATTATTGATATTGAAGGCTTATTGGTGGCTAGCCAATATGAAGAGCGGGCAGAAAATAGCGCGGGGGTGATATCTCGTCTTGATAGCGCAGTTGTCACATCACTGACAGATCTTGATTTATACGATGGCTATGTCTTGGCCAGTAGCGAAGCAACTAGAACTGGAGCCCTTGATCGCACCCGAGTTACTCCTGAAAAGCTGACCTCACGGATTCCTGGCTTCTACTGGCAACACCTTTCATATGTTGTGATCTGGTGGCTTTTGGCTGGTGTGGTGCTCTTTCTACCCTTCAATCGTCGTAGAGTTACCCCATGAGTGGTGCAATCAAGAGATTTAGAGTCATGGCGGTAGTTGCTGGAGTTATGTCACTGCTGCTGTGGTTTGTTGACCTGCCAGTGGCGTATTTACTCAACAACGAGGATTGGAAGTCCAAGGTCGAGTGGATCCCATTTGTCCATGGTTGGGTTTATGCGGCATATGTTTTGACCGCAATCCAATTTGCTACCAAAGCACGCTGGAGTTATAAAAAGATGCTCTGGTTGATACTTGCCGGAACATTGCCAATCGCATCATTTGCCGCGGAGCGCAGAGTTGTTCGTCAGTATTCGTAAATTAATTAAGTCTCTTGTATACCCACTCTATGAGTGGCGTTTAGTTCGATCTTTGGATTTTTCAAAGACCCCACATCACGTTGGTGTGATTCTGGATGGCAATCGCCGTTGGGCCAAATCAAATCCGACGGTTAATGATCCACATGGCCACAAAGCAGGTGCCAGCAAGATCATTGAGTTCCTGGGGTGGTGTGAGGAATCTGAAGTCAAGGTAGTGACCCTCTGGTTGCTCTCGACAGATAATTTCAAAAGGTCCCAAGAAGAGATTGATGATTTACTAAAAATCATTGGCAATACAGTCGATGAGCTATCTGCAACTGGACGTTGGAATATTAAGGCGGTAGGTGCTTTGGATCTATTGCCCTCATGGTTAGCTGACAAGTTAACTGCCCTTAAGCCAATTCGCACAGATGGCGTCGAAGTCAATGTTGCCATTAGCTATGGCGGCCGCCGTGAAATCGTTGACGCCGTTAAAAGTTATATGGGTGAGGAGGTAGCTGCTGGCCATTCATTAGCCGATGCAGCAGCCACCTTAAGTATCGAAGATATTTCAAAGTTTTTATATACCGCTGGCCAACCAGACCCTGAGTTATTAATCCGCACCTCTGGCGAACAACGACTCGGCGGCTTCTTGTTATGGCAAAGTGCGTTATCTGAGTTCTATTTTTGTGAGGCCTATTGGCCAGATTTTCGTCGGGTAGATTTCCTTCGTGCCTTGCGTTCTTACTCTGTGAGAAAGCGTCGTTTTGGTTCATAAAGCGAACCCTAAAATTAACTTTTGCTTATCGCGTGTCTGCACAAAAAACTGACTTCTCGGTTCTACCTTTTATTTATCCGAAGCACACCCGACGATCACAATTAAATCTAGGAGCAAGCATTGGCTTCAAAAGGTCAAAAATCCAAGAAAACCTTTGTTTTAGATACCAGTGTTTTACTCGCAGATCCCGGGGCCCTTTATAGGTTTGCCGAACATGAAGTCATTATTCCGATCGCAGTTATCGGTGAATTAGAAACTAAACGAGACCACCCAGAGCTTGGTTACTTTGCCCGAGCTGCCCTGCGAGCATTAGATGATCTACGTATTACCCATGGCCGACTAGATAAAGCCTTAACCATTACCCCTGAAGGTGGCACCCTTTCAGTCGAACTCAATCACACCGATCTTTCAACCTTGCCTCATGGCTTCTTGCGAGATGGCACTAATGATTCCAGAATCCTTGCAATAGCAAAAAACCTCATGTCAGATGGCAAGGAGGTTGTTCTTGTTACTAAAGATCTGCCACTTCGAGTCAAAGCCTCATCTGTCGGAGTCGAGGCCCAGGAGTATTTGGCCGAACTTGTTTCTAATAGCGGTTGGACCGGAATAGAAGAGATCAATGTCAGCCACAGTGTCATCGATGATTTATATGCCAGCGATTTTGCAGATCATGAATCTGCCCACCAACTTCCAGTTCACACCGGAATAGTTTTGCACTCTGAAAAGGGGAGCGCTTTAGCCAGAGTGAGCCCTGATAAGCGGTTGAAGTTGGTTCGTGGAGATCGCCAAGCTTTTGGACTCCATGGCCGAAGCGCAGAACAGCGAATTGCACTAGACATTCTTTTGGATGAGTCCATTGGAATTGTTTCGCTAGGTGGCAGGGCCGGAACTGGAAAGTCTGCCCTTGCACTGTGTGCCGGACTTGAAGCGGTAATGGAAAAGCGACTTCATAAGAAGGTAGTTATCTTCCGCCCCTTGTATCCAGTCGGTGGCCAAGAGCTGGGATACTTGCCAGGATCTGAAGGCGAGAAGATGTCGCCCTGGGCCCAAGCAGTTTTTGACACCTTGGGGGCATTGGTTAGCCAAGCGGTGATTGATGAAATCATCGCCCGCGGCCTGATCGAGGTTTTACCCCTGACCCACATCCGTGGTCGCTCCCTCCATGACTCCTTTGTCATTGTTGATGAAGCCCAATCCTTAGAGCGAGGGGTCTTGTTGACGGTCCTGTCTCGAATTGGCCAGGCATCTCGAGTCATCTTGACCCACGATGTGGCCCAGCGAGACAACCTTCGGGTCGGTCGCCATGATGGAGTGGTCGCGGTGGTTGAAACCTTGAAGGGACATGAGCTCTTTGCCCACGTCACCTTGACCCGAAGCGAGCGCTCGCCGATCGCCGCCCTAGTAACTGAATTGCTGGAAGGTCCCGTCGGGAACTAGTTTGTAAATCTGGCACAGCGCAAGTACATCGGGCCTTAAAAACCGAGCAAATCAATCTCACAGTCACATTTCGGGCATTTCGGACATTCCCCTATCTGACCTGCGCTTTTACCTATCCACAGGAGAATGAAATCCTGAGAGTTTGCGACTCCCGCGGGCTTTGATTTGCCGATGAGCCCCAACTACCGCACCATAAAGCCATTCCCCTTAAGTACTCAAGCCTCATTTGAGGCTGATGGCTTATGGGCAGAAACCGCGGGTGAGGATCTGCGGGTTAGAGATGAATGGAAGGAGAACAGAACGTGAAGACAGCATTGTTAAAAAGATCTAAAAAGTCAGTAGCGATCTGGGGGGTCACCACCGCCTTGCTACTTGTGGCAACAATTCTTCCGACAGCTAACGCCCTTGAAACCGCAGTCCCTTCTGAGGTCGAACTAGATGTCACCAACAGCTCAGCAGTTGTCGAGCCGGTTGAATCGGCTGCCCAATTATTTGGCGAGGATGATCTAGCAGCGACCGCCTCAGGTGCGATTTTCTCCTCTGAACTTGCCTTGGTTTCAACGGTCAGTCGCCAGGTCGAATTGGCTCGCGCCCCAATAGGTGCCAAGAAGGTCGCAAAATCAATTTTGATCAACGAGTACGGCTTTAGCGAAAAAGAGTACAAGTGCCTGAACACCTTGTGGACTAAGGAAAGTCATTGGAACTACAAGGCTCGTAACAAGAGTTCTGGTGCCCATGGAATTGCTCAGGCCTTGCCTGCTAGCAAGATGAATGTGGTCTCAACAGATTGGCGCACAAACCCAGTGACACAAATTCGCTGGGGTCTTCGCTATATCAGCATTCGATATGAGACACCGTGCAAGGCTTTGGCCAAGCACAAGCGCAGCAACTATTACTAGACCGAATTAAACTTCGGGTTTTAAACCCAGCGAGAGTAATTTTGAGGTTTCTGTAAAGAAATCATTGCCTTTGTCATCAACAACAATAAAGGCTGGGAAATCAACAACATCGATCTTCCAAACCGCTTCCATCCCAAGCTCTTCAAAATCTAAAACCTCAACCTTTTTGATGCAATCTTGAGCAAGGCGGGCTGCTGGTCCACCGATTGAGCCAAGATAGAAACCACCATGTGATGTGCAAGCATCGGTGACAGCCTTTGATCGATTGCCCTTTGCCAGCATCACCATGGATCCACCATGTGTCTGAAAATAATCAACATAAGAATCCATGCGGCCTGCAGTTGTTGGTCCAAAAGAACCCGATGCATATCCTTCAGGAGTTTTAGCAGGGCCTGCGTAATACACAGCGTAATTTTTTAAGTATTCAGGCATTGGTTTGCCCGCATCCATGTCAGCTTTGATCTTGGCATGGGCTAGATCTCTGGCCACAACTAATGTGCCAGTCAATGAAAGTCGGGTCTTTACTGGGTGCTTAGAAAGTTCAGCTAGAACTGCTGCCATTGGCTGGTTTAAATCAATGGCCACAACATCATCATTTAAATGCTCATCAGTTGTTTCAGGCAAGAACTGGGCAGGATCGCGCTCTAGGACCTCTAAGAAAATACCATCCTTAGTGATCTTGGCCTTTGCTTGGCGATCTGCAGAACAAGAAACGGCGATTGCAATGGGAAGAGAAGCACCATGACGGGGAAGTCGAACAACTCGAACATCGTGACAGAAATACTTGCCACCGAACTGTGCGCCAATTCCCAATGTGCGGGTGAGCTCTAGCACCTTTTGTTCAAGTTCCAGATCGCGGAAGCCATGACCCGTTGCCGCATCCCCTGATGTTGGCAATGAATCTAAGTACTTAGTACTGGCAAGCTTTGCGGTTTTAACTGTGGCTTCTGCGCTGGTGCCACCAATGACAATTGCCAAGTGATAGGGAGGGCACGCCGCTGTTCCAATCGAACGCAACTTTTCATCCAACCAATTCATAAATGCAGTCGGATTCAATACAGCCTTTGTCTCTTGATATAAAAATGATTTATTAGCGCTGCCGCCACCTTTAGCAATAAACATGAAGTTGTACTCGTCCTGATGATCACTATCTGCATAGATCTCGATTTGGGCGGGCAGGTTGTTGCCGGTGTTCTTCTCTTCCCATGTTGTGACAGGTGCCATTTGGGAGTAGCGAAGGTTCAGTTGGGTGTAGGCATCGTAGATACCTTGAGAAATCGCCACTTCATCTTTGCCAGTTGTTAGAACGTATTGACCCTTTTTACCCATAACCAGTGCGGTGCCTGTGTCTTGGCACATCGGCAAAATGCCACCGGCAGCGATGTTGGCATTTTTCAATAGGTCAATCGCCACAAAGCGATCATTAGGTGAGGCCTCTGGATCTTTAACAATATTTGTTAACTGCTGCAGGTGCTCTGCGCGCAGGTAATGGTTGATGTCATGGATTGCCTCATGAGTTAGCTTTTCAAGTGCTGCTGGTTCAATTTGCAAGAACTCTTTGTCGCCATGCTTTACAACGCTGACGCCCTCTTTACTGACAAGGCGGTACTTAGTTGTGTCCGCGCCTAGCGGCAATAAATCAGAGTATGAAAAATTTGGCATCAGATTACTCAGGCTTTACCGCATCAAGTTTTTTCTTTGCCCCGTCTAACCATTCCTGACAGATCTTGGCTAACTCTTCGCCGCGCTCCCACAACTTCAATGACTCTTCCAAGGTTGCGCTGCCCTCTTCCAGGGATTCGACAACTTGGGCTAGTTCATCTCTGGCTGCTTCATAGGAGATCTTTTTGGCTTCGCTCATGTGCTAAATCTACTCTCTCTTTACTGTCCTGAGGCTGTGGCTTGTGTCTCGCCCTTAGCAAGGCGAAGGCGCAATAGCTCGCCTTGTTTTAACTTCTTTGGATCGGTGACTATCTGCCCATCTGCTAATTGAACAACTGAATACCCACGATCCAGAGTTGCTTGCGGGGAGAGTGCGCGAACTCGCGCCCTTATTTGCTTGAGCTCTTCCTTGGCCAACTTTAATGAAGCCCCAAAGGAACGATTTGATCTATCACGCAGCCCAGCAATGATTTCAGCCCTTGTAGTGATTAATACATGTGGATCCTTCATAACAGGGCGGTTCTTGAAGTTGGTAATTCTGGTTACTTCTAGGTCGATGCGATTAACCAGTGTGCGACGGGCGCGATCTCGCATCGCACTGATCATTGCGATTTCCTCAAGAATATCTGGGACAACTCTCTTGGCTGCATCCGTTGGAGTTGATGCTCGGTAATCTGCGACTAAGTCTAAAAGCGGGGAATCTTTTTCATGGCCGATGGCAGAGACAATTGGTGTGATGCACGATGCTGCCAATCGCACCAAACTCTCATCGCTAAATGGCAGTAGATCTTCAAAGGAGCCACCACCGCGGGTAATAATGATGACCTCGACATCTTTGTTTGCCTCTAATTCGCGCAACGCATCTGATACTTCACTAACAGCTGCAGCGCCCTGCACGGTTACTTCACGAATTTCGAACTGCACACTAGGCCAGCGACGTTTTGCAATTTCAACAACATCTTTTTCAGCATCGGTATTTCTGCCACAGATCAGACCAATGACTTTAGGTAGCAATGGCAGCGCAACTTTTCGATCTGAATCAAAGAGTCCTTCAGCAGCCAGCAGGCTTTTAAGTGCTTCAAGGCGTGCTAATAATTCGCCCACACCAACTTGGCGGATTTCACGAGCAGAAAAAGAGAGTGAACCATTTTTGGTATACCAAGAGGGCTTTGCATATAAAACAACTCGTGCGTTATCGGGTAATGGCTTAACCGTTGCGATCACCGATTTGTGACACATCACCGAGATCGACATATCTACCGATGTGTCGCGCAGGCGCATAAATGCCATCATTCCGCTGCGTTCATTTAATTCGCTGATTTCGCCTTCGATCCAGATAGGACCTAGCCGATCAACATAATCCTTGATCGCTTCAGAGACGACTCGAACCGAGGCCGGGGATTCGCTTGAAGTTTCGAACATGACATCAGCCTAATAGACTGACCCCATGGCTAAGAGAGTTCTATTGGCAGCGCCTCGCGGATATTGCGCAGGGGTGGATCGAGCCGTGGTTACTGTAGAAAAAGCATTGGCCCTCTATGGCGCACCTGTCTATGTGCGAAAGCAGATCGTCCACAACGTCCATGTTGTTGCATCGTTGGAAGCAAAAGGTGCGATCTTTGTGGAAGAAACTGATGAAGTTCCAGAGGGCAAGACAGTTGTCTTTTCCGCCCATGGTGTATCACCACTAGTTCATGAGCAAGCAGCAGCCCGTAATCTAAAAACTATTGATGCAACCTGCCCACTTGTAACCAAGGTTCACCACGAGGTTCGCCGCTTTGCGACCGAAGACTCTGAAATTTTATTAATCGGTCACCACGGCCATGAAGAGGTTGAGGGCACAGCAGGTGAGGCACCAGATCGTGTTCGCATCGTCGATGGATTAGAGGGCGCTCGCACAATCCAACCAACACCAGGCAAGAACCTAGTCTGGTTATCTCAAACAACATTATCTGTTGATGAAACTATGGAGGCAGTCGCAATTCTTAAAGAGCGTTTTCCAGAGATTCAAGCTCCACCAAGTGATGACATTTGTTATGCCACACAGAATCGTCAAGAAGCGATCAAAGAAATTGCGCCACAAGCTGATTTAGTAATCGTTGTTGGTTCTCGTAACTCCAGTAACTCAGTTCGCTTAGTTGAAGTTGCTCTTGAATATGGTGCTAAGGCTTCATTTCTAGTTGATTACGCCGAAGAGATCCAAGATGAGTGGTTCACTGGTGTCGAAACCATTGGTCTAACAAGTGGTGCTTCAGTGCCTGAGATACTTGTTAAGGATGTATTGGTAACATTGCAGCAGCATGGATTCAATGATGTTCAAGTGGTCACAGCAGCAGAAGAGTCCTTGCTGTTTTCTTTGCCGCCTGAGCTTCGTAAAGATATGAAGGCAGCGGGCCAGGCTTAATTTTTGACCACTTCTGGTCGGCATTCCACTTTCGATTCTCTGGCTTTCTGCTTACAATTTTCCTATGAAGCGACGCTTGCTTGCCTCGATCTGTGTGTCGCTTTTTCTAACGCAACTCATCACACCAGCTACCGCTGCGACCAAAACTGGAACAAGCTGCAGCAAGCTGAACTCAACTACAGTTTCAGCAGGGGTTAGATATACCTGCATTAAATCGGGCAGCAAACTTGTATGGAACAAAGGTGTGAAGGTTGTAACACCTACTGTTACACCTACTGTAACACCTACTGTTACACCTACTGTTACACCTACTGTTACACCTACTGTTACACCTACTGTTACTGCAAAGCCAACGGCATCAGCAACTCCGTCATCAGGTGATTTGTCCGTTATTCTCGAAGCTGCAATTGCCAACAATACTTTTTATATTGATCGTGGCAATTGCCATAGCCGTGGAATTAATGCAGAGCTTCAAATTAATGAGGCCGGAAATTGGAAACGCTTAGTCGGTGCGATGGGATGGGAAGATTTCGCTAATTGTCCCGCTGCCCAGCCTGTTCAACCATGGGCAGCTATAGATGTTCCTTCAGGATCAACCCTTCGCTGGAGATTCTGGTTGTCTGGAGTTTTCGATTTAAATAGTGCAACTTTTATGTCATTAACAAAGAAGGTTCAGGCGGCAACACCAAAACCTTCTGCATCGCCAACTGCAACGGTTAAACCTTCGGCAACGCCGACACCTTCTGCAACGTTAACTGTCAGGCCTTCAGCAACACCGACACCAACACCGTCTGCAACAGCCACCGTTAAACCACCTGTAACGCCGACACCAACAGTCACACCAACAGTCACACCAACAGTCACACCAACAGTCACACCAACAGTCACACCAACAGTCACACCAACAGTCACACCAACAGTCACACCAACAGTCACACCAATCCCGACTGTTGTCCCAACTCCAACTCCAACACCAACAGCGTCTGCAATGCGTCCACCAACTGTTACACCAACGCCAACGCCAACGCCAACGCCAACACCAACACAAATTCTCAATGCACCGAATCCAACAATAGTCGGAACAGCAAAAGTTGGTAGCACATTAACAATTTCGCTAGGAGGCTGGGACAGTGGAGTGACATTCACCTACAACTGGTTAAGGTCTGATGGTGCCAGTATCGGTAGTGGTAATAGTTATCAAACAACTGGATCTGATCTCGAGAAAACAATTTGGGTAAGCATAACTGGGAGCAGAGCGGGTTCACCTTCTGTGACCAGAGTTTCGAATGCAACTGCAGTTATCCAAAAAGGTGCCATGACGAACACAATTCCACCATTTATAAGTGGAGTAACCGAAGAGGGAGAACTGCTTACTGCAAATGTTGGGACTTGGAGTATTTCACCAAGTTTTAGCTTTCAGTGGCTACGAAATGGGATATTAATTCCAGGTGCGACATCAAGTGCATTCAGGTTAACTAATAAAGATTCGAATAATCGAATTTCGGTCAAGGTTACAGGAACTCAATCTGGTTATGAAAGCTTGGCTGTAACTTCAAGCGATAATTTGATTACCGCCAAACTAAAACTTACTCCCACTCCAACAATCTCTGGCTGGGGATGGGTCGGCTATTCGCTTTACTCAAATCCTGGAACCTGGGATGCAGAAGTAACTCTCACTTATCAGTGGCTGCGTAATGGCACTGCCATACCAGGCGCCACAGCTCCGAGCTATTTGTTACTTGAATCAGATTTAGGCATGGATACCAAAATATCTTTAGTAGTCACTGGTAGTAAAGCGAACTACCCATCTGTTTCAAAAACTTCATCGATCGTGCAGGGGGTTGGACGTCGTTATGGGTTTGGAAGTACGCCCACTGTTGATACCACAGTAGTTCTATTTTCTACCACGTGGGAGCGCACAAATGTTTTCCAGTGGTTTGTAAATGGATCGGTAGTTGGAACCTCTGATCGAATCTTTGTTAAACCTGAGTGGATGGGACAATCAATTTATGCCACGATCAATGGTGAACGAACATATTTGGATGTGATTCAATCTAATTCAGGGTTAACTCTTGAAGGTGTAAGAGTTTCAGGTGTCACTTCCCCCGGACAGACACTTACCGCCGCTTGGTATTCAATGATAAGAGGTAATTCCTTTGACTTGGAAGGAAAAATTCAATGGTACAAGTCTGGGGTACTCATCCCAGGTGCAACTTCAAAGACTTATGTTTTAACTTCCAACGATTCGGGATCCTTCTTTACATTTACAGTCACTGTAGATAAACAGGGGTATGTAAGTCGAACAGCAACTTCAACTCCCACGGCAAGCGTCACCTGAACGCCGTAGAATACAAACCGCAATTAAAAGCGCTACGGAAGTTATTCTTTAGATGTAGCGACTCTTTTCTTTGAAGGCTTGGCCTTTGCTTTTTCATTCAAATAAACAAACCAGCCATACAGCGCTGAAATAATTAAAAATGGCGCTTCTGATGCAAGTGCTGCGATGAAATCAATTCCAACTCGTGAAGGCCTAAAGCCATCGAGCAAAATCGTAAAGAGCAGTGCATTTGCGGCAAAAGCTAATGGGGGAGTTACCGCTGAAACATACTTTGTTCCGGAGCGACCAAAGCGAAGTGAGGCAAAGGTTGCCGCGCAGATTGCGATTCCCGTAAGGATTCCAACACCGGTGCGGATTGTCATTTCAATGAAAACAAAAAAGCCGATAAAAAGGGTTTGCAGAACAATGATGCCTTCCTTTTTCAGGCCAGGACCTTGAATCTGCATTTTTTGTAGTGTGCTCATTTTTCATCTACCTCTTCTGCATCAATGTAATCATCTCCGGCATCTAGTTCGGCGTTTTTAAGATCTCGAACATCGCCAGGGGCCTCAGGGTACTCAATAGCTAACTTATCTTTGTCGCCAGTAACACCTAAGTTATGAATTCTTCTGGCAGGTGCCAGAACCGTCTTTTCTGCAGTTGGCACCAGATCTTCATATGCCTTAGAGGTTGATGAAATCGCCTTACCTACTGCAACAATCTTGGTGTGAAGGAGAGTGATGTTTTTCAAGAAAGTGCTTGCCACCTTTTGAATCTCATCAGCATTTTCAGCTAACTTATTGCGGGTGAAGATATAGCCAATGGTGCGTAGCAGCGCCATCATTGATGTTGGAGTTGCAACGGTTAGGCCCACTTTAAAGGCTTTTTCAAGGAACTGAGGATCTGTGCGAAGGGCTTCAGAGAGCAAAGTTTCAAAGGGAACGAAGAGAACAACGAAATCTGGAGAGCCCTGTGATTTGTGATAGCCGCGCTTTGCGAGCGCATCAACATGCTTCATTAAATCCTTAGTGTGCTGCTGCAGATACTGATCTCGCAACACTTGATCATCTGTTGCAAATGCATCGAGGAAGCGTTCGAAGGGAAATTTAGAGTCAATGAATAATTGAGAGCCGCCGGGCATATTTACAGTTACATCTGGAATACCTGATGAGTCAGCATCAGTTGTTGAACGTTGTGCGGTGTATTCATGTCCTTCGCGAAGGCCAGCACCCTGTAGTAATAGCTCTAGTTGTGCCTCACCAAACTTTCCGCGGGTCTGTGCATTAGAAAGTGCGCCTGCAATCTTTTTTGTTTCATCAAAGATTGATTCAGAGGCGCGGCGCATTTCTAGAATAGTTGTATTCAGAGTGGCTTCAGCTGCTGTGCGGATGCGATTGGCTTCATCTGATTGAGTAGTTAACTTTGTTACCGACTCCTTAACCGCCACGAGTTCTGCATTTAACTTAATGGCAGATTCAGTCTTGCTGCGCTCTGCCTCTAGTTGCACTTTGTAATCGTCAAGCAGGGCTTGATTGCCCCCCGAATCCTTAGTTTTGAGGGCAGAAAAGAGGTAACCAATCGCAGATCCTGCGATCAGTCCTATTAATAAGGTCACTACGTATGCGGGCATGGGCCTATCGTGGCAGTCGGCACTGACAATTCCGCGTAGGCTTACCCCAGTGAGCCTCTCAATCGGAATCGTCGGACTGCCAAACGTAGGAAAGTCCACCCTTTTTAACGCCCTGACTAAGAACAATGTCTTGGCCGCTAACTACCCCTTTGCCACCATTGAGCCCAATGTGGGAATGGTGGGAGTGCCAGATGAGCGCCTAGCCAAGCTAGCCACAGTTTTTAGTTCAGAAAAACTGCTGCCAGCCGTTGTCTCTTTCGTAGATATCGCAGGAATTGTTAAAGGTGCATCAGAAGGTGCTGGTCTTGGCAACAAGTTTCTTACAAATATTCGTGACACCGATGCAATCTGTCAGGTCATCCGCGTGTTTAGCGATGGCGATGTAGTCCACGTTGATGGTCGCATTGATCCAGCATCTGACATGGAAACAATTAACACGGAATTAGCGCTCGCAGATTTACAGACAATTGAAAAAGCAATTCCGCGTCTTGAAAAAGAGGCACGTGTTGCAAAAGAAAAAGCACCAATCCTTGAGGCGGTTAAGGCTGCCAATGATTGGTTGCAATCTGGAAAGCCTTTGTCACAGAGTTCAATTGACCGTGAACTGTTGGCAGAACTACATCTGTTAACTGCAAAACCATTTTTATATGTGTTTAACGTTGATGCGGCCGAAATTAATGATGCAGATCTAAAGGCAAAGCTGCAGGGGCTAGTTGCACCAGCAGAAGCGATTTTCTTGGATGTAAAAACTGAGGCAGATCTTGCTGAACTTAGTGATGAAGATGCCCTTGAACTATTGCAGTCAATAGGTTTGAAAGAGCCAGGTCTTGCAACCTTGGCTCGTGTTGGCTTTGATACTTTGGGATTACAAACCTACTTAACTGCAGGTCCAAAAGAAACTCGCGCCTGGACAATTCACAAAGGCGACACTGCGCCAATGGCAGCAGGGGTTATTCACACTGATTTTCAAAAGGGATTTATTAAGGCTGAAATCGTTAGTTTTGATGAGTTAATGGCTGCAGGCACAATGGTTGAAGCCAAGGCTAAGGGCAAGGTTCGTATGGAAGGCAAGGACTACATCATGCAAGACGGTGATGTTGTCGAATTTAGATTCAACGTCTAGCGTCTTCTGATTTAAGCGCCGGTGTAGTACTTTCCAATTTCAGCTAAAGACTTGTCCAAAATCTCAAGTCCCAACTTCGCATCTTCTACAGAGATATTGCACGGTGGGCATAAGTGAATTCTGTTGAAGTTATTAAATGGCATCAAACCATTCTTCTTACATGCTGCAACTAATTCATTCATGGCAGGACTTGATGCACCATATGGAGCAAGCGGTTCGTGTGTTGCACGATCGCTGACCAGATCAACACCCCAGAACACTCCAGCACCACGGATATCGCCAATAACCTTGTGCTTCTTAGCTAATTCAGCAAGGCCAGGACCCAGAATCGTTTCACCAATCATGGCGGCGTTTTCCAGCATTTTCTCTTCCTTCATGACATCAATTGTTGCAACCGCAGTTGCACATGCCATTGGGTGGCCCATATAGGTAAGGCCACCAGCAAAGACCTTGTCATCAAAGGTGTGTGAAATTTCTTTGCTGATAACAACTCCGCCTAGTTGGATGTAACCAGAGGTAACACCCTTTGCAAATGTAATCAGATCAGGAACAACGCTTGAGTGTTGATAGGCAAACCACTTTCCGGTGCGACCAAAGCCAGACATAACTTCATCGGCAATCCACATGATCTTGTACTTGTCACACAGTGCACGGATACCTTCTAGATATCCCTTAGGTGGCATCAAAACACCAGCAGTTCCAGGAACTGACTCAATTAAAATTGCTGCAATTGTGTTGGGGCCTTCAAAGATAATTGTTTGCTCAAGATGTTCTAGTGCACGCTTGCACTCTTCTGCTTCATCTTTTGCCCAGAAAGCTGTGCGATATAGATATGGTCCCCAGAAGTGCACATGTCCATATGCAAACTCATTAGGAAATCTGCGGGGATCGCCAGTTGCATTAATCGCAGCCCCTGTATTGCCATGATAGGAACGATAGGTTGAAAGAATTTTGTGCTTGTGTGTGTGCATGCGGGCCATGCGAATAGCATTTTCAACCGCATCTGCCCCAGCATTTGTGAAAAATACTTTTGCAAAGGTTTCGCCAGCTAATTCAACAATTCTTTGGGCAGCTTCATTACGAGCTTCATTGGCATGTTGTGGCGCAATTGTTGTCAGAACTTCAGCTTGTGCCTGAATCGCTTTAATGACCTTAGGGTGCTGATGTCCAATGTTTGTAAATACCAATTGTGAAGAAAAATCTAAGTAGGTCTTGCCTTCAAAATCCCAAAAGCGCGATCCAGAACCACTTGCAATAGGCATAGGCGAAATTGCGCCCTGAGCTGACCATGAGTGAAAAACATATTCGTGGTCTGCAGCGCTCACTGCCGCTTGCTTTGCAGGATCATTAATTGGAGCGCTCATCTGTGTCCTCGAACTCTTGGTAGTTAGTAGCGCCATCATAAACCTCTGAAGTAGATTGCACCTATGACCCAGATAACGCATTGGATTAATGGCGCACTTGATACCCAAAAGCCACAGCGCAGCGGAGAAGTTTTTAACCCTGCAACCGGCAAGGTCACCAAAACCGTTGCCTTTGCTGATGCAGCAACGGTGGACCGCGCAGTTAATGCTGCAACTGAAGCCTTTGTATCATGGCGTCATAGCTCTTTAACAAAGCGAACTCAAGTTCTTTTCGCATTTCGGGAGCTAGTCCAGCAAAACAAGGAAAAAATTGCTGCCTTAATTACCGATGAGCATGGAAAAGTATTAAGCGATGCTGCTGGTGAAGTAACCCGAGGTCTTGAAGTTGTTGAGTTTGCTTGTGGAATTCCACATCTATTAAAGGGTGGTTTTTCAGAAGAGGTATCAACTGGTGTTGATGTGTATTCAATCCGCCAGGCGTTAGGCCCGGTTGCAATTATTTCTCCTTTCAACTTTCCGGCAATGGTTCCGATGTGGTTCTTCCCAGTAGCCATAGCTTGTGGAAACACAGTTGTTGTTAAGCCATCTGAAAAAGATCCATCTGCTGCCATGTTTATGGCGCAGTTATGGAAAGAGGCGGGATTACCTGATGGAGTCTTTAACGTAGTACACGGTGATAAAGAGGCAGTTGATGCGCTTCTTACCCACCCAGGAATAAAGTCAATTTCATTTGTTGGTTCAACACCTATTGCGCGTTATGTCTATGAGACAGGAACTAAAGCTGGCAAGCGCGTGCAGGCGTTAGGTGGGGCTAAAAACCACATGATTGTTCTGCCTGATGCAGATCTAGAACTTGCGGCGGATGCTGCAATTAACGCTGGCTTTGGCTCAGCAGGTGAGCGTTGCATGGCAATCTCTGCCATTGTTGCAGTAGAGCCAATTGCAACTGCATTAGTTGAAAAGATTAAATCTCGTATGTCGTCTATTAAAACTGGTGATGGCGCAGAAGGTTCAGACATGGGACCCCTTGTTACTAAAGTGCACCGTGACAAAGTTGCTTCTTATATTGAAGCGGGCAGCAAAGAAGGTGCAACTGTTGTGGTCGATGGTCGCACACTAGAAATTGCTGGCGATGGCTTCTGGCTAGGCCCAACGTTGTTTGACAATGTGAGCCCAGAAATGTCTATCTATAAGGATGAAATCTTTGGACCAGTCTTAAGCATTATTCGGGTTAATACCTATGACGAAGCTTTGAACTTAGTGAACTCACATCAATATGGAAATGGCACCGCGATCTTCACAAATGATGGCGGGGCGGCTCGCAGATTCCAGAATGAGGTAGAGGTGGGAATGGTGGGCATCAATGTTCCTATTCCAGTTCCTATGGCTTATTACTCATTTGGTGGATGGAAAAACTCATTATTTGGTGATTCTCATGCGCATGGCACCGAAGGTGTTCACTTCTTTACTCGCGGCAAAGTTGTTACAAGCCGCTGGTTAGATCCAAGCCATGGTGGAATCAACTTAGGTTTCCCTCAAAACGATTGATTAAGCCTGCATAAGGGCGCTGATTAGTCCTTATCAAGGGCTAAAAGGTAAGATTGAGCCATGATGGTCGGTAACTTGGCCTCAGCACAACCAAATCGTTGATAGAGGCAAGGCCTTATAGAGGGCTGGCTTCCTAAGGAAAGTAGTTTTCGTGGCCAAGATTCAAGAGCATCTCAAAAACCTGCCCGTAAAAAAGCGCGACAACCTACGTAACGTTGCGATCATCGCTCACGTTGACCACGGTAAAACAACATTGGTTGATGCGATGTTGTGGCAGTCCGGCGCATTTGCAGCACACAAGGTTCAAGGCGAAGGCCAGGACCGCATGATGGACTCAATGGATCTTGAGCGCGAAAAGGGAATTACGATTCTTGCCAAGAACACAGCTGTTAAGCGCGGCGACACAATCGTTAACATCATTGATACACCAGGCCACGCAGACTTCGGTGGCGAAGTCGAGCGCGGACTTGAAATGGTTGATGGCGTTATCTTGTTAGTTGATGCTTCAGAAGGTCCACTGCCACAAACACGTTTCGTTTTGCGTAAAGCACTTGAAAAGAATTTGCCAGTTATTTTGTTGATCAACAAGGTTGACCGTCCAGACTCACGTATCGCAGAAGTTGTTGACGAGGCATACGAACTATTCCTTGACCTTGGTGCCAATGAAGAGCAGATCGAATTTCCAGTTGTTTATGCATCTGCAAAAGCAGGCCGTGCATCACTGACTCGTCCTTCAGATGGTGGAATGCCAGTTGAAGAAAACCTTGATGTTTTGTTTGACACTATCTTCTCTGCAATTCCAGCACCTGAATATCATGAAGGTGCACCATTGCAAGCACACGTTACAAACCTTGACTCATCTCCATTCCTTGGACGTTTGGCTTTGTGCCGCGTGCGCGAAGGTGTTATTAAAAAGGGTCAGAATGTCACCTGGATTAAGACAGATGGCACAACAGAGCGCGTGAAGATTTCAGAGCTACTCATTACTGAAGCGCTAGAGCGCGTACCAACCCTTGAAGCCCATCCTGGCGACATTATTGCGGTGGCAGGTATCGACACAATTACATTGGGCGAGACTCTGGCTGATAATGAAAACCCACATGCGCTTCCATTAATCATCGTTGATGAACCATCTATTTCGATGACAATCGGTATTAACACATCTCCTTTGGCTGGCAAGAGTGGCAAGCTGCTTACTGCGCGCCAAGTAAAGGGACGTTTGGATGCAGAGCTAGTCGGTAACGTTTCATTGCGTGTTCTCAACACTGATCGCCCAGACACATGGGAAGTTCAGGGTCGCGGAGAACTTCAGCTTGCAGTCCTTGTTGAAATCATGAAGCGCGAAGGTTTTGAACTAACCGTTGGTAAGCCACAGGTAGTTATCAAGAAGATTGATGGCAAGATTCACGAACCAATGGAGCGTTTAACAATTGATGCACCTGAAGAGTACCTTGGTGTTCTTACACAGTTGATGGCACTTCGTAAGGGTCGCATGGAGCAAATGGTTAATCACGGAACCGGTTGGATCCGTCTTGATTACAAGGTTCCATCACGTGGACTTATTGGTTTTAGAACTGAGTTCTTAACTGAAACTCGTGGAACTGGTTTGCTCCACCACGTATTTGATGGTTACGAGCCTTGGTTTGGAGATATTCGCACACGCGCAACTGGATCACTTGTTTCAGACCGCATGGGAACAGTTACTTCATATGCCCTTTATGGAACACAAGATCGCGGAACTATTTTCGTAGAGCCAGGCGATGAAGTGTATGAAGGTATGGTTATTGGCGAGAACTCTCGTAATGATGACATGGACGTTAACTGTGTTCGCGAAAAGAAGCTGACCAACATGCGTGCTTCAGGAACTGATGAATCAGAGCGTTTGATTCCGCCTAAGAAGCTCAACATGGAAGGCGCTCTTGAATTCTGCCGCGAAGATGAGTGCGTGGAAGTAACACCTGCCGTAGTGCGTATTCGTAAGGTTGTTCTCAATGGAGACGAGCGAGCACGTGCTACATCTCGTGCGAAGAAGGCAAACCTGAACGTCAATTAATTCATTTGAAATTGGCCCGTGTTAATCACTTAACGCGGGCCATTTTCATGTTCTGCCTCAATTTGTCACCTCTCTGAGGCAAGATGCTCACTGTGAGTAAGCAGCCCTTCAACCTTGTGCGACAGGTACTTCAGCCTGCCCCTGCTGCTTTAGATGCCCAACAGTTGGCTGTTGTTTCACATCGTGGATCACCAATTGTTGTTCAGGGTGGTCCCGGCACAGGTAAGACAACTGTTTTGATTGAAGCTGCACTATCTCGCATCCAAGAGGGACAAAATCCAGATTCAATTCTCTTGCTGACCTATGGTCGCGAGAGAGCATCTGAACTTCGTGATGCGATTGCACTTCGAACCACAAAGACAATGTTTGAGCCATTAGCTAGAACATTTCATTCGCTGGCATTTTCGATTTTAAAGATGAAGGCAAAGGGAGATCCAGATCCGATTTTGCTCAGTGGGCCAGAACAAGAGAGTTACATCCGCGAATTACTGCAAGGCGATATTGAAGACGGCTTTCAAGAATGGCCAGAAGATCTGCATAAGGCGTTAACAACTAATGGGTTTGCTCGAGAACTTCGCGATTTGATTTTGCGTGCATCTGAACGTGGAGTAGATGCAGATGAGTTAGCGGAGTTAGGCGTGCAAGAAGGTGAAAAGTATTGGGTCGCAGCTGCCGCGTTCTGGAAGCGATACACCAATTCAATGGTGATGCGCGAGTTCAGTGCCCAAGATGCAAAACTTCGAATTGATCCATCAGAGTTAGTCTCACGGGCGTCGATTCATCTACGCAATAATCCAGATTTGCTTGATGAACTTCGCACACGTTTCACAACAATCATGGTGGATGAATTCCAGGAAAGTGATCCCGCCCAACGCGAATTGCTTTTACTTCTGGCAGACAAGGATGTGATCATCTGTGCTGATGCAGATAGTGCAGTGGGTCGATTCCGTGGCGCAGATCCTGATGGATTGGCAGCCGCGCTAGACCCATATCGCGCGAAAGAAGTTGTTTTGGGTCATGTCTATCGCAATACAAAGCTGATCTTTGAGGTTGGTCATAAGTATGTGCAGAAATTCCCTGGCTCTCCAGTAACCAGAAAACGCTCTGCGGCCAATAAAAATCAAGGTTTTGTTGGGGTTCATCGCTTTAGGAGTGGGGCGGAAGAGGCAGCCTTTATTGCCCATCAATTCCGTAGTGCGCATCTGCGTCAAGGAATTTCATATAGCGACATGGCAGTTATTTTGCGCTCACCAGGGGTTCAGGCATCTGCGCTGCGTCGTGCATTTTCACAGGTTGGTATTCCTGTTGCATCCGAACTTCAAGCCTTAGCTGGCAATCCTGCAATTACTCCATTTTTATTGTTGGCGCGTGTGGCAATCGGAGCACAACCACTTAATCTAGACACAGCAGAGCGCTTACTACTTTCTGAATTTGGTGGAGCAGATTCAATTTCCTTGCGCCGTATTCGCAGAGCAATGATTACCGCTCGCCCAGAAGGTGATGAGCGCTCCGGCACACAGTTATTGCTTGATGCAATAGTCGATGGTGAGTTGTTTATTGAAGGTGCTGACAGTGTTGTTCGAGTTCATGAGCTGTTAAAAAGTGCCAAAGCAATTGCACGTAATAAGAGTGCTTTGGCCGATGATCTCTTATGGTTTATTTGGGATAACGCAAAAACAAGTGATGGTCAGAAGTTAGCTGTTGCTTGGCGTAATCAAGCGTTGCGTCCAGGAATCCGAGGAGCAGCTGCCGATCGAGATCTTGATGCGATGATGCAATTGTTTGAATCAGCGGCCCGTTATTCTGAACGTTTTCCATTGTCAGGTCCAGCGGCCTTTATCAATGAAGTAGCACAAGAAGATATTGCCGGTGATGTTATTACCGCCAAGGGAGTGCGCCCAGATTTTGTGGAGATTCTCACCGTGCACAGCGCAAAAGGTCGTCAATGGGATTTGGTTGCAATTGCAGGTTTGCAAGAGGGAACCTGGCCTAACCTAAAGCAGCGTTCTTCACTGCTTGGTGCCGAGCGATTAGTAGAGCGCAAGCGAAATCCAGAAACACCTAGAGATCAGTTAGATGTCATTGCAGCCAATGGCCTTATGCAGGATGAAAAACGGCTGTTTCATGTGGCTCTAACCCGTGCAAAACAATCACTTTTCGTAACCGCCGTCCAACGTGAAGATGAAGAACCATCACAATTCTTTGAAGCAATCGAAGTTATGATCAACAAGACTGATGATGAGGAGCACGTGATAACCGATGTTCCTCGCCCAATTACAGCACCTGCATTGGTTGCCGAACTACGAGGGCAGTTAGCTGGACCGAAGGCTAAAGAGGCTGCTGCGTTATTAAAGGCGATGAGTGCTGAAGGTATTTACCTTGCAAACCCGACGAGTTGGATTGGTTCTGTTCCGTTAAGTACTGCTGCGCCGGTGATTGATCCAGACAAAGAAGTTATTGTCTCCCCATCAGGTGCTGAAAGCTTTTTGGAATGTGGCGTGAAATGGTTCCTCCAAAACAATGGTGGATCAGATGGCGACAGTACTGCGCAAGTTTTGGGTTCTGCCATTCACGCTTTTGCGGCCAAGATGGTGCAAGAGCCAGAAACAAGTCGAGATCAGTTGATTCAATCTCTAGAAAACTCCTGGAAGTTAATTGATCCCGAAAGTGGATGGGTCAGTGCCTCACACCTTGAATCTGCAGTCACCATGCTTGAAAAATTTGTTGAATACCATAAGGAAACAAAGCGTGAAATCAAGGGAGCCGAATTACGTTTTGATGTGAAGTTAGGACGTGCCCGCATTATCGGAACCGTGGATCGACTTGAGGTTGAAGCAGATGGTTCACTCTTCATTATTGACTTTAAAACCGGAAATACCGCAATTAGCAAAGAGGATGCAAAGAAGAATCTACAGCTTGCCAGTTATCAGTTGGGTGTTGCAGAGGGTGGATTTGCAGAAGGCACTAAGTCTTCAGGAGCAGAACTTGTGTATTTGGGCACTGATAGTGCGGGTCCTTCAATTCGACAGCAATATGCGATAGATCTGGAAGAAACAAAGGCAACGATCGAAACAATTGGCGAAGGCATGGGTGCTGCAACCTTCTTTGCCACCGTCAATAAGCGCTGTAAAGGCTGCCCAGTGAGGAAATCCTGCCCTGTCCAAAGTGATGGTCGGGCGGTGATCGAGTAATGACAAAAGCCCAGTACACACCTGAAGAGATTATTGCAAAACTTCAGGCACATCCAAAGTTTGGTTCAGAGATTAAACCGATCACTGAGCATCAATCAGCGATTATCAGTAGCGGTTTAGAGCCTGCTGTTGTTATCGCAGGTGCTGGTTCAGGTAAGACAGAAACCATGAGCAACCGTGTGTTGTATTTAGTTGCTAATGGGCTTGCAACCCCTGATCAAATCTTAGGTCTTACCTTTACCCGCAAAGCAGCTGGTGAACTCTCTGTTCGTATACGTAAGCGTTTGCGTCAGCTCTCCCAACTTGACGAGTTTAAGCACATCACCTCAACAAGCACCGCAGTTACTACCTATCACTCCTATGCGGGCAAGCTATTGAGCGAACATGCAATCCGCTATGGAATAGATGCTGATGCAGATCCACTAGGTGAAGCAGCCATTTGGCAGATTGCATCTGATGTTGTGCGCAACTGGTCAGATGATTCCTATCGAAACGATAGTGCTGTGAGCACAGTGATTAAGGATTTGCTTGGTCTTTCAAAGTTGATGCTAGAACATCAAGTCAAGGCATCAGATATTGAAGTAATCGGAAATGACATGCTCGAAAAGCTACAGCTGCTTGCTGGTAGCACTAATGAAGATACGCGAGCAGTTGCTCGCGCTATGCGACAACGCAATGGATTATTGCCGATGGTCGAAACTTTCATGGAGCGTCGAAAAGCAGCCGGGGAACTCTCATTTGATGATCAGATGTCATTAGCTGCCGACATTGCGCAGAATTTTGAAGATGTCGGCACCTTAGAGCGGGGCAAGTACACCGTTGTTTTACTTGATGAGTACCAAGACACATCACAATCTCAGGTTCGCATGTTGTCTTCGCTCTATGGAGCAGGACACCCGGTCATGGCTGTGGGAGACCCATCGCAGGCTATTTACACATGGCGCGGAGCCTCTGCCGGCACTATGGCCTCATTTAGTAAGTACTTTCCTAAGGCGCAGGGTCAAACTGGCACCGAAGAGTTTTCACTACCAAGAACATTTCGCAATGACAAAATTATCTTGGCTGCGGCAAACACCATCAGTGCTGAAATCAAAGCAGCGGGTGGACAACAAGTTGTTGAACTAGAAGCACGAGATGGAGCAGGAGAGGGAGAGCTTGCTTATGGAATTTATGAAACTGTTGAAACTGAGTCACAAGCTATTGCTGAGTATTTCAAGAATTTATGGAATCCAGAGAGCAAAAAGTCTTTTGCCGTCTTAGTTCGAAAGCGCAGTCAAATAACCTCGATTGAAAATGCTCTGCGCCAGCAAGGTCTACCAGTTGAGGTAATTGGAATTGGTGGATTAATTCATATTCCAGAGGTGGCAGATGTAGTTACTTTGATGAAAATCATCACCGATCCTGATGCTGGATCATCTTTGATGCGCCATCTGACAGGTGCCAGAATTAATTTAGGCCCACGAGACATTGCAGCACTTGGTGCATTTAGTCGTGAACGTGCAAAGGCTATGCATGCAGACTCCAAGAGTTTTATAAAGAAAATTGCTGCAGGCAATCCTGATCAACTAGAAGCCGATGATCAGTTCTCAGGGTCAATCATTGATGCCCTAGATGAAATTACTTCGGCCAAAAAGAGTGGGTTTAGTGATCTTGGATATCAACGGCTAGTTACCTTTGCACAAGATCTACGCCGACTGCGTTCTCGCGCAGGAGGTCAGATCACAGATCTCGTGACCGAGATTGAAAACTACTTAACACTTGAATCAGAAATTACTTTGCGGGAAGGCTCACAAACTGGTCGTCGCCACTTAGATAGATTCTTGGATGAGGCTTCAAAGTTTGAAAGAAGCGGTGGATCTGTTGCAGCATTCCTGGATTGGCTAGATATCGCATCTGATGAAGAAGGTGGCTTAAAGGTTGGAGCCCCCGAAGTACGCACAGATGTGGTCCAAATCCTCACAGTTCACATGGCAAAGGGTGCTGAATGGGATGTGGTTGCTGTGCCTGGATTGTGTGAAGGCACATTCCCGGGCGTTAATCGGAGCGATCCAGATAACTGGTTGAAGAATGAAAAGCATGTGCCTTTTGCTTTGCGTGGTGATGCTCATGAGCTTCCACGCTTCACATTAGATGGAATTACCAAAAACAGTGAAGCAGCAAAGGCGATCAAAGAATTTGCACGCCAATGTGTTGATCACATCAAGATGCGCGAGGAAATGCGTCTTGCATACGTTGCTGTTACACGTGCTCGCACACATTTGATCTGCACAACCTCTTGGTGGCGAGATGGTGCAAACTCTGTTTCTCCTTCAAACATCTTCACACTCATTGCGGGAGCGGCAAGTGCCAACGGTGGTCGATTGATTTCAGATGTTGAGGCACCGGATGATGATGCAGAGAATCCAACGCTAGAAAATCCTCTGACAGCTATTTGGCCACGAGATTATCTAGGGGATAAGCGCGCACAATTTGATGCAGCGATCGCACTAGTGAATGCATCTGATGTTCACCCACTAGTTGATTCAAAGGATCTGGAAGTGAACTCTTGGATTATGGATGCACACAGTTTAATTACTGAGCAGCGCAATCGCGCCTCAGATGTTGTTCAAGTTGCCTTACCTACACGACTATCAACATCGACTTTGGTTGCTTTGCATGAAAACCCTCAGGAGCTTGCTCTCAACATCCGCCGTCCTATGCCACGTGGGCAAGATCAGTATTCGCGTCGTGGAACTGCATTTCACTTATGGGTTGAGCGCCAATTCACAGATGCGGCCACTTTGTTTGGTGACGAGTACTTAGATTACCTAGATCCACTAGAGGATGATTCAAAGTTAGAGGATTTAAAGACTGCGTGGTTAAAGAGCAGCTTTGCCAATCGCACACCAGCCCGGGTTGAAGTTCCTTTTGAAACAACCATTGCTGGGATATTAATTCGAGGCCGAATTGATGCGGTCTATGCCGATGGTGATGGCTTCCAGGTTGTGGATTGGAAGACTGGATCAAAGCAGTTAGGTAAGTCGGCTCAAGTTCAGTTAGCGATGTATCGCTTGGCGTGGGCGAAGTTATCAGGATGTGAAATCTCAAAGGTTTCTGCGGCGTTCCATTATGTGCCAACAGGTGTTACAGATCAGCCAGCAGATCTTTTGGATGAGG
>Ga0209400_1000361_pt1 | contig 39126 bp, 61 predicted proteins | sample M_130807_EF_Meta_FD_187313 | JGI IMG/M metagenome (GOLD analysis project Ga0209400, IMG submission 187313) | Freshwater microbial communities from Lake Montjoie, Canada to study carbon cycling - M_130807_EF_MetaG (SPAdes) (version 2) | ecosystem: Environmental > Aquatic > Freshwater > Lake... | reverse complement strand
ATCAACAAGTAAGACACACTTTCTTTTTGTAACTGTTGTTTTTCGTTTTTTCGAGCTCGTGCTGTACGGTGGTCCTATCATCGGATCACAGAACCAAACCGAACTCGCGAAAAATGGCATCGAATCATGCGAAACTAATCATGCTCTTTTTGCTGCTGGCGATCGGCTGCGCACCCACGGCAAGCTACCGAGCTCTGCCCGCTCCGAGGGCTGAGACTCCAGCAATCAATCCCCCAATCGAACTCCGCCAAAAAAACTGGCTGAGCCCGCAGAACGAGGGGAGTTGTGTTCACGCCAGCCTGTCATCCATGCTGCATTGGCAGAACCAACTGGAGCTGGCAAAGTGGTGGAGAACAAAGTACTCGGGCGGTGAATGGACCGACCAACTAAGACGTCGACTTGATGCGGCCAAGGTTCCTTACGCCTATACCGAACGAGCCAATCTCCAATTACTCGACGATGCGCACAATGCAAGACGCGGGGCTCTGCTTTGGTGGAAGCCTTCGCACTGTTGCAACTTCGTGGGCTGGGCCAAAGGGACTGACGGCAGAGTCTACGCCTGCATTTTGGATAACAACAAGATCGATCGTTACGAGTTCGTCGAACGATCTGAATTTCATCGACAGTGGGCATCCTTTGGGGGATTTGCGCTCACCACGCTGTATGACCCTCCGAGCCCACCAATCTTTAAATCATACGAAGCGGTAGAGGATCAATGGAAATGGTAAACTGCAATCAATGCCCTAATGAGGGGGGACAACGTGTCAAAATCGTCTTGTCTTTCGGTCTGGTGGTGCTGGCTCTGTGCTCTGCTCTGTGCGTGGTCATTGGCGAGCGAATTGCTCCGAGAATCGAGCAATCACTTGGAATCCAGCAACCAGCCGAGCAATCCTACACCCCCGGCGGAGTGAGCTACGACACGCTCAAAAATGCACCGCTAAACACAGTCCCCGTCGACGAACGAGCCGCCCGAGAGGTAAAGCGACAAGAGGTCTACTGTCCACCATGCGATCAAGTCCGATCGCCTGGGTTTACTCGTTTCGTGGAATACGCCCAACCAATCACGCAGGCCAGCGCACCAGCGCCGCAGCCGCCTCGGCAACAGGTCACAGTGACTTCCACTCCCTGGGCCGCAAAGTATTCGCTGGCTGTCTTCGTCGGAACTGACCAAGCGTCGCAAAGACTCCTGGACTGGGTTAATAAAGATCCCCAGCTTTCGGATCTGCGAAAGAACGTCAATTTCCAGGCGTACACCAAAGACAACCCGCTTTACAAGGCAAGGTGGGCTGGCGTCATCCCAGCCGAGCAATTTCCGGCAGTTGTGTTTGCCGATTCCCGTGGGGGACACGTCTACGTCGCGGGAGCCTCGTCGCTGCCGGCAACTGCGTCGGGACTCTATACAGCCCTCAAAGAGTCTACTCAGATTCAGCAGCAGACTGTTCGCACTGATCCAATCAACCCTGACCAAAGCGTCCAAGAGTTCGATTCGAACTGCCCTGATGGCAATTGCCCACCTGGCCGCGTGCCTTTATTGAACCCTGATCGAGAAAAGCTTTTCCCCAATCTCAGAGCAAGAAATCCTGATCCGATCCAGTCCCTGCTGTATTGGATCTGGAATCCCGGCGAAGCAATCCTAGCTGTGTTGTGTGCCATCGCTTTCTTAGTCCTGCTGTTTGTCGTCGCACTCAAGGTGATCCGCTCATGACCCTGTTTTTACTGCTAATTGTGTTAGTCGCTCTCCTGCTTGCTGCCATCTGGTGGAACCCAAAGAGGCCACCTAAAGCCGCTTCGCAGCCATCGATCTTTGCTGCATTGTCGTCGCCTTCGTCGGTCTCGACTGATCGTGATGCAGTGTTGGAATCTGAGATCGCTGAGATCGTCTCGGTGATCCGGCAAGACGAGGCTGACAGGCGTCGGGCCGCAGCTCTCGATCGACTCGCATCCCTCCAGGCTACTGCCAAGAAAACCAAATGACCACTCCAGCAATCACTGATCAACAGATCGCCGATGCCGCAGTCGCTCCTCAGAGCGTCTCGGCTGACGGTGTGACCGTGACAAATCGCAGCATGGCCGAAATGCGAGAAGCTCGCGAGGAATTGGCGAACAACCAGAACGCCTCGAAGCCACGACGCGGAGTACTGTTCGCTCGGATGATCCCTGGATCAGCAAGGGGGCAATAATGCCTGGCTGGGTCACCGTACTGATCACATCGATCCTTCGAGCCCTCACCACGGCCTCGTCTCGCCATCTGTTTTTTGGGGTTGGCTGGTTCCTCCTGCTCGCTGGCCTCGTCTGCAATTCGATGGCCACTCTCATCCTGGGCGGGGCCGTGGTTTTCTTTCTCTTCCTGGTCCCCAATCAAAAGAGCTCGTGACATGATGCTGCTCGACCAATTTGGCAAGCCAATCGACACCAAAGCTCTGGCCGCTGCTCGCCGGATCCAGGATCGAGCCAAGCGAATCGACTCGCTGTCGGCATCGTACGACGCCGCGGCCAACACGGTAGAAACCCAAAAGCACTGGCGATACGCCGACAATCTCTCCGCTGCTGCTGCGAACTCGGTATCGGTGCGCAAGACACTTCGAGAGCGATCTCGGTACGAGTGCCTCGAGAATAATTCGTTTGCCAAGGGGATCGTTCTGACCCTGGCCAACGACACGATCTCCACCGGCCCGAGTCTCCAGGTGATGCTGCCCGATGCGTCTGCGTCTCGGATGATCGAACAGAAGTGGCGGAAGTGGTGCAAGGATGTCCGGCTTGCGGGCAAGCTTCGAACCGCTCGCATCTCCAAGGTAATCGACGGCGAGACAATCCTGCTCAAGGGAAACAATCCGCGATCCAAGAACGATGTCAAGCTGGACTTTCGAGTGATTGAGTCCGACCAGCTCGCCACGCCTTTCTTTGCCGATGGCTTACCAAACAAGATCGATGGAATCGAGTTCGACGACTTTGGCAATCCGATCAAGTATCACATCCTCAAGGGTCACCCAGGGGACCGCTGGCCGCTTCACGCCTTGGAAAAAACAGACGTAGACCCAGACGACATCATTCATCTGTTCCGCGCCGAGCGACCTGGCCAGATGCGTGGAATTCCCGAGCTTACACCAGCGCTGCCCCTGTTCGCGATGCTACGACGCTACACTCTGGCCGTAATCACTGCTGCCGAGAATGCTGCGGACTTCTCTGCAATCCTCAAGACCCAGTCCAATGCTTTTGATTCTGCGTCCGATGGGATCGACGACATCGACCCATTCGACTTTGTTCAGATCGATCGAGGACTGATGACGTCCCTGCCCAAAGGCTGGGAAATGGTGCAATTCGATCCGAAGCAACCGACGACGACCTATACCGAGTTTCGCAATGCCATTCTCGGCGAGATTGCTCGGACCGTACACATGCCAAAAAACAAAGCTTTGGCCGACTCAAGCTCGTACAACTATTCCTCGGGACGACTGGACCACCAGACCTACTATGAAGCCAACGCCATCGAGCGTACTCAATGGGAAATCGAAGCCCTAGATCGAATCTTCGGTTGGTGGCTCGATGAAGCCTTCATGATGGACGGCTACCTGCCCGCGATAGAACCAATGGATGAGGTTCCAAAGGTTTGGCGATGGCCACCACAGCGCGACGTCAACCCTGCGGAAATCGCCGATGTGAACATCGAACTGATCCGGGCCGGTCTCAAAACTCGGCAACAATACTTGATCGAGCAAAACCTTGATCCCGAGGCTCACGCGCAGCAGCTCATCGAGGAAGGCTGGGTCAATCCTGACATCCCAGCGGCTCCTGCAGGCGCTGCACCTGGTGCTCCCGGAGCTTCTGGTGCGCCCGGAGCTGCGGCCCAAGGTACAGGCGCTGCCGAGCCAGATGCAAGCCAACCCGCACCGACAGGTGAATTTGCCAACATGTCCCGCTTGCAACTCACTCGCAACACCAGAGCCATCGATGACACGCTGAACAAGATCGAGCAAGGCGTCTGGACCACATCTCGCGCACGGGTGTTCCTCGAATCACTCGGCATGAAGGAACGCACGATCAACAATTTGTTGGCCGAGTACGAAGAGCAACCAGCGTGAGCTCGCTGACGCACGAGAGCAAGACTCGGCAAGGCTATCGCCTTCGAGTTTACACCGCTGCCGGACGTCGCTCCATTTGGCTTGGACGCATCACCGAGCCCGAAGCGATCGCCATCCAGCGACACGTCGACGAGATCATCGCCGCCCAGACCGCAGACCTACCGATCCCAAGGCAAACGGCCCTTTGGCTCGATCGGCTCGATCCGGAAATCAAATCGAAGCTCACTTGCATCACCGGATCCATCCGCACCGTCCGGACTGCCATCGACGAGTATCTCAACGCTAAGCGAGACATGCTTGCCACATCGACTGCCGAATCGGTTGGTCGCTCCCTGGCCTGGCTGTCGGATGCCTGCGGTGATCGGCGAATCGATGGAGTTTCGCCCGAGGAAATCGCCACCGTCTATGATGCGCTCGATCAAGGTGCTTCCACGCGGGGAAAGATCGCCAAGGACTGGAAGGCCTTCTTTCACTGGTGCGAAGACAATCGATGGATCGTTGCCAATCCTGCCAAGCGACTCAAGACCACGGTCTCGGTGCGAGAGAAGCAATTCGTTTCGGTGGAGACCATGGAGCATGTCCTCCAGGCCTGCGACGATCCCGAGCTGCGGCTGGTGATTGTCCTGTCTCGATTCGGTGGCCTTCGGATCAACAGCGAGATCCGCGACTTTTCCGAGGCTTCGATCGACCGCGTGTCCAAGCGTATCAAGATCACCGACACCAAGCGAGGAGTGGTCCGCGAGATCCCGCTCTTCCGCGAGATCGCTGCCCAATTGCCTGAACCAGGCGTCGAGCTGCTGCCAACTCTCTCTGGCCTGTCTCACTCTGGACTCACCAATCGATTTCAAGACGTAGTTCGCAAAGCTGGCATCGAGCCGTGGAGGGTTCCATGGCACTCGATGCGAGCCACCCGCGAGACGGAACTGATCACCGCCTTCGGACTGGCAACCGCTTCGAAGTGGGTCGGCAATTCCGAGAAAGTCGCGATGACCTCTTATGCGATCATTCCAGACTCCGACTGGGCTAAGGCTGATTTGTAACTCTCGATGAACGGTTTTTTGAGGGCGAGTGGTAGTCTCGTCCACATGAGCAAATCGACCCGGGCCCGCAACTTGGAACTCCGCACCAGTGGCAGCTCCATCGAGTTGCAAGCCGCAGATCCTAACACCCCCGACGCGCTGCCCAGTTTTAGTGGGATCGCCTATACCGGGGGTGTGATGCATCCCAAGCTTGCAATCCAGTGGAACGGCCCGGTGGTGATTGACCTAGCAGGCCTTGACGCACCGGTCGGACCAGTGCATCGAGACCACGACGAATCCAGGCCTGTCGGTCACTTGACCGCTGTGTCCAACGACGGAACCCAGCTCTCCGTCACCGGAGTGTTCTCGGTCCCATCGGTGGATCAGCAGGAGATTGTCTCGGGAGCAAGAAACGGATTTCCTTGGCGACCATCGGTCGGCGTGAAGATCCTCACCTATTCCACGATTCCTCAGGGTCAGACCCTCCAGTGCAATGGACGCACTTTCGAGGGGCCGGTCCTCGTCGTGAAACGATCGCAACTCAAAGAGGTCTCCCTGGTAACGATTCCAGGCGACCCAGAATCCTCAGTCTCTATTGCCGCCTCGGCCACAACAAACATGCCAACTTTTGAACAATACTGCACCTCTCTCGGATTCGATCCTGCGACTCTTTCGCCCGAGGCCAAAGCCGCCCTGCAAGTCTCCTATGCCGATAGCATCGAGCCTCCCATGGATGCGTCCGCCCCTGCTGACCCCGCACAGCAACCTCCCACTGCAACCGCTTCTCAACCCACGGAGCCACCTATGGCCAAGCCTGCGACCGCTGCTGCTTCTTCCGCCTCGTCTGACCTGACCGCTGCTGGCAGTCTGGATCTGACCGCCTACCGCTCGCAAATGGCTGCTGAAACCAAGCGAGTCGGCGAAGTCACATCGCTCTGTGCTAAGTTCGGCAACCCGACCGTGATGGTCGCTGGCAAGAATGTCGATCTGGCGGCTCACGCGATTGAGGCTGGCTTGACCGGCGATCAGACCGAGCTGCTGGCCCGCCGTCATCAAGACCTCGAAGCCACCCGGGACTCTCGACCACGAGGCCCTGCGATCCATTCCCGAGCCAGTCAGTCGTCGATCGACCTCGGAGCGATCCAAGGTGGTCTCATGCTGCGAGCCGGAATGAATCTTGACTCTCCAACATTTACGAATCGGCATGTGAAAGCCAAGCTACCGGGTTGGCTGCAAGCTGGCATCAACGATCCGATCCGCCAACGCACGATGGACGACGCGCATCGATACTCGGAAAGCTCCCTGGTTGACGCTTGCCGACTCGGTTTGCAGGCTCGCGGGGTCGATGTCCCCGTCGCACGAATGGACATGCTTCAAGCCGCTTTCTCCAGTGGTACCGTGGCTGTTCTCTTCGGTGCGACGATCGGAGCGAAGATGCTCGAATCGTACGCCGAAGTCGAGGATTTTAGCCAAGGTTGGTGTACTGAGGATGAAAATCCCGACCTCGAAGAACATAACCGCAATCGAATGCAAGCCGCCCCCAGCCTGAAGCTGCACCCCGTCGGTGGATCTGCTGTCCACGGATCGCGCCGCACCTTGACCGAGAAGTCGCAAGTGTCTCGATTCAGCGAGCAACTGAAGATCGACGAAGCCGACTTGATGGGCGACAACTTCTCCAAGCTCAAAGATTCCCCAAGGGACTTCGGCCAAGCTGCTGGACGACTACGTCCGGACATGGTCGCCGCTGTCATCCTCAGCAACCCGACGCTGCTCCAAACTGGTCGCGCCGCCTTCAACTCCACCGAAGGCAACACGGCGACTGGCAAGGCTCTGGCACGAGCCACGCTGAGCGAGATGATCAGCTTGCACGCCAAACGCAAGGATGGCGACGCAACGCTCAATCTGCCTGTCTCGGATCTGTTGGTTCCGCCCGAGCTCCTGGACACCGCGATCCAGCTTTGCTACTCGGCCAACCTGTCGAATGACAGCGGGTCTGGTGAAATCAACCCGATCAAGAAGTACGGCATCACGCCACGTAGCGAGCCACGGTTCAGCAACGGCATGGTTCACCCTGTGACCGGTGCTGCTCTAGCCGGATCGGCAACGACCTACTACAGCGTCTCGAAGGCCGCTCGAACGATCGAAGTCGCTTACCTCCAAGGTGCTGGCCGAGTGCCTGTCGTCCGCACCGAGACTTTGGTCGGCGGTGAGTTTGGCATCGTGATCGATGTCCGCCACTACATCGGAGCGTACTTCCTCGATTGGCGAGGATTCACCCGCTACGCAGCCTAGTTGCTGACCTGACGATTCCATCACGCAGGGTCTCGGCCCTGCGTTAGTTTCATCCTTTTTTTTCTCGACCAAATTTCTCATGCCAAAAATCCGACTTCGACAAGCCGTCTCGTTTGATGGCCAGACATTCCCTGCGGGACATGTTTTTGACACCGACTCCAGTCCCATCAGTGCTGAGTGCCTCATCCAACGCGAATGGGGTGAGGAAGTGTCGGAAGATCCCGCAAAAGCCCCGGCAGATCCTCAACCCTCGCCCGCTGACGAGTCTGACGAGCCTGACGAATCAGACGAGCCAGAGGCAGAGGCAATCAGCGCCGATGTGATCCGCCCCAAGCCTCCCAAGCGTCCTCGCAAGAAGTTTCGACAAGCCGTCTCGTTTGATGGCCAGACATTCCCTGCGGGACATGTTTTTGACACCGACTCCAGTCCCATCAGTGCTGAGTGCCTCATCCAACGCGAATGGGGTGAGGAAGTGTCGGAAGATCCCGCAAAAGCCCCGGCAGATCCTCAACCCTCGCCCGCTGACGAGTCTGACGAGCCTGACGAATCAGACGAGCCAGAGGCAGAGGCAATCAGCGCCGATGTGATCCGCCCCAAGCCTCCCAAGCGTCCTCGCAAGAAGTAACGCGCCTACCATCACCCTTCATCCATAGCCCCACAAGAGAACCATGGCAACTTACAAACAAGACGGCGACTTTCGCCAATTCACCGCTGGTGCGGACACTGTCAACGGAGCCATCGTCCAGACCGCTGACGGCCTGGCCGGGATTGTCGAAGGCCTAGCTGGCGTGAAAAACGGCAAGGTTGGCAACGCTCGCGTCTTTGGCGTCGTCACCTGCGACAAGGCCTCTGGCACTGTCATCGCTGCCGGTGACCGTCTCCAGCTAGCCACCGCGACGCAGCTCGTCACCGTCAAGGCCTCTGGAGCTGCTGACGCCAGCAACATCCTCCTGGGCCGCGCTGTGGTTGCCGCGGGAAGCGGAACACTGACCGTTGATGTCGACCTGAACCGAGCAGCAGTCTAACCAACCACAATGGCCATCAAAGAAGCCGATCTTAAGGAATGGTCCGATCTTGAAGCAAGGCGATCTGCCATGCAGCGAGAACTGACGACCATCAAGGATCGGCAAGGCCAGATCGAAGAACAACTCGAAGCCGAGCTGCGAAAGTCCGGCAAGTCGAAAATCACGCGAAGCGGGTTCACTCTCGCTTTGCAACCTGGGAAAGCTTCCGTCAGTTGGGCCAAAGAGTACCTCAAAGCCATGGGCGACGAGGCAGTTCAAAAGCTCAAAGACGCAGCCGCCCAGACCTCAGTCAAAGTGTTTGTGCTCGTCCCACCCAAGCTACCCAAGGCCCCAAAGGAATAGCTCATGGGCATGCTCGACGCTGGGACCGCGCACATGGCCAGTTCGCTCACGCACCATGCTGGCCAGATGATCACGTACACAAAACGCAAGATTCAAAAGACATTCAAGGCCACGCGGGGATCGACTCCCTTCGAAGCCTCAGACACCGAGGGGATCATCCATCGGACCGTTAGTCGCGACTACCTAGTCGCCGAGACCGACTGGCCCTTTGACGAAGATCCCGAAGACGGGGACCGAATCACCGACAATGGCAAGACCTACATCGTTCGCTCGATGACCGGCGAGCCAGTGTGGCGATTTTCAGACCCAGGTGAAAACCTAATGCGAATCCACACCAAGCAGCAATGACAGCACCAGTCCGACAACTTATCGCCGATTGTCGCGCCGCTCTCATTGCTGCTGCGATCGCTGACCCAGAGACCAACGCAGCTCTGGACGGCGATCAATACCAAATCGATTACCTGCCACGCTTCATGCCCGAAGACCTTGTAGCTCTTCGGATCGTGTTGGCACCACGGCAAGCAAACTCGACAAACCTATCGCGAACACGACGAGAACACGAGCTCGCGGTCCAGGTGGCTGTCATCCAGACCGCCACCAAAGACTCCGAACGATTCAAACAACTGTTGGACCTGACCGATTTGATCGACGCTGCGTTAGCTTCCGCTGACATCGTCTCGGGCACATGGTCGCGATCAGAAATCAGCCTGTACGACGTCCAGGCACTCGAGCGACACGGTGCGTTCCGCTCCGTCATCACCGCGTACTTCAAACACCGATCCTAACCGAAAGAGAGAATCATGCCAAACAAGGGACCACGCGCAGGGATCGAATGCAAGCTGTACTACCAGACTGCCGTCGCGGCCACGTTCAGCACCTCCTCGCCCACGCTTGTGACCGAGGTCAAAGACCTCAATGTCACGTTGAACAAGACCGCGATTGACATCACCTCGCGAGCTAGTCAATACAAGGCCAAGATCTCCGGTTTGATCGAAGCTGCGATCAATTTCAGCTACCAGTACAACGGCGATCCAGATGACGCGGTATTCACTGCGATGCGTCAAGCGTTCATCAATCGAACAATTTGGCACTGGGCTGTGCTGGACAACGTCATCACGAGCCCTGGTCCGTCTGGTGCCCAAGGCCTAACCATGCCCGGCGAGATCATGGAATTCCCGATCGATCAACCGCTCGAAGACGGGATGAAGATCGACATCGTCGTTGCACTGTCCCGAATCAAGGTTGGCTCACCAGCCGCCATCGTCGATCCAGCTTGGTTGATTGTCGCACCGTCAGCCTAGTCCATGTGAATCACTGATCGTTCCATTGTTGCGGGGTCGGCCATGCCACTACCACGAGTCCGCAAAGGCGACGAAGTCGCAATTGAGTTCTTAGATCATGCCGAGGCATCTCAGGAACCAATGGACTTCACCGTTTATGGGCGAGTGATCGTCAACCACAAAGACCACATCGTCGTCGCCTCCTGGGTTTACTCGGATCCAAAAACGCGATTTCGAGGCGACGACATAAACGTCACGCAATTCACGATCATTCGTAGCACTATCCGAGCGATCCGGTTCATTCGATAATTTCAATCCCTCGATCCCAACGAAGGCAACTCGACCATGCCCAGTTTTAAGGATTGCGAATCCCGCTCTTGGGATCTTCGCATCGACGTTGACGTCATCCGTCGCGTCCGCACTGCCTTTTCGATTGATCTAGCCACTGCATTGGCCTCTCCCGATACGATCGAACGGCTTACTTCCGACATCGTCCTGACGATCGATGTGATCTATGAGATCTGCCGACCCGTCGCTGAGAAAATTGGAGTATCTCCCGAGATGTTTGGCCAGTCCCTCGCTGGCGACGCTCTCGGTCAGGCTATCACCGCATTTGAGGAAGCACTGGTGGAATTCCTCCCGGAGTCCAAACGCCGAGCCACCGCTCGGCGAATCATCGAGGCCGGACGAGCACTCCAGAATCAGACAGCATTGCGGATCACCAACGCGATGGACGAGGGACTGCTGGAGAAGGGGATTCAGGAACAACTGACGACTTTGGATCAACTGATCGAGAAAGCGATGGGCAAGCCCGTTTCGAGTACTGGCCAACCATCCTCCGACTAGCAGCCCGCATCGGGATCGAGCCAGGCCCATACACACTGCGAGAGCTAATGTGGATGTCTGACGAGATCAACAAAGACCGCTGGGATCGCACCAGTGACCTGATGACTTTAATTGCCAACATCCACCGACCCAAGCGAGCTCGCCCATACAGACGCACAGATTTTCACCCGTACCGCACCGCTGTCGAGAAGCCAAGCATCACCCGCTCGGAACTACACCAGTTGCGTGAGGGATTACCCGTCCACTATGTGACGCTACCAAAGAAATGACACCAGCACAACTCCGAGCCCTAATTCATTCCGATGCGGTTGCCAAGCAAATGGCTGACCGTGGAGACGATCTCGGCTGCGCAAACAGGTGCACTGCGATTGCCACGCCGACGCGTACCGAAACAGTCCTGACCGAGCGTGGACTGTACGACCGCCTTGGATCTGCGATGGCCGAGTCTATCCTGCAAAAATTGTCGATGTATGACGGCATGTTCGGGCCGATCGTTCATCGCGTGCTCGGATGGATGAAACCGGCCGAAGGTGGCTTTGACTTTGCCGAGGCTGAGTTCTTAGCTTTAATCGACGAAATCCGCCAAGATGGCATGGCTCTATCGGATCCCGAGTACCAAGCCCTGATCAATCTTTCGCTCACAACTTCCCACATCACAGCCTCGGAGGTTTCTGAGGCGTGGTCGGAATACCGACCCGACGGAAAGGTTCCTAGCTAATGCCCACGATTACTCAACTGAGAGGCACCGCAGACACGCTGCTTAGCACCGAGCTAAACAGCTTATCGAACAATTCCAACGCGGTTCATGCAACCAGCGTGACGCTTTCTAGTGCTGGTTACCTAGATGCCGAGGCAGAGCTGCTCGTGACCTTTGGCACCGCACCGACAGCGAACACGCCCATCTACGTCTGGTTACTACGCGAGATCGACGGAACCAACTTCGAAATGGGCTCGGCGACGGTTACGCCAAACCGCCCACCTGACATCATTTTTACGATCACCAACGTGACCACCGCTCAGCGAATCATAGTGCCAGTGATCGATATACCACCAGGCCCGATTCGTCCGCTAGTTCGCAATGCAGGCACCGGCCAGGCTTTTGCATCCACTGGCAACACATTGCGGCTTCGACCTAGGACATTCCAAAGTTAGCATGCTGACATTTCCTAGGGGCGGAAAAGTCGGCCCGGCAATCTTCGATCGACGGCACAGGCGACTGACGCAGGGGATGGTTGGCTATTGGCCACCTGTGTTGACCGGGCCGACTGGGCTGCAGCTCTTAGACCTGAGCGGGGAAGACAATGCGGGCGCATTGACGAACATGGATGCGCCGACCGATTGGGTTTCAGATCGTTATGGAAGTGTATTAGATTTCGACGGTATAAACGATCGCGTTGAACTAAGTCGTCGCGTCTCACTGTCCACGACGTCGCTCACAATTTCCCTGTGGGCTAAACAAAATCCTGGTGGTATCGGCATGCCAATCGGTGATCGCACTTTGACTACCAGCTATGTTTGGCTGCGAACCGGAAATTACTTGCGTTTCTCCACTACCACTGGCCTCGTCGAGTTTACGTCAGTCACCGACTTTACCGGATGGAACCACCTTGTTTTAACAGGGGCGGCAATTTCATCGTCCTTGTCGTCTATCACACTTTTTTGGAATGGGATTAGACAAGCACCGATTTCTATGGTTAACGGAACCTTTGCGCTTAACACCATTGGCGACGGATACGCTTCTCAATCCTTTCCGTTTTCCGGAAGAATTGCGGAGCTAGCGGTTTGGTCAAGACCCATGACAGACGGTGGCGCTGCCAGCTTGTTTGCAATGCGACCAGGCTTTCTGGGGCGTCCATCTAGGCCAAACTTTTTTCTTTACGAAGCCGCGATCGCTTATTTGCTCGAGGCATCGACGGCATCTTACTCGCTCTCCGACCAACCGATCCCGCTGCTGTATGGCCGAGTGTTACCAGCGGACACCGGCAGTGTGTTGCTCTCGGGCCAAACAACTCCGCTGCTAGTATCGCGAGTGCTCAATGCGGACCAGGGCTCTTATTCCTGCACCGGCACCGATGCCGCGACGCTGCTCGGCAGACTGCTCGATGCAGGAGCTGCGGCCTACACACTCGACGGCACTCCCGCTGGGTTTATCGCTAGCCGCCGAATCTCTGCGGACTCGGTCGCTTATCTGGCCAGTGGTCTCGATGCAGGATTCCTGCGCAGTCGAGTCCTAAAGGCTGGGACGGGTCAATACGTTCTGGTCGCTAGTCCCATCAACATCACAACTGGCACCGGTGGTGCTGGTCCTTACTACTACCTGTTTTTGCTCGGAGGATCCCGTTAAATCATGGCGACTTTCAATAAATTCAACGCCTTCACGAAAGATGTCGGCGAAGCGAAACACAACCTTGCGAGCAATCAGATCCGGGTCGCTTTGACCAACACCGCACCGGTCGCGGGGAATTCGATCCTCACTGATCTTACTGAGATCTCGTACACCAATTGCAGCTCTCGTCTGGTCACGACCACTAGCAGCACTCAGACAGGCGGAGTGTACAAGCTGGTCCTGGCCGACCTCGTGCTCACTGCCTCCGGCGGATCGGTTGGACCGTTCCGCTATGTCGTGATCTACAACGACACGCAGACGAGCCCGGCCAAGCCGCTCATCGGTTGGTACGACTACGGATCTAGCATCACGCTCGCATCCGGCGAAACGCTCACCATCGATTTCGACCAAGTCAATGGTTTGCTGACCATAACCTAATTGATTCCCAGGATTTCACCATGTACCGCAACACCGCAGGCACGCTCAAGGTCTTCGCCTTCAATCGGACAACTAATGCTCCGGTGACCGGCGGTGCTGCGCAGATCACCTGCAAAGTGTCGCTCGATGGTGGGGCCCGAGTCGCTCTGGCCGATACAAATCCGACCGAGATGGAGGACGGCTATTACCTTTTTGATGTTACCAGCGGAGAGACCAACGGCACCACCGCAGACTTCTTCCCCGAGTCTTCGACGGCGAATGTCCAAGTCATTCCGGTCGAGCATGCTCGTTACCTTTCGCTCGAAGATGTGATCGCCGCCAAAACCAACACGATCACCGCTGGTAAGGTGTCCTATGCTGGCCCAGTCACAGCGAAAGGAACCGTCGACCAGATTGTCATCGGCGATGATTACCTGTCCGCCCATGGCACCGCATTCGTCTGGACAATTTCCGCGATCCCAGGCATGTCGCCTGGTGCTGTGACCGTCCACTTCGGGGGAAAAAACGGGACCAATCTGTTCGCGGTCACTGGCACCGCTGCTGACATCGGATCGGGGAAATGGTCGCTCACCTGCGAGATGCCTCGGGCGACCTCGGGCGCACTGGTGCCAGGTGAGTACCGATACTCGGTCGCTGCCCACAATGCGTCCGGCGTCGAATTGACTCGTGTGTATTACGACGATCCGCTGGTGGCGGTGGAGAAATTCACGCCATGAACGTGACATTCAAAGTTCGAGAAGCTTTCTTTGATCGCGCCAATGTGATCAAGTCGCTCAAGGCTGCGAAACGCCGTGTGCTCTCCAAGGCTGGTGCTTTTGTGCGCAAGCGAGCTCGTGGCTCGATGCGTCGTCGAAAAGGTGTCTCGGCACCTGGCTCTCCACCGTCGGCTCATTCCCAAGGAAACTCGCTCAAGACGATCCTGTTTGCCTACCAGCCCCAAAGCGAATCGACGATCGTCGGCCCAGTGCAACTCAATCAGATCAACTTCACCGTCGAGTCTGTGACATCGACCGTACCAGGACTCCATGAGCGAGGCGAGACTGCGATCATTCGCGAGTACCAATACGCTCCGATCGATGGAACTACGGACTCGGCAAACTGGCGACGCGTCGACGGCAGACGCCGGTATCGAGATCGACCTGGGTTCAAGCTTGAGACTCGTCGTCGTCGAGCTCGGTATCCAAAGCGTCCTTTCATGCGTCCAGCCCTCGAGGCCGAAGCTCCAAAGTTCCACGAGCTTTTCAAAAACTCGATTGCATCGGTAAGGTAACATGGCATCCAACATCAAAGCCGGTCAAGCCTACGTCGAGATCGCGACCAAGCAAGGGTTGTTCGACAAAGGTATGGCCCAAGTCCAAGCATCCATGGCGAGACTCAAAGGTGTCGCCACAACCATGGGCACCGGAATCGCAAAAGGCTTTAACGGTGCCCAAGGTGCCTTGTCCGGCTTTTCCAAGTCCATGTTGAGCGTCCCTGCTGCAATCGCTGGTTCGGTCGCTGTGACTGGCCTAGTCGCATTGGCCAAGGGTTTTGCTGACGCTGGGTCCGCCGTCGATGACATGGCCCAGCGGACTGGCATGAGTGCCGAAGCGGTGTCCTCGCTCGGCTACGCGGCCAAGCTTTCTGGCACCGACATCGGCACGCTGGAAAAAGGTGTTCGCAAGATGCAAATGGGAATCGCGGATGCAGCCGCCGGTGTGCCTGGTGCTGCGGACAAATTCAGCGCTCTGGGCCTGAGTGTAGACGAGCTCCAAAAGATGTCTCCCGACGAACAATTCATCGCGATCGCTGACAAGCTGTCATTGATCCAGGACCCAGCCCTCAAGAGTGCTGCGGCCATGGAGTACTTTGGCAAGGCTGGTGCGGACCTGGTCCCCATGCTCTCCGAGGGAGGCGACGGGATCCGCAAGCTGCAAAGGGACGCAGCCGAGCTCGGGCAAGTCATGTCTGGAGAAGACGCAGCCGCTGCGGGCAAGCTGGGGGATGTGTTCGATCGACTCTTTGGCGTGATCGGTGGATTGCAGAATCGAATCGGTGCGGCCCTCGCCCCGCTCATGATCGACCTGGGCGAAAAGATCATCAGCGTGATCACTACCGTGAGTGATTTTATCTCGCGGAATCAAGAGCTGATCATGACGATCGCCAAGTGGACTGCGGTCGGAGCTGGCCTGCTCGCAGGCTTGTTCGCACTCGGCGGAGCTGCTGCCGTAGCCTCGGTGGCCATGACCGGCCTAGCTGCGATCGGTGGAGCTATTGCCACAGTGTTCGGCATGATCGTCGGATTGATCAGTGCCATCGTTTCTCCGCTCGGTCTGGTCATCGTCGGCGTCACCGCAGCTACCGGAGCGTTCTTGTACTTCTCTGGCGTGGGCGGTGAAATGGTCGGCTATCTGGTCGCCAAGTTCAACGAGCTCAAATCGATTGTGCTGCCGGTGTTCGACGCCATCAAGACCGCTCTGATGTCCGGCCAATGGCAAGCCGCTGGCCAAGTCGCCATGACTGGCCTGCAATTGGTTTTTCGCGTCGCCACGCGGGACCTGTATGCAGGCTGGCTTTCAATGACGACGAAGATCCAAAACGCTTGGACGGATCTGTCCTCGATCGTCTCCCAAGGTGCGGTTTCTTTTGTCGCCAATCTGATCAACGTCATGGCTGGAATACCGACCGGGATCCAAAACGGGTTTGGAACTGTCTTCACCTGGTTGGAAGGAACTTTTGACCAGACAGTCAATTTTATCGCGAAAAAACTGCTCTACCTGTATTCGCTGTTCGACAAGTCAGTCGACTACGAAAAGGCTGCAAAGCAGATGGATACCGAAGCGAACAAGCGAGCCGACAATCGGCAACAGTCGCTCGACGCTGCCAACGCGAAACGCAACGAGGAGCTCCAGCGTGCTAACCAAGGCCGACTGGGTGTCGCCAATGAAATGAACCGTGGTATCCAGTCCCAGGCCGATGCAACCAAGCAAGGTCGAGACGACCGGAACAAAGAACTGTTGACTGGATTCGATTCTCAGATCTCGCAATTGAGAAAAGATCTCGATGATCAGGCAAGGGCCATCCGAGAGACTGCCGACGAGCAAGCCAAAGGTGCTGAGACCTCAAAATTCGCACAGCAAAAAGAGGCACCGGCCAAACCCAAGATTCCCTCGGTAGAGCAAGTCAAGGCGACCACTGCGACACAGACCTCGGGGACATTTTCCGGCTTTGCTGCTGGCATGATGGGTGGAACCACATCCGCACTAGATCGCATGGCCGATCAGTCTGCCAAGTCGAACGAGTTGCTTACGCAGATCGCCAAAAACACTGGCGAAAATCAACCATTGGTATTTGGGAGCTAAGCAACAATGAGCGCGTGGACGTACTTGCCCCAAACTGTCGACGAGTCCGCTGAGTCCAGAGAAATGGACTTTGACCTCAAGGGAGGCCAACGGACCCAGACTCGGATTGCGATTGTTACTGGGTACACAGAGGCCGAAGACGCGGCCCAGGCTGCTGTCGACTTGCCGAGCACGCCATTTCCGCTAACGATCGCAGCATCGGGCGGAAAGCCTGCGATGGCGATGATTGCAGCCAAAGCCAAGCCTCTGACTCCCAATGCATGGGAGATCACATTCTCCTATGAGTCCCGAGCCTATGACGGAACCGATCCTTTAACCTGGACTTTTTCCGGCACGACGCTGGGCAAGACGCAGCTAGTAACCCAGTCATTTGCGACAACCATCTACGGCGGATCGGCAGTCAATTATGGGTCGGCAATCAATGTCGACCAAAACGGGGTCAAGGGTGTCGAGATCGGGATTCCAGGATTGGAATTTCAAATCGAAAAGACATTGGCCAAGGGAGTGTTGACATTGCCTTATGTCATGACGCTGGTCAATCTGACATTTAAAACCAACGTCGCAGCGTTTCGGAATTTCGCTGCTGGTGAACTGCTTTTCCTAGGTGCTGAGTTCCGAAACGGATCGACCGGCGAGGTGACAGTCACATTTAAATTTAGCGCATCTCCAAATCGAACCGGCCTATCATTTGGTACAATCACCGGAGTTGCCAAGAAGGGGCACGAGTACCTCTGGGTTGATTATGAAGCTTGGGAGTCGGGTGGCTATGTCATTCGCCGACCTCGCGGAGTCTATGTAGAAAGAGTGTACGAAGAGGGCGATTTTACAGCACTCGGAATTTAACACCCCATCATGCCATTCCCAGGCGACAAATTTAAACCATCGGCGAGCCGTGAAAGAGAGATCACGAAGCTCATCGAGTCCGCGCGTGGTGATGTCGCATCGTTCGGTGTTAAGGCACTCGACGGACTCGCACCTGGTCATGTCATTGCCAAGAATGAGACCGGGTCCGATCTAGCAATCGGCAAGGCTGCACTCATCCCAACCGGAAGCTCGGGCGGTGTATCAAGCCAAGAGCAAATCCCACGCAAAGATCCTAGCTATCAAAAGGGCTATTACACCCTCAAGGCTCTCACGCCATTGATCAGCGGTGCCAATCCCTACTTTGAATCGCTCGCTGTGACTGTTGAGGCGATTCCAAATAACAAATTTGGTCGTGTCGCGATTGCAGGCCTCGCTATCGCCGCATACCCAGCCAAACATGGTTTTATCACTCCCGCATCGGGCGACGTATCATGGGGCTTTTTTGGCCTTGCCCGAGTCGTGACATGCATGCCCGCAACGGGATCATCCGATTTTTCGGTTTGGGACTTGTCTTGTCGAGCCATGCAGGCCGTCTACACACTGACGACAAACTGGGCATCTGGATCGGCCACCGCCACGATCGCTGGAGCGTCGACGCAGTTGTTTGACTCTAACGGCATCGCAAGCTGGCAGGTGAACGGCGACAAGGGTATGGCTGTCTATACAAGTGGCAACTGGGTTGTGATCACACCTTGGTGCGTGGGGAACTAGCCAGTTATGCCGACAGTAATCGACGCGATGACTTGCACCTGGTGCGATGCCGAGGGCAGTCAAAAAAAGTGCTACAAGTGTCGCGACGCATGTCGGCATCCTAAGCTATCGGACCGGTCGTGGAGCTTCAAGGTCACGCCAAGCACCGGCCTGCTGCCGTATGTGATTTGCGATGCCAACCAGATTTGCTCACCCAATTTCACGCGAGTCAATAGCTGCTGCTCGAGCATCGCTGCCGGTCCGAGAGCTGCTCCGAACGATCGCAGCGAAACCAATGGTGTCTACAAGTGGCGACGTTACAGCCGCACTTACTCCTCGACCGTCAGTCGAACACGAGTCTGCACCAACGCCAGTTCTGGCCTGTGCTATAAAATCGGCCCGACCAACGTTTGCAGTTTAACCGTTGAATACGCTCGGGCCTGCGTGCTCGGGTGGCGTATGATCGCTGGCATCACCCAAGCGAAACTCTACATAAGTCGCACCCAGCCTGGCTACGGATGCGACGAGCCCAATCAATGCCGATACCGGCTCGCACTGGTGATTGAAGGGGAGATCGGTCTGACCTGGGCCACGCAGATCAGCGCTGGCCAGAACATCACAGTCAATTCGTCGGGCTCATTCTGCGGGGAGTCTTATCCGTGCTCCGACGGATCAGGGCCCAGTGGAGCTTGGCCGGTCGGATCTCCACCGGCATTCAACGCCGCCGGACTGTCGGTCACAATGCATCAGTTTCGCCAAGTCTTTCGGCGATCGGTTGACACGCTTGAGTTTCCAATGACCTTTGGGCCGACCGGAGCAGTCGGCCTGAGCTGCGGCCCCAAGTGCGCTGCGGGCATCAGTGCCTTTGGTCCCACTTTTGGATCACCGCCAGCGTTCACTTGCGATCCTCCCGACGATCTCGCGCCGAACACTGGTTTCGACACTGGATCTGTCGATGCATGCACATCCATTTCGTGTGCCGATCAACCGACGTATTGTCCAAGCTATGCCAACATCATTGACCACACCAGCTTTACAAACACGTTGACCGGATCGTCCGACTCGGGAGTCGTCACGCCTGGATCCGCTCCGGATCCGACGTTGCCAACCGAATACCTAGTGGAGCTCCAATGATCGATCTACTAGGGCATCCGATTCATCCTGGACCGTTCACTACGCAGACCATCGACGGTTTCACCGGCACTGTCCACGAGTTTGGCGAGGATCGATACTTCGAGCCCGAGCAACGGGAAACAGGTTGGCCAGCACTGCATCTGTACTCGTTTCGGAACGCCAATACATGGGACCCAGCCAAAGCCCGAGCTTGGGTGATCGAGTGGCTCCGATGGAGCTTGCCTCCGAGCTGCGATTGTGCGGTCCACTGGCATGCAACCGTGGAAATGTTTCCAATGACCGACGCTGTGTTCGCGTCCCCAGACTCATTTTTCGACTGGTCGGTCAATTGTCACAACCATGTCAACTCTCGACTCGATGTCGATGAGTCCCACCCACAAGTTCCACTTGCCCGCGCCCGCGAGATCTGGTCGAGGATTGCCGCAGCCGGGCAAGTGGCTTGGTTTTGTCCGGTCAATGATACCATCTCGGGCGGTCGGCGTCTTGTCATCACTGTTGCGACTGGAAAGGCTCGGGAGTGGCTGCGATACACCGAGGGCCCGATGCGAGCCTATGCAGCCGACTGCAAAGCCGATTTCGTCGTCCTGCAGAATACCACTCAAGGCTGGTGGGGACTGGAAAAGTTTCGCGTCCATCAATTCGCCAAAGCCTACGATCAGACGCTTTACCTCGACGCCGACGTCCTGGTCACTCGTCTAGCAAAAGACTTGTTCTCTGGCTATGAGCCGCAGGAGCTTTGCTCGACGGACGGTCTCGACAATTATGTCGCGATCTACAACGAGCTCGACGATTTGCAGTCATCGACGTGGGTCGCTGGCTGCTGGGACAAGGTCGATCAATGCATCGGGCCCACGCTCAAGAACAAACACTGGGGCCAGTCGTACAATTCTGGCGTAGTGTTTTGCGATCGCGAGGGAGCAAGCGTCTGGACGCCTCCCAAGCTGCCGATCCCGACGTTCCACGTCGCCGAGCAGATCGTTGTCGGGATGAACCTAATGCGACACAGGCCGCTGCTGCATCCGTTGCGAGTCAGTCGCAATTTGCAAGTTTGGAACCCGCATTTCACGCTTCGACTGTTTGGTGCCGAGTTCGTTCACTTGTCCGGCTTGGACAAGAAAACCGAAGCAATCAAAACCATGATCGAGCGACTTGAGGCCATCAAGAATCCAATCTATACAAGGAAGTGAACCATGCGATGCCCGAGACTGTTAGGACTGATGACTCGCGCGAAGATCATGTTTGCCATGTCCCCCAACGTGATTCGGATCATGTTGCCAGATGACAGCGAGATCGATCTGGTGCTAATCGATTGTTTCACCCCGCCGACATCGCTCAAGACAGAGCACCGCCGACTAGGGACCGACGAGAAATCACCAGAGTGGAAAGTGCGATCCGCACCAAAGCCAGTCTTGTTCTATGATAAGGAAGTGCCCAACCCCGCTGGAGTGAGAGCGTTTGAGGTGACTCGAAAGATACTGTCGCAGTGCCCTGAGTGGACTCGTGTCTTGATCCCCACGCCACAGCACGACCGGGAATGGTTCCGCAACCTCAAGCCGCAGTCCAAGCAGCCTGGCCACTTGTGGATCAGCGAGCACCAGACACTGTCCGAGCGTCTGGTTGAACTGGGGGTCGCAACCAAGACTCAGCCCCAAGATGGAGCGTCGTTGTTTGACGGGACAGCAATTAGAACCAGCCAGGAGGATCCAGCACTATGGTCGTTTTCGCCAAACTAAATGCCGAGATGCGACACCTGATGCCGCACACGTCGAAGCCTGATGGAAGATACCGTCGGCAACCTCGGACGACCGCGCCGTCATGCCCATGCTGTGGAGCTCGGTACAAGGCCGCTTCCACTCGAGAGCGGATCACTTGGTATTACCGCACCTGTAAATGTGCTCCCGCACATGGCATCTCACGCCAAAGGCCAAGCCGATACTGATGACCAAGAAGCGACCGCCAACAGCAGCTCCCGCGGATCCCGACGACGACTACAACGAGTCTGGCGCGGAGCGTCCCAAGGACTCCTATGCCAAGCACCGCAAACGCCAGGCCTCGAAAGCCAAAGAGGAATCGACCGAGGCCCGAGACATCGGCCCGATTCCTGCGATCGTCAATCCTAAGCGACGAGAGTCCTGTCGGCTAAACCTTAAAAAGTATTTGCTCACGTACTTTAAAGAGGCTTTTCCGCTGCCGTTCAGCGAGGACCATGAGCGGATCCTAAAAGACATCGAAGAGCGAGCGATCAACGGCGGTCTGAAATGCATCGCCATGCCTCGGGGATCTGGCAAGACGACGATTCTTTTGCGAGCCATGCTCTGGGTGCTGTCCTATGGCCATCAGCGATTCGGAGTCCTCGTCGAGGCCGACGAGGGAGCCGCCGAGGAATCGCTCGATGCGATCAAAATCGAGTGGGAAACCAACTCGCTGCTTCTCGAGGACTTCCCGGAGATCGCTTTCCCGATCCGTTGCCTAGAAGGAATCACCCAGCGAGGCAACGCGCAGACCACTCAGGGCAAAAGGACGCTCATCGGTTGGCGACGCAAGGAACTGATTTTCCCGACCATTGAGGGATCGCAGGCATCTGGAGCAATCATTCGCTGCACTGGGATCCTCGGTAGAGTCCGCGGGATGCAAAAGGTACTCGCCGATGGCAAGACGATCCGGCCTGGTTTCGTGCTCGTCAATGACCCGCAGACCGACACTTCGGCATTGTCAGACCCGGAATGTGCCAAGCGGGAAAAGGTGATCGGTGGGGCAATACTGGGCCTTGGTGGACCAGGGAAACGGATCGCAGGATTTGCTGCGGTAACCGTGATCCGCGAAGGCGACGCAGCCGACCGGATGCTCAATACCAAGCTTATGCCAAAATGGCACGGCGATCGATGCAGGCTTGTCTATGAGTGGCCGACCAATCGGGAATTGTGGATGAAGTATTTCGACATCCGCGCCGAAGAAATCGCCGAAGGAAACGATGAACACCCAAAGGCCAACAAGTTCTATCGAGCGAACCGCGCCGCGATGGACGCAGGGTCTAAAGTGGGATGGGCACATCGCAAGTTTCCCCATGAGATCTCGGCGATTCAGCACGCCGAGAACCTCCGGTTTGACAATCCCGACACGTTTGACGCCGAGTACCAAAACGAGCCTAAGAAATCGATTGTGGCCGTCGATGGAATCCGCTGCCTTACGTCCGATGAATTCTGCTTGCGAATCCTGCCAACTCACCGCCGCGGTGAGATCCCTGACTGGGTTGAGCACATTACCCTGGGAGTGGACGTCCAGGGATCCTCGCTCTGGTGGACAGTCGCCGGTGTCGGAGCCGACTTCTCCGGCCTGGTGGTCGACTATGGAATCTGGCCCGAGCCCGGCATTGACTACGTTACCCTCGCCGACATTGATCGGACCATCATACGAGCCACCGGAATCCGATCCTCGACCGAGTCGCTTTTGGTCGCGCTGGGCAAGCTCCGAGACGAGCGACTCGCTGTCACGTACACTCGAGACGACGGGACGCAGCTGCGGCCCGAGATCATGGTGGTCGATGCAGGGTTTCAGAGTGAAGTCGTCTATCGATTCAGCCAGCAGCATCAGCATGTGGTTCCGAGCCATGGCAAGGGCGTCACCGCCAGGCAACGCCCCTGGAACCAAGAAAAGAAGAAAGCCGGGGAGCGCATGGGATTCGGTTGGCGCATGCCACCGACCCGAGGGACCAGGGCCCCGAGGTACTGCCTCGTAGACACCAACAGTTGGAAGACGGCCATGATGGACCGATGGACCACCGATGCCGGTGAGCCTGGTGCTTGGTGGCTCTACCGAGCCGCCCCGCTGCGTCACCGCATGGTCGCGGACAATCTGTCGGCAGAATACCCCACGAAGACCCAGGGACAAGGCAGAGAGCTTTTCGAGTGGGGATGCAGGCCAGGACGGGACAATCACTTCCTGGACTCTACGATCCTCGCCGCGGTGGGTGCATCGATACTGGGGGTGAAGGTCCCCGGCGAGTCAGATCGAGTGATACGCCGACGCAAGATCAGCATGAGCGACCGATCCGGACAGGATCGACCCGAGCAGGATCAATCCCGCGAGCCTTCCCCCGTCGAGCAGCGCGTCGAAGCCGTCGAGAAGATCGCCAAGCGGCCCAACGATGGCAAGATGACCTTAGCCGAGCTGCGGGCCCTCAGGCGGAAGAGTGGGTGATGGGTTTTGTTCCGGTCCCGATTCGGCTGGCTCATCGACCACAGAGTCGCGAACTGGCATTTCGTCGATCGAAAGACCGATTGTATGTAGCAGATCTTTGTAAAATTTCCGCCTTGATCGGTCGTGGGCTTCGCAAATTTCAGAGCTTTCGCGCGATGGTTCCGTGTTGTCCAATCCTCCCACGGTAGTCACCAACGCCATGCCGTTTCCTGGCACAAGCTCGATCACTGCAGCGCCTGTTTCTGCGTCCCACGTTCGCAGGGCAAACGAAAAGATCCGATTAGTCTCGCGAATCAACGCGAAGAATTCTTTTTGTGACAATACAGTGGAAAACTCCAGTCGTTTGCTGCCGACGTCCCCGATCATCATCATCATTTTTGGCTCAAATTTTTCCATTATTTGCTTCTCCGAGCTCCGGGCCCTCAGGCGGAAGAGTGGGTGATGGGTCTTACGCCAGAGCGCGGTCGATCGCTTTGTCTATTTGATCTGTTGTTATTTGGTCACTCGCAAACTTCGCAAAAACGTGCCAAAACCCCCTTGGCTCTCGAGCCATTATTGGTTCGCGATCCTGAAACACAATTGACACAACCTCGACGTTCGGTAGAGACTGCATTGCGTTGGCTGTCTTAAACGCGTAGAAATCGTCTGATGCTTGACGCACGATGATAGAATCTAGCTTTTTCATAGTTTTCCCGCTGTTTGCTTTGCCATCGCCTTGTCGATCAGATTGTCCAACGTTTCAAGACTCGGACAAAATCTGCCGGGTCTTACTGCCTGCCGAGGGTCTTGCACCACGCACAACGTAGAGTCTTCATGATGCTGTTCCCTTAACCATCGGTATCTTTCTGCGTCTGCTTGATCTTCATGACATGCGTACCAATCGGCCACGAGTTTGCAGTCCCAAACGTATGCATCATGATAGCTTACGTGACGGCCATAGACCTCCGTTATTGTTCGTCCGGCTTTGTACAGTCGAATCCGAGCTTTCGCTTGTTGTACGTCTTCCTGTGTCATCGCTTTTCCTTCAGTTGCCTCTTGTACCCGTCAGTCAATCGCACCGCAGCCTCGACCGTCTCGGCTTTCTTGGCGACTGTGTCAAGGTAATCTGCGACGTCTGGGGCGAGCCGCATTGTCGTGTTTCGTTTAGGAGGCCGACCGGATACCGGCCTGCCTCGTGGACGCTTAGGTGGTTCGGTTTTCTTAGGCATCTGCCGACGCCTCTTGATCGATCCGGGAGCGGATTTATTGCAATGCACTAAATCAAGAAAAGAGATAATTTTTGCAATGCTTTTTTTGGCTAGACACCTCAGGACCACTGCTAGGACCACTGGCCCGGATTCCCTTGGTTTTTCGGGCTTGTGCGAGTCTTGCTAAGACTCGCTAACGTTGGATTTTCATTGACAGTCGCTCCATTTCATTTGCCCGCCCTCCTCGCTGGATGGGTCTTGCTTGTTAGTTTCGCGATCCATTGCCGTAGCTCCTTGTTTCTTGCCTGTGATAATTTAACCCGCAATTCCAAACAGTACACTTTATCCTGGAGTTTGCGGGTTTCTTCGGTTGTCATCGCAGTAGCTCCAATCGTCCTTTGCCCAAGATCTCTTTCACGGTCGCCTCTTTCCCGCTTCGGTGGTCTTTGACGAGCCCGCGCGAGAAGTTGTACGTACGAACCACGGTATGGTCGTGGATTGCTACGTCACGACGATCCTTGCGGACTTTAGCCTGTGCGTCGGCTTTGGCCTGGGCGATCCGCTTGTCCAATTCGTTCATGGCCATTCGGTAGGACGCTTCACGTGTCCGGCAGTCGGCGTAGGCCGCGATCCCAGACGCATGATCGGTGATCCGACAAGCCGACTCAATCTTGTTGCGGTTCTGGCCACCTGGGCCAGTTCCCCGCATGTACTCGATCGTCCGTCCATTCTTGGTTGACTTGGTCATTTACCCCTCCGGTGTTTCCTGAGTTCGCGTTCGATCTCTGAACTCGGGACGTGCTTGCGAAGCTCGGCATGATACCACTCTAGCTCCCGTTCGCAGCGCTGCAACTGCTCGATAGTCGCTTCATAGCTATCTTCGAGCATCGTCATGGAGTCGACTACTTTGCCGAGCTGATCCACCAGCTTGAGCCGTGCGTGCCTTGCTTGGTTGCGTTTGGTCGTCATAGTCTCCTCAATTCTTCCCAGGTGTGATCCACCTGGTCACAATCGCAGCAATGCTCTGGTTGTTCTGGGCCACGACGGCACGGAGCTGGTCGAGCTCGGTTTGCATCAGTCTCTTGTCCTCCGCTAAGCCTGCACACAGACCCTGTGCAAGCTTCTTGGTTTCTGCGAGCTTTCGTTTTGTCGTTTCAAGCTCCATTTTCACCGCGTTGCCCCAGTCCTGCGATTGCTGGAGTTGGTCCCGCAGCAGCTCGACTTCGTCGCGAAGCTTTCTTGCTGCATCGAAGATAGCTAGCAGCAGGCCTGGGTGAGTCTCCCATTTGCCGATCAATTTCATTGCTTGATCGACGCTCAAGGGGTTGTCATGGTCAGTGCTCATAGCGAGGGCCCTCGGTAGTCGTCATCGCCTAACGCGATGATGACACAGGAAAACACTACAACGCAAACAAAAATGATCAGGTCCATCAGTTGCACCGACTCCCGCAGCTCGCATACCCAGCGATGTCGACCCAGTTGTCCCGCTTGCGCTGATGCGTCTCCCGGGAGGTCTTGAGCAAGATCATCGCCAGTGCAACGTCTCGGGGTTCAAATGTCACCCCGTCTTTAAGCTTGGAAAAGAACAATGCCGACCACATGCCAGCGGTCCTGCGGAAGTCCTGATCAGGAGGCCCGTATTGAGCTTGACGGCTGCCCCGCGTGATCCGAGATGCTTCGGCCAGGATGTCTTGGTCGTCGTCGTCGTCGTCGTCTTGCTCGGCGAGACCGATCCGTTCTACTTTTGGCATGTGATGTTCGCTTAGCTGTACGGCAAGGCTGAGAAGGCTCGTCCAGTAACACGCAAACGTGAGTCGATTATCGTCGTCGATGTTCAGGTGTCGCACCCGCTTGTTGAGCCACATGGCCAGGGTAAGCTCGGCCACGGCTCCATTGCTGTTCTCCCAGCCTGGAAGCAGCACGAGCTCGTCACACCGCAGGACTGCGTCGAGGCACCGACGCACCGTCTTTGCAAAGTCCATGGTTTTGGGGAATGTGCAAGCGTCAGGTTGTGCATGCGATGGATTCGCATACGGATCAAAACCATCGTGCTTGCGATCTTCTTCCGCTGGGCTGATGACTTCGTTGCCGGCCTCACGCAGCGCTTTGGCGACTCGATCAAAAAGCGGGTAGTTAAACCAAGCAATCCCCCGCATCGGGCCAGCGACGTACAGGACTCGCTTGCGTTGAATCGGTTCGGCAATCGGCTCCGCGTCTGTATCGTACGCATTAGGTACTGTGTATCCAATCGTGATCTTCTCGTTCGCTTCGCAACGCTCCAGCTCTCCGATGTCGGGCGAACTGTTCGGAGTTTCCAAAGCGTTTGAACTATCCGGGATTTTCGGAGAGTTGGATGCAGTTGTTGAGGATTCCTTGACAACTGGTCTGGATCCCGGTGTCGCGATGTACGGCACTAGATTTGGGTTGTCCTGAGGGTGCATCGTTGCGCTGAGGACGTGTTCCTGTTTCCATCTCCCAAGTGTTTTGTCGTCGAAGTGGTGGACCGGTTGTAAGAAATCACTGGTTGTCTTTAGCACCGCCTCGGCAGCTGCAAGCGATTCGTCGGCTCGATAACATTGGAGCAATTGCTTGCCGTAAAAATCGCTAGTAAAAATCTTGTCTATCACTACCTCGCAGAGATACTTTGATTTGTCTGTGCTCGGCTCGCGAAACACTCTCACCTTTTCGCCGACCCGAAAGTTCATGCGTCGGATGCGTGTCTCGCCATAACAGACCCAGGCCCGAACCAGCACTGGTACCCACTGCTTGCTCTGTGCACTCCATTCCCAGTCTCCAGGTGCTGTGATCTCCTGAATCCTCAAAGCTTGCCAACCGCACGGGATTGCGATAGGTGTTGTACTGCTGCTCATTCTCTCATCCTCCTGAAAACCAAACCAAACAACCTACGCTGCTCCCCTGCGGATCAGCGGTGATAGGTATGACACGCCCTCGATAATTGGGATTTGCAAATTCAAATGCCCAAGTCCCTTTTGGACCAACTGAATCCCGTAACCGTTGACCCAGTCTGTCAAGTTTTGATGCATCCAGTACGGTTGCAACTGGCACAAGCAACCGGGGTTCCAAGCTCCGATCGGGCCCGAGGCGACGGTCCGCTTGGTCGCCATGTCCATCCTGTGCGTGTGCCCGAACCAAATGTTGCTGTTGTACTTGGCAAGGTGTGCCGCCGCTGCCGCCTTGCTGGTGAATTGGCCGTGCGTGAAGTAGCAATTGTCTCGCATGATTGTTCCAGGGACTTGGCAGCCGTCGTACCACTCGCCCTGCTTGTAGATCGGGATCTTACGCGCGGACAACTGCAACACCGTCTCGGTAGAGAACAAAGCGTTTAGCATCTTGACGGCACCTCGGGATCCTTTGCCGGATCGCAGTGCATCGGTGACGATCCACTTTTCTATCCGGCGCTCATGGTTTCCTTCGAGGTACTCAATCGTCGCTTGTGGTGCTGCCGACTGCAGCGCGTCGAGGAACTGATTCGTGGCCATGCAGTCGTCCTCGAAAGTGTAGTCGGTTTCGGCGACATAGCCCCATGTATGGTGCTCGGCAAGGAAGCCACCGCAGTCCAGATGATCACCCAACAGGATGATCGAACTGGGCTTTAGCATCGCAATGTCCGCCAGCATCGCCGACGCTGCCGACTGATCTACGAAGCATCCATGCGAATCGGGAACGATCACTCGCAGAGTGACACCGCCTTTGGTGCTTCTGGCCTTGCGAGTCAGATTCAGTTTCACCGATGAAGATCGCAATCGATCGAGGGTCTGCTCGAGTAGCTCTCGTGCCGATCGCTCTCGCTTGAGATCCGCCTCAAGCCGCTTGAGCTTGGACCGCATCGTCAGAAGCTCTTGCGACTCAGTCGCCGCATTGCGAGTCCATGCGTCTAGCTTTTTCTTGAGGCTCATGATGTCACCTCGTCCAACCATCGTTCGAAGGCAAATCGCCCCACCTTAATAACTTGATCGCAAACAAAGCGATGGAGATCCGCCTTGCGTGGGAACATGTCGCGCAGCTCACCGCCCGAGTGCCAGTCGACGCAGAGCGTTTTGAGCTCGGACGCCATCAAGGGACGCTGGCTTTCGAGCTTGTCAAACCAATTCTCGGGCCCAGGTCTTCGCGAGTATTGGCCAGCCGACTTGTGAGCATCCTCGATAAGGCTGTTCGGTTGCGGCTTGGTCTTTTTTCTGGTTGGCATCATGCCTCCATGGTGGGAAGATTAAGCGACTTCGGCTGGGACTGGCTGCGCGATAGTCGCACTAGGTGGCGGTGGTGGTGGTGGGACTTTGAGCTTGAGATCGTCCCAGCTTTCACCCCTGGCTTGGCACATCTTGACCATGACCATGCCGAGGTAGCCCTTGGGTCTCTCCACATGTCGCTCTCGGCAACGTGCCAGTGCATCCAGGAGGCCTGCTCGATCAAAGTCGTTGCCGACCCAAGCGATCCGCCAGATCTCGTCGCGACTGAGTCCCATTCGGATCCCGCGAGCTTGCATTTCGCTCATGCTCGCTGCGATCTCCCGAACCGATTCCCGAAACTCAAATCCCGCCGACGTCCATTCGTTCGAACGACGGGTCTTGTCCGGTACGGTCTGGTCCTGTCCTGTACTGTCCTGTACGGTACTGTCCGGTCGTGTGCTCGGGGGATTCCCCCGCGACGCCGGTGGATTGTCGGGGGATTCCCCCGAAGCACCCGAATCCCTGCGTTTTTCCGCTTGGTCCGCGATCTCCTGAGCGATCTCGCCCGCTGGGACAGCCTCAAGCCATCCGATGTCCTCACGTGAGGCCCAAGCAAACAAGTCCCGGAAAACAGACTCGGCAAAACCAGTGATCCTGGCAACGTGGGAGATCTTCAGGGGAATCCCCCGACTATTCCCCAGCGTCCCCCTGACATGGCAGGAGGCAGCATAGGCACACAGGGCGCACCACGCGCCATAGATCGCTGGAGCTCGTTCGGCGTCGAAGTCCTCCAGCATGGCCTGGTAGCCGGTCGAGCTAAATCCGACAGGCATCGCGATCCAGGTGAGCTGCTTGAGCTTGCGAGATTCCGCGCGTTCAAAGGTCTCGGTCCATTTGGCGATTCGGTAGACGGTCCCGGAGCTATCCATTCGTCAGGATCCTCCAGGCCTCGAAGCACACAAGCACGCCGGCGCACAACAGAGCCACAAGTGACACGCCCGCAAGCAAGATAGCCTCGGCGCTAGGCGTCGGGATGCCTTCCCCGGCGAGGTCGTCTTGCCAGTCGTCTCGGTCGTTGTCGAAGCTGTCATCGTCGTGATCCATGCCCAAGAGTTCTAAATGATTCGACATCGTTTTCGCCCTTTCGATGGTTACAATGAGAAAGTTAAAAGCTTTCAGGAACATCATGCGAACCAAGATCCGCACGCAGCCTCCTACAGAAATCCTTCCACCGGTCCGCAAAGTCGCGGGAAGGCACATTAAGCTCCCGCGTTGCTTGACTTAGACCAGGGGTGTCGACCCAGTCGGTGATCTCGGCCCGGAGCTCACGTTGAGCTGCTGGCAGGAAATTCGCGTAGGTCTTCAATGCCGCGACCGCTGCTGGATCGCGAATGGTGCCGTCATGGTTGAACGGTCGGAGGACAAAGCACCCCGAGTCGAGCGGCTGCTCGTCGGGAGTGCGTACGTGGTACTTGGTGTAGAGTTGGCTCATGGTCCCTTGGTCTTTTTCAGTACAGATGTTTTCATGCTGTGGCGATTCGCACGCCACTCGTTAAAGTCCTGTCCAAGCTGCTCGGCAGCCTGGACCGCTCGTTTGTTAATCGTCTGCCAGTCGATGTACATCGCTGGAGTGGTGTCCCAAGATTCGTACCGGAGAATTACCGCCTCGTCGGCCAGATGCAATGCTCGCTCGTAGTTTCGCATCGCATACAATTCGCTCATCGTGCATCCGATTCGTTGGCACCGTGTTTGTGCGAGGAACGACTCGGAAAAGCTTTTGTCCGTGCGGACGCATTCGTCGAGGTATGACTTGTCGAGCTCGCTCAAGACGACCAGCACCTTTGGTGGGGCAACCGATCGCCTTTTGAATGGAAGTTCCGCTTGGACGAGTGTCATGGGGTTACACCTGCCTTTTCTGCGCATGGCTCGCACATTGGCATCCCGTCGGGAATGCAGACGACTGGGGCCCCGCAATCCATGCAAACAGAAAGGTCGTAGCCGCCACGCGCGATCGCCTCATTTAAAGCTCGATGATGCTCAGTTAGGACCTCGAAGGCCGCTACAGTTCGATCGCCAACTTTCCTTCGGACTTTTTCAAGCTCCTCCCTGCTAGGAAAAGCTTGCTTCCATCCCTTGTTACCGATTGGCATTTCGTCGTAAAGCACGACGCCGTAGATCGGTCCTTTGTTTTGATCCAGGCTCATTGCTTGGCCTTGGCCGAGAGAGCTGCGGTGGACTGCCTAGTGGCTGCCGAGTCGAGGTCCGACTGGATCTTCTCCCGCTCGGCAATGATCTTCTTGGTAACCTTCAGGTTGACATGCTTGACTTCCTGCTTCTTGCCGCTGTAACCATCCAGGCCGGTGGGGTCTGGGTCGACCTCGAAGCCAGGCAGGAAGTCCTGGACGAATTGAGCGGCCACAATCTCCCGAGCCTGGGAGACTTCGTAGGACTCTTCTCCGTAGAGCTCGGCCGTACGAGCAAACCAGCCAAACTCGAAATCGTGAGGCCGGATCCGGAGCTTGGGCCGACCTTCGTCGTCACGTTGGATCTCACCAGTCTTTTTGCTCTTCGCGAGCATCAGGTGCCGCAGCTCGTGGTCGATCACCGCTTGCAGTCGCTTGCTGCTCCACGCGGGCATCGATTCACCGTCGAGTATCATCAGGGCATCGCCTAGCCCAAGCGTCCTCTCGGTCAGTTTGGTCACACGGATGTATCCAAGGGCCTCGCGTCCGCCGACCTTGAGCGCCGGCCCATCTTCGCTCCTGGCGATCAGTGCGGTGATCGTCACGCCTTCGGCATGCAGATCCCCATGGTTCTCCTTCATGACCTTTTGAATCGTCAGGTTCACTTCTTCATTCGCAATTGAATACCAAGCCATTATTCCCATTCTCCCTTGTCAGTTACCACAATCGTTTTCTTGAGACGATGCACAGTGCCTCCGTCCCGTCGTTCTTCCGTCGTCTCGATGATTCCCCAGGCCCGAAGGTCCGAGAAAGGTTGCGTCCAACAGTTGATCCCCCGGCCACTGATCGCCGCCATCTCACGCATCGTGAGTCCACGAGGCGATCGAGAGATAACCGTCCAGACTTGCAGTCGCTTGCCCTTGATTAACCGCGACTCTTCGCGCGCCGACGATCGCCGACTGTCGGCCAGTCGGACGATGTCTCGATTCGCGTCGGCTGCATCACCGGTCAGTGCTAGGAATTGCTGGACTGCTGTCATGGCCCAATCACTCCATCCAGGCCGGAGCTTCGTGGCCGGTGATCGGTGCCGCAGCTGCGGCCAGGGCTGGCATCACATCGACAGCCTCGCCGACTGGAGCCGGATCGCTTGTGCTGCCGACTTGATTGCCTTGTGCGTCGATCTCGTCGATCTCGATACCGGGGTTCTGCTCGATGAACTCCCCAAGGTGATTCCATGGTGCATCGCCGAAGCGGATGTACCACTGATCCATGTCGACGTTGTAGGTCGTCTTGATCGGTTTCTTTTTCGTACCGATGCCGACCGCATAGAGCTTGCCAGTCTCGAGTGTAAACCCTGCTAGTTTTGCCATCATGAACCCTGCTTAGATGATAAAAAAAAACACAACAAACAAAACGATCGCTGGGGAACCACCCCCCGAGGGTCTGCCATGCATGGGCGTGCCAGCATGTAACCCACGACCGTGCAGCGCGGGCAAGGGCGACCGCGCTATCTTCGAGAATAAATCACGATCGGACGCTTGGCCGACCGATAGATCTTCGGAGGGGTCGTGCGAGAGACCGCACGAGGGCACTGGCCCGAGGCGCACTGTGTCGCCGACTTGGTTGTCTCGGCTGCTGCGATCGCCGCATAGCCACCGCCGAGGAGCACCAGACACATCGCGTAAAAAACCAACCACACCGACCGCAAGCTTGGGGACTTCATTGTCGCCTCCGCTGGAAAAAACTATCAACCAAACTGCCTCGTACGACACTCGTACGACTGGCAAAAGGACCGGGCAGGATTCACACCTGCTGCTTCTCACTTCACGATGGCACCAACTCTCCCTGCCGCCGTGTCCTAGCAGGCAGAGTCGATTGTGAGATGACGCTTTGCCGTACTGCGTCGCGGTTCTCGCCGCGCCGCCGATCCTAGGGCCCCGAGATGGATTCGAACCATCGCCTCCTGGCTACAAGCCAGGTGTTCCACCGCGATAACTTTCAGGGCCATTTGCCGGTTACGTCATCCGGCGTCCGAAGACCGTCACTGATCAAGCTCGCGAGAAACACCGCAGTGAAAAGACGGAATGCGGCCCGCTAGCTTGATCGTTGTGTTGGTCCTATTGATCGATTAAGACCAAGTTTGAAATAACCAAAGACATGTCTGCTTCTTTGGAGATTTCGCACTTAATTGTCTTGATAGTGCAACCAGTACTGCGTAGCACTGGAAACCACTCAAGCAATGTTTTTTGAAAAAGGTCCTTTGAAAGCACAAGTCTCACCGCTGCCCCTTTTCTTTTTTCTGGTTGCTGCAACCTATGGCCTTGTTGCGGATTGCGAAACAAACGAAAGCGTTTCGATTCACTGTCAAATTGGAAATCAATCAAATCGTGATGCATCCACCCCACTGATGCGATAATCTGCGGTTCAATGCAGAACTGCGATTTGTCAATAACAGAGCTTTTCTTGCTTCGACATAAATAAACCGAATTTACGCGTCTTCGGCGTCCACCACATCTACGGTCGACACCATAATTAACACTTTGCCAAACCATTCTTTTGCCCCTTTTGCAAAATCCAATCAATCAATCACGACTGAGAAACGGCTCTCAGTTCTTGTTTCCATCACCCGCCAGGATGCAACCTAGCTCGCACCGCTGCGTCTTTTGCCTCCAGCAGCTTTCGGAGTGCCACCGTCCGCTCTGGCCCAGGCTCGCAACGCTCGCCAACCTCAACCGCAAGCTGAGAAAAAGAAAGCGACATGTTTTGTAGCGATTGTGGAAGGTGGTCATACTTGAACCACTTCAACATTCTTTCGGTGTTGATGTCCGTGTTGGTCTTAGCAGCCAGTGGAGTGAAGGGTCCATCCGAAGAAAGACCGTAGACATGTGTGGCAATTTCAGGATCTTTAAACGTGACACCAGCCTTTGCCCCGATGCGACGCAGTGCTTCTGCCATCTCACCTAACGCGGGGCGATCACCGAGGAACGGTGCGCCATCATCCGCAAGCTCCCAGTCCAGGGTGGGCATGGCGCACGATTTAGGCCGTTCAACGCGACCGCGCCAGTGCGTTTCGCTCCAGTACAACAGCACCTTGGCTACCGGCCATTGAGTTTCATCAGACATCGCTATACCTCACAATTCTGTCTTGAGTTGGTCTGTCGCCGACAACGTCGATGTCCACGAGAATGCTCTCGGGTACGCCTTTGTGGAAGCACACGATCCGAAGTTTGCGGATCCCATGCGAATCGCGATTCCACCCCATGCGATCGCACAGCAGGCGAACCGTCTCGTCGACTGCCGCCGCCGACTTAGCAAGTCGCTCGGCCCATTGCTTGGCATCTGACCTGGGAGTCGTCGAGTCGAAGACTCGCACCGGCACATCGTCGAACGTCCCGAGTGCCATTACGACGACCGTCGTGTTTAATGGCTCGCGCTTCGGACTGGGTGCCATTCGCTTAGTTGGTTTTTTGATGATGACGCCCATTACGCCACCAAATCCACGGTTTGAGCAGCCACACTGACATCGACGGAAAAGGCCACATCGGCACTCAGCTCGATCAGTGACACCGCGTCGTGGCCTCGCATGTTGCGAACGACTGCGTAGAAGTATTTAAGATGGTTCAACATGTGGTCATCGTCAGTGCAGATCGAGAACACAAACTGACTCCAAGCCGACCGCAGCTCGGGCACCGCGTGGCGGACGACCACCACCATAGAGCCGACCTGCAAGCAGACCTCGCGATTGCCAACCCTCGCCGCAGCAGCGTAGAGCTTGTCCACGTGCCTCATAAAGTTCTTCGCTTTTTGATCCATTTCATTCGCCCTTTCTAATGATCTGAAAAAGGCCCCGGCATCAGTCCGTGACACCGGGGCCGCACACCCCGCCCGAAGCGGCTCAAGCTAGTCTCACAAAAACCGACCTGTTCTTGATTCTCAAAACCTCCCTATCGCCAAGCAAAGCACCAGCCGAGATCAAGCGAGATTCGGCTGCCGCTTTCTGCTCTGGATTCATTCCTCGAACAGAGGCCATCCATGCGCGGTAACAATTCTCACAAAGCCCTCGACGCGTTGCCTGCTTGTCGCACTCCGAACCATCGCGATTTGTACCGAGGCACTTGTCGCATCGGACACGTTCCTCGACTCGTGATTGCTTTCGTCGAGTCCTTCCAGCACGCAAAACCATAATCAGCTGTTCTCTTGAGTTGTTCATGACCAAAATCCTCCGGGCGAGACGCGGTTGGCGTCATGCCACTGAAACAAGCGTGTCATACGCTCGTTTTCACACGTCTGTATTTTTACATTGTCGGTTTATAGACGTCAACAGGATTTTCCCAACTTGCTCCCAACATTCTCCCAACGCACTCCCTTGCGCGTAGATGTTTATCAATGTTTTCCTTGGGCTATTGATCTTTAAAAAAATTCGAGAAAGATTACGGCATGAACCACGAGAAGAACCAAATACCGATCGAACGAATCCAAAAGTTCGTTGAACTGCTGGAGCTTGCAGCCAGCGAAATGCGAACAGCGCTCAAGAACCTGGAAGACGCAAAAATCCAGGAGTTTCCGCACCCTGCATGGAAAACGCTTCACACAGGCATGGAACACTTGTTTGAGCAGGGCCGGAAGTTTGTTGGCCCTGTTAGCCCGTTGGTCATGAGAAACGCTGACGAAATGCTGCTACCCGAGCAGCTCGAAGAAAAGCGAACGCTGGAAGCTAAGTATCGCGCAAAACGGTCTAGCAAAACAAAGTCGGCGATTGCAAAACAGCTTGCTGAGGCAGCAAAAGTGGCAAAGGAATCTCCGAGTCGCAAATCAAAACGGATGTCTGACTGACTTTTTCTTTTCCCCACTGACTAGCGATCCAACTCGCTTTTTTTCGTCCGACTCGCGAGAAACGAAGCAGAACCTTCAAATCCAAATCATCCACAATAAAAACGTTGACTTTCCGCATGATTTCACCAATAGAAACTACAAGACTTTGAAATAACGCAGCTAGTATCCGACCGGTTTTGACACGTCTGGTCAAAGCCGTCCTAAATTTCCTAAACCGTCCAGTTTTCCCAGCCGGGAAAACGCAAAATCGAGGAAAAACCAATGTTTGCAGGAGTGATTTTTTTAGTGGTTATGATGGTTGGCAGTGTTGCCGGCGACGAATGGGACGCCAAACATCTTGGGTTCTCAGGCATCCCGATCCAAGGCAATGACAAGCTGCTGAAGGGGCTTGGGTTTGCCAAGCTGCCAGTCAAACGAGGAATCTTGGTCGCTGTGGTCAATCCAGACACTCCGACTGCTGCTGGTGGATTGCTTCCGCTTGCGATCGTTAGTGCGATCAATCGCAAGCCGGTTGGATCGATAGATGATGCATCCGAGATCCTCGCAGGACTGGAGGTCGGCGACGATGTGCTCCTGGCCGGCCACACACTCAGAAACAACGTGTGGAAGTCCGGGACCGTGAAGACCAAGGTGATGACACGCCGCCAAGTGCTAGAGTCGACGATGGAGCGAACTGTGGATGCGATCAACGGAATTATTCGATACGATCACAAATTCGATCCCGAGGGACAGTTGAAACGGGTCAAGCTCTACGCTCTGGCCCAAACCGGCCGCGCACCGGAGCTCCGAGCCGAGACACTTTGGGTCGACAAGGAATGGTTGTTTCTCCAATCGCTGACGCTGGCCAATGGAACTGACCGAGAGACTGCCGACGTCAAGCCGTTCACCGGCCAAGAAAAGATCAAGACTGGATACATCGTCGAGCAAAAGACCTGCGAGGTGTCGCCAGCGTTTGGAGCTCTGCTCATTCGACCAGATACCACAGTTCGCTTTACAGGCACCAAGACGTTTTACGACCACGATCCAACGATCTCGGAGATCTGGATCAACAAAGACGTTTTGGATTTTTATCGCATGATGTCGGCCAAGCCTTGACTCAGCCGACCGAGTCCGTAGACTGTTTGCACACCCCGCCCTGGGCGGTTTTCAGGAAGAAGACCACTCGGAGCCATCATGTCGGACAATTCTACGGCCACGCATCTTTCGTGGCTCACCCAGACGATCGAAGATGCGATTCGCAATGCCGTTCCTCGCGAGGCCTACTCTCGCGAAGAAGTGGCAAAGATCCTTGGTGTTTCAGTCCGTACGATTGATGGCTTGATCGATTCCCAGCAGCTCCGAGCCGTTAAAATCGGCAGGCATCTGCGAATCGATCGCAAGGAAATCGATCGGTTTTTAGGCCGTGAATGAATGAGCTCGATCTACAAACACAAGCACCGAGGCTGGTACTGTTGCGTTACCTTGCCGTCTGGCCGACGATGCCAGATCTACTTGGGCAAGGTGACTAAGGCCGGTGCTGAAACCGTCCGACGTAACGTCGAGCGTCTGATGGCCAGCAACACTGTAGGGATCGAGCCGGACACGCAGATTCAAACATGGATTTCTCTGTGTGATGCCAAATTCAGAGACAAGCTCCAGGCCGCTGGATTGCTCGCCAAATGGAAGCCGCCTAAGGCCTCACCGCTGCTCTCGGTCGTCTGGGATGCCTATGTTGCGAAGCGTGCCGACTTTGCCCCCAGTTCCATCAAAGGCTTTCGGACTGCCCGCAAACACGCCTTAGATCATCTCAAAGACCGCTTGATCAGCGAGATCACGATTGCCGACGCTAAACACTTTGCCCTGCGAATGGAATCGGTGCATTCCAGTGCCCACGCAAAAAAGATCGTCGAACGGACCAAGCAAGTCCTCCAGGACGCAGTCGATTCTCGACTTTTGGCGACCAATCCATTCGCGAACGTTAATCTGCGAGCCAAGATTGATCGGACTCGTGGTTATCATCTACCCGAGGCCGACGCAATGAAGGTGCTCGATAAGCTTGGATCGATTCAGGCCAAGGCCGCTTTTGTGCTCGCAAGGTTTGCAGGCCTGCGGATCCCACACGAGCTGCTGCCCCTGACTTGGGCTCACATAGATTTCGAAAAGCATCGCATCACGATCCCCACGGGGACCAAGACAGGCCAGCGAGTGATTCCTATGGTGCCGATCGTCTACGAGCACATGCTCCAGCTTGCCGAGGCTGCTGACTCCTCCCCTTGGGTGTTGAGCCGAGCCAGGTCTAGTGCAAGAACAACGCTCCGAAAATGGCTCGAATCGGCGATCTTACTGGCTGGCCTCAAGCAATGGCCAAAGCTGTGGCACAATCTCAGAGCCTCATGTCGCACCGACATGGAAGAACAGTTTGCATCTCATGTGTGTGATGCTTGGTTAGGACATTCTAAGAGAGTCGCGAAAGATCATTATCTCATGGTAACAGACGATCACTGGACCAAGGCGATCAGCAAACCGAGTGATGTACGGCGCGCGGTCAAAGTACGGCGCGACGTACGGCGCTGATCGGGTTTGAGCGTGTTCGAGCGTGTCCGAGCGTGCTTTGGGGAATAAAAAAACCCTGGAAATCCAGGGTTAATGAGCTTTGAAAATGCCCCCGCAAGGGGTCGCAACTTGCTCATTTACTACGGGGATTCGCAATGGATTTTGGGGCTGGTACGGCGCATGGTACGCATGATTCCAAATCGCCCAGCAGCCCTCTCTATAACGGGTGTACCAAATCTTCGAGGGCTGTAGCAATGCTACAACTCGTGTAGCACCTGGATTTCCGCCGGAAATTTTCACGGGTCCTTCCGGCCAGGCCTCCACTGCCGAC
>Ga0209400_1000360_pt1 | contig 39289 bp, 39 predicted proteins | sample M_130807_EF_Meta_FD_187313 | JGI IMG/M metagenome (GOLD analysis project Ga0209400, IMG submission 187313) | Freshwater microbial communities from Lake Montjoie, Canada to study carbon cycling - M_130807_EF_MetaG (SPAdes) (version 2) | ecosystem: Environmental > Aquatic > Freshwater > Lake... | reverse complement strand
CATCGCCGCTGGATTATGCAGCGGGTTTTCTTCTGGCCTTTGGCGTCAATGAAGCCTTGCGCCGCCGCGCCCGCGACGGAGGCTCTTACCGCGTGCGAACATCATTGGCGCGCGTGGCGAGTTGGATTCTCACTCTTCGTCATGAATACACGCCACCAGAAAATACCGAGCGCATGGCTGCAATGATTGCGACCTGTTCGAAAGAGAGCGTCACGCCCCAAGGCGTGATCCGCCATATTGTCTCGCCGGAATTCTGATTAAAGGCGGCGGTCGCGCATTCATAGTGAGAGCGGGTAAATCATTAAAGAAAGACTGTCTGCGCCTGGCTGGCCCAGCGCTATGGCCGCTTGATTGAGGAAAAACAGCCGATCACGGGGGCGTGATCGCCCCCTCGCCTAGACTTGAGCGCGACATTCTGGCATCGGGAGCTTGTTCAAAAATAACAACCTCCAGATGGGAAATCGGTGGTTTCGCATTTGTGATCGGCAGGTTTATTCTGCCTAGCGAAGCCCGAACAGGAAGAAACGAAAATGGACGCTGAAGTCAGCACATTCATGATCCAGCTTTTGCAGATCATCTGGATCAACATTCTGCTCTCCGGCGACAATGCCGTCGTGATTGCGCTGGCCTGCCGTGGCCTGCCGCCCAAGAGCCGCACCATTGGCATCATCGCCGGCGCGGGCGTGGCCATTGTCTTGCGCATCATCTTCACCCTGCTCGTGGTCTCTCTGCTGGCGATTCCGTGGCTGCGCTTGGGCGGTTCGCTCTTGTTGCTCTGGATTGCGGTAAAGCTGCTCACCGACGAAAATGATGAATCCAATGTGGCTGAAGCCGGCAATGTCTGGCAGGCGGTCCGCATTGTGGCGATTGCCGACATGGTTATGTCTCTCGACAACGTGCTGGCCATTGCTGCTGTGGCGAAGGATTCAAACCTCCTCGTCATCATTGGCTTGGGTATTTCGATCCCGCTCATCGTCTTCGGTGCGCAGCTCGTCATCACGATGATCGAGAAATTCCCGTGGCTCGTTTGGGTCGGCGGCGCATTGCTCGGCTTTGTGGCGGGCGAACTCATCGCTTCTGAGCCGGCCCTCCTGCCCTATTTCGGTGGCATTTCCGAACATACGATGGAGCTGGCCTTGGGCGGCATTGGCGCGGTCTTCGTGCTCGTGCTGGGCTATCTGCTCAAAAAGCGCGGCGGTGGCGACGAGGCGGCAAACCCGGCCTGATCGCCTCTCAAACATCCAAAATTCCAAAGGCGCGGGCCAAAACCCGCGCCTTTTTCTTTGACCAAAGGGAATTTGCTCTTGCGCCTTTGGTCGAAGTTTATGTAAAACTCTCCAAAATTTCATAACAAAGCGGAGGGGACATGCAAATTTCGAAGAAACAAGCACTTGCGGCTATTTTGTCCGGCCTGCTAGCGATCCATGCCCTCCCCGCCGTCGCCCATTTCCAGGAAATCCTGCCCTCCAACGATGTTTTGCCCGATGGTGGCAAGGTGACGCTGGACCTCATCTTCACCCATCCGATGGAGGGTGGGCCGGTGATGGAGATGAAAAAGCCCAAGCACGTTGGCGCGCTGGTCGATGGCAAAACTCTTGATCTGACCGGCGGGCTCAAGGCCACCAAAAAACAAGGCGCCACCGCTTGGTCGCTGACCCATGAGCTGAAAGAGCCGGGTGCCGCCATTTTCTTCGTCGAGCCTGAACCCTATTGGGAGCAAGCCGAGAACAAATACATCGTCCATTACGCCAAGGTCATCGTCGACGGGTTTGCATCCGGCAAAGGTTGGGATGAGAAGATCGGCCTGCCTGTCGAGATCGAGCCACTGACGCGCCCGACGGGACTGTGGACCGGCAATCTCTTCCGCGGTGTCGTGCTGAAAGACGGCAAGCCCGTGCCCTTCGCGGAAGTCGAAGTGGAATATGTGAATGATGGTTCAGTGAAAGCACCCAATGATGCTTTCAACACGCAAGTGATCAAAGCCGATGCCAATGGCACTTTCGCTTACGCCATGCCGCGTGCCGGATGGTGGGGCTTTGCCGCCTTGATCGAAGATGACAAGCCCGCCAAATCTCCCGATGGCAAAGAGGCCAAGACGGAACTCGGCGGTCTCATCTGGGTGAAAACGACAGATATGACGGGCGCTCGCCCCGCGGCGCGAGGCAAATAGATTGGCGCATATTCCTGACGGCGTTTTGTCTCTCCCTGTGCTGGTCGGCGGCGGCGTGTTCGCCGTCGGCGCTGTAGCGCTGGGATTGAAGAAAATTGGTGACGAGGATATTCCGCGCACCGCTATTCTCGCCTCGGGATTTTTTGCACTCTCTCTCTTCGCTCTGCCTGTCGGGCCATCGAGCATTCATCTGCTGCTCGGTGGACTGATGGGCATTGTTCTGGGCACGGCCATCTTTCCTGCCGTCTGCGTAGCGCTGCTTCTGCAAGCGGTCATGTTTGGCTTTGGTGGCCTGACGACGCTGGGCGTGAACATCGTCAACATAGCTCTGCCGGGTGCTGTGATTGGCGCCATCGTTGCGCCTATGGTTCAGCGCGCGACACCAGCGCGCGCTGCCTTGATCGCAGGCATTGCCAGCGCGCTGTGTGTCGCGCTCACCGGCTTGATGGTGGCGGCCTCCCTCGCGCTCTCTTCGACCGACTACATGCTATCCGCACGCGTGATGATTGCGACTTATCTGCCGCTCATGCTGGTCGAAGGTTTTGTCGGCGGCTTTTGCATTTCTTTCGTGAAACGGGTGAAGCCTGAATTGCTGGCAGGTGCAGCATGAAACTCTGGCGCGCGCTTCTGCCACTCTTCGCTTTGTCGCTCATGGTGAGCGGCGCTGAAGCACATCGTCTGAAGCTTTTTGCCACGCTCGAAGACGGCACGATCTCCGGCTATGCGTTCTTTGTCGGCAGCGGCCGCGCGCAAGATGCGGATTTGCGCATCACGGATGCCAATGGCAAAGAAGTGGCTGCGCTGCGCACAGACGCCAAAGGCGCCTATAGCTGGAAAGCCCCCAGCGTGCAGACCTATCACCTCATCGCCAATACAGGCGATGGACATGTGGCGGATACAACCATTGATGCCAAGCGCTTCGCTGGCCTCTCAGCGAATGCAACTGACACAGCCGACGATGATGAAAGCTCGCCTGCCGGCAACATCAGTGCCGCGCAAATCGAGCGCATTGTCGATGCAGCCGTCGCGCGCCAAATGCGCCCGCTCATTGAAGCCTATGAAGCCGCGGAAGGCCGCACGCGCTTCAATGATATTATGGGCGGCATCGGCATGATCATCGGCCTTGCTGGCCTCTCGCTCTGGGCGCAAGCGCGCCGTCGGGAGAAAAAGCCGTGAGCCTCGCACGCCTGACTGAGGCCCCTTCCCTCGTCATCACGCGGCTTGATCCGCGCACGCGCATCATCAGCGCTGTGGTCTGCGTGCTCACCGCTGTATCGATGACGCGCACGACGGGACAAATCGGCATGGTGCTGGCGGCCTTTGCTCTGGCCCTTCTGGCTGAAGTGAATTGGCGCGACATGCTGCATCGCCTAGCCCATGTCGAAGGCTTTATGGTTGTGCTCCTGATCTTGCTGCCCCTCACAATGGAGGGCCGCACGCTCGTGGCCCTCGGACCATTCGCGCTGTCTGACACTGGCCTGATGCGCGCTCTGGCCATTGTGATGAAGGTCAATGCAGCGGTCATCGCCACCATGGCTCTGCTCGCGACATTGGAGCCCGTGCGGTTGGGGCGCGGCCTTGCCTCGCTCGGCATGCCCGCCCGCCTCGTTCATATTCTGCTCTTTCTGGTGCGCTATCAAAGCCTCTTCCGCGAAGAAGGCGCGCGCTTGATGGAAGCGATGCGCGCACGTGGCTTTGCCCCGCGTTTGGATCAGCGCACCTGGCGCGCTTACGGCAATTTCACCGGCATGTTGCTGGTGCGCTCGATGGAACGCGCGGAGCGTGTCGAAGAAAGCATGCGCTGCCGCGGATTTTCGGGCAAATTTCCGCTGCGCACGACGCGACCTCTTGGCTTGGTTGATTTCGCTTTTCTCTTGGCACTGGCCTGCGGCCTTGCAGCCCTCATCATTCTGGATCGCCTCGCATGACACATCTGATCGAAATGAAGAATGTCATTGTCGAGCGTGATGGTGCACGTGTTCTGGATGGCGTGTCGATGCATGTGGAACGCGGTGAGAGATTGGCCGTTATTGGCTCCAACGGCGCGGGCAAAACAACTTTTCTGCGCGCTCTGATCGGTTTGCAAAAACTATCAGGCGGCAGCATTGAAGCTTTTGGCCGTGTGCGACAGACCGAAGACGATTTCCGTGAAGTGCGCCTGCGCGCCGCCTATCTCTTTCAGGATGCCGATGATCAGCTCTTCTGCCCGAGTGTGGTGGAAGACGTGGCCTTTGGTCCGCTCAACCAGGGTTTTTCAGAAGAGGAAGCCATGGACAAGGCGCGCGCCACTTTGGCACGCCTCGGTCTCTCGGCTCTTGGGCCGCGCGTGACGCGCAAATTATCAGGTGGCGAAAAGCGACTTGTGTGTCTGGCCGCCATTCTGGCGATGGATCCGGATGTTCTACTGCTTGATGAGCCGACCAATTCTCTCGATGCCCATCACGTCGAAAAGCTTGTCGAGATTCTCAACTCGCTTGATGTGGGCATGATCATCGTCTCGCATGACCGCCCCGTACTCGACCGTTTGGCGAGCCGCGCTTTGCTCATGAAGAATGGGCAACTCGAAGCGGCTGTCTTGCATCGTCATCCGCATATGCATGAACATGTGCATATTCATACGGATCACGCTTGAACGGTCACCTGACACTGGCGGACCCGTCTCCGATACCCTGATCTGAGCAGAGAGAGACGGGTCCGCCTTGCGGCAAGGCAAAGGCTCAAATGAGCCGTTTATTTTTTGCGATAGACCAGCAGCGTTTCATACATGCCTACCTTTTCGACGCTGCTTTCCTTTTCCCATTGCTTGATCACTGTGGACTCAGCCGTGTCGAAAGCGAAAGACTTGGTGTAGAAAAGGATATAGCCGCCAGAACGCGTCTTGTGCGTGAGCATGTCGGTCACTTCGCGGTCCGTCAGCGCGCCGTAGAGATCATTGCGCTCATTGCGGAATTCGCAGAGGTGGAACAAAGACACCACATCGAACTGCGGGAGCAGACGCTCTTCGAGCTGATAAATGTCGCCGAAGAAAGCCTTGTAGGTCTTTTCCACTTCCGGGCGATCAATGGCGAGTTTGACGAAGGTGTCATATTCGCCAGGGCTCGCCGTAATGCCGTAAACGCAATTGTTGCTTTGGTTTTCAGCCTGCCGAATTCCCACAATGTGGTGGCTGCCTGTGCCGAAATGGAAGATCGACGCATCTTTGATACCCGTCTTCTCAATCCAGTCACAGAAGTGCACGTCACACGGACAGGTCTCAACCTGTAAATCCCACACGGCGTCCCAGAAATGCAACTTACGATCCACATGCTCATTCATTTGAAGACCCCTATGACAGGCAAATTCCCCCGAACGCCTTGAATATCGGCGCCGCGTTCGGTGAGACGGACTTCGCCCGCATCGTCCCTTTCCAAGACGAAGCGGCGCGAATGGAGATCGGCAAGGCCTGCAGCCCCGCCGGTGGTGATGAGGATCGCAGCCGGCAAACATTGCGCGAGGCGATCAAACAGATCTATTTGTTCGGCAGCGCCGAAACAGGAGAAAGCATCTTCGAGAATGACAATGCCCGGCCGCGTCACCATGAGACGCGCCAAAGCCACGCGCTGCTTCTCACTGGCAGAGAGCACATGTTCCCAGTGCTCGACCTCGTCGAGCCGCTCGGCCAAATGATCCGCACCGCAGATTTCGAGTGCGCGCAAACAGGCTGCTGTCGAATAGGCTTCTAGTCCGCGTGGGAAGCAGATGATATCGCTGAGCCGCCCCGCCTGCAAAAAGGGATTGGCGGCGACGTAAGACACTTGCTGGCCATGCGGTACTCGGATTTCGCCCTCGCCCCAGAGCCAAAGCCCGGCGAGCGCGCGCAGCAGGCTTGATTTGCCGACCCCTGCCGCACCACTGACGATAATCCGGTCGCCCGGCTCAAAACGCGCATGCGCACGTTCAATGACGATTTCGCCAGACGGGCGCATCAAGCGCAATTCATGCAGCTCAACCGCCTCCACCGCGACCTGCGGACGCGTGATCATTGGCACGCCATCCTGCTCGCTGCGGTCCGCATCGGCCATAGCTTCGTTCAGTTCCACAATGCGGCGGGCTGAAGCCGACCATTCCGCAACGCGCGAATAATTATCGATCAGCCAGCCAATCGCGATTTGCACCTGCACGAAGGCTGAGGCGAGCTGCATGACTTCGCCCAGAGACAAGTCACCCGCGAGATATTTTGGCGCGGCCAACACCAGCGGAAAAACCGGCACCATGGCGGCATTGCCATTGGTGAGCCAGGTAATGCGCGCATTTTGTCTCACCACCCGCATCCATTTGAATGCCAGCGCACTATATGTGCTCGACAGCTGACGACGCGAATGGTCTTCGCCCTGTGTCAGGACAATGGCTTCGGCATTTTCGCGCATAGCCATCATTTCAGTGCGAAACCGCGCCTCCGCTTCATTGCGTGACGCCACAGCGCTCGATAGCCCCCCGCCCACCAACGGCATGAAGGCAGAAACGACCACGCCATAGACCAATGCGCCAATCACCATGAAAGCGGGGATATGAAATTCACGCCCGCCAAAGGCGACATCCAAGCCGCCACCGACAGTCCAGAGGATGACCACGAAAGTCGATGCCGTCAGCACCGCCGTAATGAGACCGATGGCGAAATCGGTCAACGGCTCCGTCGCCATACGCACATCATCAGAAATGCGATATTCGGGGTTGGGGAGCCCGTTGCGGGCAATGCGCATGCGGTAAAAGCGCTGACCTGAAAGCCAGCGGTCAAGCAATCGGGTCGTGCACCATTCGCGCCAGCGTACCTGCAGCCTCTCACGGCAAAGCAGAATGCCAACCCCGACTGCCGCCACACAGAAGACAAGCAGCGGAAAAGCAAAGGCCGCCAGAGCTGCCCCACCCGTGTCATGACGCTCCAGCGCGTCGAAAAACCAGCGGTTCCACCGGTTCATGCCGACATCGACGAGAAGTTTGGCTATTAGACAGGCAACAAGCCCGAAGGTGAGAAGTCCGGCGGCGCGAGCCGTCGCGCCACGCCAATAACCGCCAGCAAACTGAATGAAAGAACGCAAGAGATGCGATCGTTTCTCCTCAGCCATCTCAAGACGAGGCTCGGAAGGCGTCCCGGTCATTCATTCCATCCCTTGGCGCCCATTTAACGGGTCGAGCGTGGACTAAAGGATAAACAGGCCGTTGCTAGCTCCGGAAGTCTCGTGGGACTCTCCACGCGGCTTTTCGGGTCACGACCGCGTGAGACAGGGCCTGTTCTCACGTAACGTTGATCAACAGACTAAAGCTGAACGCCCACTGCCAATGAGCATTCCTCTTGCAAGAACAGGTTCTAAGGACCGATGAGGCGATTGAAAACAAACCGCATCTGCGCCCAGCAGGGGAACAGCATTATCAGGCAACCCGTTCTGGTTCAAACCTTTGCCTCGCTAATTGCATAAACTCAAACTAGCGTATCGTAAGACAATAAATCCTTTTTGCTAGCACTGATTTATAATTATCAGCAAAAACCTTGGTTGAGCTTTTCTAGAGCGGTTTTTCGTCCGGCTCGGTCTCTTCAATAGCCTCTGACACATCTTCCAAGCTCGCGCCCTGGCTGATGCGCTTGGAAATGTCGCGCAGGCGCGTCAATTGCTGGACGATGGTGGGCACATGATCGAGCCCCTCCATCAACCGCCACACATAAACAAGAATGGCGAAGATATCACCCGTCTCGCTTTCCGGTAGAACTGTGGCCCGCAAGAGAATGGCAATAAAGACTAAAATCGACAGGACCTCGATAATGGTCCAGTTGAAGGCTGCTGCATCGGAGAGCTTCACACGCCAATTGCGCACGGCGGTAAAATGCGCGCGCACCTCGTCACGCTTGTACCGCTCAATGAAGACCACTTCTTTTTCGAGCTGGTCATTGAGCTCTTTGTTGAGCCGCGATGTGACGCGCACATAGACTTTATTGACCAGATAGACCGGGATGAACAGAAGCGCGGCCAAAGCGCCGATCGTCATATCATACCAGAAGAGAATAATGGCTGAGCCAAAGATATGGATCAGCGAGGTGATGACGACGGGAACATCAATCTCGAAGAAGGTGACGAATTCGCGTGACATGGCCGAGCGCGCAGCAACCGAGGTGGCCTCAATCCCTGCCGTGCGCTGACGGACAATCGTGTCCTCGACAATGTCATTATAGACCTGCGTATAGACCCGCGTGTCATACATTTGGCGGAAGCAGCCAATAGAGGCCCGCGCCGTCCAGGCAAAGACGATTGGCAAGGCATGATGAAAATCATGCGACATGAGCCCATCAATCGCCACGCCAGTCGCCCATGGGTAAGACAGTTCAAGCAGGTCCTCGAGGAAGGTGAGCGCATAGGTCAGGCCTATTCGCCACTTATAAGGACGAACCGCATCCAAAGCTGTGCGCGTTTTCGGTTTCATCAAGTTCTTCTTCTTTTCCAGCAAAACTCATTCTGAGTGCGTCAGTCGCAAAACAGTCACTTTTGCCGCCTTGTTGCCACAATTGGGACCGACAAGACACCATCTGATTCACCAATAGGGCAAGTCGGAGGGGGCTGAAAAGGCCCCCAGCGTTTAATCGACTGAGGCAAGCCGTGTTGAGGCCTGCCACATGCCCCGGGGAAGTTGACGGCATTCCCGCCACCAGCTCGGCCCCCGAGGAGATTTAATGGTCCATTCCAAAGCTAAGACGCGCGCAGTGAAAGCTGCGGCCTTGATGCTTTCGATTCCGGTGATGGCTCACGCCATGACTGCGATGGACCGCGTCCCGCTCCCCGTGCCACGCCCAACATGGCTTGATGCAGCCCCTCTCGATGAGGTCGCTCACGACATCGAGGCGACCCCTGCCCCCGTACAAGTCGCTTCACTGCCTGACCCTGTGCCATTGCCGATTGCGCGCCCCGCAAGGCTTGGTCGTGTCACTGTTGATGTCGATGTCCTCAGTGATGCGCCAGTGAATGATGCGCCGCCCTTTGCGACAAAAGTTGCAACCCTGCCTGCGCGTGTTCCACTTCCTATTCCGCGCCCTGATTTTCTCGACGCTGTTCCGAATGATGATGAGCCTACGCCAAAAGTTACGCGCGTGCCGCGTCATGCGCCGGCTGATGAGACCGCGCGCAATGGCTCTTCAGCGCTGCACAGCATGATCGAAGATTATGCGCGCTATCATGGCGTGCCCTTGCGCCTCGCACACCGCATCGTCCAGCAGGAGAGCCGCTACAATCCGACGCTCAAGGCGAAAGCCCATTTCGGCTTGATGCAGGTGAGCCTGCCGACTGCCAAGTCGATGGGCTATGGGGGTGATATCCCGGGCTTGCTGGATGCGAAAACCAATCTGACCTACGCCATGCCCTATTTGGCGAATGCCTGGATCATCTCAGGCGGCAATGAAGAGAAGGCACGTCGCCTCTATATGAGCGGCTATTACCCGGACGCGAAGCGCAAAGGTCTGCTCAAAGAGCTGCGCAAGGCCGAGAGCCCGGCCGTGCCCGGCGAAGTCGAAGCTGCAGACGCGCGCTAAAGCAAGCCGCGAGGCTCAAAACATTCATTGAGAGAGAAAAGCCTCAGCGCAAATAGAGCTCTGCTGCATGGGTTTGTCGACATTTTGCGGTGCGGTACCGCCAAAACGAAAACGCCTCTCCGATCCGCGATGGGACGAGAGAGGCGTCTCGAATGAATGCAGCGTGAGCTGCGGATCATCCTGCTGCTGACACGACCACCACAGAGGCGATCGTGTCTTACAGCTGTTCCTGACCCTGTCTTGCGACAGGCACCAAGAATTAGGCAGCGACCGGAGCGGCCTTCGCCTTGCGCACAGCGCGCTTCTTGGCAGGCTTACGAGCAGCCTTCTTAGCAGTCTTCTTGACGGCCTTCTTAGCGGTCTTCTTGACAGCCTTGCGAGCGGTCTTCTTGACGGCCTTCTTTGCAGTCTTCTTGGCAGTCTTCTTGACGGCCTTCTTAGCAGTCTTCTTCACTGCCTTCTTAGCGGTCTTGCGAACGCTCTTCTTGGCAGCGCCCTTACGGGCAGTCTTCTTGGCCGCGGTCTTCTTCGCAGCCGGCTTACGCTTCGTTGTTGCCTTAGCCATCTGAGGTCCCCTCTGATTTTGTCCGCCGGCGAAAGAAATTCAGTACCGGCATGAGGCTTGGATAAAGTAGCTCCGTTAACGAGTGGTGCAAGTGTCTGTTTCGCAAATGACTCGTTTTCGACCCACTCATGAGCGTGCAAGAGCATCGCGGTCCAAGCATTCAAGCAACGCGATTGAACGCGACTTGCGACATGATTTTGTCGCTGCTGATCTTCATGCTCATGGCCCCGCACAAGCAGCCAATGAAGAGCCCAAACAAGGCCGGCAAAGGCTCCACTACACCCCCATCCTGCTGAGGGGCCACGAAGAAATGCCCAATTTTAGCGGACTTTTTGAGTCGGCCCCCCGTTAACCAAGAATAAACCATCCGATTCGGGGCTCGATTCTTGTCAAGCCCAAAAAGACCTCAGACTAGATTTTTATGTGTCCTCTCCACGGCTCATAAGGGCGCGCATGAGGCAGGCGCCAACATCCTTGCAAGAGGCGTGTGAGACCTCTCATGAGCATCAAAAAAAAATTTTGCTAAATGCATTTTTTTTCAAAAAAAAAGCGCCGCGGAGACCGCGGCGCGATGCGAATCGCGCAAATCGAGAGAATCACACCTCCCGACTTGCGTCCGATTCAGATCCCCAATTTCTGTTTGAGGAGGTCATTTACAGACTGCGGATTCGCTTTTCCGCCGGTCTGTTTCATCACTTGACCAACGAACCAACCAAGCATTGTCGGCTTCGCTTTCGCCTGCTCAACCTTATCCGGATTGGCTGCGATGATCTCATCAACGGCCTTTTCAATCGCACCGGTGTCGGTCACCTGCTTCATGCCGCGCTGTTCGACGATGGCATTGGGATCACCACCTTCGCTCCAGACAATCTCGAAAAGATCTTTCGCAATCTTGCCTGAGATGGTGTTGGCGGAGATGAGATCGACAATCGCGCCGAGCTGTTTTGCTGAGACCGGCGAGGTCGCAATCGTCTTGCCTTCCTTGTTCAGACGACCAAAGAGCTCGTTGATCACCCAGTTCGCCGAGATCTTGGCATCGCGACCGCGCGCGACCTCTTCAAAGTAATCGGCTGACTCGCGCTCCATGACCAACACGCCCGCATCATAGGGCGGCAGGCCATATTCCTTGATGAAGCGCGCACGCTTGTCGTCCGGCAATTCCGGCAAACCTGAAGCCAGCGCATCCACATAGGCCTGATCGAATTCCAGTGGCAGCAGATCGGGATCGGGGAAGTAGCGATAGTCATGCGCTTCTTCCTTCGAGCGCATTGCGCGCGTCTCGCCCTTGCCAGGGTCAAACAGGCGGGTCTCCTGATCAATCTTGCCACCATCCTCGATGATCGCGATCTGACGACGCGCCTCAACCTCGACAGCTTGACCAATGAAGCGGATCGAATTGACGTTCTTGATCTCGCAGCGTGTGCCAAGCGGACCACCGGGGCGACGCACGGACACGTTCACGTCTGCGCGCAGGCTGCCCTCTTCCATATTGCCATCGCAAGTGCCCAGATAACGCAGAATGGTGCGCAGCTTCGACACATAAGCACGCGCCTCTTCTGCCGAGCGAATGTCGGGCTTGGAGACAATCTCCATCAGCGCCACGCCTGAGCGGTTGAGATCAACGAAGCTTTCATTGGGCGACTGGTCGTGGAGCGACTTGCCCGCATCCTGTTCCAGATGCAGACGCTCGATGCCGACTATGATCTGCTCGGTGGGCGTCACATCGACGATGACTTCGCCCTCGCCCACGATCGGATCTTTGAACTGGCTGATCTGATAGCCCTGTGGCAGATCCGGATAGAAGTAATTCTTCCGGTCAAACACCGAGCGATGATTGATCTGCGCACGCAGGCCCAGACCCGTGCGGATCGCCTGCTTGACGCATTCCTCATTGATGACGGGCAACATGCCGGGCATGGCTGCGTCGACGAGCGAGACATGGCTGTTCTGCTCGCCACCGAAAGCGGTTGAGGCACCGGAGAACAATTTGGAATGAGATGTGACCTGCGCATGGATTTCCATGCCAACGACAATCTCCCAATCGCCCGTCGCGCCCTTGAGATATTTGGAGGGTTTCGCGGTTGTATTCATCTGGCTCACCACCAAGCTTTCGGCAGGGACATGCGGCCCGCCGCCTGTTCAATCACTTCAGCGACTGAGAAGAGCGTTTCTTCTTCAAACGGACGGCCGATCAATTGCAGACCAAGCGGCAGGCCGCTGGCTGACAATCCACCGGGCACAGCCAGACCCGGAAGGCCCGCCATATTCACCGTCACGGTGAAAACGTCATTGAGATACATTTCGACCGGATCGCCCGACCCCTTCTCGCCAATGCCGAAAGCGGCAGAGGGTGTGGCAGGCGTCAGGATCGCGTCGATGCCATCCTGATAGGCGAGTTCGAAGTCGCGCTTGATGAGCGTGCGGATTTTTTGCGCGCGCACATAATAAGCATCGTAATAGCCAGCCGAGAGCACATAGGTGCCGATCATGATGCGGCGGCGCACTTCGCGGCCAAAACCTTCGGCGCGTGTATTTTCATACATGGACGAAATGTCTTTGCCGGGAACCCGCAGGCCATAGCGCACACCATCATAGCGCGCGAGATTGGATGAGGCCTCAGCAGGCGCCACAATATAATAGGCGGGTAGCGCAGTCTTGGTATGGGGCAGCGAGATGTCGACGATCTCGGCACCAGCTGCGCGCAGCCATTCAATGCCCTGCTGCCAGAGCGCTTCGATTTCGGCCGGCATGCCGTCGATGCGATATTCTTTCGGAATACCGATCTTCTTGCCCTTGATGGAAGCGCCGACCGCCTTTTCATAATCAGGCACAGGCGCATTCACGCTGGTGGAGTCTTTGGGGTCATAGCCAGCCATCGAGCGCAGCATGATCGCGCAATCACGCACATTGCGGGCTATGGGGCCAGCCTGATCGAGCGACGAGGCGAAGGCCGCCACGCCCCAACGCGAGCAACGGCCATATGTCGGCTTGATACCAACCGTGCCGGTGAAAGCTGCGGGCTGGCGGATCGAGCCACCTGTATCGGTCGCAGTCGCACCCAAGCAAAGATGCGCGGCAACAGCAGCTGATGAACCGCCCGATGAGCCACCGGGAACAAGAAGTCCCTTCTTGTCGCCTTTCAGCGCGGAACGGCCCTTATCCGCATCCCAACCCGGCGGCAGCCAGGGCGAGGCAACGGGACCATAATAAGATGTCTCGTTGGATGAGCCCATGGCGAACTCATCCATATTGAGTTTGCCGAGCATGACAGCGCCATCGCGCCAGAGCTGGCTCGTCACGGTGCTCTCATAAGGCGGCTTGAAGCCGTCGAGAATATGGGAGCAAGCCTGCATATGCACGCCTTGCGTCGCATAGAGATCTTTAATGCCAAGCGGCAGACCTTCGAGCGGACAAGCTTTGCCCGACGCAATGCGTGCATCGGAGGCTTTCGCCATATCGAGCGCCTTCTCCGGCGTCTCGACAATAAAGGCGTTCAGACCGCGCGCCTTCTCAATGGCGTCAATATGCGCCTTGGTCAGTTCGACCGAGGAGACTTTTTTGGACGCGACCGCATCGCGGGCTTCGGCCAAAGAGAGTTTGGTGAGATCGCTCATCATTCCACCACCTTCGGCACAGTGAAGAAATGATCTTCAGCGCCCGGCGCATTACCGGTGACGACGTCAGCGCCCGCATGATCGGTGACTTCATCTTTGCGCAAAGGCAGACGCATCGGGATGACAGAGGTCATCGCCTCAACGCCGCTGACATCAACGGCGCTCAGCTCCTCAACAAAAGCGAGAATGGCGTTCAGCTCTTCCTGGAGGTGGGGAACCTCCTCATCGCGCACGGCGATACGCGCAAGATGCGCGATCCGGCGGACGGTGGCCTGGTCAACGGACATGAAAACTCCGTGGGAGAAACAGCGGGTTTAAACGGGTGGGTGAAACGGGAGGTGAGCCTATAGCACCCCCTCCAAGGAGTGAGCAAACCATGGGGCCGAAGGGGCTGTCGACTACCCTGTCCCCAGCCGGGGAATTCTGCTAGGTCCGGCTTATGGCCACAGAAATTCTGACCCTCGACGAGCTTCTCACCCGCCTGCCCCGCTTTGCGCGGCTCATCGGGCTTGATCTGGGAACCAAAACCATCGGGGTGGCTGTCTCTGATGTGGAGCGGCGGATTGCCAGCCCCGTGGAGACGATCCGGCGCGAGAAATTCACTGCCGACGTCCAAAAGCTTTCCACCATCACCAAGGCCCAAGAGGCCTTCGCGCTGGTCATCGGACTGCCCTTGAATATGGACGGCACCGAAGGGCCACGCGCACAGGCTACGCGCTCCTTCGTGCGCAATCTCGATGCGCATCTGAAATTGCCCGTCATCTATTGGGATGAACGCCTGTCCACCGCTGCTGTGACACGCACGCTGATCGAACAAGATGCCTCACGCGCCAAACGCGCAGAAGTCGTCGATCGCATGGCAGCGGCCTATATTCTGCAAGGCGCGCTGGATCGGATACAAAGAATAAAACAGGATACAAATGAAATATTCAAAGAACTTCCGTAAGGAAGTCTTTGGTTGCGCGAGACTGTTGATGCAACCAGCTCGCTTCATCTTTGCCCTATTCGCTACCATTCATTGTGCTAGTGTTGAGATTAAGATGAACGTCTTTCGAGTTTGCTCATGCCGCCACGTCTTGTGACATCTGAAAACAATGTCACCCGCATTCATTCCAATGGCTCTGCTAACCCTGCAGACTCTGATTCCCGCGCGGAATTAGCGCGCTATATCGGCCAGATGGTGCTGGACCTTGAACGCATGGCCAATACGGCCAATCTCGAATTGCTCTCTTACTTTCTCGCCATGGCGCGTGCGGAAGCTGACACCATTGCCAATGTGCCAGCCCAAGCCAAGCCCGAGCGCGAAGCCCAGACACAGGCGCCCTATCGCGCGGAATGATCCGGGCGTGTGATCAGCGAGACCAGAGCGCCGCCATGGCGCTCGATCAATCCTTCCAACTCCAATTCAAAAAGCGTCACGCGCAATTGCGCCAGCGGCGCTTCACTGAGGCGTGCCAGATCATCAACTGAAACGGGTGATGGGCCGAGCAGATCAACAATCCGCGCGCGCCAATCCATATCTGCATGTGCAACACGCGCGACAGGTGAGATGAACGCAACAGGCTCCGGCTCATCCATCTCGTGACCCGCCAATGTGACAGGTGTTGGCGACGTATCCAACAGATCAAGCTCATCCCACAATGGCTCGACAGGATCGTTGAAGGTTTCAAACAGCGTTCCGGGCTCGGGCAAACCATCGCGCAGGATCGGCGCCAAGGCTTCCAATATATCGGACGAGGTCGTGCAGATGATAGCGCCCTCGCGCAACAAATCATTCGTGCCTTCTGCGCGCGGATCAAGCGGTGATCCGGGAACCGCAAAAACCTCGCGTCCCTGTTCGCCTGCAAAACGCGCTGTGATGAGCGAACCGGAGCGGCGCGCCGCTTCCACCACCAATGTGCCCAGAGCCAGACCTGACACCAGCCGATTGCGACGCGGAAAATCACGCCCGCGCGGCTCCCAGCCCAAGGGCATTTCACTCACCAAACAACCACGCTCTGAAATGGCGCGCGCCAAATCTTCATGCTCGTTTGGATAAATGCGATCCAATCCACCAGCCAGCACTGCGACTGTGCCAGTATTCAGAGACGCACGATGGGCGCGCGCATCAATGCCGCGCGCGAGGCCCGATATAATCACCACATCCTGCGCACCGAGCTCCGCGGCAACCCGCTCGGTAAAGGCAAGCCCTGCGGCAGACGCATTGCGCGAGCCGACAATGGAAACAGCAGGCCGCGCGAAGAGCGAAACATTGCCCAACACGCAGAGAACAGGTGGCGGCGCATCAATCGCGCGCAGGCTTTTGGGATAATCATCTTCACCCAGACATAAAAGACGCGCGCCGAATTTCTGGATCGCCTCCATCTCGCGCTCGCAATCTTCGCGCGCAGCCACGCGGATGGTGCGCCCGCCCTGTTTGGCCAGATGCGGCAAAGCCTCAAGTGCGGGCCCTGCACCGCATAACGATTGACGAGGGTGCGAAAGGTGCGAGGCCCAACATTTTCACTGCGGATCAAACGCAGCCAATCGAGACGCTGCGCATCAGACAATTGCATGGGGAAAGCCCCGTCAAAAAAATCAAAAAATGCTTTTTAAAAAATCAGGATTTGGGTTCGGCCTTCTGGCCGATCTTGCCTTCAGTACCATTCAACAAGCGCTGAATATTTTCAGCGTGACGGAACCAGAGCAAAATCGCAAGCGCGACGAATAGCTCGGCTTCTCCCTGCAAACCAAAAACCATCATCGATGCTGGCACTGCAAGACTGGCCACCAAAGCACCCGCCGACGAATAGCGCGTGAGATAAGCAGTTGCTAACCAAGCGGCAATGAAGACGAGCGCAGAGGGCCAATGCAAAGCGACAACGAGGCCTAGAAAAGTCGCAACGCCTTTGCCGCCTTTGAATTTCAGCCAGACAGGATGCAAATGACCAATGAAAGCGCCAAGCCCCGCCAGAATGGCAAGCTCGCGCGAAAATTGTAGCGCGATCAAAACTGCAACCGTGCCCTTCACTGCATCGAGCAGCAAAGTCGCAATGGCCAAATCCTTGCGGCCTGTGCGCAGCACATTGGTTGCCCCAATATTACCCGAGCCGATAGCGCGCAGATCACCTGTGCCAGCCAACTTCGTCAGCACCACACCAAAAGGAATGGAGCCGAGCAAATAGCCAAGAACAAGGGCGATGATTTTCTCTTCCATGGTCCTCAGCCGTGCAGGACTTTGCCCGCGACCATAGCGAGCTTCACGACACCTTGCAGACGCGCTTCATCAAAGGGCGTGTTGCGACATTGCGAATGAAGTTTTGAAGGATCGACAACGAAAGGCTCGTCGGGATCAAAGCGGATGAGATCAGCAGGCGCGCCTTTGGCGAGACGGCCTTGCGGCAGGCCCAAAATCTCGGCCGGACGCGATGTCATGGCGCGCAGAAGTTTGGGCAGCGAAACTTGTCCGTTGTGCACGAGACGCAAGGCGGCAGGCAGAAGTGTTTCAAGACCAACGGCACCGGCTTCAGCTTCAGCAAAAGGCACGCGCTTGTCTTCGACATCCTGACCGCAATGATCGGACACGATCACATCGATAGCGCCGGAATTGATGCCTTCGATAAGAGCGAGGCGCTCATCTTCATGTCGCAGAGGCGGCATGAGTTTGAGGAAGGTGCGATAATCGCCAATGTCATTTTCATTCAGCGTGAGATGATTGATCGACACGCCGCAAGAAACATTGAGACCGCTCGCGCGCGCCTTGACCATCGCATCCATGCCAAGCGTGGATGAGATGAGCTCGGCGTGATAGCGCGCACCCGTCATGGCTGCGAGCCGCAGATCGCGGTCGAGCATTATGACTTCAGCTTCGCGCGGAATGCCCATCAGCCCCAAGCGCGAGGCAAATTCGCCTTCATTCATCACGCCTGATGCAGCAAGATCTGGATCTTGCACAAAGTGCATGACGAGCGCATCGAAATCGCCCGCGTAAGTCATGGCGCGGCGCATGACTTGCGCATCACGCACCGAAACGCTGCCATTGCCGAAACCAATCGCACCGGCGCGGGTCAAGAGACCCATTTCACCAATTTCTTTGCCAGCGAGACCCTTGGTCAGAGCCGCGATGGAATAGAGCCGCACGCTGTCATTGTCGCGCGCGCGACGCACAAAAAAATCAACCAGCGCCGTTGTGTCGCGCACTGGATTTGAATCAGGTGACACGCACACGCTTGTCACACCGCCTGCAAGTGCAGCGCGTGAAACAGAAGCGATGGTTTCACGATGCTCGGAGGCGCGCATATCAATGAGGCCGGGCGACACAACATCGCCCTTGCACTCGATCACATCCGCGCTGCTGCCGACATTGGCGCGCGTCACGCTTGCGCCGACATCTTTGATCACGCCATTTTCGATGAGCACGCCACCGCGTGTTTCCGTGCCTGCCACCGGATCAATCAGGCGGGCGTCGAGGAGGGCGAGGTTTTTAGGTGCGCTCATCATCTCACCCGTTCGGCAGATTTCTGGAGAGCGCTTCAAGCACAGCCATGCGTACGGCCACACCCATTTCCACCTGCTCATTGATGAGCGAGCGCGAACCATCAGCTACGGCGGAATCAATTTCCACACCGCGATTGATCGGGCCCGGATGCATGACCAAAGCGTCGGGCGCCATGGCCACCAGCTTCTCTTCGGTCAGCCCATGGAAATGCGCATATTCTTTGAGCGAGGGCACATAGGCGCCATCCATGCGCTCACGCTGCAAGCGCAGCATCATGACAATGTCAGCGCCGGCAATGCCCTTGTTGAAGTCGCGGAAAACTTCCACGCCCATGCGCTCAATACCAGCGGGCAGCAAAGTGGAAGGCGCTACAACACGCACACGCGCGCCCAGCTGCGTCAGCAAAATCATATTGGAGCGCGCAACACGCGAATGCGCCACGTCCCCGCAGATCGCGACGGTCAGACCTTCGATCTTGCCCAAGCGGCGACGAATGGTCAGCGCGTCGAGCAGAGCTTGGGTCGGATGCTCATGCGAGCCATCGCCCGCATTAACGACCGAGCAGGAAACTTTCTTTGACAGAAGCTCAACCGCGCCCGAGCAATGGTGGCGCACGACGATCAGATCAGGGCGCATCGCGTTCAGCGTCACCGCTGTGTCGATCAAAGTCTCGCCTTTCTTCACGCTCGAATTGGCGACCGCCATATTCATGACGTCAGCGCCCAAGCGTTTGCCAGCCAGTTCGAAAGACGATTGCGTGCGGGTCGAGGCTTCGAAGAAGAGATTGATCTGGGTGCGACCGGAGAGAACCGTGCGCTTTTTTTCGATCTGTCGGGAAACTTCGACGGCTTCATCTGCTGTGTCTAGCAGATATTCGATTTCCGGACGGGAAAGCCCCGCGATCCCGAGCAAATGTCGGTGGGGGAATGAGGTCGTTGCGCGCATGGCTGCCATAAGTTGCCTGTATAGGGGGCAAAAGCGGGTCAAGGCAAGCGCAAGCCCCTGCCCTCAACAGTCTTAGCGGGAAAATTCCCGGTTTCGTCGCTCCAATTCCTCGCCATAACGGCGCAGCGCATGGGATTCGGTGACCAGACCGACCAGAAGGCGGCTGTCTGCTCCATCGACCACGGCCAAAACATCCGTCTCGGCTTTTTCGAAAGCATCGAGCGATTCACGGATATTCATATCCGGTAGCAAGAAGGCCTCCAGCTGACTGGCCAGCTCAGACACAGGGCGCTGCAAGCGGTCGACAGCTGCCGCATGCAGGCTCTCGGACAAGATCACTCCGGCATAACGGCCTTGCGCATCCACCGCCATGAGCTGGCGCGTTGTCCCGACCGGAAACATGTCGCGCGCCACGCCAATGGTCACGTCGCTTGGAACGGTGCGTAGATCTTTGCTCATCAGACGCGCGACATTGAGCTGGCGCACCCAGCCCACATCGTGTGGTCCGCGGATCGTCTCGCCACGCAGATGAAAGCGCCAGGTCGCGAAAGAATAACCAAATGTCTCGCGCACTATGAGGGCGCAGACGATACTTGCTGCCAAAGCAGCCATGGTGACTGAAAAGTCGCCCGTCGTTTCCAAAGCCAGCACTGTCATGCTGATGGGCGCGCCCAAAACGCCCGTGCCGAAAGCCGCCATAGCTGTGATGGCGGCAAGGCCAGCGGGAAAAGCAAAGGGCGTGAGTTCGGTGACGCTTTCCGCATAAAAGCGACCGAGCAATCCACCGATCAGCAAAGACGCAAAGAACAAACCACCACGAAAACCCGAGCCTAGAGAAATGGCCGAAGCAATGCCTTTGAGCACCAAAATAGAAGCCAGCACAGCCAGCGGCACGGATTGAATGAGGTTCAATTCAAAAGCGCCATGGCCTGCGCCCAAAACTTGCGGCGTGATGAGACCAAAGACGCCGACAATCAAACCGCCCAGCGCCGGGCGCAGATAAACAGGCAGCTTCTTGTTGCTGAAAAAGCGCTCGGCCAAAGCCACGCCCTGCATCAGCAAGATCGCCCCCAAAGCGCAGAGCGCTCCTAATATAATGACATGGCCGAAAAAGGCGCCCGTGGGCGCATTGAACTCGGTGACAACCGGCAAAGGCCCATGCCGATGCGTCACAAGATCGGACAGATAGCTCGCCACAATGGCACTCGCCATAACAGGAACAAGAGAGGCCACGGCATAGGCGCCAAGCACGACCTCAAAAGCATAGAAAGCACCCGCAAGCGGTGCGCCAAAAGCAGCAGAAATCGCGCCCGCTGCACCACAGGCGACAAGCAAACGCATATCGCTGCGTCGCGCCGCCAATCCGCGCCCGAAGAAAGAGGCAAGCGCCGCGCAGACTTGCGTATAGGCCGCCTCCAACCCCACCGATGCGCCAAAAGCATTCGAGATGAAGGTCTGCACCGTAATATATAATGAGCCGCCCATGCGCAGGCGCCCGCCATGCAGCGCATTGGCTTCAATCGCATCGGCCATCTGATCTTTGACGCGCGCGCCAAAAAGCCAAACAACAAGTGCAAGCAAAAGGCCACCCGCCACCGGCACGGCGAGCGCCAGCACGGGATCAAGGCTCACTTGCGCCGACAACCGCTCTTCGCGGCCAAGATTGAAAAGGATTTCATGGGCGCGCTGCGCCCCATTGGCGATAAGCCCGACCAGCACACCCGAAAGCGCACCGATGACCAGACCCGCAATGGCCAGCCCCGTCTCCCGCGCACGCACGAAACTGCGCATCCATTGAGGGAAGAAACGTTCAAAATTCTGGGTCGGTAGAACAGCCATAAGCACTCCCATGGATCCCGATGGCATAGACGATCCACGTCGCGAGACAAAATTATTTGCTCCCCCCGTAGGGGGGAGCATGGGGCGGGCTTGGAGCCATTTTCGGGCCAAGCCATTTGACAGGCCCCCAACCCTCCACCATGTTTCGGCTCCATCGAGGCCCCTTCAGGGCCCGGCTTATGGCTCAATCTGGACCCATTTGGCCGCATAACCCATTGATTTTCAGGATCTTTCCATGGACGTCGTCATCGTCGAGTCGCCCGCTAAGGCCAAGACGATCAACAAATATCTGGGCCCGGGTTATGAGGTTTACGCCTCATTTGGCCATGTCCGCGACCTTCCCTCGCAGGATGGGGCGGTCGATCCGAATGATGATTTTGCGATGAAATGGGAAGTCGATTTCAAGGCCTCTAAGCGCCTGTCTGAGATCGCAGCGGCTGTGAAAGACGCCGACACCGTCATTCTGGCCACCGACCCAGATCGCGAAGGCGAGGCCATTTCCTGGCATGTGCTGGAAATTCTGAAGTCCAAAAAGGTTCTCAAAGACAAGCGCGTCCAGCGCGTCGTCTTTAATGCCATCACCAAGACCGCGATTCTGGATGCGATGAAAGCGCCGCGCGAGATCGACACCGATCTGGTGGACGCCTATCTCGCCCGCCGCGCACTCGACTATCTCGTCGGCTTCAAACTCTCGCCTGTTCTGTGGCGCAAGCTTCCCGGTGCGAAATCGGCCGGCCGCGTGCAATCTGTTGCTCTGCGTCTTGTTTGCGATCGCGAGCTCGACATCGAAAAGTTCAAGCCGCGCGAATATTGGTCACTCGAAGCGTTTCTGCAGACCAAAGCTGGCGCGCCTTTCTCCGCTCGCCTCATCGGTGCGGATGGCAAGAAGATCAATCGTCTCGACATTGGCACGGGCACGGAAGCTGAGAGCTTCAAAGCCGGACTCGAAAACGCAACCTTCAGTGTGACAAGCGTCGAATCCAAACCCGCCAAGCGTCACCCCTACCCGCCCTTCACAACATCCACGCTGCAACAAGAAGCCTCGCGCAAGCTCGGTCTCGCACCAGCGCGCACCATGCAGATTGCACAGCGCCTCTATGAAGACGGCATTATCACTTATATGCGTACCGACGGTGTCGATATGGCGCCCGAAGCCATTGCTGGCGCGCGTCGTGTGATCGAGCAGGAATTTGGCGGCAAATATTTGCCCGGCGTGCCGCGCAAATATTCGGCCAAGGCGAAAAATGCGCAGGAAGCGCATGAAGCCGTGCGTCCGACCGATCTCGGCCGCCTGCCGCGCGAATTCAACCGCAGTGCGGAGAATGTCGAACAGGCGAAACTCTATGATCTCATCTGGACACGCACCATTGCGAGCCAGATGGAATCGGCTGAGCTGGAACGCACCAGCGTTGATATTGCAGCGACAGTGAATGGCGGCGCTTACAAGCAGGTTGATTTGCGTGCGACGGGACAAGTCGTGCGTTTCGATGGCTTCTTGAAACTCTATCAGGAAGGCCGCGACGACGATGATGATGAAGATGCCAATCGTCTGCCGCCCATGTCGCAAGGCGAGCCACTCACCAAAGAGCGCATCGAAGCCGTGCAACATTTCACCGAGCCACCGCCGCGCTTTACTGAGGCCACGCTGGTCAAGCGCATGGAAGAGCTCGGCATCGGCCGACCCTCGACTTATGCGTCCACGCTCGCCGTTTTGCGCGACCGCGAATATGTGCGCCTCGATAAAAAACGCCTTGTGCCGGAAGATCGCGGCCGCTTGGTTGTCGCGTTTCTGGAAAGCTTCTTCACCCGTTATGTGGAATATGATTTCACAGCGGCCCTTGAAGAAAAGCTCGATCTCGTCACCAGCCATGACATTCACTGGAAGCAATTGCTGCGCGACTTCTGGGCCGAGTTTTCGGTCGCGCTCGCTGGCACCGCTGATCTGCGCACAACGCAAGTGCTCGATGCGCTGAATGATCTTTTGGCACCCCATATCTTCCCTGAAAAGGAAGGCGTCGATAATCCACGCGCCTGCCCAGCTTGCGCTGCGGGTCAGCTCTCGCTGAAATTGTCGAAGTTTGGCGCATTCGTGGGCTGCACCAATTATCCCGAATGCAAATTCACGCGCGCCGTCTCACCCAATGCGGAAGGCGATGCGTCTGGGCGTCCGGGCGTGAAAGTTTTGGGCCGCGATCCGGCAACCGATCTCGAAGTTTCCGTGCGCAACGGCCGCTTTGGCCCTTATGTGCAATTGGGCGAGGAAAAGGATTCCAAAAAGACTTCGTTGCCGAAAAACATCCCGACAGACGAAGTCACCTTTGAACAAGCGCTCGCGCTTTTGTCGCTGCCGCGCGAAGTTGCCAAACATCCGACATCTGGCGATCCGATTGTGGCCGGCATCGGCCGCTATGGGGCTTATGTCCAACATCAAAAAACCTATGCCAATTTGGGCAAGGATGATGATGTGCTTGAAGTGGGGGCCAATCGCGCCATTGATCTCATCACCACCAAAGAACAGCGTGGCGGTGGTGGGCGCTTTGCAGGTCGCGAATTGGGCGATCATCCGACAGGCGGCAAGATTGCAGTGAAGGCCGGCCGTTTCGGAGCCTATGTGGCGTGGAACAAAATCAATGCCACCATCCCGAAGGGCACCGACCCTGACAGTTTCACACTCGAACAAGCGGTAGCCCTGATCGAAGCCAAGCAAAATGGCACGGGCGGTGATGCGGGTGGCGGCAAAGTGTTAGGCCAACATCCAGCAGGCGGCGCTGTGAGCGTGCGTGCGGGTCGCTATGGGCCTTATGTGAATTGGGGCAAGGTCAATGCGACAATTCCCAAAAGCCAATCGCCTGATGACATCACGCTCGAAGATGCGTTGATGCTGATCGAAGAGAAAGCCGGACCGGGCGCTGCACGTAAAGCTGCCAAGAAAGCGCCAAAGAAAGCTGCTGCCAAAAAGACAGCGGCCAAGAAAGCGCCAGCGAAAAAAGCTCCAGCCAAAAAAGCACCGGCCAAAAAGAAGGCCGTGAAAAAAGCGTGAAACAGCCCCTCCCCTCGCGCGCCGAGATCCTCGCCTTTATTGCGCGCGAGCGGGAAGCAGCGGGCGGTCAACCCGTGAAAATCGGCAAGCGAGAAGTCGCACGCGAATTTGGTATTCGCGGTGCAGACAAAATCGGCTTGAAAGCCATTTTGAAAGAATTGCTGGCTGAAGGCGAAGTCGAAAAGCGCGGCAAACGTTTTCATAAAGCCGGCATGCTTCCAAATGTCGTGCTGGCCGATGTCACCGGTCGCGACCGCGATGGCGATCTCGTCGCAACTCCCGTCGAATGGGATGAAGACAACGGCCCGACGCCGCGCATATTGATCAGCGCGCCACGCAAAGCCCGCCCAGGACAACCGGTTCCGGGTGTTGGTGATCGCGGATTGGTGCGCGTTGAATTGTCGGATGAGAGCACGGAAAAACTTCAAATTTATACGGGCCGCGTGATCAAGCTTTTGTCGCGCGCCAAAATGCAGGTGCTCGGCATTTATCGCAAAATGCCACAAGGTGGCGGTCGCCTGATTCCGGTTGAAAAGAAAAATATGAACCGCGAATTGGTGGTGCCAGATGGCGCACAGAAAGACGCGGAAGATGGCGATCTCGTCGCTGTTGAAATTATCCGCGAGGGCCGCTTTGGTCTGCCGGCCGCGCGGGTCAAAGAAAAGCTCGGCTCTTTGCGCAGCGAAAAGGCGGTGAGCCTGATTGCCATTCACGCGCATCATATCCCCAATAGCTTCCGCCCAGAAACTTTGGCCGAAGCCGAGAGCGCGCGTCCGGCACATATGGATCATCGCGAAGATTGGCGCGCATTGCCACTCGTCACCATCGACCCGGCTGATGCGAAAGATCACGATGACGCCGTGCATGCGCGCGCTGATGATGATCCCAATAATGAGGGCGGTTTTATCGTCACTGTGGCGATTGCTGATGTGTCGGCCTATGTGCGCCCCGGACGCCCGCTGGATCGCGAGGCTTTGGAGCGCGGCAATTCGGTCTATTTCCCTGATCGCGTCGTGCCCATGTTGCCTGAGCGCATTTCGAATGATCTGTGCTCATTGCGCGCGCTTGAAGATCGCCCTGCCCTTGCCGTGCGTATGATCATTGGCGCCGATGGCCAGAAGAAAAAGCACACGTTCCATCGCATTATGATGCGCTCAGCCGCCAAGCTTGCCTATCCGCAGGCACAAGCCGCCATTGATGGGCAAGTGGATGAGTTCACCAAGCCATTGCTCGACAATGTTCTAAAGCCGCTTTGGGCCGCCTATGAATGCGTCAAGCAAGAGCGCGCCAAGCGCAGCCCCCTTGATCTGGATTTGCCCGAGCGCAAAATCCTGCTCAAGCCCGATGGCACGGTCGATCGCATCATGGTGCCGATGCGGCTCGATGCACATCGCCTGATCGAAGAATTCATGATCCTCGCCAATGTGGCGGCGGCGGAAACGCTGGAACAGAAATCACAACAGCTGATCTACCGCGCGCATGACGAGCCATCTGCAGAAAAGCTCACGAACCTGTCGGAGTTCCTTTCCTCCATCGGCATTAAACTCGCCAAGGGGCAGGTTCTGCGCACGTCGAACTTCAACGACATTCTGGCCCGCGTGAAGGGCACGGATAATGAGCATGTCGTGAATGAAATTGTTTTGCGCACACAAGCGCAGGCGGAATATGTCGCAGAAAATTATGGCCACTTTGGCTTGAACCTCAAACGCTATGCGCATTTCACCTCGCCCATTCGCCGCTATGCCGATCTCATCGTCCATCGCGCGCTGATCCGCGCGTTGAAACTAGGGCCCGATGGCCTGCCCGATCTCGAAGGCGGGGAACTGGCTGAAATCGCCACGCGTATTTCAGCCTCCGAACGCCGTGCCATGGCGGCCGAACGCGAAACGACAGATCGCCTGATCGCCGGTTGGCTGTCGGAGCAAATCGGCGCCTCGTTCCAGGGCCGCATTGCTGGCGTGACCAAGGCGGGCCTCTTCGTGAAATTGTCGGAGACAGGCGCCGATGGATTCATCCCCGCTGCGACATTGGGCACGGATTACTTCCGCCATGAGGAAGGGCTCCACGCCCTGATCGGTAATCGGACGGGCGAAACCTTCCGTCTGGGCGATCCGGTCGAGGTCAAGCTTGTCGAAGCGGCTCCCTTTGCGGGCGCCCTGCGCTTCGAAATGTTGAGTGATGGCAAGCCCCGACCGGGTGGGGGCGGCTTTGGTAAAAAGGCGAAGAGCGGGCGCGACACCCCGTCACCTCGCAAAAAGGGCGCGAAAGCCTCATTGAAGTCGCGTAAGAAGAAGCGCTAGACAGGTTTCGAGCCAACCATGACGGATTCCATAAAACAGAATGAGGCCGCCCCGCGCGATTGGCGGGCCGCACTCAAGACAGGCTTTCGCATGCGCTGTCCGGCCTGTGGCGAAGGCCACATGTTTTATCGTTTCTTGAAGGTGAGCGATTGCTGTCCTCATTGCGGCGAAGAATTGCATCACCATCGCGCGGATGACGCGCCGCCCTATTTCACCATTCTTGTGGTTGCCCATGTGATCGGCGCACTCATGCTGTTTGTCGAAGAGCATAATGATGCGCTGGATGTGCGTATCCATATGGTGCTTTGGCCTGTGCTGACTTTGCTTCTCGTCTTCTGGCTGTTGCCGCGCTTCAAAGGGGCATTGATTGCCTATCAATGGGCTTTGCGTATGCATGGTTTTGAAACCGTGCAACCACGCGATAGCAAGGCTGCCGCGTGAGCGAGGCTTCGGCCAAACCTGCTTTTGCAGGCCTTGCAGGCGCCAAAGCAGCGCCGGGCTCTGGACATCCCACCATCCGCCCCGTGCCTGCTGCCACCATGATCATCGTCGATGGCTCGGGGTCTGAACCAAAGGTGCTGATGGGCCGGCGCCACCAATCCCATGTTTTCATGCCCGGCCGCTATGTCTTTCCAGGCGGGCGCGTCGATCCTTCAGACCGCAAGATGAATGTGGCAGGCGCCTTACATGAGCTGGTCGAAATGCGCCTGATGAAGCGCGCACGCCAAGCCACCTCCTCCAGCGCCCGATCTTTGGCGCTGGCGGCCATCCGCGAGACCTATGAGGAAACAGGCCTCCTCATCGGCTCGCCCGATTACGGGACGCCTGAGAGCCCGCCAGAAGGCCCTTGGGCCGACTATGCGAGCCACAACCTCTATCCTGAGCTCGATCGGCTTCATCTGATTGCCCGCGCTGTGACCCCGACCGGGCGCCCGAGGCGCTTCGACACGGCCTTTTTCGCTGTGGGGGCCGAGACGATCGCCGGACAGGTGGAGGGCATGATTGGCCCTGATAAAGAGCTGGTGGACCTCGTCTGGCTGCCCCTATCGCGGGCCGAAAAGCTCGATATGCCCTCGATCACCCATACGATCCTGCTCGAACTCGGCCAGCGGCTCGAGGCCGGCATGAGCCCCATGCTGCCTGTCCCACTCTATTTTGACCGTCGGGGCATTTGGCAGCGCGAGCTTTTGTAAAAGCACATCGCCCATCCTTGACATCCCTTTCGCGATCCGTAAGGTGCGCCCCAATCCGACCGGCCTTCGCGCCGGTCGCTTTCCTTTTTTTCCCGGCTGTGCCGGCTTTTCAGGATCAGACCCATGGCCAAGGCCGCCAATATCAAGATCAAGCTCCTGTCGACCGCTGACACCGGCTTTTTCTACGTGACGTCCAAGAACGCTCGCACCAAGACCGAAAAATTCACCTTCAAGAAATACGATCCCGTTGTGCGCAAGCATGTCGAGTTCAAGGAAACCAAGATCAAGTAAGATCCTGCTGTTTCACAAGAAACAAGTCGCCTCCGGGCGGCTTTTTTCGTTTTTGGGACAAGAAAAAGCCCCGGACGCGTGACACGCGCCGGGGCTTTTGAATTGGTGGCCGGTCGGGACGACGGCATGAGGAGGCCACTCCTTGCCATCACCGACCGGCCGACCCCACGGACCCAGGAGATGCGGCGGACCTGAGCACTCCGTAGGGTATCTGAAAACCGGATCCTTCCCCGTCAAGGGAGCAGACCCCGCGCCGAATTGCAATGCAAACCGGCCCCCGCTGGGACTTATCCCTCGCGTTTACCTAAACGGATTGCGTTAATTTGCCTGCGAATCTGTCCCTATCACCCATAAAGCCGTGGCAAGACGCCGAAATTGCGGCAAAGCCCCCTCAGGCGGCATGGGGCATCCCCTTATTAGTCGCCAATATAATTTTTGACCGTCTCAAGAAATTTCACGACTGAAATAGGTTTCGACAAATAGGCCTCGCAGCCGCCCTGCCGGATTTTTTCTTCATCGCCCTTCATGGCAAAAGCCGTAATGGCAATAACAGGAATATGTTTCAGCGCCGGATCTTCCTTGATCCATTGCGTGACCTGCAGCCCTGAAACTTCCGGCAATTGGATGTCCATCAGGATCAGATCCGGCATATGTGTGCGCGCGAGATCGGTCGCCTCAAGGCCCGAGCGCGTTTGCACTGTCTGATAGCCATGAGCCTCCAGCAGGTCATTGAAGAGCTTCATATTCAGCTCATTGTCTTCGACGATCAGAACTTTTTTGGACATGTTTTGCGCGACCCGTGCCACAGCCATTGCGGCATGATAGGAATTTACGACCCTAAACCTTGCCGAATTGAGAATCCGGCCCGGCAAAGATAACCGACTTTGGTTTTTCCGCAGAGCCCCTCATGACCGAGCGTCCGTTTCGTCCCCATCCCAAGCCGGAACCCCGCAATAAGGGCGAGAAAGAAACGCGTCAGCGGCCCCAGCCCGCGCGCGTCAGCCCTGAAAAGGCGGGCGAGATTGCCATTCTGGGACTGTCATGGCTGGCCGCTGACCCCGAACGGCTCGATAAATTTCTCTCCCTCACCGGCATCGACCATAGCGTCATTCGCGAGGCGGCCCAGCAGGCAGGCTTTTTGGGTGCTGTGCTGGAGCATCTTTGCGCGGATGAAGAAAGCCTGCTGGCCTTTGCCGCAGAATCCAATCTGGCGCCCGATGTTATCTCTGGGGCAGCTGTTACCCTCTCAGGTCCGGCCGAATGGCAGAGCATCTGAACGCGCTCTGCAGAGATTGCCTGACGGAGGGCGTACCCGCTGGACGCCCGATGCGCTGTGCGGCTTGCGGCTCACCTCGCCTCATCAAGCATAGTGAGCGCAAGGCGCTTTCCATCGCGCATATTGATTGTGATGCTTTTTATGCGGCGGTCGAAAAGCGCGACAATCCGAGCCTGCGTGATAAGGCCGTGATTGTGGGCGGCGGTCAGCGCGGCGTTGTCGCGACCTGTTGCTATATAGCGCGCACTTTTGGCGTGCGCTCTGCCATGCCTATGTATAAGGCGCTGGAAGCCTGCCCTGATGCAGTGGTCGTGCGCCCCGATATGGAAAAATATGCGCATGTCGGCGGGCAAGTGCGCGAAATGATGCGAGCACTCACACCACTTGTTGAGCCGCTCTCCATTGATGAAGCATTTCTCGATCTCACCGGCACAGAACGCCTGCATGGCATGAGCCTTGATCGCGTGCTGGCGATTTTTGCGCACGATGTTGAGAAGAATCTCGGCATCACGGTTTCTGTCGGTCTGTCCTATTGCAAATTTCTCGCAAAAATCGCGTCAGACCTCGACAAACCGCGCGGATTTGCCGTGATTGGCAAAGCCGAAGCCCTCGATTTTCTGCGCGATAAGCCTGTGGGGATGATCTGGGGCGTCGGCAAAGTCATGCGCGAAAAGCTCGAGGCCGATGGCTATCGCCTGATCGGAGATTTGCAGCGCGCCGACGAGACCGACCTCATGCGCCGCTATGGCATGGAAGGCCAGCGCTTGGCCCGTCTCGCGCGTGGCATTGATACGCGTGATGTCTCCTCGGAACGTGAGACAAAAAGTATTTCCAATGAGACCACATTTAACGGCGATATTGCCGATTTCGAGACATTGGCACGCGAACTCTGGCGCATGAGCGAGAAAGTCTCGGACCGTCTGAAAGAATCTGAGATAGCTGGCTCTACCATCACACTCAAATTGAAAACCAAAGATTTCAAATCACGCACACGCGCGCGGACGCTCAATGAGCCAACCCAATTGGCGACGCGCATTTTCAATGCAGCGCGCGATTGTCTGGAGAAAGAAGCCGATGGCACCGCTTTCCGTTTGATCGGCGTGGGTGTGACAGCGCTCACGGATGCGTCAGAGGCAGATCACGGCGATCTCGCCGACACACGCACTACGCGCGATAAGGCGCGCGAAGCAGCTGTGGATTCATTGCGCAAAAAATTCGGCGGCGATGCCGTCGTGCGCGGAATTACCTTTGAGGATGAGTGATTATTTACACTCTTTGAGCGGCAGAGGCTCGTATTTGCTCACTTTGCCTGCCAGAACGAAATCGCCGTAATCAAGCCGAAGATTGCCCGACACGCCATTCTCGTAGAGATCAAAGCCTAACACATAGCTTGGTGTGGAATCAGCCTTGCCCGGATCGAAATAGCTCACCACCACAGGCCAACGCGGCATGGTTTTGAGCGTCTCGCGAAGGGCTGAATCTTCCGGCGGCTTGTTGGCCTGTGCACCGATCACAGTCAAAGTGTCGTAAATTTTTTCGCCCGTATCTGACCCATCAAACACTTTCGCTTCAAACGTCCGCTTGCCGGCTTTAGCAGCGGCAATCAATGTGCGCGCCTGTTCGGTCGGGAAAAGCGGGTTCACACCAAAATCATGTTTTAAAGGTTTGGGCGCGCGCAGATTAATCGACAAAGCTTCTCCGTCTTCGGCTTTTTGCGCGGTCCCATCAATTGTCTCGGCCAAGCGGCCATTAACGAGGGTCTCGATTTTAAAGCGCAGCATTTTGGCGCGACCGTCTTCATAAGTGGTTGAGCGCATGTCGGAGGTACGTGTCTCGCCTTCCGAGGGCTGCAATTCCGTCACTTGCCGGAAGGTGGTGACAAAGCCCTCACAGGCCGAGCCTGAAAAATCAAAAGCAATGCGCCCACGCGCGGCGGCGGGCGCGGATGTGCCCGTGCTTTTCTCCAAAGTCAGATCGTAAATCGCACGATGGGGGATAAAGGGCGCCTCAGCAGCCATCGCAGGGGCAACCCCCACGACAAGCGCGGCGACGGGCAGGCAAACATTCATCAAATTCATTTCTGCCGTCCCGTTTGACGAAAAGCTGTTATGCAGGGGATGCTCTTTTTTAAAAAGCGCCCGATGCTTCAAAAATAGGGTCTGTCGAGCCGTCCGCAAAGGCCCTGAGCGAAACTTAATGAGGAGAATGGCATGAGCGCCGAGATGCGCCTAAAGGAATTGGGGCTTCAGCTGCCTGCCCCGGCGGCGGCGCTGGCCAATTACGTGCCCTTCACGATTTCGGGAAAGCTATTGATCATCTCCGGCCAGCTCGCCTTTGGGGCAGATGGCAAGCTCGCTCCGGAACATTGTGGCAAGCTTGGCGCCCAAGTCTCGCCGGAAGCAGGGCGCGAGGCAGCACGCCTATGCGCCATCAATCTCCTCGCCCAAGCGCGCGCAGCCACAGGTTCACTTGATGCGATTGCACGCGTGCTGAAGCTTGGCGCTTTCGTCAATTCCGCGCCTGATTTCACGGCCATAGCACCTGTGGTGAATGGCGCATCCGATCTGATGGTCGAAGTGTTCGGCGACAAAGGCCGGCATGCACGCGCGGCTGTTGGCGTTGCGGTTCTCCCACTCGACAGTGCGGTTGAGATTGAAGCTTGGTTTGAACTCGCCTGATGCTTCTCTTTTTCATTTCACTCTGCGGCATTGCGAGCGCCATTGCCTATCGGTCTGTTGATCCGCTCGTTACCGTGCTGGCGCGCGAATTTTCCGTGCCTGTGGCAACAGCCGCACTCGTTTCTTCCGCTTATGCTTTGCCCTATGCGCTCGGCCAGCCTGTGCTGGGACCAATCGGCGATTCCTTCGGCAAGGGACGCTTGCTGGCGATATGCCTTTCCATTCTGACAGTGACTTTGCTCGCCCTGCCCTTTGTCACCAGTTTTGACATGCTCATCGCTTTGCGCTTCATCGGAGGCTTGGCGGCTGGCGGCACAATTCCGGTGGCGCTGGCATTGGTGGGCGATAAATTCCCGCCCGAGCAACGACAGCTCGCCATCGCACGCTTTGTTGCCGCCGCACTTGTGGGGCAAATCTGCGCCTCATCTCTTGCAGGTCTCTTTGCCGAGATCATCAATTGGCGCTCGTTCTTTTATGTGGGGGCTTGCGTAACAGGCATTGCCGCATTGGGTGCCACGTTCAAACTGGCCGAACCCAGAAAACCCGATGCGCCGCGCGCCAATCTCTTGCAGGCCTATCAGAGCTATCCGGTCATTTTCCGAAATCCCAAAAGCCTGCTCTGCTATGGCGCCGTTTTTCTCGAAGCCATCGCGGTCTTTGGCATCCTCCCTTATGTCGCGGAAATTCTCGAAAGCCATCAACTCGGCGGGCCTAAAGAAGCCGGCATGATCATCGCGGGCATTGGTGTGGGCGGGATCATCTATTCGCTCATTCTCGCTTGGCTCATGCGCTATTTGAAACGCACCGGCCTTATGGCCTGGGGCGGCGGGCTTGGCGCATTGGGGCTACTCGCCTGCATCTCCATTCCCGTCTGGCCCACCTTCTTTGCGCTCATCACGCTACTGGGCTTCGGCTTTGGCATGTTGCACAATACGATCCAGACAGAAGTGTCATCGCTGGCGCCAGAGGCTCGCTCTGCGGCTTTTTCGGCGCATGCGTTTTGCTTCTTCATGGGCCAAGCTATTGGCCCTGTGGTCTTTGGATTGGGCATGCATCATTTAGGCCTCACACCGATCATCATTCTCCACGGCCTCTTGCTCGCAGTGGTGGGTTTTGGCGCGGCCTATCTCTTCGCACGTCAGAGCGGAGACTTGCGCTGATGGCGACCGGCGATCTGACTTTGCGCAGCATCCGCGCGATCGAAGAGATCGCTCCGGAAAAATGGGATGCCTGCGCCAATCCGCAAAATCCCTTTGGCACCTTGCGAACCAAGAACGCGGATGTCCCCAGCGACATTGATCGCTTGCGCTTTGAAGAGCGCCACAACCCGTTTCTCTCGCATCGCTTCTTGCTGGCGCTAGAAAACTCGCGTTCGGCGGTCGCCAAACAAGGATGGGCGGCGAGCCATCTTCTGGTCGAAGATGCCGATGGAAACCTTCTCGCCTGCGCCCCCGCCTATCTCAAATCCCATTCCATGGGCGAATATGTTTTCGACCAAGCATGGGCTGATGCTTATGAGCGCGCGGGTGGCGATTATTATCCGAAGCTGCAAATCTGCGTGCCCTTCACGCCAGCCACAGGGCGACGCCTGCTTGTCGCAGACACACCGCGCGCACAAGACGCGCGCACGACTTTGATCGCAGGCCTGCAGGCCTTGCGCGTGCAGGCGGGTGCCTCCTCCAGCCATGTCACTTTCCCCATGCAAGAAGATTATGAGGCGCTGGGCGAGGCCGGATGGTTGAAACGTTCTGGCAAACAATTCCATTTTCTCAATCGCGGCCATGCGGATTTCGACGCCTTTCTCGCAGCTCTCGCCTCGCGCAAACGCAAGAACATCCGCAAAGAGCGCGAGCAGGCGCTCGCCGCCGGTCTTGACGTTCACATGCTCACAGGTGACGCGATCACCGAAGAACATTGGGACGCATTCTTCGCCTTCTATATGGACACGGGCTCGCGCAAATGGGGCCGCCCCTATCTGACGCGCGCTTTCTTCACCGAAGTTGGTCGCGTCATGCCCGAGCGTATTCTGCTCGTCATGGCGAAACGCGACGGGCGCTGGATTGCAGGCGCCATCAATTTTATCGGCGATGATGCGCTTTATGGGCGCAATTGGGGCTGTATCGAAGATCACCCCTTCCTGCATTTCGAGCTTTGCTATTATCGCGCCATCGACTTTGCGCTTTCGCGCAACATGCTGCGGGTTGAGGCCGGTGCACAGGGCGAGCACAAACTTGCGCGCGGTTATGAGCCGGTCGAGACATTTTCGGCGCATGAATTTGCCGATGTCAGGCTAGCCGCTGCAGTCAAAGATTTTCTCGCGCGCGAGCGCACGCATGTTGAGGCAGAGATTGAAGTTTATGGCGAGCATGTGCCGTTCAAGAAAAGTTAAAGCGCCGTCTTTGCGAGGAGCGTAAGCGACGAAGCAATCCAGAATGCTGCGCGTGAGGCCCTGGCTTGCTTCGCTTCGCTCGCAATGACGGCTTGGGCAATGGAGACAGATAAATGACCTACGACAACCAAAACATTTTTGCGAAAATCCTGCGCGGCGAAATTCCATGCACCAAGGTTTATGAAGACCAACACACCATCGCCTTCATGGACATCATGCCGCAAGCCGATGGGCATACGCTGGTCGTGCCGAAAAACCCGTCCGTCAATCTGCTCGATGCAGATGCCGCCACCTTCGGCCCGCTCTTCGCAACCGTGCAGAAAATCGCCCGCGCAGTGAAGCAAGGCATGGGCGCAGATGGTGTGGTCATCACACAATTCAATGAAACGGCGGCTGGTCAAACCGTGTTTCATCTCCACGTCCATGTGATCCCGCGCTGGGACGGTGTCGCTTTGCGCAAACATTCGGGCGCTATGGCCGACAGCGCATTGCTCCAAGCCCATGCCGAAAAAATCAAGGCGGTGCTTTGATCGCACGCATCAAAGAAGTCGCTCGAAGGCTGAAACGCGAAGTCGTCGCGCTGTGGCTCGCCGCACGCGACCCGCGCACACCGTTGGCGGCCAAGATCGTGGCTGCGGGTGTCACTGCTTATGCGCTGAGCCCGATTGATCTCATCCCCGATTTCATTCCCGTGCTCGGGTTATTGGATGATTTGATCATCGTGCCCGCAGGCATTTGGTTAGCGCTACGGCTTGTGCCTGCGGATCTCATGGAAGAATTTCGCACCCGTGCGCGTGAGATCGAGAAGCCTGTCAGCCGTACGGGACTGATGGCGATCCTTCTTATATGGGCTGCATCGTTCCTGTGGTTCTGCGCTTGGTTGTTTCGCTAGCCACAACCCCCGCCCCGTCATTGCGAGGAGGGCGCTAGCCCGACGCGGCAATCCATAGCACTCACTTTTCCGATTGGCGTCAGTGCTATGGATTGCTTCGTCGCTGACGCTCCTCGCAATGACGAGCTGAATAAGCGTGCCAAAAGAAAAAGGCCGGGTTTCCCAGGCCTTTCGCTTTAATTCTTCAGCGGTACTTTTGGCACCACCGGTGAGCCACCACTTTTCGGTGGTGACTTCTTCTTTGCTTTGGCGCGGACTTCCGGCTCTGCGCGCACGCGCTTCTTGCCGGCTTCCACAATGTCGCGTTCTGGACGCGGCAGAATTGGACCTTCGGGATAAACAAAGCCCAGCGAGCGGGTGCCCTCGTCATCACCCTTCACCACGACACGCACCGTGCCGCCATTCTTCAGGCGACCAAACAGCACTTCATCAGCCAGCGGCGTCTTGATGTGCTGCTGGATGACACGCGCCATCGGGCGTGCGCCCATGGCTTCATCATAGCCATGCTCGACGAGCCATTTGCGGGCTTCATCAGTCAGTTCAATCGACACATTGCGATCAGCAAGCTGGGCTTCCAGCTGCATGATGAATTTGTCGACGACCTGCGAAATAACTTCCGCCGGCAGATGACCGAAGGGCACAATCGCATCGAGACGGTTGCGGAATTCCGGCGCGAAGAGACGGTTGATCGCCTCGACATCATCGCCTTCCCGCTTCGCACGATGGAAGCCGAAAGCAGATTTCGCCATATCAGCCGCGCCCGCATTGGTAGTCATGATCAGAATGACATTGCGGAAGTCGATCTGCTTGCCGTTGTGATCGGTGAGTTTGCCGTGATCCATGATCTGCAACAAAATGTTGTAGAGGTCCGGATGCGCCTTTTCGATTTCATCGAGCAGCAGCACGCAATGCGGATGTTGGTCAATCGCATCGGTCAGCAAACCGCCCTGATCAAAGCCGACATAGCCGGGAGGTGCGCCGAGCAGACGGCTCACCGTGTGGCGCTCCATATATTCCGACATGTCGAAACGGGTCAGCTGCACGCCAAGCGTATTGGCGAGCTGGCGGGCCACTTCCGTCTTGCCGACGCCTGTCGGGCCGGAGAAGAGATAGCAACCAATCGGCTTTTCCGCATCACGCAGACCTGCACGCGACAGTTTGATCGCTGATGACAAAGCGCCGATAGCGGCATCCTGGCCATAGACCACGCGGCGCAGCGACTCTTCGAGATGCTGCAAGACTTCCGCATCATCCTTCGACACGGTTTTGGGAGGAATGCGCGCCATCGTTGCGATGGTCGATTCAATCTCCTTGATGCCAATGGTCTTCTTGCGACGGTTTTCCGGCAGAAGCATTTGCGAAGCGCCCGTCTCGTCGATAACGTCAATCGCTTTGTCGGGCAGCTTGCGATCATTGATGTAGCGCGCAGAGAGTTCCACCGCCGCCTTGATTGCATCATTGGTGTAGCGGAGTTTGTGGAACTCCTCGAAATAGGGCTTCAGCCCCTTCATGATTTCAATCGCATCCGGGATCGAAGGCTCGTTCACATCGATCTTCTGGAAGCGGCGCACCAGCGCGCGGTCCTTTTCGAAATATTGGCGATATTCCTTATAGGTCGTCGAGCCGATGCAGCGCAGCGTGCCCTGTGCAAGCGCAGGCTTCAACAGGTTCGACGCATCCATCGCACCACCCGATGTCGCACCGGCGCCAATCACCGTATGGATTTCATCGATGAACAGGATCGCATTGCGGTGCTGTTCGATTTCTTTCATCACCTGCTTCAGACGCTCTTCAAAGTCACCGCGATAGCGGGTGCCCGCCAGCAACGTGCCCATGTCGAGCGAAAAGACGGTCGCCTTGGACAAAACTTCCGGCACTTCGCCCTTGATGATTTTGCGTGCAAGACCTTCGGCAATAGCGGTTTTACCAACGCCCGGATCACCCACGAGCAGCGGGTTGTTTTTCTGGCGGCGGCAGAGCACTTGAATTGTGCGCTGCACTTCCGCTTCGCGACCGATCAGCGGATCAATGCGCCCGTCCTTCGCCTTCTTGTTCAGATTGACGCAATAAGCTTCGAGCGCGCCTTCTTTCTTCTTGCCATCACCGGCTGCGCTGTCGCGCGTATCGCGGCTTTCGCGATGATCATTTTCATCTTCAGCGCCACGCGGCGCCTTCGCGGGATCAGACATGCCGGGGCGCTTGGCAATGCCATGGCTGATATAATTGACCGCGTCATAGCGCGTCATATCCTGCTCTTGCAGGAAGTAAGCGGCATGGCTTTCGCGCTCGGCGAAAATGGCCACCAGCACATTGGCGCCCGTCACTTCTTCGCGCCCTGATGATTGCACATGGATCACCGCGCGCTGGATGACGCGCTGGAAGCCCGCTGTGGGCTTGGCATCTTCATGCCCATCGGTGACGAGGTTTTCGAGTTCCTGATCGATATATTCGACCAAGTTCTTCTTGAGCACATCGGTGTCGACGGAGCAGGCGCGCATGACAGCGGCTGCATCCTGATCGTCGAGGAGGCTCAGCAGCAAATGTTCGAGCGTTGCATATTCATGGTGGCGCTCATTGGCCACCGCGAGAGCCCGGTGAAGCGATTGTTCCAGATTACGCGAGAAGGACGGCATGGGAGGCTCTCACTTCTTTTCCATAATGCATTGCAAAGGGTGCTGATGTTTTCGCGCGAAATCCATGACCATGGTGACCTTGGTTTCCGCAACTTCGTAAGTGAATACGCCGCACTCGCCGACACCATGCTGATGCACATGCATCATGATACGGCTCGCTTCATCGGCATCCTTGTTAAAAAATCTCATCAAGACGTGGGTCACAAATTCCATCGGCGTGTAATCATCGTTCAACAAGAGAACGCGATACATGCTCGGCTTCTTCGTCTGGGTTTTGGTGCGGGTGATCACAGCCGTCCCGGAACCATTGTTCCCGGGGTCGCCCTTGCGTGGCTCGCGCGCGGCACGCAGCGGCGACAAGGACACCCTGCCCCCGCCTATCCCGATCCGAACCGAAAACTTGCCGACCGTCACTTTTCCCGTCCTCAACCCCAGTCTACTTGTCATGTAGGCCGTCATACGCAGATGGTAAGGGGTCAACCCTACCCGGACCCTGTGGAATTTGGCCGCGGCCGTCACTTGTCGCAACGGACGAGAGTCGCCCACAGAACCTTTCTCAGTCTATGTGCTTGGCAATCACCATGCCAATATGATCCGGGCAGGAAGATGATGAAAAGCTGGCATTAAACCGCCGCCTGTGGACAGGGACCTGTTCAAAACATTGAATAAAAGAAAAAGGCCCGGTCAAACCGGGCCTTTGAATTTTTTTCTTCCCTGCCTCAAGGCAGAGAGGATGCCTTACTTGGCGTAAGTCTGAGCCTTGGCTACAGCCGCTTCGACCGGCTTCAGAGCTTCCTTGGCGAGGCCTGTGTAGAGCTCGCTGAACTTCGTGGCCTGGGCAACGAGGGTCTCATAGGAAGACTTGGCATATTCCTGCTGGATCTGGATAGCGCTATCGAGCGACTTGGCGCCGAACAGCTTTTCGAAGAAAGCTGTCTGTGTTTCGAGCGACTTCTTCGAGAATTCAGCGGTTTCAGCAGCAATCTGCTGGACGCTCTTGGTCAGCGCGGTCGCGGTGGCCGTGGCGGATTCAAGCTGGTCCTTCGAGAATGCCTGGATGTCTTCGATGTTCTTGAACATGGTCATCTGCCTTTAAAACGGCCGCCATATAGGGCGGCTGATCCGCGGCAGTGGTCCTTCACGGGCTGCCGTTGGATCTTATTTATGTGCGGCGCACCATTAAGTCAAGCAGTTTTTGTGCGCCGCACAATAATGGCATCTGGCCCTCCAATCTGCCTCTCAATTTTTGGAGGTAGTGTCGCTCTGATTGGTAATAGCGGCCTCCACATTTGTGGGCTTGCTTGGAGAAACGCCTCCGGAAACAGGTGCTGGTCTGGGCGATTGCGGAACGACCGTGGTCCCGCCCAGTTCGCTAATGGCTCGCTCGCGCAGCACCTTGTCCTCGGCAGCATCCATCTTGGCTCTCGCCTGCCAGACA